>WNFM01135806.1_pt4 | contig 25043 bp, 21 predicted proteins | sample 5400271 | NCBI WGS metagenome assembly WNFM01 (sample SAMN13153352, study PRJNA577476) | soil metagenome | isolation source: 60 cm saprolite on Douglas fir-dominated hillslope | place: USA:California | collected 2013-09-17 | reverse complement strand
TGTTCCACACGGTGCTGGGTGCGGAGAAATTCCGCAAAGGCACCGACCTCTATTTCGAGCGCCACGACGGCGAGGCCGCGACGTGCGACGATTTCGTGACGGCGCTCGAGGACGGCAGCGGAGTCGACCTCAGCGCGTTCAAGATCTGGTATAGCCAGGCGGGAACCCCGAAGGTGCGCGCGCGGCTCGAGCATGACGCGTCGGCGAAGACGGCGACTCTGCACCTCGAACAACATGAGGACCCGACGCCGGGGCAACCGGTCAAGCAGCCGATGCCGATCCCGCTCAGGACGTCGCTGATCGGCGAGCAGAGCGGCGCCGAAATCGTTCCCGAGCGGCTGATCGTCCTCGACCAGCCGAGCCAGAGCGTGACGTTCGAGAACGTGACCGAAACGCCTTTGCTGTCGACCAACCGCGATTTTTCCGCGCCGGTGGTGCTCACCGCCGAGCGGCGGCCCGGCGAGCTGGAGCGGCTGGCGCAGTCCGACACCAACCCGTTCGCGCGCTACGAGGCGATGCAGGAATTGATGATGGCGGCGCTGACCGCCGGGGCGCGGGGCGAGACGGTCGATGCCGAGCCGGTGATCCGCGCGATCGGCGCCACGCTCAAGTCGAACGCGCTCGATCCGGCGTTCAAGGCCGAAGCGATCCTGCTGCCGTCCGAAACGCTGATCGCCGAAAGGATGAAGGTCGTCGACCCCGACGCGATCCACGCCGCGCGGGAGAGCTTGCGCAAGCGGATCGGATCCGCCTTGTCGGGCGAGCTGCTCGCCGCCCACCGCAGCAACGGCGCCGCCGGCAACGACCTCAGCCCGCAAGCCAAGGGCGTGCGGCGGCTGCGCGCGGTGGCGCTGGGCCTGCTTGCCGGTGCCGACGAGGCGCAAGCCGCGCTGCTCGCCAAGGCGCAGTTCGATCGCGCCGACAATATGACCGACCGGCAGGGCGCGCTCGGGATACTGGTGTCCACGCAAACGGCCGAACGGCAGGCGGCGCTGGATGCGTTCTACGCGCGCTTTCACGCCGATCCTTTGGTGCTCGACAAGTGGTTCGCGCTACAGGCCGCGGCGCAGCGGAGCGATACCGTCGACCAGGTGCTGAAGCTCGCCCAGCATCCCGATTTCAGCATGACCAATCCGAACCGGCTGCGGTCGCTCGCCGGCACGTTCGGCGGCAATCACTGGGCGTTCCATAGCGCCGACGGACGCGGTTACACCTTCCTCGCCGACATGATCATCGCCGCCGACAAGCTCAATCCACAGATTGCGGCGCGGCTGGTGCCGGCGTTCGGCCGCTGGCGGCGGTTCGAACCGAAGCGTTCAGCCATGATGCGGGCGGCGCTGGAGCGGATTGTCGCCACGCCGGGGCTGTCGAAGGACGTGTTCGAGCAGGCGTCGAAAAGCCTGGCGTGAAGGTGTATTCCTTGGCGACAGCTGAGGAGTAACGCTGATGTCTGCAACGATTGTCCGAGCCGGCGACCGGCAGCCGCTTGACGTCCTTGGAATGCCGCTCACAATGCTCTGCGAAGCCCGCGAAACCGGGGGCAATTGGTCGCTATTTGAAGAAGAGGTGGCGCGCGGAATGGGGCCGCCGCCGCATCGTCACGATTGGGACGAGGCCTATTATATTCTTGCCGGAACGGTCGATTTCGTGGTCGACGGCGAGGCCGTGACGTCGCACCCCGGCGACTTCAACTATTTGCCGCGCGGAACCGTGCACAGCTTCAAAGGCGCGTCGGATGTGCCGGCCCGTGTCCTAATCTTTGCTGCGCCGGCCCATGGTTCCGAGTTTTTCCAGGAAATTAGCCAGGAGATTCATAGCCTCCCTGAAGACGGCGCGAAAATACCGGAGATCGGCCGCCGGCATGGGATTGAGTTCATGCCGCCGGCGCCAGTGGAGGCCTAGCCAGCCGAAGTAGGACTATAGCGCCGGTACTGGGCGCCGGTCGTCGATTGCTTGTTAGCCATATTTGCTGACGCGCATTTAGCGGTTGCTCGCCGATGGTTGCGGCATGAGCCGGTTCACCCAGCTTGCCGCAGCCGCGGCATTGTTCGCGTCCGCGTCCGCCGCCGCACAGCCCGCGCCGCAAGGCGCAACGGGACAGCTCGCCGAGCGGCTTCTCGGCGCGCAAAATCAGGCGAGGAGCGCGGTCGGCGCTCCGCCGCTGCAGTGGGACGCGACGCTTGCGGCGCATGCGGCCTCTTATGGTCCGGTTCTGGCTGGCCTCAATCGCCTCGTCCATTCGCCCCGCGAGGGGCGCCCGACCGAGCGGGAGAATCTCGCCCGGGCGTGGCACGGCACGATGTCGCCCGAAGACATGGTCGGCATGTGGACCAACGAGCGGCAAATGCTGATGCCGGGGAGCTATCTGTTCCCGGGCACGAGCCGCACCGGCAATTGGGAAGACATCGGGCATTACACGCAGATGATCTGGCCGACGACGACTCACGTCGGCTGCGCGATCTACTCGGCGGATTGGGACTATCTGATCTGCCGTTACTCGCCGCCAGGCAACAAGGACGGCAAGCCGATGTTCGTCAGCGCGGCGTTCGCGCTGAACCTCTAAGCCGGAAATGTCTGCTTTGGGTGGAAAACGGACCTTGACCAAAGGTGCTTCTAGAGTCTGGCCATAAGGACGACGGTGCCGAAAAGAAGCGTCGTTGCCCCGATTGTTAGTCCCATCCAGAAAAGCGCTGGCTTGTTAGCAGTCCGGCTCCACGGGAATAGTGAAGGTCCGACGACGGTCGCCGCGATCGCCAGATAAACTGCGGTCCACCAAGTTAGGCGAGCGGATAGCCCGACGGCGAAGGACGCGACGCGGCCGAACACAACACTAAACGTCATGAGCGTTGCGACGATGACGGCGGCCGCACCGGCGAATTGGCTTCTACGGAGCGCAACAAGAAGAAGTGCCGCTCCGAGAATGGCATTCCATGCGCCGCCTAAAACCACTAGGTGCACTACCGATATTCGGTAATCGTTCGCGTTCGCCGCTGCCATCCCGGCGCCGCGGACGGCCAGCAAAAGAAGCGCTATTCCGCCCGCGATTAGAACGGCGTTGTTAGGCGCCCTAACAAACCGAACAGCCATCACCCACCCCCGCAAAGACACCGAAGGGATGAATAATGCGGGCCATAGCTAATGTCTGCAATGGGTCGAAGCGGATCCTAGCTCCCGATCCACTTCGCGACGTCGAGCGCGACCTGGTTCGCGGCGCGGTTGAGGGCGGGGCCGACGCTGGCTGCGGTGCCGTCGGAGGGGGCGGTGGCGGTAAAGCGGCGGGTCTCGACGCGGTTGCCGCCGGCCGCGGCGAGCGATCCGTCAAAAGTGACGACGACCTGGCCGCTCGACGCGTCATAGCCGAAGCGCTGCAGCTCGCCGCTGACGGTAAGGCCAGGATCGAGCGATGTCTGGCCGGCGCCGAGCACGACGCGGCTGGTAGTCCGCCGGACGGTTTCGGCAAGCAGGCCCTGGAACAGCCTGGCGGGCGTGTCGACCAGCTGCAGGTCGGCGACATATTGGACGTCGGTCGGGCTGACCTGGACAGGCACGCGGACGTTGCTGAGCTCGTGGCTTGCGACGGGCGCCTCGATCGTCACCGCCTGGCCGGCACCGGCGGTGCGGGCGAGGCTCGCCGGCTCGGCGGCTTCGGGAGTGAGCATCACCAGCGTCGTCGGCGGTTTGCCGCCGCCGAGCAGGCCGCCAAGCGAACAACCGCCGAGCGACACGGCCAGGGCGAGCGCGCCCGCGATGCTCAAGCGCAGCTTCATTTGCGTTTCCCCGGTTTGTAGTCGGGCAGCTTCTCGGGCCCGAGCGAGCCGCCGATGCCCTGCTGGTTGACGCGGTTGGAGACCTGCTCGAGCGAGTTCGATAAGTCGCGCAGATCGTGGACCAGCCGGTTGGCTTCGGGCAGCGTCGACTTGGTGAAATTCTGAACGCCCGGGCGGGCGTCGGTGATCATGGCGTTGAGATTGTCTGCTGCCTGCCGCGCCGAGACGATCGTCTTGTTCAAATTCTCGATCGCCGGGCGGCCCTGCTCATTGACCAGCCGGTTGGTGTTGTCGGTCAGCGCCGCGACATTGTTCGCCGCAAGCCCGGCATTGTGCGAGGCGATCTTGATCTCGGCGATGGTGTCGCCGAGCTCGGGCGCGTGAGCCTTCAGCTGCTGCGTCGTTACGTCGATATTCTCGAGGATGTCGGAGATCGAGTTCTGGTTCTTGTCGGAGAGGAGCTCGGTCAGCCGCTCCGTCAGGCGCTGGATGCGATCGATCAGCTCGGGCGCGCTGTTGAGGAGGGCGCTGATCCCGCCGGTGCTTGCGGGGATGACCGGGCAGCCCTGCGGCCCGACCTGCTCGATCGGCGGATGGCCGCGCTCGGCGCCGGTCAGCTGGATTTCGGAAACGCCGGTGAAGCCAACGCCGTGGATTTGCGCGCTGGTCCCCTGCAGCACCGGCGTCTGCTCATCGACGTCGACGCGCACCCAGACGAATTCCGGCCGGTTTGGCAGCAGGGAGATCTTCTTCACCTGGCCTACGGGCACGCCCGAGAAGCTGACGCTCGAGCCCTTGTTCAGGCCGCCGACGCCTTGCGCGAAGTAGATGTCGTAGCATTTGGTCGACTTGTTCGAGAGGCCGGCGAGCCAGACGATGAACAGCAGCGTGCCGGCGAGCAGAGCCACCGTCACCGCGCCGACCATCACATAGTTCGACCGCGTTTCCACTAGGCGACGACCCCTTCTCGGTAGCTCCCGGCGGCAGAACGCCCCCGCGGCCCGTTAAAATACTCTTGTATCCAAGGATGGTCTAAAGCCAATAGTTGCGGGATCGTTCCGACACCAATCACCCTCTTGTCCGCGAGCACGGCGATGCGGTCGCAGACCGCGTGCAGCGTATCGAGGTCGTGAGTGATCAGGAAGACGGTCAGCCCGAGGCGCTCCTTGAGCGCGCGGACCAGCTGGTCGAATGCCGCCGCGGCGATCGGGTCGAGCCCCGAGGTCGGCTCGTCGAGGAACAAAAGCTCGGGGTCGAGCGCGAGCGCGCGTGCAAGGCCGGCACGCTTGACCATGCCGCCCGACAGCTCGGACGGATATTTGGGGCCGGCGTCGGCGGGCAGGCCGCCCATCGCGATCTTGTAGGACGCGATCTCGTCGAGCAGCGGCGGCTTGATGAACGGGAAATATTCGCGGATCGGAACCTCGACATTCTCGGCCACGGTCAGCGTCGAGAACAAAGCGCCGTTTTGGAACAATATGCCCCAGCGGCGGCGGATGTTCTTGGCCTCGTCCTCGGTGCGGCCGACCATATTCTCGCCGAGCACCTCGATCTCGCCCGCGTTCGGCGTTTGCAGGCCGATGATCGAGCGGAGCAGCACCGACTTGCCGGTGCCCGAGCCGCCGACGACGCCCAAAATCTCGCCACGGCAGACGGTGAGGTCGAGATTGTCGTGCACGACCTGCTCGCCGAAGCTGTTGCGCAGGCCGTGAACGGTGATGACCGGCTGGCAGCCGGGAGGAACATCGCCGGGCGGTGTCATTTCCACCCGATTGAGCTGAAGAACACAGCGAACACCGCGTCGAGCACGATCACGAGAAAGATCGACTGGACCACGGCGTTGGTCGTGCGCGCGCCGACTTCCTCGCTGTCGCCCTGGACCAGCATGCCCTGGAAGCAACCGGAGAGCGCGATGATGAAGCCGAATACCGGCGCCTTGATTAGGGCGATCCACAGGTCGGTCATCGGGACGACCTCCTGCAGCCGCTGGATGTAGGTCAGCGGCGGGATCTGCAGGTCGAGCCAGACGAAAATTCCGCCGCCGAGCAGCGCGGTCAGGATTGCCCAGAATCCTAGCAGCGGCATCATCGTGACCGCCGCCATCATGCGCGGAAGCACCAGCGCCTCGATCGGCGACACGCCGATCGTACGCATCGCGTCAATCTCCTCGGTGATCTTCATCGTCCCGATTTGCGCCGCGAAGGCCGAACCCGACCGGCCGGCGACCATGATCGCGGTCATCAGCACGCCGAGTTCGCGCACCGTGATGCGGCCGATGAGGTTGATTGTATAAATCCCGATGAGAAAGCTCATCAGGCCGATAATGCCGAGCGCTCGGACTCCGACGACGTCGAAGCGCTGGACGACGGCGTTGAAGCGGAAGCGCTTGGGCCGGCGGATGACATTGCCGAAGCCGATCAGGGTTGCCCCAAGGAAGCCTAGCAGGCCGACGAGTGTTACGCCTATCTCGGCGATCCACGCTCCAAGCTCGCGCAATACCGCGGTAAAATCGTGCGGCTCGTCGGGAACGACGCGGGTCGGCACATCGAACTCGCCAACCTGCTTGAGCAGGCTGACCTCGTCGCGGCTGGCGCCGATCACCTCGGCGCCGCGGTCGCGCACCGTGCGGTAGACGATCCACGCGCCGACCGTGTCCATGCGGTTGATGTCGCTAAGGTCGATGGTCAGCGGATCGGGCAGCGCGTCTATCTCTCGCTGGGTGGTGGCGGCGCGCGCGATGTTGAGCGTTCCCGCGACCCGGTAGACCGAGCCGTGCCCGTGTTCGCTGTCCTGGTCGCTGACCTCGGCCATAAGCGGCGGAGTAGTGCGCGAAATGGCTGCTGCGGGCAAGTCGCGCGCGAAGCCGGGTATCGCAGTGCCGATGGCGCCACTATGCCGCACGGCCAATGAGCGACCTTGCCGTTTATGACATGGACCGGACGGTCACGAAGCGGCCGACCTATGTGGCGTTCCTGCTGCATTGCGCGGCGCGGCTGCTGCTCCTGCCGTTGGTGCTGCTGTCGGTGCTTGCCTACGCCGTGCGGCTGATCGATCGGGCGAAGCTCAAGGAGATCAATCACCGCCTGCTGATCGGCCATCGGGTGCATTTGAACGCCCTGAAGCCGCTGGTCGACAGCTTCGCCGGCAAGCAGGTCGCGAGCAATATCCGGCCGGGCGCGCTCAAGGCGATCGCGCGTGACAAGGCGGAAGGGCGGCGGCTGGTGCTCGCGACTGCCTCCTACCGCTTTTATGCCGAGGCGATCGCCGAAAGACTCGGCTTCGACGACGTGATCGGAACCGGCTCGGTCATCGGGCTCGACGACCGGGTTCATGCGAAGATCGGCGGCGAGAACGCGTACGGCGAGGCGAAGATGCGGATGATCGCCGAGTGGGTCGAGACGTCAGGGCTGAAAGGGGTGCACGGGCATGTGCGCTTTTATAGCGACCATGTGTCCGACCGCCCCGCGTTCGAATGGGCCGACGAGGCCGTTGCGGTGAACCCGCATGGAAAGCTCAGGCGGCTGGCTGAGGAGCGGGGGTGGGCGGTGGAGGATTGGGGATAGGAAACGCTCGAGCGAGCCGGTGCTCAGGTCTTCTTCTTAGCGAACCAGCCGATGAGCACGGGTATGAGGGGGATCAGCCCGCTGGGCGCGATTGCAATGCCGCCCCAATCCCAAGTCCGCACAACCCAAATCGGACCGATGGGAAAAACGACGATCATCAAAATCAGCCACCAAACCGACATCGACGCATCCCGGAGGCGGAAATAGGTGAGAATTACCAAGGCGAGATACGTGGACAATTCAATGGCCAACACAAAGCCTACGTCGGCTTTTGTCGGCTCAATGTTGAACAGGAATAGGATCAATATGATTACCACGCCGATCAGTGTGACGCTGGCGCGGCGATATTCATTTCGTCGAGAACGGCGCTCGAAAAAATTACGGACGGGCTTCATGCGTCACCCCACTTCGGCTCGCGCTTTCCAAAGAAGGCGCTGATGCCTTCCTCGGCATCGGCGGCGAGCATGTTGTCGACCATCACGCGCGAGGCGCAGGCGTAGGCATCGGCCAGGCTGTGGCCCGCCTGCTCCCGGACTGCCCGCTTGCCGAGCTTGATTGCCAGCGGCGACTTGGTGGCGATGCTTGCCGCGATGGTGTTCACGGTTCCGCTGAGCGCTTCTTGCGGCACCACTCGGTTCACCAAGCCGAACTCCAGCGCCGTTGCGGCGTCGATCATCTCGCCGGTCAGGAGCATCTCCATCGCGCGTTTGGGAGCGATGCTGCGCGTCAGCGCTACCGCCGGCGTTGAGCAGAACAGGCCGACGTCGATGCCGTTGACGCCAAAGCGCGAGCGGTCGGAGGCGACTGCCAGGTCGCACGACGCGACCAGCTGACATCCGGCCGCGGTGGCGATGCCGTCGACTTGGGCGATGACCGGCCTGGGGTGCTCGACGATCGATTGCATCAGGCGTGAACAGGCGGCGAAGGTGCGCTCGAAAAAAGCCGTGCCGCGGTCGGGATCGGCGCGGTGTGCGGTCATCTGCTTGAGGTCGTGGCCGCCGGAGAAGAGCTTTCCCGAGGCGGCGATGACGATGACTCGGATGCTGTTGTCGTTCGCGGTCTCGTCGAGCGCCGACTGGAGCGCTTCCATGAGCTCCAGCGACAGCGCGTTGGCTGGCGGATTGTCGAGCGTCAGGCGGAGGACCGGTTCCTGTCTGTCTGACCCAACCAGCATAGCGATCAGGTGCTAGACCGCGTTCAACGCATTCGCGAAGTCCGCGATCAAATCGTCAGCATTCTCGCAGCCGATCGAAATCCGCACGAGGTTCGGCGTGATGTCGAGCGCCTTCTTGCGCTCCTCGGGCACGGACAAATGGGTCATCGCCGCCGGGGCGCTCGCGAGCGTCTCGGTGCCGCCGAGGCTGACCGCGAGATTGGCAATTTGCAGTGCGTCGAGGAAGGCGAAGGCCTCGGCTTCGCCGCCCTTGAGGTACAGCGAGAAGGTCGACCCAGCGCCGGTGCAATGACGTTGGAAGATGTCAGCCTGGCGCGAACCCTCTTCGAGGAAGCCCAAATAGCCGATCTTTTCGACCTTGGGGTGGCTGCGGAGGAAGTCGCAGACCTTGGCGGCATTCTCGCCGGCGCGGTCCATCCGTAGCTCCAGGGTTTCGAGGCTGCGCAGCAACATCCACGCGGTGTTGGGGTCGCAGATGGTGCCGATGGTGTTGCGCATCATGCGCATCTGGTTGATCAGCCCCTTCTCGCCGACGATGCCGCCGGCGACGAGGTCGCTGTGCCCACCGACATATTTTGTGAGGCTGTAGACCGAGAGGTCTGCGCCATTGCCGAGCGGCTTGGCCCACAGCGGCCCGAGGAACGTGTTGTCGATCGCGATTGGCGGGCGGTCGGCGGGGAAGGCCGCATCGACCGCGGCACGAACCGCCTCGACGTCGACAAGCTGGTTGGTCGGGTTGGCGGGGCTTTCGAGATAGATCACGCTGACTCGGCCCTTCTCCTTGCCCCTGGCGATCGCGCCGTCGATCTCCTCGCGGGTCGCGCCGGAAGGGAAATCGACCCAGGAGATGCCGAACTGGCCGAGGATCTTGGCGATTAGGGTCTCGGTCGCCGCGTAGAGGGGGCCCGAATGGACGACGCAGTCGCCCGGGCGGACGAAGGTCAGCAGAAGCGTTGCGATCGCCGACATGCCGCTCGAGAACGCGAGCGCGTCGTCGGCGTTTTCCCACACCGCGAGCCGGTCCTCGAGGATCTCCTGGTTGGGACCGTTGAAGCGCGAGTAGATCAGGCCCTCGGCGCCGCCGGGTCGCTTGCCGGTGACGCCCTCGAAGAAGCGCTTGCCCGCCGCCGCGCTCTCGAACGCGAAGGTCGAGGTGAGGAAGATTGGGGGCTTGAGCGAGCCTTCGCTGAGCTCCGGGTCGAAGCCATAGCCGAGCATCAATGTCTGTGCGCTCAATTTGTGGTTACCGATCTGGGTCGGGGACGGGCGCGGCGCGCGCTGGCTGGAGCTCGTCGCCGCAATTTCGCGTTCGGTAGGCAAATCAGGTCTCCTGGTTCGAGCGCGGCATTAGCGCCAACGGCAGGGCAGCGCCAATCAGCGCAACTGCACGGACGATAAGGCGGCCTTGTCAGCCGGGGATGGCGATGGCGCTGAGCTGACGGCCGTAGTCGGCCTCGCCGTGATGCGTCGCCCGGCGATAGCTGAAGAAGCGGTCGGCGTCCGCGTAGGTGTCGAGGTTCAGTTCTTCGACTTCGCCGACACCGGCGGCGATCAGGCGGTGGACGACATAGGCTTCGAGATCGAAGTGCGGCTTGCCGGCGGGGCGGGGGACGAAAAAGCGCCCAATATCGCCGTCGGCATCGAGGAAGCGCGCGCGGAAGGCGTCGTCGACCTCGTAAGATGGTTGAGCGATGCACGGACCTACCGCGGCGTGAATGCGCTCGCGCCGCGCGCCAAGGAGCTCCATCGCCTCGATTGTCGCGTCGGTCACCCCCGCTAGAGCGCCGCGCCAGCCGGCATGCGCGGCACCGACTACGACCGCTTTGTGATCGGCGAACAGCACCGGGGCACAGTCGGCGGTGAGGATGCCGAGCAGCAAATTGGGCGTGTCGGTCACCAGCGCGTCGGCACGAGGGCGAGCGTCCTGAGGCCAGGGCCCGTCGGCGACGACCACTTCGGCCGAATGGATCTGATGGACAGTGGCGAGTTCGGCGTCGGCAAGCAGCGCGGCGATGGCGAGGCGGCGGTTGCCGGCAATCGCCTCGCGGTCGTCATTGCTGCCGTACCCGACGTTGAGCCCAGCGCATTCCCCGACCGACATGCCGCCGCGGCGTCCAAGGAAGCCGTGCGGGAACTGGCCGAGGCTGATGGCGCGGATCACCTCGACGGTCAGAGGATTTTCCTCATGATGATGTCCTCGTCGGCATGGTTGCCGACCATGAAATCGTAGCGCCCGACCGCCTCGAAGCCATAGCGGTCGTAGAAGCGCCGCGCGCGGTGGTTGTCGACATAGACGGTGAGGTAGAGCCGGGTCGCGCCACGCCGCCGCGCCTCCTCGAGCGTCCAGTCCATCAAAGCGTGGGCGATGCCGACGCCGTGATAGGGTTTGAGGATGTAGAGCTGGTCGAGCAGCAGGCCCGGGCTGTCCTCCTCGACCGGCAGCTTCAAGGGTCCGAGCTTCACATAGCCGACCGCTTCTCCGTCGGCCTCGGCGATGCGGCAGGCGAAGGCCGAGTCATCGAGCTGTGCCTCCCAGTCGGCGACGCCGAAGCTCGACAGAAAGGCGTCGAGGTCTTCTGCGGCATAAAGGTGCGCGAAGGTGTCGCAGAATACCGTATCGAATATCCGGTCGAGCGCGACGGCGTCGGCGCGCGTCGCGTCGCGATAGGTGATCGTCATGCGAAGCCCGCCGGCGCCGTCCAGCCGGGCGAATGAAGCGCCAGGACTTTGAATAGCTGTCCCATCTGGTCGTTTGACGTGAGGCGGTCGAGCGCGGCCTGGACGTCGCCGGCGCGCTCGGGATTGGCGCGGATGAGCGCCTGCGCGCGCGCCTCAATGCCGAGCCGGAGCAGCCATTCGCCCTGCGTGACCAGTGGCGTCACCGCCGCGCCGGCATCGCGCGCTGCCTCGGCGACGGCTTCGAAGTCGACATGGGCGGTCAGGTCTTGTTCCCCCGGATTGGCGAGGACCGGCGCGTAGCGGTGCGCGCGCATCGCTTGCAAGCTGTCGCCCGGGGCGCTGCGCTCATGACCGTAATCGACCACTAGCGCCACGCCACCTTTGACCCCAAGGCAAGTCGCGATCGACCGGATTGCCTTGTCACGCACGGGCGAAGTCTCGACGATCTCGCCGTCGCGATCGAAAGCGAGACCGCCGGCGGCCACCAACACGCGCCGTTGGACGCCCGCGACGTGCTGCCGGATTGGCAGTGCGTCGAGGAATTCGTTGGCGACGAGCAGCAAAGGCGCCGCGGGGAGATCGTCGATGCGGTCGTGCCAAAACGCGTGTGGGACCGCCTGCTTCTGGAGGTCGCGAAGGATCGGACTGGTTTCGACGAAATGTACCTCACCGCGAAAACCTGCCGCGTGCAACAGCCGCAGCGCGTCGGCAGCGAGCGTGCCGCGGCCCGGCCCCAATTCGGCGTAGAATGCGTCCGCCGGCTTGCCCGCCCGCTTCCAGCAATCGGCAAGCGCGGCGCCAATCATCTCGCCGAACATCTGGCTGACCTCGGGCGCGGTGGTGAAGTCGCCGCGCTGCCCAAGCGGATCGCGCGTCGCGTAATAATATGCGTTGCAGGCTTCCATATAGGCTTCGACGGTGATCGGCCCCTCGGCCGCGATCCGCTCCCGAAGCGCGCGCTCCAGCGGGGTCAAATCTCCCCTCCCTGCAAGGGAGGGGAAGGGGGTGGGTAATGGCCGAGCCAGTTCAATGCTGGCGAGGTCATGTCTGCTCGGACGTCCATGTCGCTTCGCTCGCACCCACCCCTGGCCCCTCCCTTGCAGGGAGGGGTAACGTTACGCGACCGATTCAGTACCGGCCGTAGCCTCAACGCGGACCCGGCGTTTGTTCGCGGTCGCCATCAGGTAGATCCCGCCAAGGATCATCGGCAGCGACAGCCACTGACCCATGTGGAGGTGGGTGGCCCGGGCGAACTGGACGAGCTGGCTGTCGGGCTCGCGGATGAATTCGATGCCGAAGCGGAAGCAGCCGTAGAAAAAGATGAAAGCGCCAACGAGCTTGCCCGGCGCGTAGCGCGCCTTGGTCCGCCAGAACATGAAGGCCAGGATGCAGAACAGGACGATGCCTTCGAGCGCGGCTTCGTAGAGTTGGCTCGGGTGGCGAGGCGGCCCCAGCACGCGTTGGCCGATCGCATTATATTCGACGAAGCGGATCGCCCAGGGCACCGTCGTCGGCGCCCCCCACAGCTCCTGGTTGATGAAATTGGCAAGCCGCCCGAAGAACAGACCGAACGGCACGCAGCAGGCCACATAATCGTGGATGCGCAGCCAGTTCAGCTTCTGCTTGTGAGCGAAATAGAAGATCCCAAGCGAAGTGCCGATGACGCCGCCGTGGAACGACATGCCGCCGTCCCAAAGCTTCAATATCTCGATCGGGTGCCGGAGATATTCACCCAAATTGTAGAACAGCACGTAACCAAAGCGGCCGCCGAAAATGACTCCCAGCGCCGCGTAGAAAACCAGGTCGTCGGCGTGACGGCGGGCCATCGGCGCGCCGGGCTGCTTCAACAGCTTCAAGAGGTACCAATAGCCGATGAAGATGCCGGCGAGATAGGCGAGGCTGTACCAGCGGAGGTCGAAGGGCCCGATGTGCAGCGCGACGGGCGACAATCCGAGGTCGGTGAACTTCGTATAGCGTGAGTAATCGTCGACGGCTTGCAAGGGCTTCCCCATCAATGTTGAGCGCCTCATAAGGCGCAGGCGACCAAAGGCAAAGGAAGCCCATTCCTAAATGCAAAGCGATCTCGACCGACGTTTCGATGAAGTGCTGGCGCGGGTCACCGGCCCCGGCGGCGCGCTCGAGATCGAACGGGACGCGCGCGGCTGTGCGATCGCGGCGAAACTCCCGCCGACTGTGCCGGGCCTGTTTCGAGCCTTCTGCGCGATCCACGCCGGTGCGGAGGCGGTCGTATCGGGTGACGAGCGGCTGAGCTTCGCGGATGTGGACCGGGTATCCGAGCGCCTAGCGCACGGCCTTGCCGCCCGGGGGATCGGCAAGGGGGACCGCGTTGGGATCATGATGCGCAACTGCCCGGCGTGGGTGGTCAGCTACATGGCGATCCTGAAGGCCGGCGGCGTTGCGACCCTGCTCAACGGATGGTGGCAAGCGCATGAGGCCGAGCATGCGATCAGGCTCGCCGATCCCAAACTGATCATCGCCGATGCGCCACGCGCGGCGCGGATCGCCGAGCATTGCCCCGGCAGCGACCTTGTCAGCCTGCCGATCGACCTACCCGTCGAGCAGGCAATCGCGGAGCTTCTCGCGGGCGCCGACGACAGCGACGCCTTGCCCGAAATTTCTCCGGAGGACGATGCCACGATCCTGTTCACTTCAGGATCGACCGGAGAGGCGAAAGGGGCGCTGTCGACCCATCGAGCGGTGACCACCGCAACCTACGCTTATACCAGCGGACTGGTGGTGCTTAAGGAACTGCTGACGCAGGACGGGAAGGCGCCGACGGCCCAGCCGCGCACTCTGCTGACCGTCCCCTTGTTCCACGTCACCGGCGAAGTCCCGGTGATGCTCAACAGCTTCGTCATCGGCCGGTGCCTGGTGCTGATGCCCAAATGGGACGCGACCGAGGCGCTGCGGCTGATCGAGAAGGAGAAGGTCACCTACTTCGTTGGCGTGCCGACGATGAGCCTCGAGCTGCTGAACCACCCTGACCGGCACAAATACGATCTCTCGTCGATGACCGATATCACCGCCGGTGGCGCGCCGCGGCCGATCAGTCATGTCGAGCGCTTGACGAGCGAATTTCCGCACGCGCAACCGGCGCTGGGCTATGGCCTGACCGAGACCAACGCCGCCGGATGCGCCAATTACTGGGGCAATTACATCGCCAAGCCGGCATCGACCGGCCGGGCGCAGAAGCCGATCGTCGAGCTTGCGATCCTCGGCGCGGATGATCGCCCGCTTCCGACCGGCGAGGCGGGTGAGATCGCGATCCGCAGCGCGGCCAACATCAAGGGCTATTGGCGCGATCCCCAAGCGACCGCGGCGGCGTTCACCAGTGACGGACACTTTCGCACCGGCGACATCGGCTATCTGGACGAGGACGGCTATCTGTTCATCGTCGATCGCAAGAAGGAAATCATCATCCGCGGCGGCGAGAATATCTCCGCGGCCGAGGTCGAGGCCGAATGCTATGCCTGCGCGGCGGTCGCCGAAGCGGCGGTGTTCGGGGCGCCCGACGAGCGGCTGGGCGAGGTGCCGGTGGCGGTGATCCACGCAAAGATTGCGCTCACCGAGAGCGAACTCAGGCAGTTCCTCGACGGCCGCATCGCAAAATTCAAAATCCCCGAGCGGATCATCTTTTCGCAAGAGCCGCTGCCGCGTCTCGGCACGGGCAAGATCGACCGCCGGGCGTTGAAGGCCCAATTCGCGCATTGAAGATCGACCGCCGCAGCCTGCTGATCGGCGGCGGAGTGGGCGTCGGTCTGATCGTCGCCGTTGCGTTGTGGCCGCGACGCTGGGCGAGCGAACTGCCCGTCGGCAAAGGCGAGCAGGCGTTCGGCTCGTTCATCAAGATCGCGCGCGACGGTAAGGTCACGGTTGCGGTGCCGCAGGTCGAAACCGGGCAGGGGATCTGGACCGCGCTGCCGCAGATCGTCGCCGACGAACTGGGCGCTGCGTGGGAGACGGTGGCGGTCGAGCCAGCGCCGCTGGCGAAGGCCTATGCCAATCCGCAAGCGGAAGAGGAGGGCTGGCCAAAGGGCCTCAGGATCACCGCCAACTCGACTTCAGTCCGCGCCTTCGAGCAGCCGCTGCGCGAGGCGGCGGCGACGGCGCGGGCTATGCTGATCGGTGCTGCAGCGGACCGCTGGAATGTCGATCCGGCGACATGCGATACGGCCGATGGCTTCGTTATCAGCGGGGTGCGGACGGTGACGTTCGGCGAGCTCGCCGAGGAAGCCTCTTCGCGCGCGCCGCCGGCGCGTCCGCCATTGCGCGCGGGAGGCAAGTCGCGGCTGGTGGGTCAGCCGCTGCAGCGGCTCGACGGCCCGGCCAAGGCCGACGGCAGCTGGCGCTTCGCGGGCGACGTCCGGCTTCCCGGAATATTGTTCGCCTCGGCACGGATCTCGCCTCCGGGCGGACGGCTGAAGAGCTATTCGCGCGAGGCGCTGATGGCGCTTCCCGGTATTCGGCACGTCGCCGCGCGCGACGGTTGGATTGCGGTGGCTGCGGACACCTGGTGGGCCGCGGAGCGTGCGTTGCACGCTGCGGACCCGGTCTTTTCCGGCGAAAAGTCGCTGCACGAGCCCCGGCCACTGTTCGAGCAGGCGCTAGCCAGCGGTGAAGCGCAGTCGTGGTTCAGCCGCGGCGACTATGCGGCGGCGGTTCGCGGCTCGCGGCCGCTGACCGCAACTTATTATGTAGCACCGAGCCAACATCTCGGGCTGGAGCCGCAAGCAGCGACTGCGCGTATCGGTGCCGACGGGGCGGAAGTGTGGGCGGCGACGCTGGCACCGGGCTTTGGCAAGGCGGACGCAGCAACGATCTACCCGATGGCGCCTGGTGAGCCGGCGGGGCAGGCGATGGAGCCAGTCGCCACGCAGATCGCGCTGGAGCTGGCGCGGGCGATTGGCCGGCCCGTGCAGCTCACATTGTCGCAATCGTCGAGTCAAAACCACGATCGCGTGGCTCCCGGCGCGCTGGCGCGGCTGACGGCGCTGCCGGGTCCGGGTGGCATCACGGCGGCGTGGGCGATGAAGGTGGCGACGGCGGACGGGCTCGGCGATGCGCTGGCGCGGCTGTCCGGCGAGGATCCACCCGACAAGTTCGGCAAGGCTGCACTCGACGGGTCGGTGCCGCCTTATTCGATCCCCAACGTCAGCATTGACGCGGTTGCCGTCAAACTCCCGTTCGTCGCCGGCTACATGCGTGGATCGCCCCAGCGCGAGTTCGCCTTCTTCATCGAAAGCTTCATCGACGAGCTGGCGCATGCCGCCGGCATGGAATCACTGGCGTTCCGAATGTCGATGCTCGGCGGCAACGGCCGGCTCGCGCGTTGTCTTCAGGCCGCGACGCGCCTCGCAAACTGGGACGGCGGCGGGCCGGGAAGCACGCTGGGCCTCGCCGGCGCGTCCGCCTTCGGCTCGCACATCGGCCTCGTCGTGAGCGCCAGCATTGGCGACGACCAACGAGTCAAGGTCCACCGGCTCATCGCGGCGGTCGATTGCGGGCGGGTGATCAACAGCGGCCTCGTCGAGCAGCAAATCTCCGCTGGCCTGATCTGGGCCCTGGCGCAGGCGAGCGTTGCCGCGCCCGAATGGGTTGCCGGAATGCCGCGGGCGCGGCCGATCGGTGGTATTGCCATGCCACGCCTCGGCGATGCACCAGAGGTTGTGATCGAAATCATCCCCAGCAGCGAGGCGCCCGGCGGAGTGAACTGCCTCGGCTGCCTGCCGCTCGCGCCCGCGGTCGCCAACGCGATCCACGCCGGATCGGGTAGGCGTATGCGCTCGCTGCCGTTCGACCTCACGGCCGCCGCATGACTGACCATCCACCCACGCCCGAGCCAAAGGTCGGCGTGCTGCTGATCAACCTGGGGACTCCAGACGCTCCGGAGGAACGCGCGGTTCGCCGCTATCTCGCCGAGTTCCTGAGCGACCGGCGCGTGGTCGAAATCCACCCGTTCGCATGGAAGCCGATCCTCCACGGTTTCATCCTGCGCACCCGCCCGAAGAAGTCGGCTGAGGCCTACAACCTGGTGTGGACCAACGAGGGCTCGCCGCTGCGCGCCATCGCCCACCGCCAGGCGGAGGCGCTGCGCGCCAAGCTGCCTGAGGTCCGCGTGCATTATGCGATGCGCTACGGCCATCCCGGGATTGCGGCGGCGCTGGAGACGATGATCCGTGAGGGCTGCACCCGGATCCTCGCTGCGCCGCTCTACCCGCAATATTGCGCGGCAACGACGGCGACGGCCAACGACGCGGTGTTCGGCGCATTGGCGCGGATGCGGTGGCAGCCCGCGCTGCGTACGTTGCCTCCCTATTACGACGATCCGCTCTATATCGGCGCGCTGCGGACGCATATCGTGGCTCAGCTTAAGGCGCTCGATTTCGAGCCCGAGCGGTTGCTGCTGAGCTTCCATGGCATGCCGCAACGGACGCTCGAGCTCGGCGATCCGTACCATTGCCATTGCCGCAAGACCGCGCGGCTGCTGGCTGACGCGCTCGGCCGCGAGGTCGACGTTGCCTTCCAGTCCAAGTTCGGCCGCGCCCAATGGCTGGAGCCCGCGACCGACGCGACTCTGGCGGCTTATCCGAAGCAGGGCATCAAGCGCGTCGCCGTCGCTGCGCCGGGCTTCTCGGTCGACTGCATCGAGACGCTCGAAGAGCTCGGCATCCGCGGCCGCAAGACCTTCACCGGAGCAGGCGGCGACAAGTTCGCCTTGCTCGATTGCCTCAACGATTCGCACGAAAGCATCGTCATGCTGGAACGGCTCGTCAGACGCGAACTTGCAGGCTGGCTGCCACAATCATAAGCGCCGCAGTCGGAGAGAACTGAGGAGAGGGTCATGGCTCGAGTGGCGATCGTCACTGGCGGAACGCGCGGCATCGGCGAGGCGATCAGCATCGCGCTCCGCGACATGGGCATGAAAGTCGCGGCCAATTACGCCGGCAATGAGGAGCGGGCGCGCGAATTCACCGACCGCACCGGCATCGCCGCCTACAGGTGGGACGTCGCCGATTTTGATGCCTGCCAGGAAGGCGTCCGACAGGTCGAGGCGGACCTCGGCCCGATCGACGTGCTGGTCAACAATGCCGGCATCACTCGCGACGCCACGGTGCGCAAGATGAGCCGCGCGCAGTGGGACGAAGTCATGGACGTCAACCTCGGCGGCTGCTTCAACATGGCCAAGGCAGTGTTCGACGGCATGACCGGCCGCAAATATGGGCGGGTCGTCAACATTGGCTCGATCAACGGCCAGGCCGGCCAGTACGGCCAGGTCAATTATGCCGCGGCCAAGTCTGGCATCCACGGCTTTACCAAGGCGCTGGCGCAGGAAGGCGCGCGTTTCGGAGTCACCGTCAACGCCATCGCGCCCGGCTATATCGACACCGACATGGTCGCCGCGGTGCCCGAAGACGTGCTCGGCAAGATCGTCGCGCGGATCCCCGTGGGCCGCCTCGGCAAGGCCGAGGAGATCGCCCGCGGAGTCGCGTACCTGGTCGACGAAAATGGCGGCTTTATCACCGGTTCGACGCTGTCGATCAACGGCGGCCAGCACATGTATTAATGGCTGGCTATGCACCGCCGAAGAAGAGGTCGGTGCTGATCGCCGGGCACCAGACGTCGATCAGCCTCGAACCGATGTTCTGGCGCGCCCTGGAGGCCGCAGCGCGCGAACGCGGCTGCCCGTTGAATGCTTTGGTTGCGGAGATCGACGTCGCGCGGCTCGACGCCGACCGGCCGCCGAACCTCACCTCGGCGATCCGGCAGTGGCTGTTCGAGCGCGCGAAAGGATCGAACGCGTGAATGATGCGCCGCCGACGGGCGCATGATCGAGGAACAGCGAGGGCTCGATTAGCTCCAGCTCCATGATCATCAGTGCACCCTCGCCATCCGGTACGATGTCGACTCGCGCGTAAGCGGCGGGAGCAGGCGCGGCGGAGAGCGCGGCCTGGGCGAGTTGCACGGCGCCGGCGGGCGGCGCGAGGCAGGGCAGGGTCACGCCGCCATGGTGTTCCTGGACTCGAAAGTCGCCGGCCTTGGGCCGCTTGACCACCGCATGGCTGTACTGCCCGTCGAACAGCATTAGCGAGAATTCGCCTGTCCTGGCGATTTCCTCGACCAGCGGCTGGATGATCATCGGGCGGCCGCGGCTGTCGGCGGGTAGGTCGTCGTTCGGGCCCAGCCGGTGCGTGCCCATCGCGCTTGCCGAGATCGGCGGCTTGATCACCAGGCAATCGCTTTGGAATTGACGCCGCGCCTCTTCCAAATCGGCGTCGCCGCAGGCCTCGACTGCAAGCGTCGGAACGGTCGACACGCCGCGTGTCGCAAGCTCGGCGAGATAGGCCTTGTCGCCGTTCCAGCGCAGCAGAGTCGGCGGATTGATCATCGGCCAGCCGTGCCGCTCGGCGCGGTCGAGCAGCGCGAGCCAGCGTGGATAGTCGAGATGATAGCCCCAGACGATGAGCGGGAGGACGAGATCGAAGCCGGACAAATCGCCAGCTTGGGTCCACGCGATTGGCGTAACGTCGGCGCCGGCGGCGGAGAGCGCCTGGGCCTCCGGATCGTAGGCCCAGCGCCATGGCTCCGGATAATCCGGCGCGGGAACCAGGATTGCAATTCGCATCAGCGGCCGAGCAGGATCCGCGCCTGGCCGGCGATCTGCGCCAGCATCGGTGCGCTGACATTGCCCTCGCGGCGCGCGCGCCCGACAAGCTGACGGAACTGGTCGATGCGGTCGCCGTGGTCGGCGATCCACTGCTCGACTCCGCTATCGACGTCGCCACCGCGGCACCGGCCGAGGAACTCGATGCGCAATTGCTCGAAATCGCGCGCGAGGCCGGCCGTAAGCAGCCGCTCCCACTGGTCGGCGGGAACGAAGCGGGCGACCTGCTGCTGCGCCCAGTCGAGGCCGAGCGATTCGCCGAGCCGGGTGTAGGCGCGGGTCGCTTCGAGCTCGTCGAGCTTCTTGCGCGCCGACAGCGCGGCGACCCCGAATACGCCGTCGAGCTCGTACAGGCGGACGAGCAGGCGGACGATGTCGTCGCTGGCGCCGAGCGCGATCAGCCGGTCGCGTCGAGCGGCGGCTTCGTTCTTCACTTCGGCGCGGATGAGCTTGGCGGCCGCCGCCGAGATCTTGCGCACGCCGGGCTCGAGCAAAGCGCAGAGCTTGTCGATCCGGGTCTCGCCGCCGCCCGCGCGAAGGACATCGGCGAGGTGCGATCGGATGCTCGTCGCGGCGATCGAGAAGAGCTCGATCCGGACCGTCTCGGGCAATGCGTCATGCTCGATCTCGGCCCAGAGCGTGTTGAGGTCGAGCAGCCGCTCGGCGACCAGGAACGCAGCGATCACCTGCTGCAGCGAAGCGCCTTCCTCTTCAGTCAGGTCGAAGGCGGCGCCGGGACCGACGCGATTAACCAGCCGGTTCGCGACCTTGGTCGCGATGATCTCATTGCGCAGCCGGTGGGCGCGGATCGCGTCCGCGTGCTTCTTGCGCATCGCTTTCGGAAAGGCGTCGAACAATTGTGGGCCGGCCAGCGCGTCGTCGGCCAGTCGAAGTTCCTCGGCCGCATCCTGAAGGACGAGCTTGGAGATCGACAGGACGACCGCGAGCTCGGGCCGCGTCAGCCCACGATTTTCCTGCCCGCGGCGCATCAGGTCTTCGCTCGACGACAGTCCCTCGACCTTGCGGTCGAGCCGGCCCGAGGCCTCGAGCAGCTCGATTGTGCGGACGTGGCCCGGGAGCGCCTGCGCGCCCCCCGCTTCGGCGATCGACAGCGCGAGCGTCTGCAGCCGATTGTCCTCAAGGACGAGGTCGGCGACGTCGTCGGTCATCTTCGCCAGCAGGCTGTTGCGCCTGGTGAATTCCAGCCGCCCTTCGCGCATCTCGCGATTGAGCGGGATCTTGATATTCACTTCATTGTCGGAGCAGTCGACGCCGGCGCTATTGTCGATGAAATCGGTGTTGATGCGGCCGCCGTGCTCGGCGAACTCGATCCGCCCGGCCTGGGTGATGGCGAGGTTGGCGCCCTCGCCGATGACCTCCGCCCTGAGCTCGGCAGCACTGGCGCGGAGCGCGTCGTTGGACGGATCGCCGACGTCGGCTTGGGACTGCACTGAGGACTTGATGTAGGTGCCAATGCCGCCGAACCACAGAAGGTCGACCCGCGCCTTCAAAATCGCGTTGATCAGGCTGACGGGGTCGAGCGCTTTTGCGTCGATGCCAAGTACCTCTCGCGCCTCCGCGCTGAGCGCGATCGACTTTTCGGTGCGCGGCCAGACACCGCCGCCCTTGCTGATCAGCCTCTTGTCGTAATCGTTCCAGCTCGATCGCGGCAGGCCGAACATGCGCTTGCGCTCAGACCAGCTCTTCGCCGGATCGGGATCGGGATCGATGAAGATGTGGCGATGGTCGAAGGCGGCGATCAGCTTCAATGTCTTGGACAGCAACATGCCGTTGCCGAACACGTCGCCCGACATGTCACCGCAGCCCGCGACGGTGATTTCGTCGCTTTGTACGTCGATGCCCATTTCGAGGAAGTGCCGCTGGACAGAGATCCACGCGCCTTTGGCGGTGATCCCCATCGCCTTGTGGTCGTAGCCGTTGGAGCCGCCGCTGGCGAAGGCGTCTCCGAGCCAGAAATTACGCGACAGGGCAATCTCGTTGGCGATGTCGGAGAAGGTTGCGGTGCCCTTGTCGGCGGCGACGACGAAGTAAGGATCGTCGCCATCGTGGATCACGACACCGTCGGGGTGCACGACCCTGTCGTTGACGAGGTTGTCGGTGACCGAAAGCAAGGAGCGGATCAAGATGCGGTAGGTTTCGGTGCCTTCCGCCAGCCACGCGTCGCGATTGGACATCGGCGGCAGTTGCTTGGGATAGAAGCCGCCCTTGGCGCCGGTCGGGACGATCACGGCATTCTTGACCAGCTGGGCCTTCATCAGCCCGAGGATTTCGGTGCGGAAGTCGTCGCGCCGGTCGGACCAGCGCAACCCGCCGCGGGCAACCGGGCCGCCACGCAAGTGGATGCCTTCGACGCGCGGCGAATAGACCCAGATCTCGCGCCACGGCACCGGCGCGGGAAGACCCGGGACCATGCTGCTGTTGATCTTGAACGCCAGCGCTTCCTCCGCCGCCGGGGCGAAGGCGTTGGTGCGGACCATGGCTTCGATCAGCGCGCGCATACGGCGCAGAATGCGATCGTCGTCGATCGAACGGACCTTGGCGAGGCTGCGGTCGAGCTGTCCGGCAAATTCAGCGACCTGTTCCTCGCGGTTTCTCGTCGCGGGGTTATGCGCGGCGATGAACATGCCGATCAGCGCACGGGTCGCGTTGGGCGCGCGGCGGAGCGCGTCGACGACCGTCACCAGCCCGAAGCTGCTGCCCGTCTGGCGCAGGTAACGGAACCAGGCGCGCAGCCACACCACTGCCTGCATTTCGAGATCGGCATAAAGGACCAGCTGGTTGAACTCGTCGTCCTCGGCGGAACCGCGCAGCACGCGCGCGATCGCGTCCTCGATTTCCGCGACCCGCTCGCAGATCGCTTGCTCGTCGGTGCCGGTGGCGACCTCGACGCGGAAATCGTGGATGTAGCCGTTGCCGCCGCTGAGCGCGGTCGGGAACTCCTCGAGCACGCGGAAGCCGAAATTCTCGAGCACGGGCACCACGTCGGATAGCGGGATCAGCGCGCCGCGGCGGTAGGTCTTGAGGCGGAAATGGCCGGGCGCGTCGGTGTCGAGGCGCGACAGCCGCACCGCGCGATCGTCCTCGTCGGCGAGCTCGCACAGGCGCAGGATGTCGGCGGCGCCTTCCTCGGGGGCTGTGCGCGCGCGATAGCCGTCGGGGAAGCTGTTGATGTAGGTCAGCGCAAGGCGGGTCGCGCGCGGCGCGCCAGCCGCGGCAATGAGCTCGGCCTCGACTGCCGGCGACCAGCCGCGCACCATCTCGACCACCGCGGTGTCAAGTCCCGCAGCGTCCGGCGAAGCCGCGTCCTCGTCGATATATTGGGTGTAGCGAATGAGCGCGAGGTCGCCGTCGCCAAGCTCGACCGACCAGCTGGTGATCTCGCGGCCCACTTCATGCTCGAGCAGCATCGCGATCGCCGTGCGCCGGGCAGTCGTCAGTTCCTCGCGCGGCAGCCAGACGAAGGTGAACAGCTGCCCCTGAAGGATCGAGCGGACCTGCAGCAGCGCCGGACGCGGCCGGTCGGCGAGCGACATCGCCATCATCACCATGTGGCGGAGCGACTTATAATCAACCGCGATGACGAGGTCGCGCGGGAGCGACGCAATGGCGTGGCGCAGCGCCTTGCCCGAATGACCTTTGGGGTCGAAGCCGAAATCGTCGGCGAGCTGTGTCAGGCGTTCGCGCAGGACAGGTACGCTCTCCGGCGGCACCCGCAGCGCCTCGCTGGTCCACAGGCCGGCATGGATGCCGATGCCGGTGATCCTGGTCTTGTCCATGATTGGAACGACGACGAGGTCGAGCGGCACGCGCCGGTGCACGGTCGATTTCCGCTCGGCCTTCGCCATCAGCGGAGCGCTTCCACCCTTGTCGAAATAACGGATCGCGCCTTCCGCCCCGCCTTCGTCGGTGGGCGCGCCTGGGATGCTGAAAATGCCGAGCGCCGAAGAAGGCGCTTCGCCCGACCGCTCGACATGGTAGCCGAGCAGGGTCATCGCCCCGTCGGCGAACCAGTTGAGCAGAGCGGCGCCTTCCGGGTCGCCGACCGATGCCGCATCGTCGCGCATGCGCCGCTGCAACGACTCCCAGTCGCGTACCGCGAGGCGCACATCGCCGAGAACGCGGCGAAGATCGGCGGCGAGTTCCTGACGGCCGCGGGCATCGGCCCGGTCGAGCTCGACGTACATCATTGATTCGCGCCGTCTCTTGTCGGTGCAGAGGGTCTCCACGGCACATAGCTCGCCATCCGTGTCGCGGGTCACGCAGATCACCGGGTGGAGCAGGCGGTAGATCGTCAATTGCTTGGATGCGATTGCGTTGGCAACGGAATCGACCAGGAACGGCATGTCGTCATTGACGATACCAATGCGCATTCGGCGATTGCCCGCCTCGCCGCCGGTGGATTCGATCGACAAGACGAGTTCGCCCGGTTTGCGGCTCGCGGCGAGCGCGGCGAGAAACTCGGCGGCGCCGCGTTCGGCTTCCCGGCTCAGGCCCTGGGTTTCACCCGGGAGCGCATTTCCGGTCAGCGCTTTTCTGATTGACTCGACCAAGGGCGCGTCCAGGCGCTGGTGGGCCGTCATGGTAAGATTTTTGCTCCGGGAAAGCTTAGGGCCGGCGCGGCTATAGACCCGGCCTCCTCGCAGCGACAACCCCGCGACGACCGCTAGACCGCGCGGCGGATCGCCCTTTCGATCAACGCTTCGTCGTTGACCACGGCCACCGGCTCGTAGCGTCCGTCAGCGCCTCGGCGAGTGATCACAAGCGCGAACTCGTCAGTGGCTGGAACGTCGGCGAGCGACAGGGCGGGGGCAACGCGCAGGCGGGTGCGGGCGGCTTCGCCCTTGGTGTCGGGTGAGGCATCGGGCCGACGCGCGGAGCGCTCGGCGGCGACCAGCGCCTTGAGGCCGCCTACATGCTGCTCGATGAATTTCTCGAAGCCGCCGAGATCGACGCTTTGGCGGCGGGCGAAGGACAGCGCAGCCGCGAATTCGGTCAGCCGCGCCTTGTCATAATCGATGCCGAAGACGAGCTTGACGATCGGCGTCATCGGCGCCCGGGCCTGCGCCTTGACGCCTGATTCCTCGAGCAGCTCGGCGTAATCATGCGGGTTCGCGTCGGCGGCGACGGCGAAGTCATAGGCGAGCGACAGCGCGCGA
>WNFM01258612.1_pt4 | contig 25050 bp, 24 predicted proteins | sample 5400271 | NCBI WGS metagenome assembly WNFM01 (sample SAMN13153352, study PRJNA577476) | soil metagenome | isolation source: 60 cm saprolite on Douglas fir-dominated hillslope | place: USA:California | collected 2013-09-17 | reverse complement strand
TCGTATGTACTCCTCTCTGACCTGATTATACCACACTGTGCACGAGCACTACCACTTATGTGCAAAATATGCTATAATTGTACTAGATGGGAACGTAACGCCCGTCAGCACCAACGCCCATAAGAGGGGCAAAAGGAGCATCACCCATGGCAACGGCAAAGGCAGACGTCCAGGATGTGTGTACATTGTGCGGGCAGCCGCACCTCGTCAGCGCGGAGAGCGCCCGGCGTGACGTGTCCGAGGACACGTGGCGGCCCACGACGCTGGGCGAGCGGCTGTACGCTGAGTGGAGGGCGCGCAAGGCCATCGAGGCAGCACAACGGGAGGCGGACTTCACGAGCGAATACCAGTTGTGGTCGATGTGGCTGGAACGGCAGAGCGCGTAGACGTTCCACTCGTGTCTGTGCTACCGGACGAGACGGGCAAGGGAAGGCAAGCCATGGCGAAGACGAGCGCCTGCACGTCATGCGGCGCACCGATCTATTGGCTGAAACACGAGAAGACGGGCAAGCTCGCGCCGATTGATGTGACGCCAAATCTCACCGGCAATTGCCTGGTGAACGTCGCGGAGGGCACCTATCGTCTCGCGCGCGGGCAGGGCGGGACGTGCCCGCAAGCGGCAACGCACCGACCCAAGTAGGCAGAGAAAGGCATGCGAACCATGGCAGACAAGAAGCTGCTGAGCGTAGAAGAGAGCCTTACGGCGTTCGAGAAGACGGTTGGCGAAGCACGGCGCGCACTTGACGTTGCCGCTGAGGCCGTCTCTCCTATGCGCGGCCGCACGGTGGACACCTACGTGGCGTCCACGGCCATCGACCGCGCGGCGAGGAATCTCAGGAGCGCACTGAGGGCCGCGGACGACCAATTGTTCAACCTGTTGTTCAACCTGCTGATTGACATCAAGCCGGGCCTGGAGTAGCGCATCGCACCACAGTTCAAGCGTAGCGGTATTCATGTTGGGGGCAACATCGGCGCTGACCCTTCGCCATCGACAGGAAAGGACTAGCAAACCAATGAACAAGCGCACGGCGCGCTACGGCGAGCACACCTACGCGATCCGGGTGCCCAAAGAGGCCAGGGCCGCCTGGGAACTGTCAGAAGAGGCGCTGTACTTCCCTGCAGACTCCATTACCGTGCGGGACGGCGTCCTGATGCTCTCCGTCGAGGTGGATCCCTTGGAGGTCCTGGACGCTGGGGAGGAAGCCACCGGGGAGCAGATCGAAATGCCACCCGTCGCAGTCTTCGCCCCTGGCCAGTGGTACTCGGCGATCCTGGTAGATGCCGAGCATAAACCGTTCTTCTCGGAGCGAGAGGCGGAGCCGGAATAGCCCCTGGAACGCGGTAGGCGTTGATTCTGACGACGCAGCGGCCCTACGGGTCCAGACCCACGCCACCCGTAGGGCCGCTGTTTGCCTTCCGGGCGCGTCGCCGCTGAGTCCATTCAGACGTGTCTGCGGGACGGCTTCCCAGGTGTGCCGTCCCGCCAGGTGGGAGCCGGCAAAGGCGCGGCTCTATGGCGCCGACGAGGTCGAACGCCGGGCCGCGGAGTGGACGCTGTACCAGGCGTTGCTCAGCGTGCTAAAGCTGCTCGCCCCCTATCTGCCATACGTCACCGAGGCGCTCTTTCAGGGCATCTATCGCGCACGTGAAGGTGCTCCGTCGCTCCACCAGACACGCTGGCCGGAGCGGCTCCCCGATTTGCCCACCACCCAGATGGACGCCATCGGGACCGCGCTCCTGGAAGTACTCAGTCAGACCCGGCGGGCGAAGGCGGAGCGCAAGCTCTCGGTTGGCGCTGAGCTCGCCGCGCTGCGGATCGCTGCTTCGGCCAGTGACGCTGCCCTCCTGACTGCGGCGCTGACCGATCTGCGCAGCGCCACACGCGCTCGACGCATCCACATAGACGTGCGAGCAGACCAACAGCAGGCTCCCGGTGACGTGCAACGAGACCCGCGCGGCGCACGTGGCGAGACGGGGGGCGCGAGCGATCTCGTTGTATCCGTAGAGACGCTGTGAAGAAACGGTATGGTGGCGTGCCCTTGATCGCCCAGGGTCGTGCGCTACCAGTAGCCTGCCGCTCGGCCCGGCGGCGGACGCCCTGCCCCTTGGCGCGCGGCGGTCTGTCGTTCGGGCAGGCTGGATGTGGACGGATGCGCTACCATGTCTGAAGCACGGTGCAGTCGAGCTTGCGAAGGAGCAGCGCGTGGGGCCGATCGGAGATCGCAGCCAGCAATTTGCCATTGGGCTCATCGTGAGCTGGGTCGTCTGCGTGGTGGCGCCGCTGGAGGCTTCGATCCTCTTCGGCTCATCGGAGCACGGTCTACCGCTGGCGGGGGTCGCGCTCACCGCCAGCACGTTGCGACCGCCAGTTGGCGCGCGGAGAGTACACAGTAGCAGTCGCTCAGGCTGAGCGTGAGCTTGCGGTCCGCGGTAGTGGCGCGTGGAGGGGAGCGCGTCGCCTTGCCTGGCTCAATCGGCTGTGCCAGGCGCTGGTCGGCGCGGGGCATCTGGACGCTGGCCTCATCGCCGCTCTTGATGCGCTGGCCGCGCATCCCAACCCCGAAACCCTGGGAAACTGCGCCCAATGCCTTCTCTGGCTCAATCGCTACGAGGAAGCCGCCACTGCTGCGCGCCTCGCCCAGTCATTGACACGCGAGCGGTCAGTGAGCGCTCATGCTGTGTTGGCACATGTGCTCCTGGCACACGGGCAGCCGGCCGAGGCCGAGGCGATGGCCCGAAGTGGCTTGTCCGATGTGGAAGCGCTGTTGCCGTTCGCGCAATCTGCCCACCGGGTATCCCTCCTCGCCGCGTTGTGTCGGGCTGAGCGGGCGCTCGACGATCCTATCCTCGCCCACAAGCATTTGCGCGCCCTCCAGAAAGCGGCGCGCCACAACCCTTTCCTGGAAGCGCAAGTGCTCATGGAAGAAGCCGATGAGCTTGCGAGCGGCGATGAGGCTGCGCAAGCGCGGGCGCTGGCGCTCCTGGAGCGCGCGAGCCACCTCGCGCCTCACTACGTGTGCTGGCATGCGCAGCAGCCCGCCACGCTGTTCGAGGTGCGCAGTGCGCCACGATATGCGGCTCTGATCGAGGAGGCGCACGCTAGTTGGACCAGGATCGGAGGCCCCTCACGCGTCCCGCCCAAGGCGTCTGCTGCGCTGGCAGCGCGCATTGCCAGCCAACTGGCTGTCGCGCGGGAACGTGGCTCGGCCCGTCCCGCCGCGCACCAGAACTGGGACGCGCTGGCGGCGCAAGGGTTCGCGCTATTGGGCACCCTCGCCTTGCTCGTCTGGTGGACCTGGCGGTTCTTCCTGGCCGGCGCATGAGAGACGTCCCGCGTTGGGATGCGCGCGCCCAACGGCGGCGGGGTGCGCGCAGCGAGCGACACCATGAGCAGACGCCAGCCCAGAGCCACACTTCAAAATCTGAACATGGTATGCTGTAGTGTACAGCGCAAGAGATGCGACAGGCCGAGACTGCGGTGATCACTCGCCGGCCCGTATTGCCGTCAGCTTGTCATGCGGCGGCGCGCGGGGCCTGCTAGTGCATGCTACTGCCGTGAGATACAATGGCAGTGCTGACGGATACCGCACCTGGAATCACGATGCGGATCTACTAGGCCGCTCATTTGTGATGCCTCGGAGCCTCACCCGCGAGTGCGCCCCGCATAGGAGCCGCTATGTCACTGATTAACATGGCCAAACGTGAAATCAACTGCAAGATCGTCTACTACGGCATCGGCCTTAGTGGCAAGACAACCAATCTGCATTACATCCACAAGACTGTCAGCCCCCGCGACGTCGGTGAGATGGTGTCCATCGACACCGAGACCGAGCGCACGCTGTACTTCGATCTGTTGCCGCTCGAGCTCGGCCGGGTGCATGGCTTCAACATCCGCTTCCAGCTCTACACAGTGCCGGGGCAAGTCCTCTACCAACAGACACGTATCTCGGTCCTCAAGGGGGCGGATTGCGTCGTCTTCGTCGCTGATTCTCAGGCCAGCAAGCTGCAAGAGAACATCGAGAGCTTCAACGAGCTGACCGAACAGCTGAAGCGCATGGGCAAGCAACCTGGTGAGTTTCCCCTCGTGCTGCAATGGAACAAGCGTGACTTGCCCAATATCCTCCCCGTGCCCGTCCTCGAACAGTATCTCAACCCCTACCGCGGTCCCAGCTTTGAGGCCGTCGCAGTAGCTGGCCGCGGGGTCGTCGAAAGCTTGCGCGTCTCCATCAACGCCACGCTGCGGCGGCTGGAGCGCGGCTGAGCCACGGATGCGTCGGGGCCTGTGCTATACTACACAACGGCCCTCGATGGCGAGGGCTGCAGCGTTTGAGCGGCTTTGACGCTGGCCCAGCCTTCTCGTCTTGGCAGAGACGACCTCGCGCCTTCGTCCCCGCCCGACGCGGCTGATCTCGCTCGCTGGCGCCCCGCGTAGCGTAGGTGCGTTACGCGGGGATAACCATTCAGAGGAGAATCCCCATGGCCCTCACGCGGGTAAAGCGCCCCATGCTCGCCGATCTAGACTTGAGCACTGGGAAGCGGACACGCCTCCATCGCCTCCTGTACAAGTATGGGCCGGCCAACGGAACGCTGATGTTTCTTCCAATCGACCAGGGTCTCGAGCATGGTCCGCGCGACTTCTTCCCCAATCCGCCGTCCAAAGATCCAGACTTCCAATTACGGCTCGCGAAGGAAGGCAACTTCTCGGGCATCGTCTTTCAGATCGGGATCGCCAAGAAGTACATGAACAAGTACGCCGGCACAGTGCCGCTCGTGCTCAAGCTTAACGGCAAGACGGAGATACCCCCCGATAAGGCGCCGATCTCCCCGTGCATCGCGACGGTGGAGGATGCGGTCCGCCTGGGCGCCGATGCCGTCGGCTATACCCTTTACGTGGGATCACCACTACAAGCGGACGATTTTGAGCAGTTCCGCAAGGTGCGCGAAGACGCCGATCGCTTCGACATGCCAATCATCGTGTGGGCCTACCCACGCGGCGAGGCTATCGAGGCAAAGGGCGGGCGTGATAGTCTGTACGCCGTGGATTACGCAGCACGCGTCGCCAACGAGCTGGGGGCGGACATCGTCAAGATCAACGTGCCGAAGTCCAATCCGGACAAGGACGCCAGCGCGCCGAAGCCCTACAACACGCTGCAGCCATCGCCGGCAGAGGCGGTGCGCATGGTCGTCGAGTCCGCGGGCCGAGCGCTCGTGCTGTTCAGTGGCGGCGAGATGCTGGGAGAAGGGGACCTCATCCAGAAGGCGCGCATTGCGATGGATGGTGGCGCGACGGGATTGATCTTCGGCCGCAATGTGTGGCAGCGTCCGTTTGACGAAGCGCTGACGCTCAGTCGGGAGATCCACGAGATGCTCAAGGACTACGGCGCGTAGGCCTTCCCTGTTGTGCATCGAGCGCAGTCCGTTGACAGAACGATGTGGGTAGTAGCGCGGACGAGGCGCTGGCTGCGCGGCCGGCGCCTCAAGCCGTCACGAGAGAGTAGCCGCACGAGCGCTCGTGTGGCCTATGTACGTGGGTACGGAGCCGTCTTGCCAGGCGCTCCGCGCCCGTTGGCCGCCGACCTTGGCACCGCCTACGCGCAACGAATCTTGGGACATCTCGAGCGTGTGATCGGTCTGCGTCACGCCGCATTTCTGGAGACTCAGCATGGAATCGATTCGCGTCATGATCATCGACGAGCATCCACTCTTTCGCCAGGGCTGTCGCTGGGCGCTGGAAGAAGCGGGCGACTGTTCGGTTGTCGCCGAGGCGTCAGATAGCCGCGCCGGACTGGAGCTCGCGCGCACGCACTCGCCCGACGTGGTGCTGATCGATGCACTGCTCTCTTCGAACGACGCTCTTGATCTTGCCCGACAGCTGCGTCACTGGTCCCCGCGCGTCGCGATCATCATGATCACGGCCTTCGAAGATGAAGAGCAGCTCTTTCAGTCGATGAAGCTGGGAGCGGCAGCCTACCTGCTCAAAGGCGTGTCTGGGGAAGAGCTTGTCGAGGCGGTGCGGGCAGTCAGCCACGGCACTTTCATCATCAATGACAACGTATTGTCGCGGCCGACGGTGGCCAGCCGCGTCCTGCGGACGTTCCGTGAAATGACGGCCGAGGAGACGCCAGAGGTCGCGCCATTGTACTCGCCGCTCTCGAATCGTGAGATCGAGATTCTCGACTACATCGCCCGAGGAAATAGCAACAAAGAAATCGCGAAGTCGCTCAAGATCAGCGACCAAACTGTAAAGAATCACATCACCTCGATCCTCAAGAAGCTCTCCGTGAACGATCGCACGGCAGCGGTAGTGCACGCCCTCAAGCACGGCTGGATCAAGATGAACGAGGATTGAGGCCGACCAGGTCGGCCTCACACGATCACGCCGTCTGGATATCGCTCGGGATGAACAGCAAGGCGTCGTGTGCGATCAGGACGGGATGGCGCTGGCGCATCCGCCGCGAGCGGCGCGCTCCAGGCGTCCACGAGCACGCGCTGATTGTGCTGTGGATACGGTCGTGCTAGTATATGTGCAACGGCGTGCCGTCCCGCTGGAGCGCGCCACGCCCACCGTGAGCTACAGATCAGGTTGAGCAAGTCGCCTCCTGCGCTTGCGCCACACTGCTGGATGATAGCCGCGCTCCTATGAGGACTTGCCCATGTCGCATGACGTACCCCTCCCATACTGGCTCTCTCCGCTCGACGGGCGGGACGATGGAGACCGTCGCCCTTCCGGCCAACGCCCTCCCTCAGACGACCCGAGGATGCAGGGGTTACCCGGCGGTCCAGCGTCTTCGCACAGCGCGCCCCCGACGAGCTGGGGCGCTCAGCGCGCCGGTTCGACCCAGCCCAACGAGTCTGTGCATCCTCAGAGTGATTCACGCGGTGGGATGCGCGCACCGGCAGAGGCGCGGACGCCTGACGCCGCATCCGATAGCCGGGTGAGCGCTGTGGGCGCGCGCCGCGGCGCTGATAGCGCCGAGTCGGCCCTGGGTGGCGATACGGACCTGCTCGCAGCCAGTAAAGAAGAGTATGACCACGTCGAGCGAGAGCTCGATGAGATCAGGCTGCTGATCAAGCAATCGGCGTCCGAGCTGGAAAAGTTGAACCAACGCAAGGTGCTCGCCTCCGCCCGCACGCGGGAAATGGAAGAGAAGATCGAGACGTTTTCGCGCCAGGAGATACGGAGAAGTTACCTCGAAGCGTCGGAAGCCGAGATGCGCGCGTTCATGATGGGCGAGCAACGCGAGCAGCTGCAAGCCAAAGAGCAGGTATTTCTGCGCTATCAGCAGTACCTACGCCGGACGATTGAGGTGTTGTCGGCCATCTCGTACGATCGTGGTGCTGGCTTGTCGGCAAGCGCCGGGGTGTTGGGTGGGATGGCGCCACAGCGTACGCCCGCAGGATCTGCCGTCCCACTAGGTGACAAGATCGCCGCGCTGTCTCGAGTGATTCAGGCGCAAGAGGACGTTCGCCAGCGTGTGGCGCAGCGCCTGCATGATGGCCCAGCGCAATCGCTGGCGAACGTCGTCTTGACGGCCGAGATCTGCGAAAAGCTCGTCCAGTCCGATCCGCGGCGTGCGCAGGGCGAGCTTGGCAATCTCAAGGGTCTCGTCAGCACCACCCTGCAGGACACTCGCAAGTTTATCTTTGAGCTGCGCCCGATGACGCTGGACGATCTGGGGCTTGTGCCAACCCTGAAGCGCTTTATCACGGACGTGGGAGCGAAATATCAGGTGCAAGTCAATCTGGTGGCGCCGCAAGGCGACCAGCGCCTGCCGCGGCCGATGGAGGTCCCGCTCTTTCGTGTCGCGCAGGAGGCGCTCATCAACGCCATCCAGCATGGCCGTGCGACGCAGGTGCGCGTGACGCTCGCCTTGTCGCCTGAAGGCGCGGTCATGATCGTCGAAGACAACGGTTCCGGGTTCGACGTGGAGCATGCATTGGCGCGGGCCGCGGCGCACGAGACGACCGGTATCGCGAGCATGCAGGAGCGAGCCGAGATGCTGGGGGGATGGCTGAGGATCGAGAGCGCGCGTGGCCACGGCACGCGTCTTGAGCTCAGCGTGCCCGGAGTGGCGAAGTGAGTGGTGTGGAGGCGCATCACAGGCGGGACTGCCGTGCGACGCAGCGAGCTCGTGGTCTCGCGCACGCCGTCCACAACGCCCGGACACGACCGCGGATCGCCGCGGCAGTTTGCGCCGCTGGCGGGCTCCCTTTCGTCTAGCGATCCCAGAGATTACGGTGACTCCCGCGTGCGAGGGCGTCCACCCAGTTAGGCTACACAGAACAGGCGATGTTACCCAACAATCAGCATCCCGTTCATGTGGTAGAGCGCGCGTGCAACTGCGGCAACGCGAAGGCGCTGAAGGCGCGTGTACCTTCTTATTCTTCGTGCTTGCAATATGTTTCTGCACTGCTCGCCTAGCTCATGAGGTAGGGAGTTGCCACGCTGGTGAGCCATCTACTGGGATGGTATGTCCCGAGCCAAGCTGGCGGGTGGGTGGCGCTGATTGATTTCGTGCCCTCTTGTATCGGATGAGTTCAGTCTGTATACTGGGGCACGTCTCAGCCTGGTCCTGTGTTGCCGGGCAGTTATAGCGAACGGGGTCCGTTCTCGAGGCTACATGGTGTGGACCTCAGATCGGCGCCGCAATCATCGCTTTCATGCGAAAGGGGAACGAAAACTCATGCTGGATCGTCTGTTCCGCCGCGATCGTGGACAGGGCCTCGTGGAGTATGCCCTCATTATCGCGCTTGTGGCTGTGGTGGTCATCGGCATCCTGATTCTGCTGGGTCCGGCGATTGGCAGCATCTTCTCGAACATTAAGAACAATCTCTGAGCGTCGTACCGATCGTTCCGCCTACTGGCGCCGCGCACGCACGATGCCGGCGGGCACACACCGCAGCTACGGTTTCGTGTACCGTGTCCGTGGCTGCGGTGCTTTCACGCTAGCGACGCGCACGCTGACGGTGGCGCTCCAGAGCGCCCACGTACCGCGCTCGTGAAGCCCCTGGTTCAGGTTTGCGCCTCGCCGACGTCGCGATGGTCTCCACGCCGCCTGGGGAGCGCGCCCAGTTCGACCACTGTAGCGCCACGCCAGTGTCACCCCGGCAGGAATGGCGGGCGCCGACAGGCTTGAAGGAGGCACTCGCGCATGTCCACCCAGATGCGTCAGCCGCGCACCCGTGGCGGTGGTGGCCGCACCCTCATGCTCCTGGGCGTGTTGCTGGCCCTGGCGGCCGGCATCATCGTGATCTATGTAGTGACGACGGCTGTCGGCCCGTCGATCCGTACCGTGACCGTCGTGGTGGCGGCGAAGGATCTCACGACGAGCACCACCCTTACTCCGAACACCACCGATGCGACGCACACGGCCATCAGCGTCGCGTTTGTGACCAAGACAGTGAACCAGGACTTCGTGCCGGAGGGTGCGTATGTCTATGTTTCGCCTACCCAGCTCAACGTCGACCTTTCCGACTATGTCGTGGTGGGTCAGTTTTTCGCCGGCGACATCCTGCGCACGAACGACCCGCGACTTTCTAAGGTTGGTGGGGCCACTGGGAGTCTGACCATCCAACATCCCGCGCAACTACCTGTCGGGAGCGTCTTGTTCCCGCTGAAGGTGCCAGACTTGGCGGCGCTGGCGCTGGTGCCCGGCGACCACGTCGACATCCTGGTGACGTACTGCATCGTCGGCAACACTGCCAGCGGCAACGTCTCAGGCTGCCCAAGTGCCAACAACGAGTCGCAGACGACATTCGAGAATCTGTACGTCTACACGCTGGAGAGCGGCCTGATCTACGTCGTGGTCACCCACCAAGACGCGCTGACGCTGAAGCTCCTCTCCGAGACGGGCTCGTTCACCCTCGTCTTGCGCAAGCCGGGTGACTCGGGTCCGGCGAATACCGTTCCCATCGACGGCAAGTACATCTTCTCGCACTTCCACTTGTCCCCCACCCCATAAGTCCTAGTGCGTCGCGAAGCTGCTGGGCCATGCGCGTGCGCCGCGCGTCCAGCGGCTTCGCGAGCGGCCTCGCGGCGCCACGGTGCGGGAGCCAAGGAGCGGCTCCCGCGGAGGCTCTGCCTGGTGAGTATAATGGTGCGGGCTGCGTGCGAGCCGCATGCGTACCGGATCGCCGGCAAACAGCGCCAGACGGCAGCCTGTTCAAGCGAGCTCGACACGCGAGGCCATAGCGCGGCAGCCCTCTCCAGAGCCCATTCGGTGGGCCAGCGCATTTCTCAGGGGCCCGGCGTGGCCTGGCGGTTGATACGACACTCTGACACATTGGGAAGAGCGACGAGCATGCAGGATCCTCGGAACCACTCACGTATTCGCCTCCTCATCGTGGACGACGTGCCCGATACCGCACAGAATGTCCAAAAGCTCCTGTATTTCGAACGCGATATCCAGGTAGTCGGAGTCGCGGGTAGCGGGCGCGAAGCCATCGCAAAAGCTGCGAAATTGCAGCCGGACATTGTCCTGATGGACATCAATATGCCGGACATGGACGGCTTGCGGGCCACAGAAGTCATTCTGGGTCAGGTGCCGACCCGCGTCGTCATGATGTCCGTGCAAGCGGAGCCGGAATACCTTAATCGCGCGATGATGGCGGGCGCACGCGGCTATCTGGTCAAGCCATTCAGCAGCGATGACCTCATCTCCACATTGCGCTCGGCAGCTCAAGTACAGGTACCTGTTGCGCCGTCTGGCAGCCAGCCGGGAATGCAGCGAAGCGATCCCACCGGGCGCGGACTCGGCCAACGTGAGGCAACGAGCCTGCGCCGCGTGGTCGCGGTCTACAGTCCGAAGGGCGGCGTCGGACGTAGCGTCATCGCCTGCAACCTGGCGATAGCGCTCAAGAAGCTGACGGGTGCCCGTGTCGCGCTGATGGACGCCGACCTGCAATCGGGCGATGCGCATGTGCTCCTGAACATGAATCCCGCCTCAACCATCGACGATCTGCGCGAGGCCGGCAGCCTGGATGCGGAGATCATCGGCAGCACGGTGGCCGTGCATGACTCGGGCGTCGAGCTGCTGCGTGCGCCCATCGCGCTCGAGTCCGCGGAGCTCTTCACCGCCGACGCCATGAAGGCGATTGTCGTCGAGCTCCGTGAGCATTTCGATTTTCTCGTGGTGGACACGGATGATACGTTCTCCGAATCGACGCTCACCATATTGGACATGGCCGACCAGATCCTCCTGGTGACGACGCTCGAAGTCACCACCATCAATAAGGTGACGCGCTTCTTTGAGGTGGTCGACCGCTTGGGGTATCCCGAAAGCAAGGTAAAGCTGATCTGCAATCGTGTAGATCCCTACTTCGGCATCAAGCCCTCGCAGGTCGAGGCCCAGGTACGTCATCGCTTCTTCGGGCATCTACCCGAAGACAATCGGGTCGTCGTGACTTCCGTGAATCGCGGTGTGCCGTTCGTATTGACCGAACGGCGTGCCACCGTCTCGCGCGCGATAGTCGCGCTCGCGGATAAAGTCATCGCGCTGGTTGAGTCCCCTGACCCTGGCGGCCGCGGCGCGGCGCGTAACGGTGGCAACCGGCGTGGCATGTTTAGCAGCCGCTGAGCACCACGCCGACGTCCCCCGCTGCGCGCCGTTATGGACGCAAGGGACGTTGGCTAAGACGGGCGGGGTGTGTTGACGTCGCGACGTGCGATCGCTATAGTGAAGTTCCGATGTAGCGCTGAGGACGGCGTACCGGAGACTCCGGGGCGCATGCTGGTGGGGCTGCGCCAGCCAATGGTAGGAGTGGTGTTGTGGGTCTGTTGAAGCGTTTCGGAGACTCGGGCCCGAATCAGGGGCAGAACGGTCGCCAGCCACCCTCGGGGCGCAGTGGAAGCACACCGGGCGCTCTCGAACCCTCGGCGCGCACGCCCGCTCCGGGCGAGTCTGGGGTGGGTCAGTACGGCTCGCCCGATGGTGCGGGGCAGGGGAATCGCACGAGCTTCCTCGGTGGGGCGGGCCCTGGCGCGCTGGCGCGCGAAAATAACTTCTACGACATCAAAGCCAAAGTGCAGAGCGCTTTGATCGCTGAGCTCGATCCCAAACTGGACCTCTCGCAAACGGCGCAGGTGCGCCGGACCATTGAAGAGCTGTTTGGCGTCGTCCTCAGTCAGCAGGGCATCAACCTCAGCCGAGCCGATCGCATGCGCCTCTTTGAGGCGATCACGGCGGAGATATTGGGCCTCGGGCCGATTGAGCCGCTATTGAATGACGACAGCGTCACGGAAGTGATGGTGAATGGCCCCAAGGCAGTCTGGGTGGAGCAGCACGGCCGGCTCTACCGTACCGACGTGCGCTTCCGCGACGACGATCATGTCATGCGGGTCATCGACCGCATCATCTCGCCGCTGGGTCGGCGCTGCGACGAGTCTTCACCCTACGTTGACGCTCGCTTGCCAGATGGCTCGCGCGTGAATGCCATCATTCCGCCGTTGTCTCTGGTGGGCCCGGTGATCACGATCCGAAAGTTCGCGCGCCAGAAGCTGCAACCGGACGATCTGATTCGTTTCGGCACGATCACCCCCGAGATGGTTGATTTCCTCCGTGCGTGCGTCCAAGTTCGGCTCAACGTCGTGGTGTCCGGCGGTACCGGCTCGGGAAAAACGACCTTGCTGAACGTGTTGTCGGGCTTCATCCCTTCCGACGAACGCATCATCACCATCGAAGATGCTGCGGAGCTGCAGCTGCGCCAGGATCACGTCATCTCTCTGGAGAGCCGCCCCGCCAACATCGAGGGCAAGGGGCGCATCAGCATCCGTGAGCTGGTCACGAACGCACTGCGCATGCGACCTGACCGCATCATCATCGGCGAGTGCCGCACTGCCGAAGCGCTTGACATGCTGCAAGCGATGAACACTGGCCACGATGGCAGCATGACGACCTTGCACTCCAATAGCCCACGGGACACGTTGAGCCGTCTCGAAACCATGGTGCTGATGGCCGGCATGGAGCTGCCGCTCCGCGCCATCCGTGAGCAGATCGCCAGCGCGATCCACCTGATCGTGCATCAATCGCGCATGAAAGACGGCAGCCGCAAGGTCGTCAACATCAGCGAGGTGCAGGGCATGGAGGGCGATGTCATCGTCATGCAAGACATCTTCGTCTTCGAGCAGACGGGCATCGAAAACGGCCGCGTGGTCGGACGCTTGCGTCCGACAGGGATTCGGCCGCGCTTCATCGAAGCCTTCGAGCTCGCCAATATTCACTTGCCACCGCAGGTATTCGGGTACGGCGCGGGGGGCAAGTGGTAGGCGCGACGGACGGCTGCCTCGCGCGCCGACATACGACGCGGACACACCGCCTGCGCTGGTAGTGGGGAGAAGAGGGACGCGATATGGTGCTAGCGGATACCGACCTCCTGGGCACGGGCGCCGCACTCCTCCTGGGCGGCATAGCGTTTGTGGCCATCTTGATGTTCTTCGCCGGCCTGCGGCGCGGCATGAGTGGCGGCGCGACGGGCATTGCGGCACGCCTTGAGGTCTTTGGGCAGCGCGACGTGCCGATGCTGGCGACTCGTCGCCCGCGCGGTCGGCAGGGCAACGCGCTATACGGGCGTATTGATCGTGCCGTCGCTACACAGGGATTCGCCGTCAGACTGTCTGCGGACCTGGCCCGCGCCGACCTCAAGATTACCGTAGGCGAGTTCATCGTCGCCACAGTCGTCTTTGCCAGTGTCGGCGCGCTCCTGGGCTTTGCGCTGCCGCTCGGCGGACACATCATCCTGGCGGTCGTCCTGGCGGGCGGGGGCATCTGGCTCCCACGCTTCTACGTCCGGAACCAGAAGAACCGGCGCCTGACGGCGTTCAACGCGCAGCTCGCGGATACCATTGGGCTGCTCAGCAGCGCTCTGCGCTCTGGGTATAGCATGCTGCAGGCGATGGAGCTCGTCGCCCGCGAAGGCCCCCAACCGGTCGCGGGTGAATTCGAGCGCGTCGTGCGCGAGGTCGGTTTGGGCCTCTCGCCCGAAGAAGCCCTGGCGAACCTGACGCGGCGCATGCAGTCCGATGACCTGGAGCTCCTGGTCACCGCCATCAACGTCCAGCGCGAGGTCGGCGGCAATCTCGCCGAGGTCCTCGACACGATCGCGAGCACCATTCGCGACCGCGTCAAGCTGAAAGGCGAGATTCGCGTGCTGACCTCTCAGCAGCAATACTCGGGATACATCGTGGGCCTCATTCCCGTGGGACTCTCTCTCCTCCTCTTCATTATCAATCCTAACTACATGCTTGGGGTCTTCAAACATACGGTGTGGTGCGGCTGGACGATGTTCGGGTGCAGCGCCGCGATGATTCTTACTGGATTCATTGTCATCCAGCGCATCGTGAATATCCGCGTGTGATATAGGGGAGATCGACATGCTGCCGACGTTTGCCTGGGCGCTCATCGCCGGATTGCTGGCATTCTTCGCGATCGTCTTCGCCGTGGCGGGGGCAGTCACACCGCCGAAACGCAGCCCGCTCGATGCACGTCTGCAACAGTTTGCGCAACGCCCACGAACGCTCGAAGAAATCGAGCTACAGGCGCCATTCGGGGAGCGCTTCCTACGCCCGATGGTCAGCGGCCTCGCGCGGGGCATCGCGCGCCTGACGCCCTCCGGCGCCGTGGAAGGGATTCAGAAGCGGCTGATTCATGCCGGATTCGCAGGGCGAGGCAGCGTTTGGGGCGCTGGTGAGTCTCCGTCTGTTAGCGGGCTTTGGGGCCGTTGGATTATTTATTGCGCTGCTCCTGCTCGGTGTGCTGGGCTATTTTGTGCCCGACCTGTGGCTCTCCAGCCGAGGCACCGCGCGACGCGACTCCATCCAGCACGCCCTGCCCGACGCCATCGATCTTCTCACGATCAGCGTGGAGGCGGGGCTCGGATTCGATGCGGCGCTCTCACGTGTGGTCGAGAAGTCCGACAACTTGTTGACGCGCGAGCTCGGTCGCGTCATTGCGGAGATGCGTGTGGGCGTGGCGCGGCGCGATGCCCTGCGATCGCTGGTCGAGCGCACCGGTGTGGACGATCTCGCCGTCTTTGTCACGGCCATCATTCAGGCGGAACAATTGGGCGCCAGCATCGCGAACGTGTTGCGGATTCAGGCGTCCGAGATGCGCGTACGGCGGCGCCAGCGCGCCGAGGTATTGGCGCATCAGGCGCCTATCAAGATGCTGTTCCCGATGGTGTTCCTGATCTTCCCACCGATCCTCGTCGTCGTGTTGGGGCCTGCGATTCCAAACATTTTGGCAACATTCGCCCCGAATATCCACTTGTAGCCTGCTGCGGCGAGCGTAACTGCTCGCTGGATGACGAAGCAAGGCGCCCACTCGCCATGACCTGCGTCGAACGCTGCTATTTCGTCGGAGTGGCCGTGCCGCCCGCGGCAGTGGGAGTGGGCGTCTCCACGCTGATGGTCACTGCGGTCATCTTATCGCCCTGGGCGATCTTCTGCGCCACATCCAGGCCGCTGATGACCTGACCAAAGAGATTGTAGGACTTCGCCAATTGACCAGTGTCATCGCCAGTGCAGATGAAGAACTGGCTGCCATTCGTATTTGCGCCACTATTGGCCATAGCGACAGTTCCAGCGCCGTAGTCGCCTTTCACGGTCTCATCCTGGAACTTGTAGCCGGGTCCGCCACTCCCGTCGCCCTTCGGGTCACCCCCCTGGATGAGATTGAGGTTGGAGATCGAGCCATCGAGCGGGCTCGGCTGGCCCTTGTGCTCGATGCGATGGAAGGTCAGCCCGTTGTAGAAGCCTTGCCGCGCCAGATAGACGAAATTGTTGACCGTGATGGGGGCATCCTTGGCATCCAGTCGGATGACGATCGAGCCCTTCGCCGTCTTGATGGTCGCAGTGTACAGCTTGTTCGCGTCAATCGTCATATGTGGCTTGTCGCACACATGCGTGCTGAGTTTGCAGCTGGGCTGGTGGGGCGAAGCGGGTGCCCAGATAAACTGGTGATTGGTGTACAGCACGCCGACGAACCCCAGGACGATCAGCGCGCCGAAGAGGGTCGTCGCCCATGGATAGCTTTGGACGAAGCCGGCGAAGCCAGTCTTGCGCGCGCGACCCTTTATGGGCCGTGCACGGGCGACGACTGGACGCGTGAGCGCCGTCTGGTGGGCGCGCGTCACGCGCGCAGCCTTACGCGCCTTGGCGCGCTTGCTGGCAGTCTTCGGCATACTAGGTGTACTCCCTCTCGCCCCATCTCCCACGTCACTGGAGACACAGCACAATCATATGCGCGCCCTCTGGTGGGCCGCCTCACATGGGCATCGAGCCGCAGATGGCGCTGATCGTCAACCAGGCGATGCCGAGCAGAGCCTACCCCAATATGAACCGTCGCCGGTCACGCCACCTGGGCGCGAATCGTGCTGAATCCTAGCATGGCGCGGCACGCGTAGTCTATAATACGCTCACCTCATACCGCGAAGTCCTGCCGCCGGCATACCGCACGCACGGCGCCGGCGCCGCATTCCTGGATACGCCTATGCCGCCACTCTTCGAGAAACTGCAAGCAACGCTGAAGGCGTTGCCCCACCAACCTGGTATCTACCTCTTTCGGGATGAGGACGAGCGCATCCTCTACGTTGGCAAGGCGACCTCGCTCTTCAGCCGGGTACGCTCCTATTTTGGCGATCCCGCCGACCTCAGCCCGAAGAACCAGGCGCTCGTCGCCAAGATTGCCGACCTGGAGTTCATCGTTGTCGCCAACGAGGTCGAGGCGCTCATCCTTGAGAACGAGTACATTAAGCGCCACCAGCCGAAATACAACGTTCGCCTGCGCGACGACAAGAATTATCCCTACATCAAGGTCAGCCTCACCGAGGACTTCCCCCGCGTCTATCGTGTACGCAGCTTCCGGCACGACGGCAACCGCTATTTCGGCCCCTACACGAATTCCGCGGCGGTGGATGCGACGCTCGACCTGATCAACAAGCTCTTTCCATTTCGCACCTGCCGCTACGACGCCTCGCTGTGGGCGCCGCCGCGCGGCCATGAAGCGGCGCCTCCCGCGGGGTGGAAGCCGAAGCTGCTGCCGCGCCCCTGCACGCAGTATTTCATCCACCGCTGCAACGCACCCTGCGTGGCGCATACCACGCGCGCCGAGTACGATGACGTGATCCGTCAAGTGCTCCTCTTTCTGGAGGGTAAGCACGAGCAGGCGCTCGACATGCTGCGCCGGCAGATGGAGGAAGCAGCGGAGCACCTCGAATTCGAGCGCGCCGCAGTGCTCCGCGATCGGGTACAGGCAGTCGAGCGGATACTGGAGAAGCAGAAGATCATCAACACCACGGGCGGAGGGGACCAGGATGTCGTGGCCCTCGCGACCGCCGATGACGAGACCTGTGCGCAGGTGTTCTTCTTCCGCGGTGGGCGCTTGGCGGGTCGCGAGTATTTCATCTTACAGGGCACGCGGGACGCCACGCCCGCGGAAGTCATGAGCTCGTTCCTGCAGCAGTTCTACGACCAGGCGTCGCACATCCCCGCGGAGCTTGTGCTAGAGGTCGAGCCCGAGGATGCCTCTGCGTTGCAGACCTGGCTCCGGCAGCGGCGCGACGCCGCCGTAACCATCACGGCACCCCGGCGGGGCGACAAAGTGCGCCTTGTCGAGATGGTGGCGCAAAACGCCCGCGAGGTCTTGGAACAGCAGCGGATCAAGTGGCTCTCCGACAGCCAGAAGACAGCGCTCGCGCTCGAAGAGCTGCAGAGCGTGCTCAACCTGCCATCTCCCCCACAGCGCATCGAATGCTACGACATCTCCAATATTCAGGGCACCAGCGCCGTAGGCTCGATGGTCGTGTTCGAGGGCGGGAGGCCGAAACCCGCCGAGTATCGCCGCTTCCGCATCAAGGCCGTCGACGGTGCGAACGACGTCGCTAGCCACCAGGAGGTGTTGCGCCGTCGCTTCAAACGTCTGCTGACCGCTTTGCCAAGCGTGGAGTCGGATGAGGACGCGTTTCCCGCGGCGGGCGCCTTCCCGACTGATCCGGCGGCGCCAGACGTACTGGATGGAAGCGTCCCCGCGGCAGATCTGGAAAGCGCTGATAGTGCCGGCGCCGCGGAAGATGTCTGGGCGCATCTCCCCGATCTCGTCATAGTGGATGGCGGGCGACCGCAGCTCAACGGCGCGCTGGCAGTGCTCGACGAGCTGGATGTGCGCGTGCCAGCCATCGGTATCGCCAAAGAGGATCACGGCGCGATCGGCACCCACGAAGAACTGTATCTGCCGGATCGGCCAGAGCCACTGGTGCTAGACCGCGGCTCGCAGGGCCTCTATTTACTCCAACGGATCCGCGACGAAGCGCACCGCTTCGCCATCACCTATCACCGCCAGGTACGCTCGCGGAAGACGCTGCGCTCACAGCTCGACGACGTACCCGGGATCGGACCCAAACGCAAGAAAGCCCTGATCAAGCGCTTCGGGTCGCTCAAGGGCGTCGCCGCCGCGTCCGTCGACGAGCTGGCCGCGGTCGAGGGCATGACCCACGAGGTGGCGGAGCGCGTCCACGAGCACATCGGGCGCGGCGTCGGCGCTGTCGAGGGATAGGCAGACCTCCAGCCGAGCGTACGTGGGCTCGGCGCGAAGCCGATCACCGCTCGCGAACCCGCTGGCGCGCCTGAAAGCCCGCCGCCAGCCGCCGGGCGCTCGCTTGTAGCGCCGCGCGGTCGGCCGGGTCTTCGTGTATCTCGCCATAGCGTACGCGATCGTAGGCGTTCGTGAGCGCGGCCAGATCGCGGTCGCCGCCACGAGCGCCCAACGCCGCGGCGACTGCATGCTCGCTGGCCATGTCCGTGGCGGTGAGGCGCTCCGCAAACTCGTCGGGAGTCTCGGCCGGTTGACGGCCCAGGCCCACCTGCGCCGCCGCCTGCAACACATCGCGGTAGAGTCGCCGCACGCTGGCCTCGGGGAGCGCCTCGGCCCCCCGCCGCGGCGCCCGTCGCAGGCCAGCCAGCACGCTGCGCAGCTGGGCCGCTAGCAACGAGCGCCCATCCAATGCCTGGCGGTCCTCCCAGTCATCCGCCTCCGACGCGCGCTGGCGAAGAGCACGGAGTGAGCGATAGATGCCGTAGAACACTACGGAGAGCACCGCGACGCCCACCGCCGCCAAGACGATTGCCACGACAATACCTTGCGCCGGGGAAAGAGCCGGCGACGGGCAAAAGAAGCCAGTGCAGCCCGTAGGGCCAACGTTCGGCGGTGTGGGCGGGCGCACCGGCGTTTGCCGCGCACCGGCCAGAGAACGGATGTATGCGAGCGGTCCACTCAGCAGCGTGAAAAGCACGTAGCTGAAGCCGTAGATCAACCATTGGATGCCAGCGCTCAACGCGGCACCGACGGGTCCCAGGCTATTCAGCGCGGCGCTGATCGTGTCGTAGGAGAGCAACACACTCAGCAGCAGAGCCGCCGCGACAATGCCCCCGGCCAGCGCCAGCGCCAGCGTAAGCCAGGGCGCCGCGCGCGGCGTGCCTACCCACCCGGCGCCGCGGGGCGACTGATCCAGGGCCTCCGCCCGCGCCACAGCGAGCACGACCAGCCCGGCAAACACCTCGAGCGGAAGCAGCAATGCCAACCGGCCTACCAATGGAGCGCGCCCCGCGCCGCGCAGTGACGCGGTCAGGATCACCATCACGATGACAACCGCGAGGCCATAGGTGAAGGAGGTTGCCAGGCGCTCGCCATTCGGCGTCTGGCGGCCCAGGCGAAGACCGCGCCACCACACGTATCCCATCAGCAACACCAGGCCGAACACATCGCTCATCCGACCCGACCCGGCCAGCGCGTCCCGCGCGAACGCACCGAACCAGCTGAGATCCCACGCGTCTCCAGGGAGCGCGCCGTACGCAGCAGGCGAGACGCGCAGCGCCAGCGCTGCCAGCGCCAGAAAGACGGGCAGGGCTGCGAGCACGGTCGCGCCGGGAGCCCGCTGGCGCAGCCCGCGCGCTATGCCCAGCGCCACCAGCGCCGTGGCCGTAAGGTACCAGAGTGGCAACAATGCGGCGGTTGGAGCGCCTACGATGTAGGCGGCGGCCGTTTGCAACACGGCGGAGATCGGCAGTGTCTCTAGCAGCGCCGCGCCGACCGCCAACGTCGCCCGCCGCGCCAGATCACTCGACCACCAGCGCCCGGCGCGGCTGGGAGGAGCCTCCCGGCTGGGAAGTGTCGGCGCCGGCCTGTGCGGGCCGCCTGGACTCTGCATGCTCATCTGTCGCTCCTCCCAGCCGCCCTTCCAGCGCGTCAGCGACTAAGGCGTTCCAAAAGTCTCCGCCACCAATGCGGTGGGTGGAGAGACCCGCGAGATGCATGAAGGGTGTCGCGTCGTCGGTCCCTTCTGGCGCGCTGGGGACGGGTGCCCCCGTCAGCAGCAGGGTAACGGAGTGACCAACCGCCTTCGCGCGCCGCAACGCGACGATCAGCGGCACGTCCACAGCTGCCTCGGCGCCAATGTACACGATGGTGGACCCAGCTGGAAGTCGGCTCTGTTCCCCGGTCAAGATCATCTCCATTGGCGCCGCCCCGTAGGGTAGCAGCCGCGCAAGCCCATCGAGGATGCGCGTGAGTTGTGCGGGGTTGCTCGCGGGAGGTACGCGTAGCCGCAACAACCCGGCGCGACGCGCCAGATAGCGACGCAGAGCAGCATCATGAAGGGACGTCCCCGTATCCACCAGCGCGGCAGGTTCCTGTGGTGCCGCAGGCGCGTCCGCGGGCGCCTCGGACGACCGATCCAGCGCATCGCGCTCCACGCGCCAGCGATCCATCTCAGCGGCTGCCAATGAGCTGTTGCCGTAGACGCCCACGGCGAAGCCTTGCTGGAGCGCCCAGCTGGCGATGGACGCCGCCGCCGAGATAGCGAGCTCCGCGAGCGATGGATCATAGCCGAACAGCGACCGTTGATAGGTGCGCACGTCAACAAACACAGCGACCGTCTGTCGCGTGGCCGGCTCGTAGATTTTACTGTAGAGGGCGCCCGCGCGCGCCGTCGCCTTCCAGTGGATGCGTCGCGGCTCGTCCCCCGGCATGTACGGACGTGTGCCGGCTACCCGCAGCGGGTCTTCCAGCAAACGCAGCGGGGACTTGCTCTCGCCAAAGGGCGAATGGGCGGGCAATCCAAAGCGCTGAATCGGCGCAATCAGTGGATAGACCAGCAGCATGGCGGTATTTTCGACGCGCTGCTCCCGCGTGAGGAGGCCGAACGGGTCGCTCAGGCGTAGCTCCATGGGGCCGAAGCGAAATGCCCCGCGCTCGATGCAACGCACCCGCAGCCGACGCCGCACACGCTGGTACGCCCACAGGCCCAACGTACTGGTAACGATCATGCGATCGCCGCTGAGGCCACGGCTACGATAGATGCCGGTCACGGGCAGCGACTCTGGAAAGTTGTCCTCAATGACCACCCACGGGAGGGGCAGCGGCTGCCGGTTTTCCACCGTCAACGTCACCTCGACCTCATCGCCGAATACAGCCTGGGCGGTGAAGGGCTCGCGCTGCAGATGCAGACCGAGCGCGCCGAAGCGGTACCAGATTTCCGGCGCACCCATGACCACGCCTACCAACAGCCCGGCGACCACCAGGAGCGGCAGATGGAGCACGGGCGCCAGCACCAGCAGGCCAAGCGGGATGAGATATAGGGGGCGTCGGCCGCGCAGCGTCTCGTCGGGCGCGTCGTGCCGCGGGCCCTCCGTGCCAGGAGTCCGCACCCGCCGGAGCGGCGTGCGTGCCCACCAAGTATGCTGCTGTGGCGCGCGCATCTGACGCATACCGGGCTACCTCCCGGATTTATCACCCAGATCGCCCGGCTCGACGCCCTCCACCGGCACCGGAGTCGCGGCCACCGCATCCGCGATCGCCTGCTCGGCATCCTGGCCGCGCAACCGCGCTTGTGGGGTGACGAGCAGACGGTGCGCCAGCACGGGCGCCGCAAGGGCTTTCACGTCATCCGGCAGCACGAAGGAGCGGCCACGCAGCGCGGCGCGCGCCTGGCCGGCGCGAAACAGCGCCTGTGACGCCCGCGGACTCGCTCCCAGGTCCACCGCCGGGTGCTGGCGCGTACCACGGACAATTGACAGCAAGTAGTCGGCGACGGGCTGCGCGACGTGCACGCCGCGTATGGCTGGCAACAGGCGCATGAGCTCTTCCGCGGCGATCACCGGCGTCAGCTCGTCGAGCGGCTGCGCCTCCTGGAAACGGTAGAGGATCGCGCGCTCCTCGTCGCGGGACGGATAGTGCACCCGCAACCGTACCAGAAAGCGATCGAGCTGGGCCTCTGGCAGTGGGAAGGTCCCCTCCAGCTCGATCGGATTCTGCGTCGCCACGAGCATGAACGGTAGTGGCAGCGGCAGCGTTTGCCGCTCGTTGGTGACCTGGCGCTCTTGCATCGCCTCCAGCAACGCCGCCTGCGTACGCGGCGTAGCGCGGTTGATTTCGTCAGCCAGGACGATATTGGCGAAGATCGGACCGGATCGGAACTCGAACGCTCCGGTCTTCTGGTTGAAATAACTGATACCTGTCACGTCGCCTGGCAAGAGGTCGGGCGTCCCCTGAATACGCGCGAAGGACATGCCCAGGGAGCGCGCGAGCGCCTTGGCCATCACCGTCTTACCCGTCCCAGGGACGTCTTCGATCAGCGCATGCCCCTCGGCCAACAGCGCAATGAGCAGCAACTCGATGACATCGCTCTTCCCGACGACCACTCGCCCGACGCTCGCGCGCAGCGCTTCCCCCACGGACTGCACCGCCTTGAGCGAGGCGGCCTCGTGTTCGCCTGATTGTGCCCCCATCTCCATCTCCCGTGCCACGGCCGCTCCTCACGAGTGGGGCCGCGCTGCCAGACATCTCGCTCTTCCAGAGTGACTACGCTGGCGGACGTGGCGATCTCTCATGCAGCCGGCGCCACCATTCCTTCGCACACCGCCGCAGCCGCTCCGCGCAAGCACAGTTAGTTGCGCTGCTCGCGCAGCGTGGGAAAGAGGATGACCTCGCGGATCGACTCCTGCCCCGTCAGCAGCATGACGAGCCGGTCGATGCCGATCCCCATGCCGCCCGTCGGCGGCATGCCCACTTCCAGCGCCTCGATGAAGTCTTCATCCAACACCTGGGCCTCGTCGTCGCCTCCTGCACGCTGGCGAGCTTGCTCCTCGAAGCGGGCGCGCTGATCAAGAGGGTCGTTCAGCTCGGTGAACGCATTGGCCAGCTCGAGGCCGCCCGCGAACGCCTGGAAGCGCTCGGCGATATCCTGCGAGCCGGGCTTGAGCTTCGCCAGCGGCGAGAGGTCCCTTGGATAGTCGTAGAGCAAGACAGGATCCTTGATCTTCGCGCTCTCACCCTTAATGACAGTGTCCTTGAGGGCATCGATGAGCCGGCCGCGACCCAGCTTGGGATCCGCGTCGTAGCCCTGCGCCCGCATCACCTCGCGCAGAGCCCCTGCGTCGGGGTAGGCGTCGTAGTCGATGCCGGTGAACTCCTCGATCGCGTCATGGAGCGGCAGGCGCTTCCATGGCGGCTCAAGATCGAGCGCCACGCCAGCGTACTCGATGCGTGTCGTGCCGCACACCGCGCGGGCGACGTGCGCGCCGAGCTCCTCGGTGAGCTGCATCATGTCGTGGTAGTCCGCATACGCCTGGTAACACTCCATCATGGTGAACTCTGGGTTGTGGCTGCGATCGATACCTTCATTGCGGAAGTCACGCGCCACCTCATAGACGCGCTCGAGTCCCCCTGCGATCAAGCGCTTGAGATAGAGCTCCGGCGCGATGCGCAAGAAGAGGTCACGATCCAAGGTATTGTGGTGCGTGATGAACGGCCGCGCCGTCGCGCCGCCATACAGTGGCTGCAAGACGGGCGTCTCCACCTCCACAAAGCCACGCGCCTGCATGAACTCGCGGAGCGCGGCCAGCGCACGTGCGCGCCCCAAGAAGACGGGCAGCGCCGTCTCGCGATTCGCGATCAGGTCCAGATGGCGCTTGCGATAGCGCGTTTCCGGGTCAAAGAGCTTGAGATCGCCCCCAGCCCCCTTGGCCGGCAGCGGGAGCAGCGACTTCGACAAGAGCCGGTAGCGGGCGACCTTGAGCGTGCGTTCGCCTGTGCGCGTGGTGATCAGCGTGCCGGTGACCTCGATGGTGTCGCCGAGATCAAGCCACTTCAGACGCGCGAAGGGCTCATCGCCGACCACGTCCTTCTTGAAGTAGATCTGGATGCGCCCTGACCCGTCTTCGGTATCCGCGAAGACGCTCTTGCCCATCTCGCGCCAGAGCATGATGCGGCCCGCCAGGGTGATGATCTGGTCTTGTAGCGCCTCGAACTGGTCCAGCGCCTCCTGCACCATGTGGGTACGGGCGCTGGTGGTGGGATACGGATCGATGCCGGCGGCACGCAGCGCGTCGAGCTTCCCCAGCCGGGCCTCTCGCTCATCCATAATGTCGTTCACTCCTTCTCAGAAGATTGTACTCTCGCGCACACGGGACAATGAAACCGGCGTGCGCCTCTCTGGGGAGAGACACACGCCGATGCGCGACGCGGCCAGGGGGTGAGTCGTGCGCTAAATGCTGCCGGACTCCGCCTCCGCCACGTCGACCGCCGATTTCTTGGCGATCCGCGTCGCCACACGGTTCAACGTGAGGATCACGATCACAGCTATGACCGTGACGATGACGGCGTATACGAGCTCGGACTGATGCGTGTTCAATGTCGGCAGGTATTTCGCCGTGAAATCATGGAGGTTATCTTGAATGGCCGCGTTCCACGCCAGCGCCGCCACCACCCCGAACGCCGACGTCGCCAGGCTGACGATGGTAGCCAGGAACACCGTGCTGGTAGCCGCCGCCTGCGCGCGTGCGGCCGCCTGCGCGCGGACGAGGCGCTGCATGGACTGCGGATCAATTGTCTTGCGCGGGTCATAAGTGCGTGGGTCGAGCCCGGCTGGGATACGCCGCCCTGGCTGTTGTCCCGCTGGCCCCTGAGGATAGTCCTGCATGCCTTCAATCTCCCCTCGTCGCAGATGTCCCTCGCTGCTCGTTCAGCCAGAACACCCATCCCGCACGTGAGCGGGCAGCCGGCG
>WNFM01113067.1_pt1 | contig 25071 bp, 21 predicted proteins | sample 5400271 | NCBI WGS metagenome assembly WNFM01 (sample SAMN13153352, study PRJNA577476) | soil metagenome | isolation source: 60 cm saprolite on Douglas fir-dominated hillslope | place: USA:California | collected 2013-09-17 | reverse complement strand
AGATCGAGGCAGCGCAAAACACCTGGTTGCACTTCCTTGTAGCGAAAGCCGCTTTCCGGACAAATCATCACTCCATCTTCACTCGTCAATTCAAGCTTGTGTCCGTGCCGGCTCATCCAAGCGATCTGGTGCGCCGGATTGCCAACGACCAGGGCGTAGTCCGGAACATCCTTGGTCACTACGGAACCCGATCCCACGAATGCGTAGCGTCCGATCGTCAATCCGCACACGATGGTTGCGTTTGCACCGATGGAGCAGCCGCGGCGCAGACGGGTAGTCTCATACAAGGAATGCCGGTTCACCTGCGAACGCGGATTGCTCACATTCGTCAACACGCAACTGGGCCCTAGGAACACGTCATCCTCAACTACTACGCCCGTATACACGGAGACGTTGTTCTGAATCTTGACGTTGTTGCCAATCAGCACGCCACCGTCCACGTTGACGTTCTGACCAATCACGCATTTTTCGCCAATCTGCGCGCCCTTCATCACATGTGAAAAATGCCAAATCTTTGTGCCCGCTCCAATCTTTGCCCCTGCGTCGGCATACGCGGATTCGTGCACAAAGTACGGCAGTTCCGTTCTCTCAATCTTTGCCCCAACAGATTCCCCTGCGCCGCCGCCATTCTGCAGCGCACGCTGGAATGCATCCAACACCCGCAGAACCCGCAGGCCTTCCTTGCCATCACTGACTGGTGCGATCCTTGATTCGATACAATCGAGAAAGTGCTGGCACTCCGCGCGCAGTGGTTCACGGTTGTCGAGGGCCACCACTTCGCCATCCGCCTTCACCGCGGTCGGGATGCGGTTTTTCCATTCCACCTTATGGGGATAAAGCATCAATTTGTGCTCAACCGTATCGTCGAATACCGCCATTTTTTCAGAGCCAACCACCACGAGTTTCTGTTCCTTGAACGGATGCAGCCAGCTAACGAAGATGTGCGCCCGAACTCCACTTGGGAATTCGAAATGGCTCAAGGTAACGTCTGTAACCCCACTGTTCAAATAGGCGCCGCCCTTGCACGAGACGTGCGTCGGCATTTCGTTTAGTAGGGAAAGGATGACGGAAATATCATGCGGAGCGAAACTCCAGAGGATATTTTCTTCGGTTCGAATCTTCCCGATATTCAACCGGTTCGAATAGAGATAGTTGATTTTTCCGAGTTGGCCGTCCTGAATCAGCTGCTGCAACTTGAGGATTGCCGGGTGATACCGAAGGATGTGGCCCACCATCAGAATTCGGCCCTTTGTTTCGGCGATCTTGACAAGCTCTTCGCCATGCTTTACATCAATCGCCAACGGTTTTTCCACCAACACGTCTTTCCCTGCCTCAAGCGCGGCTTTTGCCAATTCGTAGTGAGTGACGGCGGGTGTCGCGAGGGCCACCGCGTGGATGGAAGGATCTGAAAGAACTTCCTGATAGTTCGTGCAGAACTTCACGCCCTGGTATTTCTTCTTGTAATCTTCTTCCAGTGACTGGTTCGAGTCGCAGAGGGCCGCCAATGTGCCGAGTTCGTGGAAATTCCGAACCAGGTTTTTGCCCCAATATCCGACGCCGATGACGGCGACTCGTTTCTTCGATGCTTCGTTTGCGCTTTGCATTTTCGTTCCTTTGTCCAAGCCCCTGCGGCGAGGCTCAATTTAGAGAAGATTCACGCACTTTCCTGCTGCTGCCCCGTTTCCGTAGAGTAATGGCCGCGAACTTGGGGGAGTAAACGTCCTCACCACGTCGGCAAGTTGCTCGAGGTTCGCACCGACAAGCACATTCCAGCCACTCTCAACCGTCTCAACCCATTCCGTTTCGTTACGAATCGTGAAACACGGAACACCCAGCCAGAACGCTTCTTTCTGCAAGCCGCCGGAATCTGTCAACACACCGCGGGCAGATCCCGTCAGCGACACCATTTCCACATAGCCCACCGGCTCTATCAACTTCAGATGTGGCCCCGCCTGAAAACCCATCGTCGTCAGCGCCTTCCGGCTGCGTGGGTGCACGGGGAACATGATTGGCTCCTGGATTGAGTTGAACGCTTTCAGGATTGCTCCCAGCCGTTCCAGGTCATCGGTATTCTCGCTTCTGTGGATGGTTGCCAGCAAATAGTTCTGTTTCTTCACCCCAAAGCGCCCCAGAATTTTCGACTCCCTTGCTTGCGCGCGCTCCTTCGCCCAGTTCAAAACATCCAGCATTACATCGCCCACCTGGTGAACATTTTCTGTGATGCCCTCTGCCTCCAGATTCTGTACAGCCGTGTCACTGGGACAAAGGAGCAGGCTGGACAAATGATCAGCGACGACACGGTTGATCTCTTCCGGCATCCGGCGATTGAAGCTTCGCAAACCTGCCTCAACGTGGGCGATGCGTACAGACAATTTCGATGCGGCTAGAGCGCCGGCCAGAGTGGAATTGGTGTCGCCATAGACCAGAACATAATCCGGTCGGTTAGCAAGTATCACATCCTCGATCGCTTTCAACATTGCCCCGGTCTGTTCGCCGTGCATGCCTGAGCCAATCCCAAGATTCACGTCCGCCTTGGGCAACTCCAGCCCGTCGAAGAAGACCCCGCTCATCTCGTAATCATAGTGCTGTCCGGTATGCACGAGTATCTCCTCATGGCACTCGCGCAGTTTCCTGCTGACAGCCGCTGCTTTGATGAACTGGGGCCGCGCACCAACGATGGAAACGATTTTCAATTAATTCCCTCGCGTTGAATTCTGCTGAGCATCGAGTGGTTTACCTTCGAACAATCCGTCTATTGCCGAATCTCCGGCATTCTTTTCGGCCCATCTACTTTCGCGAGTCACAGGGCCGGTTTGATTCGCCGCGATCTCGGAGTGGATTCCATTAGCGCCGCGTTATGCCAAAGCAATCTCTTTAACAATTGCGGCCAGTATAGCCAGTCGTATCCGCCTTCCAGCTTTGCATGCAGTAAGTGTGAATCGTCCCAGTTATTCACGGGCAAACGGGGCAGAAACAACTTGTTGCACTTCCGGCTAGCATTTCCCAGGATCGTGGATACCCCATATTCGAAACCGAAGTTCTCCAGCAAATCCTCCACGAAGCGCACTAAATTCTTGTCTTCTTCGGGGAAGGAGAATGGGTAGGAAAAGCTGTCCACGGGTGCACTAAGATTTTGCTCAATCACTTCCTTGGATTGGCCGATTTCAAATTCCAGTTCTTCGGGCTCCAGCGAACGCAAGTCGGGGTGGGTAACAGTGTGGGAGCCAAAGCAAATTCCCTGCCGGTGCAGTTCCCGCACTTCGCTCCAGGTAAGGTAATCGGCGCCTTCAATGCGTGCGGAGGTCTCTCGAATTCGATCGGTGGCTAGAAAAACCGTCGCCGTAAATCCACACTGCGTCAGGACGTCCATCGCCTCGGTGTAGAAATCACGGTAACCATCGTCAAATGTCAGCACGATGGTCTTCGAAAGATCTGCGCCTGATGTCAATGCTGCCCAGGCAGATGGCAGGTCCAGTGTTCTGTATCCTTGTTTACGCAGCCAGCGCATCTGCTCTGAGAATACCGCAGGAAGTGTGTGTATCTGGTAAAAGGGATGTGACATCCCGAAAAGATTGCCCGAGATGCTGTGATACATCAGGATGGGCACACGCGTTCCCTGACTCGGACCAAAAACTCGGGTCAGCGGTAACGAGAGATAGAGGGTTGCTGTCCTGTCCAGTCTCATCATGAAGCTCTTGTGTACCGAAGGAATGGAGAGAGATTGGTCTGCGGTGAGCGAAAACAGCTCGTCAAGCTAAATTGAATTCTCGCGTACCGGGATGATTTACTGGGCGACTGTCAGCTTTGCGGGTAGCAGTTCACGGACTTTTGTCGCGACTTCATTCAACTGCTCATTAGTCATTTGTGGGAACATGGGCAGAGAAACAATTTCCGCCGCGACACGCTCCGTGACCGGGAAATCGCCTGTCTTGTAGTTGAGATTCTCATAGGCTTTTTGTAGATGCAGCGGAATCGGATAGTGAATTCCGGTGCCAATCCCTGCTTCTGCCAGCGCTCCTTGAAACGCTTCGCGATCCTGCACGCGCACAACGTATAGGTGATAGACACCCTTCGTCCAGGATGCTTCTACAGGGACCACAATCGAATCTTTCGCCTCAGCCAGAAGTTCGTGATAGCGGTGCGCGTGGGTTCGCCGAGCTTCATTCCATTTCGCCAGGTGCCGAAGTTTCACGGAAAGCCAACCAGCCTGAATTGAATCCAACCGCCCGTTATAGCCTTCGATGTCGTGGTAATACTTTTTCGCCTGCCCGTGGTCGCGAATCATCTTCATGCGTGCCGCTATCGCCGGGTCGTTCGTGGTAGCGGCCCCCGCTTCTCCACATGCGCCCAGATTTTTGCCCGGGTAGAAGCTGAAAGCCGCGGCTCTGCCCATCGAGCCCGCAAGTTTCCACGCATTGTCTTTCGTCGAAAAGTACTGCGCTCCATGAGCCTGACAAGCGTCTTCGATCACGAACAGATTGTGCTTTTCCGCCAGCTCGAGGATCGGATCCATGTCCGCGGTCTGGCCATAGAGATGCACGGGGACGATTCCCACCACACGCCGCTTCGACCCGCGCTCGATCGTTTCACCAGTCTTGACGTTGAACTCGCATCGAGTCTCCAGGTATTCGCGAAGTTTCTCCGGATCCATCGTGTAGGTCTGTTCGTGAATATCCACGAACGCGATGTGCGCGCCGGCCTGGGAAATGGCCTCCGTGGTCGCGATGAACGTGTGCGGCACGGTGATGATGACGTCGCCCTGCTGCACACCCGCGGCCATGAACGCGAAACGCAAAGCGTCCGTGCCGCTGTTCACGCCGACACAATGCTTCGCCCCGCAAAATGTGGCGAACTCACGCTCAAATTCCTCCACCATCGGGCCGCCAATGAATCCCGCAGTGCTGAAGGCCTTCTTCACCACGGCCAAAAGCTCTTCCTGAAGTTCTTGATGCGGGGTCACTAAATCGAGAAACGGAACTTTCGTCGGATTTGCCATTGGGCTACTTTTTCTCCTCATTCACAAATCTCAAAAACTTTGCCGGATTCCCCGCCACAATCGCGTTCGCGGGCACGTCTTTCGTCACCACGCTGCCTGCGCCAACAATCGCGTTTTCACCAACCGTGACGTTGCACAAAATCGTGGAGCCCGATCCGACCGAAGCTCCTTTGCAAATCCTGGTCTTCTCCACTTGCCAATCAGCCTCTGTCTGCAACCCGCCACCGGCCACGGTCGCCCGCGGATAAGCGTCGTTGATAAACGTCACGCCGTGACCTATAAACACGTCGTCCTGAATTTCCACCCCTTCACAAATAAACGTATGGCTGGAAATCTTGCAGCAACGGCCGACGCTGGCGTTTTTCTGTATTTCGACGAACGCTCCGATCTTGGTCTCGTCACCGATCTCGCAACCGTAAAGGTTGATGAATTTCGAAAGCTTCACGTCTTTCCCCAGCTTTACGCTGGGCGCGATGCAAACGTAGTCGTTCACAGGGATATGGCCTCCCCGCGGCCGCGGATCGATCGGTCGGCGGCTTCCAAGATTCGCACCACCCGAAGACCGGCTTCACCGTCGTTGAATGGCTTGGTGTTTTCCTCGATGCACTTGATGAAATAAGCCGTCTCCTCGCGCAGCGCTTCCACTTGCTCCACCTGCGGCGCCCACATGTCGCCAGAGCGATAGCTGACCAGCAACTGGTGCAGGTTGCTCGGATTCGTGGACATGCTGACTCCCTTGTCGTAAATCCTCAGTTTTTCGTCGGCTTCCAGGTCGTTCCAGACCAGCATTTTCTTTTCGCCGCCGATGAGGGTGGTCCGCACCTTCACCGGCGAAAGCCAGTTGACGTTCACGTGAGCGATAATATGTTTTGGGAAGTACACCGTGATGAACGCCACATCTTCCACTCCATTCAGGTGCCTCTCCCCGGTGGCAACCACAGCTTCCGGCTTTTCTCCAATCACGTAATCCATGATCGAAAGATCGTGCGGCGCCAGATCCCAAATCACATTCACATCGTGCTGGAACAATCCAAGGTTCACGCGCAGCGCATCGTAATAGTAGAGGTCGCCGAGTTCTTTCTTGTCGACCAGTTCCTTGATTTTCCGCACCGCGCCGGTGAACAGAAACGTGTGGTCCACCATGATCTTCAGGTTTTTCCGTGCTGCCAGTTCCACCAGTTCTTCGCCCTGGACCACGCTGTAGGTGAAAGGCTTCTCCACAAACACGTGTTTGCCGTTCTCCAGCGCCTTCTTGGCCAGCTCAAAATGGGTCCAAACCGGAGTAACCACCGCAACGATGTCAATATCAGGCGACGTAAGAATTTGATTTTCATCCGTCGTAAATCCGATTCCCGGAAACGTCTTCTTCAGGCGTGATTCGCACTTTGGATTGCGATCCGCCACCAGGACCACTTCGCAATTGTCCAGAGAATGAAAATTCCGGACGATATTCGGCCCCCAGTAACCGTAACCAATCACACCGATACGCATCTTAGAACTCCTTGAGACTTCCTCGGACTAGACGGCGCCGGGGGCAACGGCGCGTTGTGGAGCGATCACAGAGGAACTGCTGGAGAGGTCATGTTCTTCAGCCGAAACGGCATCTGCTGTTCCGCTGATTATTCCAGGGACGACGACTTGGCACATTCGATTAGTGCGCGCCCTCGCCTTGAATCACGGCGCCGGGTGTCTGCGCCAGAATTTTCAGATCCAGCCAAACAGACCACGCACGCGCATATTTCAGGTCTAGGCGCACCATTTCGTCGAATCGCGTCCGGCTGCGTCCTTCAACCTGCCACAAACCCGTGATGCCGGGTTTGATTTCCAGAACGCGGCGGCGGTGCCACACTTCGTACTTGCGGAATTCGTAGGCGAGCGCCGGGCGCGGGCCAACCAGTGACATATCTCCCCGCAGCACATTCCAGAACTGAGGGAGTTCATCCAGGCTGGTCTTGCGGATAAAACGGCCCACCGGAGTCACGCGCGGATCTTTCTGAATCTTAAACACCGGCTTCGCCGCCGTTTCCGAATTTCCATCCACCTGCCCGGCGATGAATTGTTCGACATACTGCTGGTGAATTTTGGCGTCGCAATCCGTCCGCATCGAGCGGAACTTCAGCACCGTGAAAGTCTTCCCGTGTTGGCCGAGGCGCTCCTGCTTGAAAAGCACGGGTCCCTTGGAAGTCAGTTTGATCGCCAGAGCCACGGCCGCACATACAGGAGAAAGAAAGGCAAGTGCCGCGGCGCTGCCGGCCAGATCAATGGCCCGCTTGATCGCCAGGGGAACTCTCCTGGCATCATCGCGCTTCTGAATTTCCGGATACAACTTGATGTTTGCAGAGTGGTCGTTCGCTCCGCTGCCGTATTCTTCAGGGAAAAAATGGAACGAGACGAAGATGGACGCGCTCTTCTCTTTTCCAAGCGTCGCTTCGAAAATGCCCCGCAGCTTTTCCAAAAACCTTTTCTGCACAACTTCGTTGCTGGCTTTTCCCAGTTCAGTCCCGATCACCGCCATCAGGCTGTTTTCCAGATACCAACCGATAATGTCCGTCTCCCGGGTCGCCTCCGACAGCGATTTCGCCAGCAACTGGACCATGCGGTCCTTGCCGGAAACCTCTTCCATAATCTTTTGCACATCCACCAGAATCAACACGAACCGGTTCTGCGCGCGTTCCGCGCGGCGGCGCTCCAGGTACAGCATGGAGACGAACGCGTCCTCGTTCAGCAACATTCGCGGCGGCGTATTGCCCATGTTCGGCACCGACAAATGCGTGCGAACCTCCAACTTGGGCCTTCCATTTTCTCGCCGCGCTACCGCTTCCATTGGACTCATCTGTCTTGCTCCGATTCCTATCCGATTGAACTTATAGTCCCGCAGGCACGTGGATCGGGCGAAGTATCCGCTGTGCCATGCTCTCCCTCGTCGCTTCCTTCACCACGGAAAGCCACGAGGTTTCCACTTCCATTGCGACTGATCTCTGCAGGAGCGTCACCGAAAGGATTACCCGGTGATTGCCCTTAACGTTGACCAGAATTCCTTCGAGGCCGCTCAACGTCCCGTAATTCACGCGGACGCGTTGGCCGACTTCCAGGTACGGCCAGGGTTGCTTGGGTATCCCGGAAGACACAGCAAGCTGCAGCGACTGAATCTCTTCGTCCGAAACGGAGATGGCGGTACGGCCATACCCCACAATCTGCAGCACGCCGGGAGTCGTGATAACCGGGCGGCGGTTTTGAAAATCAAATCGGCAAAAGAGATAGCCTGGGAAGAGTGGCTGCTCGACCGCTTTTACCCGGTCCGACCACTTTCGAATGCTCTTATACGTCGGCAAGAGGCACTCGTAGCCTTGTCCCTGAATCTGGGAAGCAACGTACCCTTCCTTGCGAGAGCGGACTTGGAGCGCATACCAAGAAGGCTTGGAGATCGAACCGCTTGTAGTACTTTCCATTGATTGGTTCAATTTTCCGTCCGTTTCCTGTCCAAACTGCCCTGCTCGGTAGGCTATCGCCGTTACAGTCCCAGCGGACTGTCACCCCCATAAAGGCAATTACCCTGCCAGTCGCCCGGCGGCGGCGACCTCTCTCTAGACGGGGGGCCCCTTCTTATCATGCTTATTTTAAATGGTTTATGGAATGTGACATTCAAGAGACCAATTCATGAAATTCAAGGACTGGCGGTAATGAGAAAAGCTATGCCCTATTGTTGCAATCGGATTCCCCAATGTGTTTCAAGCCACTTTAGATTCATTGTTAATATACTGAAAACAAGTCTTTTAGGATGGTTCTATGGCCACCGGAATCTGGCAAAAAGTTGTGTTTTTCACCTATTTGGTCCACTGGATAAGCAAAACCTTGAAGCCACCGCTTCGGGTCTCCCTATAGGCGCTAACAGGCTCCCGGCAAGCGTCCAGACGCTGGAGCATGGATTGCCTGTCCAACATTCGATTGCATCTGCGCCCGAGCCCGCCTACACATCTTTTTTGGTCCCCCGAGAGCGATGCTCGTGGCACGTTAGTCCGTGTGCACGGATTACCAGTTGAGAGGTTGGTTCCCGCGATTGCTATATGCGGCATCAACTCAAATCGGCTTTGGCATCTTTTCCCGAATATCTGGAATACTTGGATCTGACATGCACTGAGGGTGGTCTCGGTCCTCCCTGGTTTTGGGAAAGCCGGGCATTCGAAGTTGCTGCAGATTCAATTTTCGACTTTGAACTTCCTGGGAAGGATTCTCTTGACCTTTGATTCTGCTCGCCCGTCGACTCGATGGCTGGTATTTGGAGCCTGGGTCTTCGTTGCCCTTCTGCTCTTTGTGAAGCCTGTTTATGCGCTTTGCCAGCTTGCCAACCAGGATGAGACTTCTTCTCACATCCTGTTGATTCCCTTCATCACTGCATGGCTTCTCTACACCGAACGAAAACAACTGCGTCCGGAAGCTGGTTTCAGCGTCTGGCCCGCGGCCGCTTTCCTCGTACCTTCGATCGTGACAGCTGCGCTGACATTGAGCTGCGAGTCCTGCGCTCCTAGAACTCGCTTAAGTTCGTATGCCTTATCCTTGCTATTTTTCGTGGTTGCCGGGTTCATTTTCGCATTCGGTGCGGCCGCCGCCAGATCTTCCGGCTTCGCGCTCGCATTTTTGCTTTTTATGATCCCCATCCCGGATAGAATCCTCGGACGGATCATTTACGGTTTGCAAGCAGGTTCCGCGGAGATTGCCGAAGTCTTATTCAATCTGAGCGGCGCCCCCGTATTGCGTCAGGGGTTCGTTTTTCGGCTGCCGGTGATGTCAATCGAAGTGGCGCAGGAATGCAGCGGAATCCGATCGAGCTTGGCACTTGTGATCCTGGCTTTGCTCGTAGCCCATTTCTCCTTCCGCCCGTTCTGGAAAAAGCTGGCATTTGTGGCGGCAGGGCTCTGCATGATGCTTATAAAGAATGGGATCCGCATCACCACCCTGACTTTGCTGGCAAACTATGTCAACCCTTCTTTTCTGAACGGGAGGCTGCATCACCAGGGCGGAATAGTGTTTTTTCTGATTGGATTGGCTCTGCTTTTGCCGGTTTATTGGGTACTGCGCAAAGGTGAAACGGCTGCACCATTTGTTGCCACGCAGCAGTTATAGCAAACTTTTCCCGGATGGATGACTCGCGGGAATAATCTCGATTGCGATTCAATCCTTGGTTTTCGGCTCGCCTTCATGCTGAGAACCATATCCGTAGTAATAACCGCCATAGGAATCGCCTTTATCCACGCGGTTCAGCACGACGCCAAGCAAATTCTTTTCTCGAAATTCCGAAGAAGCCTTGGTAGCCAGCTCAAAATCCGTTGATCCCGCCCTTATCACAAAAAGCACGCCATCGCACATGTCGGCCAGGATGCTGGCGTCATGCACGGCCAGCGCCGGTGGAGAATCCAGAATGATCCAATCGAAGATCTGCGACATTCGGTCTAGCAGTTGTCTCATCCGATCGCTATGCAGAAGTTCGCTGGGGTTAGAAACTTCGCTGCCACCGGGGATCAGACATAAGTTCCCATCCTGTTCCACCTGGGTGACCTGGTATTCGTCTGCATCGCCTCGAAGGTAGTCCGACAATCCTGGTGTATCCTGAGCACCCACGTGAAGATGAAGGCGAGAAGCACGTAGATCTGAGTCGATCAGCAGAACGCGCCGGTTTTCCTGTCGAATGAAAGATTGCGCCAGGTTCACAGCAACAAAAGTCTTGCCTTCGGCGGGAGTGCTGCTGGTGATTAGAATTCGTTTTAAGGGTTGCGCCGAAGCTACCTGGTACAGTCGCGAACGCAATGTCCGGAATTTCTCGGCGCCGACGGAATTGTTGGCGTGCGCGGCATAAATGCCCGATTCCGCACCTACCTTCCACTTTACATGCGTACAATGTTTCGCGAATTCCTCGAATCGCAGAACCCCCGGATCCGATCTCTCGGTCACCCGGGGTTTAGACTGGGCTTCTCCGTTTGGCGGTTGTTTTACGGCGATTTCTTCTTGGATTGAGAAATCCACCAGATCAGGGGCCCCGCGATTTACGGTCTGAGCGCTGCGCTCTTCCGCGGCTTTTTTCAAGGCTTCGTGGATCCGGCTCATCGTTCGCTCTTTTCAGTCCTTCTCAATCAGTGGCCTGCTTGCATTTCCGATCAAATTTTCTGCTGCTATCCGTTTCCGTGGCCCCGGACGTCGAAACTGGGAACCGTCGTCAGTACCGGCAGCTTCAGGCAAAGCTCGACGTCGCGCTCTGAGTACATTGCCTTGTCGCTCATGGCGAGCAGGTAAAGGATTCCGAGCGACAGCGCCAGCCCTGCTCCAACACTTCCACCAACGAAGATAGACTTCTTTGGAAACGAAGGCGATGACGGAAGACTCGGCGCGTCCAAGACCTTGAAGTTCTCTCCCTGCTGCTCGTGTTCCAGATCCGTGGCCATGGCCGAATTTTCGCGCTTTTTCAGCAATTCATTGTAGATATCGGAGGCTGTCTGATAACTCCGGGTCAGTTCCTTCAATTGCTGTTCCACAACGGGGCTAGCCTGCAAGCTGCCCTGGAGTGCTCGAATCTGCTCCTGAACCTGCACTTGGCGCTTCGTCATGTCCGTGATCGTGAACTCGTCCTGCTTGATCCTGCTTCGCAATTGCTGAATCGCAGGAGGTTCTCGGAGCGCGGTTTGCGCAGCTGATGGGGTTGGCTTGGGGGCAGGCGCCTCGGCCATTTTCCGATTCAAATCTGCAATCTGAGCCTTCACCTTGATTACGTCTGGGTGCTCCGGGGTGTATTTTGCCAGCAAGGCAGAAAGCTGCTGCTGTAGTGCGGCCAATTCCTGATCCTGCGTTTCGGGGTTTTGTTGTCCCACCTGCGATGCTTTCCAAGTGGCTTCCTGATTGGTCAAAAGAGTCTCGTTGAGGGACTTGTCTTGCTGCGCGCGTGTCAGGGCCTGGGTGGTGGCATCCAATTGCGCATTCATTCCGCTCAGAAGAGCAAGATTCGTCTGCTCCCGCTCAGGCATGGATACCAAATGCTGCGATTTGAATTGCGCCAAACGCTTGTCCTGTTCGTCGAGCTTGGCCTTTGCCTCATCCAATTGCTCGGTCAGGAACTTCGTCACTTTGTTCGATTGCGCCCCACGCGCTGTCGCGTTTTGCTCCATGAACATGGAGGTGATTTCCTGGCAGATCTGCTGGGCAAGTTGGGGATTATCGAAAGTCACGCTTACATTGAAACCTGGTGGTTCCCTGTCGTTTGACCCGGCTAAGGGTTCAATCAGGTCCACGCGCACAGCGCTCTTCAACTTTTCGATTAGATCCTCCATGTGAGTCGTCTTGCGCTCCATGGGGTAAAGATTGAATTTGGTGATGATCGGTTCCAACCTGGATCGGCTCAATATCTGGGCCTTCATCGAGGCCATGCGTTGATTGAAATCGTTCGTAATCACGGGCTTGATCACGTCTGAGGGAATCGTCGGCTGCTCGACAAGAACCAAGGTGGATGACGTGTATTTCTTTGGAAGAACTAGTGAGGCCGCCAAACCCATCGCGCCGAGAATGACGGTTATGAAAACAGGAATCCACCAGTAGCGGCGAAGGATTCGCTTCACATCCGCTACCGAAATTTCTCCGTTACGTACCATTTCCAACGACCTCGCTATAAAACAGCCCTAAAACTTTGGTCCAGAGCGGACTAAACAAACGTCGCCCCCGACGGAAGAAAGAAGCACGAGGATAACCACGCAGAAATAGCCCAAATTCCTCTAGGATTTTCTCACAAGCGAACAACTAATGCAATATCAATAAGTTACGGCTTCCACGTAAGTTTAATAACCGAGTCCGTCGACCTAGCACACTCCTCTTACCTCGAAAAGTGGAAAAAATATATCCCTATTATCCCCTTGATTCCCTTCTCCCGTGCCCCTACGACGCTCTTGTCCCGGCATTACTGTTACACTTCAACTCACCCAATATCCTGTGCCTTATCCAACAGATTCTCTTAAATTTAACACTGGCCCAGGATGCCGCTTGCGAGCGCTGGGATAGGGGTGCAAAATTGCTTTTGCCAGCGAACATGAACTCCAGAATATTCCACTGCGGGATTTCCTGTTTTCAGATGCAGCCTTCCGGCCGAATTCCGGCTGCCCTTTTCTTGCTTCTTTTGATTTTCTGCGCCGGCTGCAATCGCGATCCCAAGAAATTTCTGGCCAAGGGCAACACGAGTTTTGATCAGGGAAAATATCCGGAAGCTTTAATCCATTACGGTCGCGCCATCCAACTTGATCCCCGCTATGCGGAAGCCCATTTCAAACTCGCGCAAACCCAACTCAAACTGAAGAGCTGGTCAGCGGCATTCGCCGAACTCCAGCGAACTGTGGAACTCCAGCCCGAGAACTGGGAAGCGCAAATTGAACTTGGACAGTTACAACTCGCTTCGGGCAAGAGACAGGAAGCGAAGGACCGCGCTCAGCTCGTACTCAAATCCAATCCCAATAACGTTGACGCGCAACTTCTTCTCTCCGACGCTGAAGCGGCGCTTGGGAATTCCGCAGATTCTTTTCAGGCTGCTAATGATGCCGTCAAGATGGCTCCGGACCGTGCCGCAACATATCTGAATCTGGCCCAACTCCAAATGCGTGCCGGCAAGCCGGGGGACGCCGAATCCAATTTGCTGAAAGCGCAGAGCCTGGAACCGAAGGCCATTACCTCCTACATGATGCTCGGCGCCCTGTACCATCAGCTCAAGCGGGATCCCGATTCGGAAAAACAGTTCCAGGCTGCCATTGCTGTCGCTCCGCAGGAGATTTCGCCGCGCTCCACGCTTGCCTCGCTCTACTACTCCCAGGGACATGTGGAACAAGCCGAGCAGGTCCTGACGGACGCTAAGAATCAATTGAGTTCCAACCCGATTGCCTATCGGATGCTGGGCGATTCCTATCTTTCGCGTGGTCAGTTTGAAAAGGCAGCCATCGAATTTGCGGCCCTCTCCGCAAAATATCCCGATGACCTTTCTGTGCAAACAACTTATATCCAGCTTTTGATTCTCAACAATCGGCTAGACGATGCTTCCCCTCGCACGGAAGCCATCTTGAAGAAATCTCCTCAGGATGCCGAAGCCCTTATCCTGAAGGGGCAAATCCTGATGCGCCAGCACAAGCCGGACGAAGCTCTGGCGACGCTGCAGGCCGCGGTCAAGCGAGCTCCCGACAATCCGGTGGGTCACTATCAATTGGGCCTGGCGTTCGCCGAAAAAAGCAACCCTCAGCAAGCGGAGGCTGAGTGGCGAGAGGCCGTGCGTCTGCGCCCAAACTTTCCAGAAGCCTGGCTGGCACTCACAAAAAACGCCGCTCTTAAGCGAGACATGAAGAGCCTGGAGGACTTGAGCAACCAGCTGAAAAAGCACGCGCCGAACTCCCCGGATGGATATCTCTATCACGCAACCGCTCGAATGAATCAGGGAGACGCTATTGGCGCCGAAGCGGATTTGATGAATCTGCAGAAGTTGGGCCCGCAGAATCCCCTCTATTTCCTGAAGATGGGAGAATTACGGCTGGCGCAAAAGCGCACGGCAGACGCCGAGGCGATGTTCCGTCAGGCCCTCTCCCGCGATCCGAATTCTTTTGAAGCGATGCGTGGCATTGTTCAGGTGGATGAAGCAAAAAACAAGCCTGCCGATGCGTTGGCTTTTGTTCAGGAGCAGATTAAACGGAATCCCAATGTGCCCGCGCTGTTTCTGTTGCTTGCCGAACTTCAAGTTCAAGCGAAGCAACTGAAGCCGGCGGAGGACTCGGCGAACCAGGTACTTGCACTGGATAAAAACAATGTTCCCGCAATGGTCCTTCTCGCCCAACTGGTTGCAGCGGAGGGTGCGCCGGATAAAGCCATCGCTCTTTACCAGCAGGCCACCGAGTTATCCCCTCGCGATGTCCGTCTGCAAATTTCGCTTGGCGCTCTTTATGAGCGCACCGGCAATTGGCAGCAAGCGGAATCAACCTACCAAAAAGTCTTGACGATCGATTCGGAGAACCCCCACGCTTCCAACAATCTTGCCTATCTTCTTCTGGAGCATGGTGGCAGCCCGACCGTTGCTCTAACTCTGGCTCAGACCGCTCGAAAGGGGCTCCCCAACCTTCCAAACGCCATGGATACGCTTGGATGGGCCTACTATAACAACGGCGGCTACTCGGTCGCAGCGCCGCTCCTGGAGGACGCGGTGAAAGCGACTCCCAATAATCAAACTTACCGGTATCACCTTGGCCTCACGTACCAGAAGCTCAATGACCCGGCCAAAGCCAAAGCTGAATTTGAGAAGGCTATCAATTTGAATCCCAAATCCCCACTCGCGGACCAGGCGCGCAGCGCGCTTTCTCAACTCTCTGGCGGCTAATTTGGATTGTTGCAATCCAGCTTGAATTAGTCCGTCCAATCTTCTGGCCTCGGCCGAAGATTCCCGCTAAAAAATGGGTTGAGAATCACTGGGAATTAGGCAGTTCAAGTGCCCAGCGCTGGATTTTCGCATCGAGCTCTAAAATTGTTCACTTCGAATAAGTTAATGTGGGAGACTTGCGACCAGGAGAAACTCGTCCATGAAAGGTGTTGTGCTTGCCGGCGGGAAGGGATCGCGCCTTTACCCACTTACCCGCGTTACCAACAAGCATCTCCTCCCTGTATATGACCGGCCGATGATTTTTTACCCCATCCAGACGCTGGTGGACGCGGGCATACGCGACGTCATTGTCGTCACCGGCGGACAAAACTCGGGCGACTTCATCCGCCTGCTTTCGAATGGCAAGGAGTTCGGCCTACAGCGCATTCATTACACCTACCAGGAGGGAGAGGGTGGGATTGCGGACGCCCTTCGGCTGGCGCAGCCTTTCGTGGAAGATGAGAAGATTTGCGTCGTTCTGGGCGACAACATCATCGAAAATAATATAGTCGCCGCAAAAAATGTTTTTGAAAAGCAAAAGCGGGGGGCCCACATCATTCTCAAGGAAGTCCGCGACCCGGAGCGCTTCGGTTGCCCTGAGTTCTCCGGTGGCAAGATTCTCAGAATTGAAGAAAAGCCGAAGAAGCCAAAGTCCAGCTATGCCGTTACCGGAATCTACTTTTACGATTCGGCAGTCTTCGAAAAAATCGGGAAAACCAGGCCAAGCTGGCGAAACGAACTGGAAATCACGGACGTCAACAATATGTATCTCAAGGAGAAAACGCTGACTCACAGCTTGCTGGAGGGCTGGTGGAGCGACGCGGGAACATTCGAATCTCTTCTGCGGGTGACGAATCTTGCCGCCGAAACTGGCACTAACAAGCTGCCCAACCGCGGGAAACCTCCTCGGCCTTCCGACGATTCAAAATAGCGTGATCTGAGTATTCGGATCGCTGGACAGTTCTGATATTGAGAAAGGATGGCAGTGATTGAAAGTTCTGGTCACAGGTGGTGCGGGGTTTATCGGCGCTAATTTCGTTCGCTTTCTGCTGAACACCCGCCGCGACGTCGAAATCGTCAATTTCGACAAGCTAACTTACGCGGGCAACCCTGAAAATCTCTCCGATCTCGCGCAGGATCAGCGGTACGCCTTCGTTCGCGGCGACATCACCGACCGGACTGCCGTCTCCGAGCTTTTCCGCCGCGAGTTCGATGTCATTGTCCACTTTGCCGCGGAGACCCATGTGGACCGCAGCATTGAGGATGCTTCCCCTTTTCTCAGCACCAACATTTTCGGCACCCATTGCCTCTTGGAAGCGGCGCGGGATTTTCCCAGAATCCGGTTTATCCATATCAGCACCGATGAAGTTTATGGCAGCGCCCCCGCCGGACTAACTTTCAATGAAGCAACACCGCTCGACCCTCGCAGCCCTTATGCGGCAAGTAAGGCCTCCGCGGAGCATTTCGTCACAGCCTACGCCAACACGCACGGCGTTTCCTCCGTAATTCTGCGCTGCACTAACAATTTTGGACCTTTCCAATTCCCCGAAAAGATCGCAAACGCAAACGAGGACAAGCCCCTGCCGATCTACGGTGACGGCATGCAGGAGCGCGACTGGCTGTTCGTGGAGGACTATTGCCGTGCCATCACACTCGCCCTGGAGAAAGCCGCGCCGAGTTCTGTCTACAACGTGTCTTCCGGTGAGTCTCAATCCAATCTGAAAATCGTGCGCGCAATCCTGCGATTTCTCGGTAAGTCCGACTCATTGATTCAATACGTTCAGGATCGCCCGGGCCATGATCGCCGCTACGCGCTTGATAGCTCGAAAATTCGGCGCGAGCTCGGCTGGTGTCCGCTGCTCAGCTTCGAGGACGGCCTCCGCAAAACGATCGGCTGGTATGGCGCCAACTCCCAGTGGCTCGATCACGCACGTTCTGGTGAGTATCGCAACTACTATCAGAGGCATTACGATCGCCGGACGGAGACCTTTCGCTCTCATGTTGACTCGTAGCGTGGCAGTTCTGTCCGGCCGCCCATGGCTTTCGGCGGCCGTGCCAGCTATCGCTAAAGTAAGCAATCCATGCGGATTCTGATTATTGGGTCTAATGGCCTGCTAGGAAGCGATCTCGTTGAAGACTGGACGGGAGACACGATCATTCCGGCGACATCGCGCGACGCCGACATTCGCGATCTGGGAGAGCTGCGCAGGCTGGCATCCGGCCAACGCCCCGACTGGATCATCCTGGCCGCCGGTTACACCGATGTGGATGGCAGCGAACGGGATCCGGAGTTGGCTTTCGCTATTAATCGCGATGGCACCCGAAATGTTTCCTTTGTAGCGCGTGAGCTTGGTGCAAAACTTTGCTATCTAAGCACGGACTACGTATTTGACGGCGCGTCGACTCGCCCGTATGAACCGGAAGACCCACTCAACCCTCTAAACGTCTACGGCGCGTCCAAAGCCGCCGGAGAAAAAGCGGTCCAGGAAGAAGGTGCCCACTGGCTGATCGCCCGTACCTCCTGGCTATTTGGTGCAAGCAAATCCTGTTTCCCGGAAGAAATTCTGCAAGCGGCCGATTCCCAACCGGACTTGAAAGTTGTAACCGACCAGATCGGCTCGCCGACGTATACGAGAGATCTCGCCAGCGCCATCCGCGGACTGGTTCGAGCGGACGCGCGCGGCATCGTGAACATTACGAACTCAGGAACGTGTTCCTGGTTCGAATTTGCAAAGGAAACCCTGCTCAGGGCAGGCCGGAGCACCCGGGTCTCACCAATTAACTCCGCCGAAGCAGGCCGCCTAGCGCGGCGTCCTCCGTATTCCGTCCTATCTCCAAAGAGACTGGCAAATTACGGTTTCGCTCTGCGCACCTGGCAAGTGGCTTTGCAGGCGTATCTGATCGAGTACCGCCGAAGACACAATCTCAGTTAGGGAAGGCAGGGGTCTCAACGGATAATTGGTAATCATGCGACGCCTCGCCTATTGGCTACCGGCAATCTGCATTGCCCTGATCATTTCCGGGTTCTCCACGAGCATTTTCAGCGGCGAACATACCTCGCGCATCATCATCCCGCTCCTGCACTGGCTCTTCCCTTCCGCAAACCAAAACACGCTGGAGGTTTTTCACTTCGGCATTCGCAAGGCGGCTCACATCACAGAATTCGGCATGTTCAGTGCCGCTGTTTTTCATGGTATTCGGGGCGAACGTCGCGGCTGGCGGCCAGAGTGGGCCGTCATTGCACTTTTGATAGCCGCAGGCTATGCCGGTCTCGATGAGTGGCACCAGTCTTTCGTGCCAACGCGCCAAGCCAGTATTGGCGATGTGCTGATCGATTCGACTGGCGCCTTGCTAGCTCAACTGTCTATCTGGGCTTACTCACAGGTGCTTCGGAGAGATGCGTCGTCGCCTGAACCGGTGGAGAAATCCACTTAACTCACGAAGTTGTAGAAATCGCTTACGGGATTGCCGCTACCGCTTCGTTGGAGTTACTGCTTTCGTTCCCGCTGCCATCCACCGCTGTGGTCACGTAGTAATAAGTTGTGCCGCTCGCAACACTCGAATCGGTGTAGTTCACGGCGGCGACCAGGCTGCCGTTCACTTTGGCGTAGCCGGTGCCGCTGGTTGTGCTCCGGTAGACGTTATAGCCGGAAACCACCGACGTGCTTGCGTTCCAGGATAGGCTTACAGTGTGCGACACAGGCGTCACGCCACTTCCCGAAAGCGTAATCGTCGCGGGTGAACCGGTCGCATTGCTGGTGATCGTCACGGTCCCGCTAGCACTGCCAGCAACTGTAGGGTCGAAAATAACACTGAAGGTCAGCTTCTGCGAAGGAGTCAGCGTAATTGGAGTGCTCGCTCCGCTCAGTGAATACCCCGTCCCACTCGCTGCAATTTGGGAAATCTGTACGTTCGCATTACCGGTGTTTGTAACGGACATACTCTGTGTCGAACTCGTCCCGATGTTCACGTTTCCGAAACTCAAGGAGGTTGTGCTCAGCGACAGAATCTCGGTGGCTGCCACGCCGGTTCCCGTCAGCGTGACTACGCTCGGTGAAACGGCAGCGTTGCTCACAATCGAAATGCTACCGCTCGCCGAACCCGCGGCTGCCGGCTGATATTGGGCGTTGAACGTGCTCGTTAGCCCGGGATTAATCGAGAGTGGCAGCGTCAAGCCCGTCACGCTAAAGCCAGTTCCGGCAACGTTTGCTTGAGTGATCGTCAGAACGCCATTCCCAGTGTTACTAATCTGAATCGTCTGGGAATTAGTCACGCCTACGGTCACGCTGCCGAAATTCGCGCTGGAAGGCGTCAAGCTGATCCCCGCCTGCACGCCCGTTCCGCTGACGGCAACCACAGTATTGGTCCCCAGCGAGTTCGTTACGGTAATATTCCCGGAAACTGTTTCCTCGGCGGTCGGTTTAAAAGCCACGGTCATCGTCTGGATTTGTCCCGGCGTCAAGGTCACCGGCAGCGTTACTCCGCTAGTAGTTGTGTCTTTCGCGCTCACCGTGACCTGCGAAATGGTCACATTCCCCGTGCCGCTGTTGGTCAGTGTAACGCTCTTGGAACTGGCCACACCCGCGTTGACATTGCCAAACGCCAAACTCGTTGGATTTGCAGACAGTATCACTGTCCCTGCGACACCTGTGCCGGTCAGTGCCACTGTCGAAGGAGATGTCGGCGCGTTGCTGGTAATCGTTATGGCTCCCGGTAAGCTTGCTGCCGCGGTTGGAGCAAATGTGGCGCTAAAAGTCGTGCTGGCTCCTGCTGCTACCGTACTCGGCGTCACGAAATGGTGAGGGCTGCGTTGCCGGTATTTGTCAAAGTAAAGGTTTGTGATTTAGTCTGCCCGTCCAGCAAGCTTCCAAAAGCGAAACTCGTCGGTGTAATGCTCAATCCTGGCTGCGCTGCGGTGCCTGTTCCCGTGAGGGCGACCGTCGAAGGAGACGTCGGTGCGTTGCTTGTAATCGTAATTGTCCCAGGTAGACTTCCTGCCGTGGTTGGCGCAAATGTGGCGCTAAAAGTCGCGCTGGCTCCCACTGCTATCGTCTTCGGCGTCGCCAACCCGCTCACACTGTAGCCCGCGCCGCTTGCGGTCAATTGCGAGACCGTCAGCGATCCGTTGCCGGTATTTGTCAGAGTGAAGGTCTGCGATTTAGTCTGCCCGTCCAGCAAGCTTCCAAAAGCGAAACTCGTCGGCGTAAGGCTCACTCCCGGTTGCGTCGCCGTGCCGGTTCCGGTAAGGCCGACCGTCGAGGGAGAAGTGGGTGCGTTGCTCGTAATCGTAATTGTCCCTGGCAGACTTCCCGCGGTGGTCGGTGCAAACGTGGCGCTGAAAGTCGCGCTGGCTCCCACTGCTATCGTGCTCGGCGTCGCCAACCCGCTCACACTGTAGCCCGCGCCGCTTGCGGTCAATTGCGAGACCGTCAGTGAGGCGGTGCCGGTATTCGTCAGAGTGAAGGTCTGTGATTTTGTCTGCCCATCCAACACGCTTCCAAAAGCGAAACTCGCCGGCGTAACGCTCAATCCCGGCTGGGGTGCGGTGCCGGTGCCGGTCAGGGCTACCGTCGAAGGAGATGTCGGCGCGTTGCTTGTAATCGTGACGGTTCCAGGCAAACTTCCTGCTGTGGTTGGTGCAAATGTGGCGCTAAAAGTCGCGCTGGCTCCCACTGCTATCGTCGTCGGCGTCGCCAACCCGCTCAAGCTGTAGCCTGTCCCGCTTACGCTCAACTGCGATATCGCCAGTGAGGCGGTGCCGGTATTCGTCAGCGTAAAGGTCTGTGATTTTGTCTGTCCGTCCAGCACGCTTCCAAAAGCGAAACTCGTCGGCGTAACGCTCAATCCCGGCTGCGCGCCCGTTCCCGTCAGTGATACCGTTAGAGGTGAATTGGTTGCGTCGCTCGTAACAGTTACGCTCCCCGAGACACTTCCCCCGGTCGTTGGAGCAAACACAGCGTTGAGGATCACCGTGGCCGTAGCAGGTAAGACAAAAGGAACGGTTATACCGTTCACGCTGAACCCTGCTCCGCTCGCTGCAAGGTTCGAGATTTGGACGGCAGCGGTCCCAGTGTTGGTCAACGTAATCTGCTTCGTCGAGATTGCCCCGGTGCTCACGCTGTCAAAACTCACTGAAGTTGGATTCGCCTGCAACTGACCAAATGTCGCTGTGGATCCCGTCCCCGCCAAGGCGACCGTCATCGTCGGATTGACCGAATCGTTGCTCGTGATGGACAAAGTTGCGGCCGCCGCTCCACTGACTTTCGGTGTAAACGACAATGCCACCTGTGCCGACTGTCCGGCCGCAACGGTCTTCGGGGTCGTAATTCCACTCACACCGAATCCCGTACCGGTGAGCGAAATCACGGAGATCGTCAGGTCCGCATTGCCGGTGTTCGATATCGTCACGCTCAAGTTGCTGGTGGACCCGACCCCGACAGTGCCAAACTGAATCGACGTGCTGCTCAGGGAAATCTGCGGCGCGGGGGCCACTGCGGTTGCAGAGAGATTCACCACCGCCGGCGCTGCTCCGTCGCTGCCCTGGACCGTAAGCGTCCCGGTCAGAGTCCCGGCCGTCGATGGCGTCACTCCAAGTGTAAAGTTTCCCGACTGGCCTGTGCCAATCGACATAGGAAGAGTCACACCAGTCAAGCTGAATTGCGGATTGGAAAGCGTGGCTTGCGTGATCGAAACCGGCATGGTGCCGGTATTTGCCACGGAGATCGTCTGGGTGGTCTGTTTTCCTACGCCCACTTTCCCGAAGTTCACTGCTGTAGGGTTTACTTGGAAAGCCGCAAGACCAGTGGTGGTTTTGCCGCCCACCAGACCGGCGCATCCGCCCACAACACCAGCGCATAGCATCGCGGTGGCTAAAAGGGCCGCCTCGAACTTCTGTCGCGCACTAGCGGGTCGCTGTCTGGTCCCCGTTCCCGTGGCCCCAGCGGTTCCACTAGCTCCCATGGTCTTACCCTCCGCGAGCTTCTTCACATAGCGAGGGTATAGGTACTAGGACTAGCAAGACTACTGGCGAGAGGAACAAATTCGGGACAGCGGGTTACACTGTCCTCAAGACAGGATTCGCCCTGCCCTTCCGTGCACGAGGGGCCAGTATGTCAGGGTGAGTGGATTTCTAGAAGGTCCCCACAAGCGCAACTGGTTTCTTAACCCTTTTTAACACAATTGTTTACAGGAGGTAAGGCTTTCAGCATATATGGTCCAGAAATCGCGCGTAAAACCAAAGGGCAAGTTCGGGACAAGTTACTCATCAACGACAGTACAAAGGCTCTGTGCGACATAATCAAATGCTTCCGGAATTAACTAGCAGGCAAGGAGTCCTTGGAGCGGTTTGGTTAGAGCCACCACAAGCTGACACCTAGGGTTCCCCGAGAACCTCCTCGCCTCCCCTCCGGCTGAATTCAGAGTTCCACGGGAGGCGGAAATGCCGTGGCGCTACGCCGGAATTCGCCCGCCCGGCTCGTAAAATTCCCGGAAAAAGTGTCCCGCTTTATCTTTTTCCGAGAGGATCGGTTCCCCATTCAACGGCCAGCGTATTGCCAGATCGGGATCATTCCACAGAATCACCCGGTCGTGCTGCGGGGCGTAAAAATTAGTTACCTTGTAGGCGATCTCCGCAGTTTCCGACAATGTATAAAATCCGTGCGCGAATCCCCTCGGAATCCACACCATCTTTTGTTCTCTGGCAGAGAGGTTTAACCCTGACCATTTTCCGAAAGTGCTTGAATCCCGCCGAAGGTCCACGACCACATCAAAGATTTCCCCTGCCAGTACCCGGACCAACTTCCCCTGCGCGTTCTCTCGCTGATAATGGAGCCCGCGGAGCACACCGCGTTTCGACCTCGACTGATTATCCTGCACAAAATGTTCACCGATCCCGGCTTCCGCGAAGGCCCTCGCGTTGTACGTTTCCAGAAAATATCCACGCACATCTGACAATATTTCAGGTTCGATTATGACCACTCCTTTTAACTCTGTAGGATGTATTTTCATTATTCTCTTCACTAGTTTCCGAAATGGACGTACACCCTGCCATAACAACAATCGTTCTCTCCGGCGGCCCCAAAAGGCATTCACAAGCGCACTCGTTGCTTGAGTATTTCTTAGGGCCGGTACAAACGGAGGATTTTTTGGCCTGAACTGGCCTCAGTTTCGGGCGAGGCCGACCCGCCCATCGTTTTCGGCAGGCCGTATGGGCGTCCGCCGCGAAACCAGGCCCGCGTCCTGTATTTTATAAATCAGCGCCCGGTAGCTGATCTTCAGTGCCAGCGCGGTTTTCCGCCGGTTCCACTGGTTGGCGCGAAGCGTTTCCAGGATTACGTTTTTTTCCATTTCCCGGATCGCATCCTTGGAGAGGCGTTTCAAAGTCACCGGCGGCTCCCCATTTTCTGCCCCCGTGACCACTCTCCTGGCCCGGCGCGTGGGGATCTCCTGGTGCATTGCCGCTTCCGGCCCAAGCAGAACGTAGCGCGCGACTCCGTTCGACAACTCGCGAATGTTGCCTGCCCAGGTTAGATTCTTCAAATACTCCAGCATCTCCGACGGAAATGCCTCTGCCTTCATCTCAAACTGCTTTTCAAATTGCTTCCGAAAATATTCCGCAAGCAGTGGAATATCATCCCGACGCTCGCGCAGCGGCGGCATCCGCAGCCGGAATACGTGAATCCTGTAGAACAAGTCTTGCCGGAATCGGCCCGCCATCGTTTCCACTTCCAGATCTTTGTTGGTGGCGCAAATCAGTCGGGCGTCTACTTTTCTTTCGCCCTGATCGCCGATTCTCGAAAAAGTTCCGTCCTGAAGGAAATGAAGCAGCTTGCTCTGCAGATTCAGGTCCAGGTCCGCAATCTCATCCAAAAACAATGTTCCCCGGTGCGCTAGCTCCACCCGGCCCGGCTTCACGTTATTGGCCCCGGTGAATGCCCCTTTTTCATATCCGAACAGTTCGCTTTCCAGCAGCGTCCCGGGAATGGCCGCGCAATTCACCTTCACAAACTCGCCATTCGCATATTCGGAATTATTATGAATCCACCGAGCCAGCGCCTCTTTCCCAGTTCCCCCCTCGCCACAAAAGAGCAAGGGAACATTCGTGCGGCAAATTCGTCGGGCCCGTGTCTGGAGCTGTGTCATCACAGACGACTGTCCGAACAGGACATGATCCGGAGGTACTGATCCCGGCCTCTCGAGCGTTGTCCCTCTGTTGGCGACTTCTGCTGGCATGTTCACCCAGTTCGGGTTAGCAGCACACGGTCAACCAAACAGTCAAGCCCCTGTCGACTCCGTCAATGGGCCAGTGATCTTGTAAAGGACACACAATAAGCGACTTGCGAAATGGTTAAACATATAAGTAATGGTACCTAAGAACGTAAGCGAACTGATTCCTGCGGCGGATTCGGGAAAATCAACTCTCTGGACGAGGAACGATTGTTCTCTTCTTGGGAAACTAACGCTTTGAATTAATGGTCGGCATCAAGTTCCATTTCGACCCTAGCGACTCGGGAACACATAAGATTCCAGCATGTCCGCTCGTGCCTTTTCACTCGAGACCATTACCTTCAGAAGATCGCTTACAGACATCATGCCCAGATACTTGCCCCCCTCACCCAAAACCAGAAGGTGGTAAACGCCGTGCTGCTCCATCAACCGCAGG
>WNFM01200323.1_pt1 | contig 25072 bp, 26 predicted proteins | sample 5400271 | NCBI WGS metagenome assembly WNFM01 (sample SAMN13153352, study PRJNA577476) | soil metagenome | isolation source: 60 cm saprolite on Douglas fir-dominated hillslope | place: USA:California | collected 2013-09-17 | reverse complement strand
CCTACTTCGTGCTGCTGGACCTCATCTACCTTGTGCTCAGCGGCGTGGCGCTGTTTGGGCTCCGCCGCTACATGGGCGGCGTCAGCGCCGCTGAGCGCGTCTACTCGCACCTGCAGATGCCCGTGTCGCTGGTCGTGCCCGCGTACAACGAAGGCGCCACGATCGCCACCTCAATCCGCGCGCTGCTGCAGCTGCGCTACCAGCATTTCGAGGTGATCGTCGTCAACGACGGCTCGAAGGACAATACGCTGGCGATCCTCCAGAGTGAATTCGAACTGCAGCCCTTTCCGGAGGCCTACCGGGTGCAGATCCGGACCCAGCCGGTGCGCGGCATCTACCGTTCGCTGAAGCACCCGAACCTGCGCGTCATCGACAAGGAGAACGGCGGCAAGGCGGACACCATCAACGCCGGCATCAACGCCGCGCGCTATCCGCTGTTCTACGCCGGTGATGCCGATTCGGTGCTGGAGCCGCACAGCCTTGCGCGCGTGGTGCGCCCGTTCCTCGAGGACCCGCACATGGTCGCCTGCGGCGGCACGGTGCGGATCATCAATGGCTGCACCGTGCGCGGCGGCGTAATAGAAGAGGTGCGGTTGCCACGAAATCCGCTGGCGTTGGTGCAGGTCGTGGAATACCTGCGCGCATTTCTCGGCGGACGNNACGGCATGCTGATTGTCTCCGGCGCCTTCGGCGTCTTTCATCGCGAGACGGTCGTTGCAGTCGACGGCTTCCGGGCGGACGCCATCGGTGAAGACATGGAGCTGGTCGTCCGCCTGCACCGCAAGTTGAGCGAGCAGGGCAGGCGCTATCGCATCGCCTTCATTCCAGACCCGGTCTGCTGGACGGAAGTGCCCGAAGACCTGGGCACGCTGGCCCGCCAGCGCCGGCGCTGGCATCGCGGCCTGGCCGAGAGTCTGTGGAGCAATCGGGGCCTGTGCTTCGGAAGGCACAGCGGTACGGCCGGCTGGCTGGCGTTTCCGTACTTCGTCCTGTTCGAGCTGCTGAGCCCGGTGGTAGAGATCGGTGGCCTGCTGTTCATGGCCCTGGCCTTCGCGTTCGGAATCATGTCCGGCACCTCGTTTCTGGCTTTCGTTGCCGCGGCCTTCGCGCTCGGCGTCATGCTCTCGACCACGGCGTTGCTGCTCGAGGAGCTGTCTTTCCACACTTATCCGAAGGCGCGCCACCTGTCCGTGCTGTTTGCGGTGGCCGTACTCGAGAATTTCGGCTACCGGCAGATCACCTCCTACTGGCGACTTCAGGCGCTCATCGGCTGGTTGGCCGGCCGCCGCGTCGAGTGGGGTGTGATGAAACGCAAGGCGGACTGGCAACAGTGACGAGGCCGGCGCGCCCGACCCTTGCACGACGGGCCCTCGCCCCGGGCGGGCTCCCCCGGGCGAACTTGCCCGAAACCGGCCGGACTGGTATAAAGCCCGCCCTTCGTATCGCGCCCCGCGGGCGGGGTATGAAGGCCAAGTCGTTGAATTATAAGGATTAGTCATGTCCCGCGTCTGCCAAGTTACGGGTAAGAGCCCGGTGTCAGGCAACACCGTCTCGCATGCGAACAATCGCAAGCGGCGCCGGTTCCTGCCCAACCTCCACCAGCAACGCTTCTGGCTCGAGGTGGAAAGGCGCTGGATCAGCCTGCGCGTGAGCGGCAACGGCCTGCGCACCATCGACAAGCTCGGCATCGACGCGGTCGTCGCCGACCTGCGTAAGCGCGGCGAGCGCATCTGAGGCCGGCCCCGCAACCTTCAAGGGTCTGAACCATGCGCGAAAAAGTAAAGCTCCTGTCCTCGGCCGGCACCGGCCATTTCTACGTGGCGATGAAGAACAAGCGCCTGCATCCTGAGAAGATGGAAGTGCGCAAGTTCGATCCGGTCGTGCGCAAGCACGTCGGCTACAAGGAAACGAAGATCAAGTAGGCGCCAGCGCCCGAGCGATCGCCCGATCGCAAGTCCCGATTGCCTGAACTTCCCGAAGTCGAAACCACGCGGCGCGGCATCGAACCGCAGCTGCGCGGCCGTCGCATTCGTGCCGCACTCGTGCACGAGGCGCGCCTGCGCTGGCCCGTCAGCGCCGATCTGGACGCCACCCTCTGCGGCCAGCGCGTGCTCGCGGTGCAACGGCGGGCGAAGTACCTGGTATTGCGGCTGACGCGCGGCTCGCTGCCGCAGGGCAGCGCTAGGCTAAAACACGATCACGTCGAGATCCGGCTGGACTCCGGCCTGGCATTGCGCCTCAACGATCCGCGCCGGTTCGGCAGCGTGCTGTACACAAGCGATGATCCGCTGGCCCATCCGCTGCTGCGCGATCTGGCGCCCGAACCGCTCGAGAAGCGATTTGACGGCGCCTACCTGCACGCCGTGACGCGCCGGCGGCGCGTGGCCATCAAGCAGCTGCTCCTCAACAGCCGCCTGGTCACCGGTGTCGGCAATATCTACGCCAGCGAAGCACTGCTGCACGCGCGGATTCGCCCGCGCCGCGCCGCCCGCACGCTCAACCTGGCCGACTGCACGCGGCTGGTCGCGGCGATCCGCCGCGTGCTGGGTGCAGCCATCCGCGCCGGGGGCACGACCCTGCGCGATTACGTCGGCGCCGACGGCGAGCCCGGATATTTTCGCCAGCGGCTGTACGTGTACGAGCGTGCGGGACTCGCCTGCCGCCGCTGCCGCACCCCCATCCGGCAGATCACGCAGGGGCAGCGTTCCACGTATTATTGCCCCTCATGCCAGCAGTGAACCGCAGCGCCATGCGCCGGCGCGAACGCGCGCTCGCCGCGCGCGACCCGGTGATGGCGCGGCTCATTGCCGCCGCGGGGCCCTGCACGCTCTCGCCCCAGATGGAGCTCCCGCCCTTCGAGACGCTCGCCAGGGCGATCGCGCACCAGCAGCTCAATGGCACCGCGGCCGAGCGCATCCTCGGGCGCTTCACCGCGCTCTATGCGCCGGCGGCCTTTCCGGAACCCGCGGCGCTCACGAGCACGGCGGACGAACCGCTGCGCGCCTGCGGCTTTTCCTTCGCGAAGATCCGCGCGCTCCGTGATCTGGCGGACAAGGTCTGCGCCGGCGTGGTGCCCGATACGCCCGAGCTGCACCAGCTGGCGGACCGGGCGATCGTCGAGCGCATCACCGGCGTGCGCGGCATCGGTCCCTGGACCGTGGAGATGCTGCTGATCTTCCAGCTCGGCCGTCCCGACGTGCTGCCGGTCGACGATTTCGGCGTCTGCAATGGCTTCCGCCTGGCCTACGGGCTCAAGGGCATGCCCACGCCGCGCGCGCTGGCCGAATTCGGTGCGCGCTGGGCGCCGCATCGCACGCTCGCCGCCTGGTACCTGTGGCGCGCGGTCGATCTCGCACGCAGCGGCAAGCTGCCGCGGCCGAGGAAAGCGCCCCGGGTGAAACTGAAGAAATCGCGGCCGGCACGGGCGGCGGCGAAGCCGCGCAAACGCCGGCTTAAAGCAAGGCGAACCGCGCGCGGCAAGCGGGCTTGAGGCGCAGTCAGTGGCCGCTGCCGGGAAGCCCCAGCGCCCGGCTGAGGCGCCGCCCGAACACGATCAGGAGCAGGCCGCTGGCCGCCGCGATGGCAGCATGCAGCGCCCAGAAATCGGCAGGCCGCATTCTTTCGTAGTAACTGCCGATCCAGCCGATCAGGATGTTCGCGATGAACAGACTCATGAAGGCAAGCCCCATCAGCGTCGCGTTCGTCCTGGCCGGCGCCGCGCGCGAGACCAGCGCGAGCAGCGTGGGCCAGTAGTAGAGAAAAGAGAGGCCCGATCCGGCGATATAGAGTATTGGCCAGATCGGGTGTATCGGCGCGTCACCGGACGCAAAGCTGGCGGCCACGAGAACCAGATTGCTCGCCACGGCGATCCAGGCTCCGGTGGCAATCTTGGCGAGCTCACCGGGCTCGCCACGGCGCAGGGACTGGCGGCGCCACAGCCAGAACAGCAGGGGCACGCTCAGGATGCTGGCGACCGAATAGAGCGATTGATACCACGGAATCGGCACGCGGAAGCCGCCGACCTGGAGCGCGACGTGCTCCTGGATCCAGATCGGCATCACATTGAAGATCTGATTGACCGTGATGGACTGGAAAATCGTGATCGTCAATACGGCGATGAGCGTCCACACGGTGCGCCAATCGGCGGCGCTCAGCGGGCTGCGCGCGTGATTAGGCTGCCCTACCCTCGCGGGCAGATAGCGGTAGCCGTACAGATAGGTGGCCAGGCCGACGAGCATGAACAGCGCCGCGATGCCGAAGCCGTAGTGCCAGCCGTAGACCTGTGCCAGCAGCCCGCAGACCATCGGTCCCGTGACCGCCCCGACATTGATCCCCGTACTGAAGATGACAAAGCCGCGCGTGCGCCGCGCTTCCTCCTCTCGCGGGTAGAGGGCGCCCACCTGGGCCGAGATGTTGCCCTTGAGGAAGCCTGAGCCGATGACGAGCAACAGCAGAGCTGCCAGGAATGACTGATCGAAGGTCATGGCGAGGTGCCCGGCGCTCATCGACAGCGCGCCGATCACCACTGCGTTGCGCTGTCCGATCCAGCGATCGGCGATCATGCCGCCGAGGAGCGGCGTGAAGTACACGAAACCGGAGTAGAGACCAAAAACCAGCGACGCGAGCGCCTGCGTGGAGAGCGGGCCGAAGAACGCTTCCAGCGCTGCGCGCAGGCCCGGGAATCCGCCGATGTGCTCGACGTGCCCCGGCAGCAGCAGCTGATTCACCATGTAGAGGACGAGCAGCCCCGTCATGCCGTAGTAGGAAAATCGCTCCCAGGCCTCGGTGAAGGCGAGGAAGAACAGCCCCCGGGGGTGGCCAATAAAGGCCGTATCGCCGGCGCGTGCCGGCGCAGCTGCAATGGTGGTCACCGCGATCCGTCAGTCGCCGGTCGGGGAGATACGGAATTCCAGGACCGACGCGGTGCGTTCCAGGGTCTCCGCAAGCCGCCGGGCGCTTGCCTTATTGGGCGAACGAATGACCATGCTGTGCCGGCGGGCACCGCCCTCCGTGTCCAGGCGATAACTCAGATTGGCGATCGAGAATCCGTGACTCTCGACCAGCCGGCGCAGCTCGTCCTCCTGCGGCGCGGTTGCGCGCGCGAGCTTCAGATCGAAATGGAAGTAGGCGAACGATGGCATGCGTTCCTCGAGAAATCGGAACAGGGAAAGCACGCCTATCGTGATCGCGACACCCACGATCAGCGGAAAATAAAAACCGATGCCGGCCAGTATTCCGATCGCCGCAGTCATCCAGACCGAAGCCGCGGTCGTCAGACCCCGGACAGAAAGCCCCTCCCTGAAGATGACGCCAGCACCAAGGAAACCGATGCCGGTCATGATGCCCTGTGCCATGCGCGTCGGATCGAGCCGCACGAGGTCACTGGACACATGCATCCAGCGCGTCTCGTAGGCGGTCACCAGCATGAGCAGGCTGGAAGCCGTGCACACGAGCGCGTGCGTACGAATCCCTGCCGGTCGCCCCTGGTAGGAGCGCTCAAACCCGATCGCGGCCCCGGAGAGCAGCGCGACCACCAGTCGAAAGACTATTTCCAGATTCTCGCCCGTCATGGACGTGCCTCCCTGGCCTTACTCGACCACTCCGCCGCCCTCGCCGCGCGGATCACTCGCCGCCTCGACCTTGCCGGCGGCACGGTCCCAGATCACGGCCTGGAAATTTCCCCAGCGATTGGCCGCGGCCTCCAGCACGTCACCCTGAGCCGCGAGAGTCTTGAGTTCATCCTCGCTGAAGGCGCCCGGCTCGTAGCGCACCACGTCGGGCAAGTACTGCTGGTGAAAACGCGGCGCGCCGACGATGGTGGCGGCCGATTCGCCGTCGAGGAACCCAAGCGTCGCGAGCAACGACATGCCGATGATCAGGCTCCCGCCCGGTGATCCGCCGATCAGGACGCGGCTGCCGGAATCGACGAATACGGGCGTGACCGAGGAGAGCATGCGCTTGTGGGGCGCAATCGCGTTGGCATCGCCACCGACCAGCCCGAAGCCATTGGGCACGCCGGGTTTCATCGAGAAGTCGTCCATCTCGTTGTTGAGGAACAATCCGGTGCCGGCAATCATGAGTCCGGTGCCAAAGTAGAAATTGACCGTGATCGTCGCGGCCACGCGGTTGCCGTCGCGATCGAGCACCGAGAAATGCGTGGTCTGCGGGCCTGCGGCCGCTCCGGCGCCGATGCCGGGGAGGTTCCCGCTCGGCGTAGCGCGATCCAGACGAATCGAGGCGGCGAGACCCGCGGCATAATCGGCGCTCGTCAGGCGCGATACGGGGACGTCGATGAAATCAGGGTCGCCCAGGTACAGGGCGCGATCGCGATGCACGCGCCGCATGGCTTCGATGACCAGATGCTTGCGTTGCACGGGCGTCACGCTGTGCAGATCGAATTGCGAGAGGATGTTCAGCGCCTCGATGAGCGCGACGCCCCCGGAACTGGGCGGCGGCGCCGAAACAACGCGCGCGCCGCGGTACTGGCCCACAATCGGTGCGCGCTCGAGGGCGCGGTAGGCGGCCAGGTCCGCTTCGGTCCAGATGCCGCCCTGGGCCTTCACTCCGGCCACGAGCTGCGCGGCAAGCTTGCCCTGGTAAAAACTCTCAAGCCCGTGCTGCGCCAGGTACTCCAGCGTAGCGGCGAGTTCGGGCTGGCGGATCAGCGTGCCCACGGGCGGCACGGCGCCCTTCCTCAGGAAATTGCGCGCCACTTCGGGCTCGCCGGCAAACTGGGCCAACCGCCTCTGCAGCGCATCGTGCAGATGGGCGCTGAGCGGAAAGCCCTCACGCGCCAGCCGGATCGCCGGCGCAAGGCTCTGCGCCACCGGAATGCGTCCATATTTGCGTGCGAGCAGAGCCATGCCCGCCACTTCCCCCGGTATGCCCGCGCCCAGCGCACTGTCCGTCGACAGCCGCGGCACCGGCTCGCCGTGGGCATCGAGGAACATGTCGCGGCTTGCGGCCGCCGGGGCGAACTCGCGTGCGTCGATGGCGGTCTCGAACCCATCGCTCTCGCGATGGAGCAGGTAGATGCCGCCACCGGTCAGTCCCGAGCCCGTGGGCTCGACGACGCCGAGCGCCGCGCTGACGGCGACAGCGGCGTCGAAGGCATTGCCGCCGTTGCGCAGGATCTCGAGCCCCGCGGCCGTCGCCAGCGGATGCGCCGAGGCGATGGCCGCGTGGCCGGGAGCTGCCGGCGCGCCGATCACTGCGCTCGCGAACAGCAGTGCGAGGCAACCCGACGCGCAGCTGCGCATGAGGAGCTTCACTGCTGCAAGCGGCGTTTGAACGCCGCCTCCACCAGCGGGTGCACGAACTCGCTGACGTTGCCCCCGAGGGTTGCGATCTCGCGCACCAGCGTCGAGGAAATGAAGGTGAAATGTTCTTTCGGCGTCAGGAACACCGTCTCGACGCCCGGCGCGATGTGGCGGCCCATGTTGGCGAGCTGGAATTCAAACTCGAAGTCTGAGACCGCACGCAGGCCGCGCACGATCACACCGAACCCCTGGGCCCGCGCGAATTCCACGGTCAGGCCGCTGTAGCCGCAGACTTTCACGTTGCCCATATCGGCGAGCACCTCGCGCGCCAGGGCGACGCGCTCTGCGACCTCGAACAGCGGCGCCTTGCTCGGACTCTCGGCAATGGCCACCAATACCTCATCGAAGATGCCGGCCGCGCGCCGCACCAGATCCTCGTGGCCCCGGGTGATCGGATCGAAAGTCCCGGGGTAAACGGCCCTGCGATTCGGGGACACGGCAGCTCCTTCAACGGTGCTCATACAGATCATACCCGACTGCGCCGGCGCTGCCGCGCCGCAACGTCTGCCAGGCCGGCGGCGGCTCCGGGACCGGGACCGCGCGCGGATGCTCGAGGTAGACGAGACCGGCGGGCGCCAGCCAGCCTCCGGCTTCCAGCTGCGTCATGCTGCGCGAGAGCTCCTCGCCCGCGAAGGGCGGATCGAGAAAGACCAGATCGAAGGGCTGCGGCTCACGCGCCAGATAGCGCAGCGCCTCGGCATGCTCGAGCTGCGCCTCATCGCTCGCAGCGCCCCACTCCTGCAGCAGCGCGCCCAGCGCGGCGAGGACCTTGACGTCGCGGTCGACGAACACACAGTGCGCCGCGCCACGCGACAAGGCCTCCAGACCCAGCGCCCCCGAGCCGGCGTACAGATCGAGGCAGCGCCGGCCCACCAGCCGACCCTGCAGCCAGTTGAACAGGGTCTCGCGCACCCGATCGCTCGTCGGGCGGATCGCGCCCGCAGGGAATTGCCAGCGCCGCCCGCGCCAGCGTCCGGCGATGATGCGCAGGCGCCGCGCCTGCGCGCCGCGCGGATGCGTGGCGGGCTTCGGACTGCGGACGGGACGCGGTTCGCGGCTCATCCCGGCAAGCCTACCGCATGTGAGAGAATCCACCCATGTCCACCGATGGCAAGGGATTTTTCGGGCGTTTGCGCGCCAGGCTCAACCGCGGCGGAACGACGCTGGCGCGCGAAATCCGCTCGCTCCTGCAGGGCCGGCAGATTGACGCCGCCCTGCTCGAGGAGCTGGAGGAACGGCTGATCGGCGCCGACGTCGGCGTCCAGGCCAGCACCGAAATCGTCGCGGATCTCAAGGGACGCGTCGGCCGCCACGAGCTCGCGGACGCCGATGCGCTCCTCGATGCCCTGCGCGCGCGGCTCACCGAGATCTTGCGCCCCAGCGAAGGCGCGCTGCGCATCGAGCCGGGCGTACGGCCCTTCGTGGTGCTGGTCGTCGGCGTGAATGGCTCGGGCAAGACCACCACGATCGGAAAACTCGCGGCCCGGCTGCGCGGTCAGGGCCTGAAAGTCATGCTCGCAGCCGGCGACACCTTTCGTGCCGCCGCCATCGAACAGCTGGGCGTGTGGGCGGAACGTAGCGGAGCGCAGCTGATCGCGCAGCCGAGCGGGGCGGATCCCGGCGCCGTGGTCTTCGACGCCCTGCAGGCCGCGCGCGCCCGCGGCATCGACGTGCTGCTCGCCGATACCGCCGGCCGCCTGCACAGCCAGGCGCAGCTGATGGCCGAGCTAGGCAAGATCAAGCGCGTGCTGGGCCGCATCGATCCCACCGCGCCGCACGAAGTGCTGTTGGTCCTGGACGCCAACCAGGGGCAGAACGCGCTGGCACAGGCCGAGCAGTTCCACGCCGCGATCGGTGTGAGCGGCCTCGTGATCACCAAGCTCGACGGCAGCGCGCGCGGCGGCATCGTGGTGGCCATCGCGCGCAAGCTGGCCCTGCCGATCCGCTTCATCGGTGTGGGCGAATCCAGCGAGGACTTCGGCCATTTCGATGCCGCCGCCTTCGCGGCGGCGCTGCTCGAAGGCAGCGCCGTGGCGCTGCGCGAGGCGGGATCGGCGGCATGATCACATTCCAGTCGGTCGCCAAGCGCTATCGCAACGGCCGCGAGGCCCTGACCAACGTCAGCCTGCATGTCGCGCCCGGCGAGATGGTGTTTCTTACCGGACGGTCGGGCGCCGGCAAGAGCACCGTGCTCAAGTTGATCGCCCTGCTCGAGCGTCCGACGCGCGGCCAGGTGGTCGTGAGCGGCGAAGGCACCGCGAGGCTCCCGGCAAGGCGGGTGCCGGCGTTCCGCCGCCGCGTCGGCGTGGTGTTCCAGGATCATCGCCTGCTCGTCGATCGCCCGGTGTTCGACAACGTCGCGTTGCCGCTGATCGTCGCTGACAGCTCGCTCAAGGAGATCGGCAAGCGCGTGCGCGCGGCGCTCGACCAGGTCGGATTGCTCGGCAGCGAACGCGTGCTGCCCTCGGAGCTCTCGGTCGGCGAGCAGCAGCGCGTGGGCATCGCGCGCGCCATCGTCAGCCGGCCGCCGATCCTGATTGCCGATGAGCCCACCGGCAATCTCGATCCGGTCCTGGCCGCCGAAGTGATGACGCTGTTTCGCCGGCTCAATGAGGTCGGCGTCACGGTGGTGGTGGCGACGCACGACCTGCACCTGGTCAAGGAATCCGGGCTTCGTGCCATCGTTATCGAGAACGGCCGCATCGCAGGGGACCCGGACACCGTGCTGCCGACGATCGAGGCGCGCCGGTGAGCTTCGGCCCCGCCAGCTACCTGGTGCGCCACGCCCACGCCCTGGTGTCCTCCGCCGGGCACCTGGCTCGCGCCCCGTTCGCCACCGTGTTCACGGTGGTGGTGATGGGACTGGCGCTCTCGCTGCCGCTGGGCCTGGACGTGCTGGTGCGCAATGTGCGCGGCGCGACCAGCGATTTCAGCGGGGCGGTGGGGCTCTCGGCGTACCTGCACACGGGCATCTCGGAGCAGCGCGCGCAACAGCTCGCGGACACGGCACGAGCCCGCGCGGGCGTCGGCACGGTGACCCTGATCACGGCGGAGCAGGCCCTGGCGCAGTTTCGGACGCAGTCCGGATTTGGCGCCGCCCTCGATGCGCTCGAGGGCAATCCCCTGCCGAACGTCCTCGCGATCACGCCGCTGGCGACCAATGCCAGCCCTGCCGACATGGAATCGCTCCGCCGTTACCTCGCGGCCTGGCCCGAGGTGGAATCGGTCCAGCTCGACGGCGCGTGGGTGGCCCGCTTCAACGCCATCCTGAACCTGCTGCGCCGTTCGCTGCTGCTCGCGGCCGCGCTCCTCGGGGTGGGAGTGGTCGCCGTGGTGGGCAATACGATCCGGCTCGAAATCCAGAACCGGCGCGCCGAGATCGAGGTCACCAAACTCGTCGGCGGAACCAATGGCTTCGTGCGCCGGCCGTTTCTGTACACCGGCGCGCTTTACGGCCTGCTCGGCGGCCTGGCGGCCTGGCTGGTCGTCGAGGCCTCGCTCCGCGCGCTGGCGCCCGCCGCGGCGCAGCTCGCGCAAAGCTACGGCAGCCGCTTCCTGCTGGCGGGCCCTTCCTTGAGGGACCTGGAGTACCTGCTGGCAATGGGCACCTTCCTGGGCTGGCTCGGGTCCTGGCTGGCCGCCGCCCGCCATCTCGCACGGGTAGAACCGGGTTCTGGATAAGTCTTTGATTTTTTTACTTTAAATTAGATGCCCGGAACCCTTCTGCGCCCTTAGCACTCAAAGCCGCGGAGTGCTAAAATCGTGTCGTGCTGAATCTCAAGGAGACTCCATGACTGCACAAACGGCCCTGCTCGCGCGACCTCTCGACTTCGGCGTTGCCGGACCGCTCGGCAGCTTTGACGCCTATGTGGAGCGGGTCGGCCGCGTACCCGTGCTCAGCCGCGAAGAGGAACAGAATCTGGCGCGGCGGTTCCGCGAGGACAATGACCTCGATGCGGCCCGCCAGCTGGTGCTCTCGCACCTGCGCTTCGTCGTGCACATCGCGCGCGGCTACAGCGGCTACGGGCTGCCGGTGAGCGATCTGGTCCAGGAAGGCAACGTCGGGCTGATGAAGGCCGTGAAGCGCTTCGATCCGGCCGTGGGCGTGCGGCTGGTGTCCTTCGCGGTGCACTGGATCCGCGCGGAGATCCATGAATATGTCCTGCGCAACTGGCGGCTGGTGCGCATCGCCACCACCAAGGCCCAGCGGAAACTGTTTTTCAACCTGCGCCGTGTCAAGCGGAACCTGAGCTGGCTGAGCGCCGAAGAGACCCGCGCCGTGGCGCAGGATCTGGGCGTCCCCGCCGCGGAAGTCTCCGAGATGGAACAGCGCCTGGCGGCCCATGACATGAGCTTTGACCCGCTGCCGTCCAGCGAGGAAGAAGACGGTTACGGTCCGGCCGCCTACCTCAGCGCACCTGCCGCTGATCCGGCCGAACAGGTCGAGAACTCGGACTGGGACAGCGATTCTCAGGCGCAGCTGGCCACGGGCCTGAAGACCCTGGATGAGCGGAGCCGCTCCATCATCCAGCGGCGCTGGCTGAGCGATCCGAAGGCCACGTTGCATGAACTGGCCGCGGAATACGGCGTGTCGGCCGAGCGGATCCGCCAGATCGAGGTCGCGGCCTTCGCGCGGCTGCGTGGACTGCTGCCCGCTCCGGCGGTGTGATCCGGGCCACAAGGGCCGCTCCCGCAGGCGAAAACCGTCGTCGAAAGACGACATAATAAAGCCTTCAAACTAATGATTTGGTGTAGATTTTCCGACCTGGAGAATCTATGCTAGGAGCCGTATCGCGTTGCCACGGTGGCGATGCGAAAAACGAACAGCACAGAATTTGCAGAAATCTGGCTGTCCGGGCGACCTAAGGATGAGGCCACCGACGTTTTCAGTGGCCGGGTACGACCAAGCGCGAACTGACGCGCAGCACCCCGCAGTTTCGGGGGCGGCAAATTGCCAGGCGTGCCAGTCCGGTAACTTAGCTGGCTGCCCGTGACAGACCGGGTCGATTCTGAAAATTACAAGCCCCGCAATGCGGGGCTTTTTTTCAGGTGCGCGGCGCGATCGCCGCGGGTGTAGCGCCGCTCAGGATTTCCAGGAATCGCGCGCGCTCGATATTGCCGCCGCTCAAGACCACGCCGACCGTGCGCTGCGCCTGGCGATCCCGCTCGCGCAGCAGCGCGGCAAGCGGCGCGGCGCCGGCGCCCTCCACGACCTGGTGCGTATCATCGAAATAGATCCGCACCGCTTCGGCCATTTCATCCTCGCTGAGCTCGACGATGCGCGCGGCGCCCCGGCACGTGATTGCGACCGCTTCATCGGTGGGCTCGCGGGTCGCGATGCCGTCCGCAAAAGTCTCCGCCGTCGCCGTCATCACCGGCTTGCCGGCGGCGAAGGAGCGGGCCGCCGCGGGGGCCCGGGACGCGACCACTCCGACGATATCGACACGCAGGCCGAGCAGATCACGCACCGCAATCAGCGCGGCGATACCTGAGCCCATGCCGATACCGACGTAGACGGTTTCCATCGCGGGCACTGCGCGCAGGAATTCCAGTGCGTAGCTGGCGACGCCGACGACCAGATCACGGTGAAAGGAGGGTACGAAATGCAGGCCCTCCTGGGCGGCCGCCTGCTGCGCGGCGTGCTTGGCCTCGTCGAAGTCGCGCCCGGTCTCGACCAGCCGCGCCCCGAAGCCGCGCATCGCGGAATTCTGGTCGGGAGAATTCCCGTGCGGCACGTAAATCGTCGCGGGGACGCCCACGCGGTTCGCGGCGAATGCGATCGACTGGCCGTGATTGCCGCGCGTTGCCGTGACGATGCCGCTCGCCCCGCCCCGCGCGCGCGACCAGCGGTCCATGTAGATGAGGCCCCCGCGTAGCTTGAAGGCGCCGGTGGGCGTGTGATTTTCGTGCTTGACCCACACGGTGCAGCCGGCGCGCCGCGCCAGCTTCGGCCAGGCGTACTGAGGTGTCGCGGGCATGGTGTCATGCACGAGTTTCGCGGCCTGCTCGATTTCCGGCAGCGTGATGCCCAGGACGAGCGGATTCATGACGTCACGGCACCGCTCCCGAGCCAATCGCGGCCGCGGCCGCTCGTGAGAAAGGGGAGCAGGCGTGCGTCGAGCTCCGCATCGGGCGAGCGATAGGCCCACTGCGCCAGTGGCGGCATCGACACCAGGATGGCATCACTCCGCCCGCCGGACTGGTTGAATTCGACATAGCGCCCGCGGCGATAGAGCTGGTAGCGGCGCTCGCGCTCGCCATAGGGCAGAGCGCGCCGGGCTTCGGCAATCTGCCGGTAGGCGCCCAGGAATTGCGTGCCGACGGCGCGCATGAATTCGAAACACCGCTCCCACGGCATGCCGAACACAGGTGTCCCGGCATTCAGGTCATCGAAGAAAATTCCGCCCACGCCGCGCGCTTCGCCGCGATGCCGCAGGAAGAAATACTCATCGCAGCCGCGGCGCAGCTCGGTGTACAGGCCGGCGTGGAAGGGTGCGCAGGCCGCCGCCGCCGCGCGATGCCAGAGCACGACGTCTTCTTCATAGGGAAGGTAGGGCGTGAGATCGAAGCCGCCGCCGAACCACCAGACGTCCCCGGCGCTGAAAAAACGCACGTTCATGTGGCAGGTCGGAATCTGCGGGCTGCGCGGGTGCATCACCACCGAGACGCCGAGCGCGCGGTAACTGCGGCCGGCGAGCTGCGGATTGCGCGCCGTGGCCGCGGGCGGGAGTCTCTCACCGCGCACATCCGAGAGCGCGACAGCGCCGCGCTCGAACAGCGCGCCGCCTTCCAGGACCGCCGTGATGCCCTCGCCCGCCAGTGCCCCGCCCTCGCCGGAGCGCTGCCAGGAATCCCGCTCGAAGCCGCGCGTGCCGTCGGCCGCGGCGAAGACGGCGCACAACCTGTCCTGCAGTTCGCCCAGGCTGGCGCGCACGGCCGCGCATCGTTCCTCGCTCAATGCTTGACCATGACGTGGCGGACGACGCTGTAGTCCTCGAGCGCGTAGGTGGACAGATCCTTGCCGTATCCGGAACGCTTCAGGCCGCCATGCGGCATCTCCGAGACCAGCATGAAATGCGTGTTGATCCAGGTACAACCGTAGCGCAGGCGCGCCGCCACCTGCATGGCGCGACCGACATCGCGTGTCCAGACCGAGGAGGCCAGCCCGTAGTCCGAGTCGTTGGCCCAGGCCACGGCGTCCTCGGCGTCCTTGAAGCGCGTGACGGAAACCACGGGCCCGAAGACCTCGCGGCGCACGATCTCATCGCTCTGGCGCGCGCCGGCGATCACCGTCGGCTGGTAGAAGAAGCCCTGGCCGGCTCGCGGCTTGCCGCCGGTGACGATCTCGATGTGCTTTTTCGCGCTGGCGCGTTCCACGAACCCCGCGACGCGCTCGCGCTGCTCGGCGCTGATCAGGGGGCCCATCTCAACGCCGGCCTCCTGCTGCGTGCCCAGCTTGATGGTGCCGACGGCGGCGGCAAGATCAGACACGACGCGATCGTAGACCCCGGCGCCGGCATAGATGCGGCAGGCCGCGGTGCAGTCCTGGCCGGCATTGTAGAAACCAAAGGTGCGCACGCCGCTCACGAGCAGATCGATGTCGGCGTCGTCGAACACGATGACCGGCGCCTTGCCACCGAGCTCCAGATGGGTGCGCTTGGTGCCGTGGGCCGCCGCTGCGAGAATTTTCTCGCCCGTTGCGACGTCGCCCGTCAAGGAAATCATGGCCACGGCGGGGTGCGCCACCAACGGCGCGCCCACGCTCTGCCCGCGCCCGCAGATCACGTTGACGACACCGGGCGGAAACAGCTCGGCCAGCAAGGCCGCGAGCTTCAGGGCGCTGAGGGGTGTCTGCTCCGAGGGCTTGAGCACCACGGTGTTGCCGGCGGCGAGCGCCGGCGCCAGCTTCCAGGCCGCCATCAGCAGCGGGTAGTTCCACGGTGCGATCGACGCGACCACTCCCACCGGGTCGCGGCGGACCATGCTGGTGAAGCCGGCCGCATATTCGCCGGCAATGGCGCCGTGCACGGTGCGGGCCGCCCCCGCGAAAAAGCGGAACACATCCGCGATGGCGGGCATCTCATCGCCACTCACGGCGGCCAGCGGCTTGCCGCAATTCTGCGATTCGATCGAGGCGTATTCGGCGGCCTCGCTCTCAATGCGATCGGCGAGTTTCAGGAGCAGCGCGGCGCGTTCCTTCGGCGGCGTTGCCGCCCAGGCTGCGAAGGCGGCCTGCGCCGCTGCCACGGCGGCCTCGATCTGCTCCTTCGAAGCCTCAGGCACCGAAGCCAGGGTCTTGCCGCTGGCAGGATCCAGGACTTTCTCGACGGCGCCCCGGCCCGCGACCAGCTTGCCGTTGATCAGTAATTTGGTGTGCATGGCGATGGGTCCATTCTCGATCAGAACGTGGTCACCGGGAAGGGCTATGGGCTGCAAGCAATCGCTTCAGTTCCGACAGGCCACGCGCCAGGACGGCATCACCCGTGCCGGTGGCGGGCTCTGCGACCAGGACGGGTGGCAGCCAGCTCTGGCGCAGCGTGCCGTTGGGGTGGTAGAGCTGCTCGGTGGCGAAAGCCACGTCCATGCCGGTTTGCGGCAGATGAAAGTCGCTCACCGCACCGGCCAGATGGGCCATCGGTGTACCGACGACCACCGCGCGCTGCATGGCGTCCAGACCCACCGCCATGCCCTCGCCCATGCTGCCCGTCCAGTGATCGACCAGCACCACCAGGGGCGCCTCGTAGGTGAACGGGCCACGGGGCGCGACGAGCTCCAGCCAGTTGCGCTCGACATCCCCCTGCCCGTAGTTGGGGATTCGATGATGCTGATAGGGCAGCATCGCATGCACGAACCGTCCCATGATCCCCAGTGCCACGGAGCTGTCGCCGCCACTGGGGACATCGCGCAGGTCCAGGATCAGCCCTGCCGTGCCCTGCAACTGCGCGAGCGCCTGATCGAATGCGGCCACCGTGGGCTGCTCACCGAGCGAGTTGTTCAGACGAATCAGGCCGAGGTCTGCGGGCAAGCGCTGCACGGAGAGCGCGTCCGCCGCACGCTCGAAGCGCCGCTCGAGCGGCAACGTGATGATGCGGTTGTGGCCGTGCAGGTCGCGGATCGTAAAGTGCCGCTCCTCGTCGGCCCGACCGGCGAGCAGCGAGAGCAGCGCCCAGCAGCGTGACGGGGCATCCTGGCCGTCGACTGCAGCTGTCAGGCGCGCGGCGATGGCGCCGGCGAGCGGTTCATCGCCCACATGCGTAACGTAGTCACCGGGGGAGATACCGGCGCGTTCCGCGTCGCTCCCGTATCGCACGGCAATGACGCGCGCCTCCTGCCCGGCGGGTTCGGCCCAGATATCGGCAAAGGTGGGCACCGGCAGCCAGCGATGCGGATTGTGGGAACGCACCTCGGCGTGAAAATCGTGCAGCTCGTCGAGCGCCGCTTCAAGCACCGCGGCGAACGACTCCGGCGTACCGGCGGCCGCCACTGCGGCGGAGAAACGCTCCGTCCACGTCAACCAGGGCTTCTCGGTGCGGTCGAGCCAGGCATAGTTGTCCGTAAAATCCCCAACGAACTCCCGGAAATCCGCCTGCCGCGCAGCCAGGGTCAATTCCCCGGGCACGGCGGCCGCAGGATGAATGCCGACCAGGATCGTCAGGAGTACTATGGTTGGCAAACCGGCCTTGGCGGTGGCGTGTGCCATGCCGGGCATATTCGCATACCGAGGTGTCTCACGTGCATACCGACAAGCCTCTGCGCAGGTCCGTCGTTGCGATCGCACTCCTGTGTACCGCGGTCGCCGCTGTAAGGTCCGCGGCCGCGGATCCGGCCCCTGCCCTCGATCCGGGCTTGAGCGCGGTGGTCGCGAGCCCGGAGCGATCCGCGCCTTTCGTGGCGCGCGACGGCGCCCGTCATCCGGCCGAGGAGCTGAGCTTTTTCGGACTGCGGCCGGCTATGACGGTGGTCGAACTCTGGCCCGGGACGGGGTACTGGACCGAGATCCTCGGGCCCTATCTTGCGGCGCAGGGTCACTACTATGTGGCGCTGCCGACACCGCGTCCGGACGGTGAGGATCAGGGCGTGGCGCGCTGGAGCGAGCGGGTCGAGAAGCAGAAGGCGCGGCTCGGCACCATCGTTCGCACCAGACTCGGACCCCCAGGTCAATACGAGATTGCACCGCCCGGTTCCGCCGATCTGGTCGTGACCTTTCGCAACCTGCACAACTGGATTGAGGGCGGGTTTTCCAGCGATGCGCTCGCGGCCTGCTACAAGGCCCTGAAGCCCGGCGGCATCCTCGGCATCGAAGATCACCGTGGACGGAACGATCAGCCGCAGGATCCCAAGGCGCAGAGCGGCTACCTGCGCCAGGACTACGTCATCGCCATGGTCAGACAGGCGGGCTTCGAATTCGTGGCGGCCTCGGAAATCAATGCCAATGTCAAAGACACGAAGGATTGGCCTGAAGGCGTGTGGACGCTGCCACCGACGCTGACGCTGGGAGAAAAGGATCGCGCCCGCTACCAGGCGATCGGCGAGGCCGACAACTTCGTGCTCAAGTTCCGCAAGCCCGCACGCTGATGCGCCTCATCGCCCGCCCATGACCGCCGCATAGTCGGCCGACCACCTGCGGTAGGGCACGCAGCTGGTCTGGGTCCTGCAGCTCGCTTCAGGCGTGCGCCAGAAGTGGAGCTTGTCGAACAGGTTCACGCCGTTGGTCCTGCAACCCCCGGGGCCGAGCAGCGCGTTGTTGGCGCAGGCAGCCGGTACCGTCGGCAGCGAGCCGAAGCGCGCCGCCACGTCGCCCTGCACTTTCGGAGACAGGGACCACTCGAGCCATTTGTAGGCGCAATTGGGGTGCCTGGCCCGCGCGTACATCATCGTGGTGTCGGCCCATCCGGTCGCACCCTCCAGAGGGATCGTGCTGGCCACCGGCCGCTGGTTCGCCCGCAGTGCATTCACCTGAAAGGGCCAGGAGCCGGAGATCACGGCGTCTCCACGGGTGAAATCCTGGACCTGCGCATTGGCGTCGTGCCAGTAGTGCTGCACCAGCGGGTGCTGCTGGCGCAGCAGCGCGAGCGTCGCCGCATACTGCTGTTCATTGAGCTCGTAGGGATCCTTGATGCCGAGCGCCGGATTGTGCGTCATGAGGTAGAGCGCCGCGTCGGCAATATAGATCGGCCCGTCGTAGGCTTGCACGCGGCCCCGGGCGGGCTTGCCATCGGCAAGCCTGCCGTCCTCGAAGAGCACCGACCATGAGGTCGGCGCTTTCCTGAACACCTTCGTGTTGTACATGAGCACGTTGGGGCCCCATTGATAGGGCACGCCGTAGTGCTTGCCGTCGATGAAGTGCCAGGGCGCCTCCTTCAGGCGCTCATCGAGCGTGCGAAAGCTGGGAATGCGCGCAAGATCCACCGGTTGAACGGTTCCGCCACGCACCAGGCGGAGCGAGGCGTCGCCGGAGGCGGTCACCAGGTCGTACCCGCCCTGCGCCATCAGCGAGACCATCTCATCGGAGGTGCCGGCCGTCCTGACGGTGATCTTGCAACCCGTGTCCTGCTCGAACGGCCTCACCCAGTCGTATTTGCTGTCGCTGGCGCCGCGCTCCACATATCCGGGCCAGGCGACGATGTCGAGGGCGCCCTCGAGCGCATTGGGCGCCCGGGCAGGCGAGACCGGCGCATTGCCTCTGGCGCAGGCCGCCAGCGTCAGGACGGCTGCGACGAGCAGGCTGCAGTGGCGATGGCCGGACCGCGGGCGGTGCATGCAGGATCCCTTATTCCGCTGCGCACAGGCATCGATCATACTTGGGCCCGAGACCTGTGCAACTTACCACCCCGCGGTACGTCAAAGGTCGATCAGGCGCCGCATGAGCGCTCATCGGGGAACAGCTATGCCAGGGAAAACCGCGGTCCGCCTCGTGATGCTGCTGCCGCTGGCCATCGGCACGGTGCATGCCATGGAGATCGACGGCCGCCTGGACGAACCGGAGTGGGCGCAGGCGCAGGTCTACAGCGATTTTCGCGTCACCGAACCGTTCACGCGCGAGCCGGCAAAGTACGCCACCGAGCTGCGGGTCCTCGCGCTCCCAGACGCGCTCTATGTCGGCCTGCGCGCCGAGCATCCGCCCGACCAGCGCACTCACGGCCGCTCGCCCCGCGATGCCCCCAACATGGACGCCGATCCGGCGATCCTGATCATCGATTTCGAGGGGCTGGGCAAGACGGCCTACGAATTCACCGTGACCATCAGCGGCGCCAAGCGCGACAGCATCATCCTCAACCAGACCGATCTTTCCCGCGACTGGGACGCGGACTGGGAGGCCACGACAGCCGAGGATGCGCGCGGCTGGAGCGCCGAGTGGCGCATTCCCTGGTCGACCGCGCCTGAAGGTGCCGTGAACGGCAACAAGCGCACGATCGGTGTCTACGCCGGCCGCTACATCAAGCATGATGCACAGCGTTTCGCATTTCCGGCGATCGAGCTGTTTGAACCGAACTTTGTCCGCGACTTCCAGCGCATCGAGGTGCCGCGCTACGCCACTTCATCGCTCGACCTGTACCCCTACGTATCGTTTTCGCACGACACGCTGAGCGGCGTGTCCAGGGGGCGCGCCGGCTTCGACGTGTTCTGGAAGCCGAACGGCCGCAATCAGGTTTCCGCCGCCGTGAATCCGGATTTCGGCCAGGTCGAAAGCGACAACCTGGTCGTGAATTTCTCCGCGATCGAGACCTTTTTCGAGGAGAAGCGCCCGTTCTTCACCCAGGGGCAGCAGCTGTTCGATCTGCGCATCAATCCGGTTCAGGGTGACAACTCCACCAGCGACCATCTGGTGAATACGCGGCGCATCGGTGCGGCACCGGACGCCGGCCCCGAAGTTTCCAGCGATGTGCTCGCGGCCGCCAAGTACACCGGCATCCAGGGGGATGAAGAATACGGCCTGTTCAGTGCCGTGGAGAGGAATTCACTGCAGGCGGAGGGGCGGCAGTTCTTTGCCGGCCGCTGGCGCCACGAGCACGAGGGTTTCAGCCTCGGGTATCTGGGCACCGCGGCGCTCCATCCCACGCTGGGTCGCGATGCCTACGTGCATGCCGTGGACTTCAACCAGCGCCTCGGCAGCGGGATCTCGCTCGAGACCCAGGCGCTGATGTCCGATATCCACGTGAATTCCGCGGCCGCCGGCACGAGCAGCCGCGGCTACGGGGCGTGGGCAAAATTTGACTACCAGCCGGGCGGGCGCTGGCAGCACACGCTGCACATGACCTGGTTCGACCCGCACCTGGACTTCAACGACCTGGGTTACCAGCAGCGCACCGATCTGATGCGCTTTCAGAGCGAGAGCCAGCTGTTCATCCGCCACTATCCCACCGGATCGCGGGCCGACAACGGCAGCTGGTTTCTCGGACTGGACGTACCCTACAGCGCACACGGCGAACGGCTGGTGGCGACTACCGAGATCGACAAGTTCTACCAGTGGCGCAACGGCTCATCGAGCCTCTTCTTTTATTTTCATGAGTGGCCGGGGTTTGACGACCTGTTGACGCGAGGCAACGGGAGCCTGCGCATGCCGGCGCGGCACAACTGGGGCGCCGATTTCACCAGCGCCATTGTCGGGCGATTCCGCTACGAGATCACCGCCTTCCTGAAGGAACAGGGGTTTGGGCAGTTCACGAAGGAACTGAGGTTCATTCCGAAATGGTTCCTGACCGAGAATCTGAGCGTCGATGCCAACCTCAACTACTACGACAGCCCGAACTGGCTGATCTGGACCGCGGGCCCCCAGGTGGCAACCTACCGGCGCCACGAGCTCGACTCGAGTCTCAATCTCAACTGGTACCCGACTTCCAGGCAGGAACTGCGCTTCAAGCTGCAATGGATCGGCCTCGGTGCCGAAGCGCTCCAGGCCTATGATCTGGCGCCGGACGGTACGCCCGTCGCGGTCGGCGGGTTGCCGAGCGACTTCACGGTCAGCACGCTGGGCGTGCAAGTGCGTTACCGATATGAGTTTCACCCCCTGTCGGACCTGTTCGTGGTCTACAGCCGGGGCGGCGATGGCTCGCTCACCGATCGCAGCGAGTCGCTGGCCAGCCAGTTCGCGCGCGCAGCGGACAACACCACCTCCAGCCTGTTCTTCGTGAAACTGCGCTACCGGATCTGAAGGGGAGCGGGGGCACCATGTCGAAGCTCTACGATGAGTCGCATCGGGCTCTGCAGCGGCGCTTCGACACCGAACGCCTCGCCGACCGTATCGAGCAGCGGCTGTGCCGCGCGCAACTGAGCGCTGACGATCAGGCTTTCATCGCAGGCCGGGATCTGTTCTTCCTCGCCACCGTCGATGCTGCCGGACGACCGACCTGCTCCTACAAGGGCGGCGATCCGGGATTCGTGCGTTCCCCGGACGAGCACACCCTGGTGTTTCCGAACTACGACGGCAACGGCATGTACCTGTCGATGGGCAACGTCGCGGCCACTTCACAGGTCGGATTGCTGTTCATCGACTTTGAGCAGCCGCAGCGCCTGCGGGTGCAGGGCAGTGCCCGCATCGTCCCGGCCGATGCCCTCGAGCCCGCTTACCCTGGCGCGCAGTTCCTGGTGACTGTCGAGGTGCAGCAGGTGTTCCCGAATTGCCCGCGCTACATCCACCGCATGCGGGAAATTGCGCCCTCGGAGTTCGTGCCGCACGCCGGCAAAACCGTCCCCGTGCCGAAGTGGAAGCGCATGGACTGGGCCTGCGATGTGCTGCCGGCCGACGATCCGGCCCGCGAGCCAGGGTCCTAGGACGGCCGCGCCGCCCGCATGCGCTCCAGGGCGCTGTGCAGGTGTCCCGTTGCCGGCTGCAGCACTCCGGCGCGTCCGAGTCCGAACGGCGGCATGTTGCCGTAGAAGACCTCATAGCCACCGGCGGCAATCCGGTAGGTTTCATGCCAGATGCCGACCGAGCCATCGGCCCCCACGGCTTTGTTAAACGCCCGCCAGGCCGGCAGGTGTGCGCCCTCACTGCCGGTCGCGTAGGCCAGCAGCTGCTCCAGGGATTTCCAGTATTGCAGCAGGAGGGTCGTGCGTCCGAACCAGGCCTCGGCGTGCATGAATCCGAGCTCCGGCCGCCGATACAGCTCCCGGATCATGCGCGGCATGGCGCGCGCCACCGGTAGCCACTTGTGTATCTGCAGCGGCTTGTTGATGCGCATGCCGATGAGAAAGACCACGAAGTCCGCGGGCATCAGCGCCGTCATGCGGCCGTGCTGGATCATCGCGTGCCTGCGCCGGCCCCGCTCAGGGCCGTGAGCGCTCGCTGGTAGACGTCGACAGATACCTGTGCCCCAGTCACCGTCGTGTCCAGATCACGCAGCAGCCCGTCCTTGAGGCCATAGACCCAGCCATGCACGGCCAGCTCCTGGCCGCGTTCCCAGGCATCGCGGGCGATCGTCGTCTGGCAGACGTTCGCCACCTGCTCAATGACGTTCAGCTCGCAGAGGCGATCGCCGGACGCGGATTCGCTGCCCGCGGCCGCCACCCGGTCGTGATGCTTCTGCCGCACATCCTGCACATGGCGCAGCCAGTTGTCGCTCAGGCCGATGCGGTCGCCGCGCAGTGCCGCGCGCACGCCGCTGCAGCCATAGTGGCCGCAGACGATGATGTGACGCACCTGCAGCACATCGACCGCAAACTGCATCACCGAAAGGCAGTTCAGATCCGTGTGCACCACCAGGTTGGCGACGTTGCGATGGACGAACAGCTCGCCGGGCAGCAGTCCGACGATCTCATTGGCCGGCACGCGGCTGTCGGAGCAGCCGATCCACAGATAGGTGGGCGATTGCTGCTGCGAGAGCTTGCGGAAGAAATCCGGATCCTGCCGGCGGATGCGCTCCGCCCACACCCGGTTATTGTCGAACAGCTGTTGCAGTCCGCGCATCGGCTTCAGTGCGCCCGCGCCTGATAGTCAACGGTCAGATTGGCGAGCGCGCGTACGCCGAGTTTCAGGCCTGACTCATCCACCCTGAAGCGTGGCGAATGATTGGGCGCATACTCGTCCATGCTCGCGCCCGGCTTGCGGACGCCCAGAAAGAAGAAAATGCCGGGGATCTTCTGCTGATAGACAGAAAAATCCTCGCTCGGCGTAAAAGGTGTGGTTTCGACCAGGCCGCCCGGGCCGGCGACACGCGCCAGCGTCGGCAGCATGCGGGCCATGAGCGCCGGATCGTTGTAGGTCACGGGGTCGGCCACGTCCGCGCCGATCGTGACGTCGGCTGTGGCGTCCGAAGCCGCTGCGATACTCTCTGCCGTGCGGCGCACGCGCTCGATCACGCATCGTAACGGCATCCGGAATGATGTTGGATCGCACGCCGCCGTCGATCTTGCCGATGGTGATGATCAGCGGCGCCTTGGTGACGTCCATCTGCCGGCTGGCGATCGTCTGCAGGCCCAGCACGATCTGCGCGGCCACGACGATCGGATCCACGCCATTCCAGGGCATCGCGCCGTGCGTCGAATGGCCGTGCACCACGATTCTCAGGTCATCGGCCCCGGCCATCAGCCCGCCGGAGCGCCAGGCAATCTGCCCGGCTTCGAAGACGGTCCATGCGTGCAGGCCGAAGATGACTTCCGGTTTCGGCTCATCGCTCAGCACGCCTTCCTTCACCATCAAGGCCGCTCCACCCTCTTCGCCGGAGGGCGCGCCCTCTTCGGCCGGCTGAAAGATGAATTTCACGGTGCCGTGCAATTGCGGCCGCAGCTTCGAGAAAATCTCCGCCACGCCCAGCAGCATGCCCATGTGCGCGTCATGCCCGCAGGCGTGCATGACACCGACCTCCTTGCCTTCATAGAGGGTGCGGACCGTGGATTTGAAGGGCAGATCCACCTCCTCGGTCACCGGCAGGGCATCCAGCTCGGAGCGCAGCGCCACGACCGGTCCAGGCTTGCCACCGCGAAGGACCGCGACGACACCGGTCTTCGCCACGCCGTCTCGGTCTCGCGATTGGAGAGCTCCGGGTGCTGGTGGATATACCGGCGATTGGCGATCACGTGCGGTTCGACCTGATCGGCCAGCCTGTCGATACTGCGATGGAGCGCGTCCAGATCGCTGGCGGCGTCCGTAGCCGCGGCGACACAGCCCAGCAGCACGAGCGGGCATACGGCCCGGAATCGGCCCATTGTCATGTGGAACTTCCTTCTACACCCCGGGCGGGGCCCCGATCGTCGAAGGCATAGTAGCTTAGAGAACGCGGGATCTGTGCGTAAAGCCCCTGCTTTGCGGGCCCCATCGGATCCGCTACAGTCGGTGTCCACAGCCTCCGATCCGAAGGGGTCACGATCACATGCTCCGACCGGTGCCGTCGCTGCTTACCCTGCTTGCGTTGCTGCCCGCGGCAGCCACAACAGCCACTCAGGACCCTCATGATCCCGACGCCCGCGCAGCGGCCGTCGTCGCGCAAATGCGGCCTGAAGAGCGGACGATCCTGACCTTGGGCGTCATGGCCCTCCCGTTCGCCGATCCTGCGCCGATCCCGCCTGGTGCCGTGATCGGCGCGGGATTCGTTCCGGGCATCCCGCGACTTGAGGTTCCGGCGCTCAAGGAAACCGACGCCAGCCTGGGTGTCGCCTGGGTGCTGGGCAGCCGGCACGACGGCGCGACCGCGCTCCCGTCCGCACTGGCCATGGGCGCGAGCTGGAACACGGACTTGATGCGCGCGGGCGGCGCGATGATCGGTGGCGAAGCGCGCGCCAAGGGATTCAACGTCCTGCTGGCCGGGGGCATGAAC
>WNFM01089454.1_pt1 | contig 25081 bp, 25 predicted proteins | sample 5400271 | NCBI WGS metagenome assembly WNFM01 (sample SAMN13153352, study PRJNA577476) | soil metagenome | isolation source: 60 cm saprolite on Douglas fir-dominated hillslope | place: USA:California | collected 2013-09-17 | reverse complement strand
GCCCGCCGAGATCGCCGATATGATCGGGCTCGGTGAAAAGACCTTCGGTTCGGTCGATATTCTCGTCAACAATGCCGGCATCCAGTTCGTCTCGCCGATCGAGGAATTTCCGCCCGAGAAATGGGAAGCGATCATCTCGATCAACCTGTCGTCGGCGTTTTACGGCATCCGTGCTGCCGTACCCGGCATGAAGAAGCGCGGCTGGGGCCGCATCATCAACACGGCTTCCGCGCATTCGCTGGTGGCCTCGCCGTTCAAGTCGGCCTATGTGTCGGCCAAGCACGGCATCGCCGGCCTTACCAAGACCGTGGCGCTCGAGCTTGCGACCTTCAAGATCACCTGCAACTGCATCAGTCCCGGCTATGTCTGGACGCCCTTGGTCGAGCACCAGATTCCGGAGACCATGACGGCGCGCAACATGACGAAAGAGCAGGTCATCCACGACGTGCTCTTGGCGGCGCAGCCGACCAAGGAGTTCGTCACCTCCGAGCAGGTCGCAGCCCTGGCGCTGTTCCTGTGCGGCGACGACGCCGCGCAAATCCGATTTCATTGGCTGCTTTTTGAGTCAGACTCTCAGGACGAGGGGGAAATCGCACGCTTCCCGAACGCCAGCACGTGAAGGCCGAGCCGCTTTCGCACGATCCAGAACAGCAGCACGGTCTCAAACACGAGCGAGATCGAGGTCGCAGCCGCGGCGCCATGGCCGCCGAAGCGGGGCACCAGCGCCACGCACAGCACTACGTTCATGGCGAAGGCCAGCGCATAGGCCAGCGCGCAGATATGCTGATGGCCGAGCATGTTGAGGAGCCGCTCGACCGGGCCGATCGCCGAGCGCACCACGAGGCCGATCGCGGCGATGAACATGATGTCGTAGCCGACGACGAATTGCGATCCGAACAGCCACAAGAGCGGCTTGCCCAAGGCGAGCAGCACGATGGTCGCAGCGAGCGAGGGCCAGAACGTCCAGTTGATCGCATGCGCGACATAGGCCGACAGCCGCGGCTTGTCGCCCTGCGCGTGATATTCGGCGAAGCGATGCGCGGTTGTTGCCGACATCGCGAAGTGGATGAACGACACCAGCGCCAGTGTCTTCACCACCGCGAAATAGACGCCGACCTCTTCGGATGGACGAAATTGCTGCAGCACCAGGACGTCGGTGTAGGATAGCAGCAGATAAAAGCCCTCGACCAGCAAAATTGGCAGCGAGATCGAGAGCCAGCCGCGGAAATCATAAGCCTTTGGGCCCGGCTCGACACGGCCTTCGAGCCTGTGGTTCAGCACCATCATCTGCCCGATCATGGCGATCCATACCGCGGCCGCACTGGACAGCATCGCCGCGGTCGCACCGAGATGAAAGCCGAGCGCAAACGCGCCCGCGGTAAAACCGATGATCAGCGCCTGGCGGACGATGAATTGCGGCATCAGTCCGAGCTGCATCCAGTCATGCGAACGCGCGATGCCATCCTGGGTATTGGCAACCACGAAGGCCGGCAGCGTCAGGCAGCCGATATAAAGCGGAACGATCTCGTTTCCGCCAATCCACGGCGACAGCAGTTTTATCAGGCCCGCCAGCAGCAGCGACACCCCTGAAGACACCGCAAACGTTATCCAGCGGCTGCCCGACAAAAAGCCGCGCAGCAGCGCGTGTTCGCCGCTTGTGCGATATTCCGGGATGATCTTTTGCGCCGACGCCGAGATGCCAAAATCCATCATGCTGCCGAGCAGCAGCACCCAGGTCCAGACATAGACATAGACGCCGTAATCCGATCCGCCGATCCAGCGCGCCAGCAGGATCTGGGAGAAGTAGGCGAGGCCAGCGCTGAGGACGCGAATGACAAAAATGGTGCCGGCGAGCCGCCGGGTTACCGACGCTTCGCTGGAGCCGCCTGCGAGACGACCAAGCATCGACCGCAATCGTGCGATCATCCCTGGCGGCAAAGCTGTTGCGGATTGAGCGTCCATCGCGGCCACAGCTGGAGTTCCCCCGAGGAAACCGCACGAATGCGGCGACGGATCGGCCTATCAACTATTCGTTCACGATGAGGAAACCAGCGACTGGAGAGCCGTATGCGGGAAAACCGCCCGTACGGTTCGGAGGGAGGGGAGGCCAAAAGCCTTCCCTACCCCTATCATCGAGGATCAATCCAGATTGATATTGAACTCATACGACCGGTCGCCGCTGACCAGCGTCAGTTTGAGCGCGGCGCCGTCGGGATTAACTCCGGGAGGCACGCCGTCGAGCTCGAAGGCAAAGCGCTTGACCCCGGGCGGGCTCTGTCCGAGCAATTTCGGAACCGGCAATCCCCAGTCTGGCGTCGGCCCTTCGACAAACAAATTGACCGGCTTGGCGTCGGGCGAGACCACGTCGACCAGGACGGTGGATTTGCCCTCGCGCTTGACGTCGCGGATGGTCAGGGGATTGGGATCGCCGACATTGGCCGGCTTCGGCACCGTGTCGAGCGCTGCGAGCAGCGCGCTGTCTTCTGTGCTCGCCGTGCTGGTGAAAGGCAGTTCGATGCTGGCTTCGACGGGTATGCAGATCTTCTCGCAAACCGCGTAGTTGATATCGGCGCGCAGCGTCACCGGCTTGTCGGCAGCTTTCGCGACGATTCGCAGCGGCAGCACGATCTGGTCGTGATAGCCTAGCGAATGGCCACCGGCGCCCATAGCACGGTCACGGCTTCGACATTCTCCGACTTGGTGAAGTCGAAGCGCGGCGGCACGCCGGAATCGCCAGGCGTCCGCCAATAGGTCTTCCAGCCCGGCTGCAGCTGAAATCCGATCCCGCCGAGAAGCACCGCGCCGCTGCGCGATCCCGCGAGCAGGCGCACGGCGGAATGCATATCCCTTTGCCAAAGCGAGGCATCCTGGGCGCGGGCCTCGGTCGCCAAAAATGGCGCCAAAAGGCATGGCGCTAACAAGGATGACGCAAGCAGGCTTGACGCCAATAAAGTTGCGGCAAGGCCGGGCGCGGCGCGCATGGGAACTGTGACGATCATGAGACGTCTTTACAGGCTTGCGGAGGTGCAAACCATTGAATTGCTTGTGATGTATGACTAAAGGCGGTCGCAAGCTTGATTGACAGACGCGCCACCCAATATCAGGATATGGATCGACACGAGAGTCCTTTGCGGATGGGACCTGAAGGCAAAGCACCGAGGATTGGTCGCCGCAAGGAAGCCGGCGTCGGCGACAATTCGTCTAGTCGCGGCTATCTCGACGGGCAATTGCTGATCGCCATGCCGGTGATGGGAGATCCCCGCTTCGAGCGCTCGGTGATCTATCTCTGCGCCCATTCTTCCGAAGGCGCCATGGGCATCATCGTCAATCGCCCGGCCGGCAGTATCGATTTCCCCGAATTGTTGGTGCAGCTCGACATCATCAAGAAGGCCGACCAGATCAAGCTGCCGGAAAACGCCGAGAGCATGAAGGTGTTGAAGGGCGGACCGGTCGACACCGGCCGCGGCTTCGTGCTGCATTCGAGCGATTTTTTCATCAAGGACGCGACGCTGCGGATCGACGACGATGTCTGCCTGACCGCAACCGTCGATATTTTAAAGGCAATCGCGAAGGGCTCAGGGCCGAAGCACGCCATCCTCGCGCTCGGCTATGCCGGTTGGGCGCCGGGACAATTGGAGACCGAAATCCAGGACAATGGCTGGCTGCATTGCGATGCCGATCCGGATCTGATCTTCGGCGGCGACATCGAGGAGAAATATATCCGGGCGTTGCGCAAGATCGGCATCGACCCCGGCGTGCTGTCGAACGAGGCCGGGCACGCGTAGCCCAATTTGGCGCAGCCGCCTGACACAACTAATACGTCGTCCCTGCGAACGCAGGGACCCATACGCCGCGGCCTCTCGTTAAGGCGCTGTGGCGGTTGCCTTTGCTAACAAGGGACATCGGTGGTTATGAGTCCCTGCTTTCGCAGGGACGACAACGACTGTTTGCGCCCTTACTCCGCGGCCTGCTGCGCGACGGTTGGCTCCGTGCCGGCCACCGTGGCGCGGCGCATGTCGCGCGGCTGCGACTGGTCGTAACGGCGCACCCGGTGCATGGTCTGGCGGTTGTCCCACATCACGAGGTCATGCACCCTCCATTTGTGGACGTAGACGAATTCGCGCTGCGTGGCGTGCTCGGTCAAGTCGCGCAGCAACAGCCGTGCCTCCGGCACGCTCATGCCGACAATGCCGCCGGCGTGCGACGACAGATACAGCGATTTCCGGCGATGCGCCGGGTGCGTCCGCACCAGGCGCTGCAGCACCGGCTTGAACATCTGCCTTTCTTCTTCGGTGTAATCGAGGAAACCCAGCGATCCCCGCGAATACATCAATGAGTGCTCGCAGATCAAATCCTCGATCTCGGCCTTGGTCTCGTCGTCGAGCGCGTCATAGGCCGCGCGCATGTCGGCGAATTCGGTGTTACCGCCCTTGGGGTTTACCACCCGCGCCGACAGCAGCGAAAACTTTGCGGGGATAGGCCGGAACGAACTGTCGGAATGCCACAGGCAGTTGCCGAGATTGAACAGATGGGTGCGGTGATCGCGCGGCAGCGGCTGGCCGTCCTTGCCGAGATTGGAGACGTCGTTCAGTCCCGAGGTCAGCCGGTAGTCTTCCTTCTTGGTGACGGTGCCGCCGCGCGCCTTCTCGCGCTCGCCGAAATTCAGCGCAAAGGCGAGCTGCTGTTCATCGGTGATATCCTGATTGCGGAACAACAGCACGGCGTATTTGTCCATGCCGGCCTCGATATCCCTGGCCTCCTGCGGCGTCAGCGGCTTTCGCAAATCGACGCCGGACACCTCGCCGAAAAAATGCGCCTGAAGCTGCCGGATCGAGACCGTCATGGCGTTTCTCCTGGTCCAACGAAGGAGCGGTTGCTCCGCTCTATTTTGGCTGAAAAAATTACCTCCCGAGGCGACGATGTCAACGTTTTGCCACGCATGGCTCGTGTCCTGGAGGTAGCGTGCTGCGCTGAATCCGAGGGAACGTTCACGCATTCCGCGCCATCAGTCCGCCATCCACCGGGATCACCGCGCCGGTCAGGAACGACGCCGCCGGCAGGCACAGGCTCAGTGTCATGTGCGCGACCTCCTCAGGGTCGCCGTAGCGGCGGAGGGCGGTGCGGCGTTTGGCGTAGATCTCCTTGTGTTCATCCGGGATCCGCGCCGTGATCGCGGTCGTGATCGGGCCCGGGCAGATGCAGTTCACGGTGATGCCCTCGCGGCCGAGTTCCACCGCGAGCGAGCGCGTCAGCCCGACCACGCCCGCCTTCGCCGCCGAATAGGGGCTAAGCTCTGCGGTGGCGCCGAGCGCCTCGGTAGAAGCGATATTGACGATCCGCGGCGATTTCGATTTCCGCAAATGAGGCAGTGCTGCGCGGATCACGCGCGGATGCGCGGTCAGCATCACGGCAAGCGCCTTCGCCCATGCCTCCTCATAGCCCTCCTCGTCGATCTTGGTGTGAACCGACATGCCGGCATTGTTGACGATAATGTCGAGCCCGCCGAAATGCGCGGCGACGTCGCTAACGACGGCGGTAATCTGATCGCGGTCGGCGACATCGAGCGTCCAGGCTTTTGCAACTTCACCCTCGGCCGTGATCTCGGCGGCGACGGTTTTGGCGCCCTCGGCCGCATGATCCGTCACCGCGACGTTGGCGCCTTCGGCCGCAAATACACGCGCGGTGGCGCGGCCCATCCCGCTGGCAGCACCTGTGACGAGAACGGTCAATCCTCGGACCGAGCGGCTGAGCTGCTTGAAATCGGACATGCGTTTCTTCCCCGGGATATTTGCTATTATGTTTTCGGCGTAAAACCAAATTCGAGGCTGACGATGAACGAACTGGATTTTGGCGGCAAGCGGGTTCTGGTGATCGGCGGCTCCAGCGGGATCGGCAACGGCATTGCACAGGCGTTCCGCGCCCATGGCGCGCAGGTCCATGTCTGCGGCACCCGCGCTTCCGCCGCCGATTATTCGCCAGCTGAGGGATCGCGCCTCGAGGGTCTCGAATACGCGCAGCTCGATGTCAGCGACGCCAACGCAATCGAGAATTTCAAGCCATCGTTCGACCGGCTGGACGTGCTGGTGCTGGCGCAGGGCGCGGTGATCTACCGCCGCGGCGAATTCGAAATGGCCGGGTTTCGCAAGGTGGTTGAGGTCAATTTGATGAGCCTGATGGCTTGCGCCGGCAAATTCCATGCGATGCTGAGCGCAAGCAAAGGCTCGCTGATCATCGTCAGCTCGACCGCCGCCTATCATTCGACCAAAGGCAATCCGGCCTACAATGCCTCGAAGACCGGCGCAGTCGGATTGACCCGCACGCTCGGGCAGGCTTGGTCCGAGGACGGCATCCGCGTCAACGGCATCGCGCCCGGTCTGGTCGATACCAAAATGACAAAAGTGACGACGTCAAATCCAAAACGGCTCGAAGGCGCGATCGAGCGGATCCCGCTGAAGCGGTTGGGAACGCCGGCCGACATGGCGGGCGCGGCGCTGTTTCTGGCCTCACCACTTGCGTCCTACATCGTCGGCCAGACGCTCGTGATCGACGGCGGGCTCATTCTCTGAAGCATTGCATCTGCCACGGCGGCGCATCGACGCATTGCCGGAACTTGAACGGGCCTCATCGGTTAGCTCACCGAGAATCATCTCAACGCGCATTCGCTAACAAGCATCGCCCTGGAACATTCATCCGGGGAGAGGAACCATTTGCGCTTGCGAACCGCGTGCAAACAAAGGAGCTACGCGATGGACAAGGATCGAATTGCCGGTTCGGCAAAGGATTTCGCCGGTAAGGTCGAGAGCGCGGCCGGCGATATCGCGGGCGATGCCCAGACCCAAGCTGCAGGCCGCGCCCGCGAGGCGGCGGGCACGGTGCAGAATCTGTACGGCCAGGCCAGGGACGCCGCGCGCGACGCTGCCGATGCGGTCACCAACCAGGCGAGGGACGTCTACGAGCATAGCGGCGAGACTTTTCGGGGTGGTACGGAGGCGGTAGCGAGAAAGGTGCAGGATAATCCGCTTGGCGCGCTTCTGGTCGCCGCCGGCATCGGATTTGCGCTGGCGCTATTCATGACGCGCCCGCCGCGGCGGCCGCCGCCACGCTGGCGCTATCGATATTAGGCTAGGTCGATCCCTGCGGTTCTTGTTTTTTTTAAGACCGGCGAAGTCCCTCTCCTCACCAGAAACCCGGCACCGACGCCGAGCGTCCGACATTGGCCGGCGGGCGCGGAACGTTGCCAGGCGGACGCGGCGCGGCCTGAGGCTGTCGCGGCGCGGCTCCGAAACCGAAGAAGTTTCGCGGCGGCAGGCCCGGTTGACCCGATTGGAGCGGAAGCGGCTTTTTCATCAGCTTCGGCGGCGCGGCCTGCGCGCCCGGCGTGGCAACTGTTCCATCGGGGGCAATGGACGCCACCGGCGTCTCGCCCTTGGCCTGTTCGTGTCCGACCTCGCGGCGCGGCCAGACAAAATCATCGGCGCGGCCGGCGGGCGGCGCTGTCCGTGCCGCGAGCGCATCGACTGCGGCCGGGCGGGAGCCCGGGCCGCCGAGCAATTGATCGGTGCCGACGGAAGAGGCCACCAGCGGCAGGATCGGCCCCGCCAGCGGCCGCGGCGCCGGCTGACCGGGCAGCGCATTGGCGTCCGGCGTTGCCGGTTCGGTTGGCAGCGCAATCGGTCCGGAGCGCGCCGCCAACAGCCGTGTGATCTCGCGCTCGACATAATGCGCGAGCTTGCGCGCGCCGGGTTTTGTAAAATACACGCCGTCGTAAGAGCGCAACTGGCGAATCTGGCCTTCGAAGTCCGGGCCCTTCTGCAGGAAGCGGCCGGCCTCGTCGACAAAGCCGTCCCAGACATCGACATAGGTGATGCCGGCCTTGCCGGCGGCATCGCGATAGAGCGAATCCAGAAACAGCGCGTCCGAAGTGGCCTTGGGGCCGCGCACCGCGGGCAGGCCGACCCACAAGACCGGCACGCCCTTGGATTTCATCACCGCGATCATCTCTTCGATCTTCTTGGTGTAGAGCTCGACCCAGCGCTCCTCGCGAAACTGGTAGATGCCGTTTGGTGAGCGTGCGCTCTTTTCAGGCGCGATGACCGGCGGCGCGTCGTTCTCTGCGGCATCGTCCGGAGACAATTCGGTATCAACCGGCTTCTCCCCCGGTTTTGCAACGGCGTCAGGCGTGCCATCGGGCTTACCCTTGGCGTCCTTCTTGTCGGTCTTTTTGTCGGACGACTTGCTGTCGGATTTGTCGGCGGCCGGTTCGCGTATCGCGACGCGGTCGTCGAGGCCGAGCATCACGACAATAGCGTCCGGCTTCTCGTTGGCGAGGATGCCCTTGGCGGCGGCGGCCCAATCGGCAGGATCCCCCTTGGGCTGATATTTGATAAGCCCGGAGACGGTCTTGCTCTTGCGGATCACGCCCATGTCGGGCTGCTCAGTGTAGGCGTCCTCCAGACCATAGGCGAGCCAGTCCGCCATGGCGTCGCCGAGCACCACCACGTTGCGCTCCGGCACGATGGCGGGGTCGCGCTTCTCCGGTGGCGGCGCCTTGGAATAATTCTCCACCGGCCGCTTCGGCGCCTGCTGCTGGAACGGTGCGAACAGATCGCCGCCGCCGAACCAGCCGCCGCCACCACCATATCCGCCGCTGCGCGGCGGCAGCCGAGGCGGTCCGCCGAAATTGGGGAAATTAAAGAACTGCGCGGATGCCGGTCCGACGATCCCGCCCAACAGCATGATCGCAACCGCGAGCGCGACCAGCGGACCGGTCTCGGTGAACACCCGCAAAAAGGAAATTTTCTTGTGCATGCGGCTCGGTCGTAATCACTCGTTCGATCGTAATTATAATAGCGGAATCAGGCCGCAAGCGGGCAAATTTTGAGGCCATTGACCGGGCATCTGCCGTCGCCGTCAAGGGCTACGCGGAAACGTGGTTTTCGGAGCCCGTTTCGGCGGGCAAACGGGTCTCCTACCGCCCCCGCAGCCGCTCCAGCACGTCGGAGGAGGCAAATCCGTCCGCGGGCGCCCCGATCGAGGCCTGGAAGCCGCGCAGCGCCTCCCGGGTCTGGCCGCCGAGCTGCCCGTCCGGGGTACCGCGGTAAAAGCCGCGCTGGACCAGAAGCTGCTGCAGTTCCAGCCGCTCGGCCCGCGACAATTCCCGTTCCTGCCGCGGCCAGGGCTGCACGAACGGCTGACCGCCGCGCAAGCGGTCGGCGAAATGGCCGATCGCCAGCGCATAAGCCTCCGCCGGGTTGTATTTCATGATCACGCGAAAGTTCTGCAGCATCAGGAAGCCCGGCCCTTCGGCCCCGGCCGGCGCCAGCAGATAGGCTTTTTCGGTGGGATGCGGGAAGCCCTGGTTCCCGGCGCGCTTGATGCCGAGATGCTCCCATTGCGCGATCGTCATTGCCTTGGCGCGGTCCGCAAGCATGTAATTGAAGCCAGAGGGCACCACGACCTCGTAGCCCCAGGTCTGGCCGACCTGCCAGCCGTCCTTTTTCAGATTGTTGGCGGTCGACGCGATCAGGTCGGCGGGATCGTCGACCACATCGCGGCGGCCGTCGCCGTCGGCATCGACCGCATAGCGCTTGAACGCGGTCGGCATGAATTGCGTCGGCCCGAACGCGCCGGCCCAGGAGCCTCGCATCTGTTCCGGCTTGAGATCGCCGCGGTTGAGGATTTCCAGCGCCGAGAGGAACTCGTCTTTGAAATAGGCCTGGCGGCGGCCGATGCAGGAAAGCGTCGCGGTCGATTGCAGCACGCTGCGGTCGCCCATTTGCGTCGAGTAGTTCGATTCGATGCCCCAGATCGCTGCGATCGCATAGCGGTCGACGCCATAGGCTTTTTCGGTCGCATCGAACTGCGCCTGGTACTTGGCGAGGATTTCTTTGCCCTTGGCGAGGCGGTTGTCGTTCACCAGGATGTCGAGATAGTCCCAGATCGACTTGGTGAATTCCGGCTGCGAATCCATCAGGTCCATGATGCGCAGATCGGGCTGAAGTCCCGCGGTAAAACGTTGAAAGTTCTCTTGGCCGATGTTGCGGCGTGCAGCGTCCGGCCACATCGAGGCGACGCAATTATCGAAATTGGCGGCCGCCTGCCGGATCGCGCTCGCGGTCATCAGCGGATGGCCGGAGGCGCCGTCCTCGCCGCTCCATGGCAATGGCGCGCTGCTGCCGCCCGGTGACGTCTGCGGTTGCGCCGGGGAAGTGGAGTTCGGTCCCGAAAAAATGTTGCCGAACAGGTCCGAAAGCCCGCCGCCCGGCGACTGCGCGCAGGCCTCTCCACCCCACATCAGTGCCGCGGCAAGGATCGCCGCGCCGGTTCGCCTCCTCGCCGATGGTACCGTCCGTCGCTTCATGTCCCACCCGTACTGGCCCGAACTATCCGGCTCTCAGGAGGCCTCGTCGCGGTTTCCAATAACTTAACAGAGGCGAGATTTTCGCGAGAGAGGTCTTCCCGATTGTCCCTCACGCTTCACGGACGGATGCTCGGTGCCATCAACCCAGTTTAGGGCTGATCCCTCAGGCTCGCTAATACACCTTCGATGTTGTCAAAGCAGTCGCCGCCCGGCGCCATGGTTTCGATCCGGGCGATCACCGCCTTCAGACTGGCGCGGGTTTCGATCAATCGTGCCTGCAGCGCTTCAACATCGACCAGTTTCTTCCTGAGACTGGCCAGGAGTTTGTCGTGGCTCCGGCCAGTCTTTCCCTGTTGCGGCAGCAGATTCCGGATTTCGTCGAGCGAGAATCCCGCCTGCTGGGCGGTGACAATGATTTCGAGGATTTGTCTCGTTTCGCGCGAATACCGGCGATAGCCGTTCAACCCCCTATCGACTGAGCCGATCAGGCCCTGCGCCTCGTAGTAACGGATACGCGAGGGCGCCAATCCCGCTTCCTTTGCAAGTTCGCCGATCTTCATTCACCCGCACCCAACACTTCATCGCCCTCAACTTCCTACTTGACCTTAAAGTTAACTTTAATCTTAGAACGGTCGCGCCGTCAATCGAGAGGTGCCATGTCTGCGTTCGAATCCCTCACACTTCCCAATGGAACCGTCATTCCCAACCGCATCGCCAAGGCCGCGATGGAGGAAAACATGGCCGACGCCGAGCACGCCCCCTCGGCCGCACTGCTTCAGCTCTATCGGGCGTGGGCCGACGGTGGTGCCGGCCTGATCCTGACCGGCAATGTCATGATCGACCGCCGCGCCATGACCGGACCCGGCGGGGTGGTTCTCGAGGACCCAAGCCAGCTCCAGGCATTTCGCAATTGGGCGCGGATCGGTCGGGCAAAGGGCGCGCAGTTCTGGCTGCAGCTCAATCATCCCGGCCGGCAGATGATGAAAAATCTGGGCCAGGAAACGTGGGCGCCGTCTGCGGTGCCGCTCGATCTCGGCAAGCATTCGAAAATGTTTGCGACGCCGAAGGCGATGACCGAACAGGATGTCCACGAAGTGATCGCCCGCTTCGTCAATGCTGCGCGGCTTGGCGAGCAGGCAGGCTTCTCCGGCGTTCAGATTCATGCCGCGCATGGTTATCTCATCAGCCAGTTCCTGTCGCCGCTGACCAACCGGCGCACCGACCGCTGGGCCGGGTCGCTGGAGAACCGGGCGCGGCTTCTGATCGAAGCCGTCAAAGCCGTTCGCGCCGCCGTGTCGCCCAGCTTCTCCGTGGCGGTAAAATTGAACTCGGCCGATTTCCAGCGCGGCGGCTTCGACGCGGCCGACGCGAAGTGCGTCGTCGGAATGTTGAACGAGCTACCCGTCGATCTGGTGGAGCTTTCGGGCGGCAGTTACGAGGCGCCGGCGATGCAAGGCAGCGCACGCGACGGCCGCACGCTGGCACGTGAAGCCTATTTTCTCGAATTTGCGCGCGACATCGCAGCGATCGCAGGGATGCCGGTGATGGTCACCGGCGGCATTCGCCGCATCGGTGTCGTGAAAAAGGTGCTCGACAGCGGGATTGCGATGGCCGGCATCGGCACCGCGCTTGCCTTCAAGCCGGATTTGCCGAATGCCTGGCGCAAAGGCGAGGACCCGCGGCCGCAGATCGCGCCGATCAGCTGGAAGAGCAAGCCGCTGGGTTCACTCGCCGGGATGGCCGTGGTGAAATTCCAGCTGCGACGGCTGAGCCAAGGCCGCAAGCCGAACCCCGGCGTTTCCCCGTTCAGGGCGCTGCTTGTCAATCAGCTGCGGACCGCATCGCTGACCCGCAGGTACCGCCATTGGATGGCGTCATCTTCGCCGGCGGCCATCGCCGAGCCGCGCGATCTGCCGGCATCATGATCGACAAACCCGCCAAAATCCGAAGACGGTGTCGATGTAACGCAACTGGCGTGGGCCGCATCAGCGATCTGCTTGCGAGGCTCGGCTGCGGGCGAGCTATCCGCCTCGACGCAACCCGGGAAGCTCAGAGCGCGCTCTATTTGCCTGAGCCCTTGCGATTGACTGCCTGACGGTCATTCTGGTCACGGCCCTTTGGCGCTCTTGTCCAGCAACCGATCGTGCCATCTGCGGAAGTTGGCGCGAGAGAGGACGAGCCGAAGGAAGCCGGTATCTCCGACCACACATCCGCCTTTGTTCGCGGCTGAAAAACCGTTACGAACGTGCGATAGAAGTGAACCTTCCGCCCGAAGTTCCTTCCGCACGCACCCTCAAAGGCAATTTCCGCCCCATGAAAATCCGCAAAGCCGTCTTCCCGGTCGCCGGTCTCGGCACCCGCGTCCTGCCTGCCACCAAGGCGATGCCGAAGGAAATGCTCACCATCGTCGACAAACCATTGATCCAGCATGTGGTCGATGAGGCGAAGGAGGCCGGTATCGAGCATTTTGTCTTTGTCACCGGCCGCAACAAGGGCGTGATCGAGGATCATTTCGACCGCATGTTCGAGCTCGACGCCACCCTCCAGGCGCGCGGCAAGAAGGCGGAAATGGAGATTCTGGCGCGCGACCAGCCCGAAGCCGGCGCCATGAGTTTTACCCGGCAGCAGGCGCCGCTTGGACTTGGGCACGCGGTGTGGTGCGCCCGCGACATCGTCGGCAATGAACCGTTCGCGGTGCTGCTGCCGGATGAGCTGGTGCTCAATACCCCGGGCTGCCTGGCACAGATGATCGAGGCCGCCGCCAAGCTCGGGGAGAAGTCGAACCTGATCGCGGTGGAAGCCGTGCCCGAGCATCTCACCCATCAATATGGCATTTGCGGCGTCGGCAAGCGCCACGGCAAGATGTTCGAAGTCGACGGCATGGTCGAAAAGCCGCCCAAGGGCACAGCGCCCTCCAATCTCTCGATCACCGGGCGCTACATCCTGCAGCCGGAGATTTTCAAGATTCTGGAGACGCAAGAGCGCGGCGCCGGCGGCGAGATCCAGCTCACCGATGCCATGATCGGCCTTGCCAAGACACAAAAGTTTTACGGCGTCGAATTCGAGGGCGAGCGGCACGATTGCGGTTCCAAGGCCGGCTTCCTGCGCGCCAATATCGCCTACGGCCTGGCGCGGCCCGATTTGCGTGACGGCTTGCGCGCGGAGATGACGAAGTATCTGGAGAAGTGACGCCAGGAAGGAGGCGTCATCCTGAGGAGCGCGCTCTTCCGCGCGTTTCGAAGGATGAGACGTTTTCGCCTGTGGCCCATCCTTCGAGGCGCGCAAGAGCGCGCATCTCCCGAGTGAGCGCAATTGCGCTCATCCGGGGATGACGGCAACGCGCCGTCTGCGCCTCACGCCACCAGCGACAACTGCGGGATGCTGGCCACGACCGACTGGTTGCGGCCGCCTGCCTTGGCTGCATAGAGCGCCTTGTCGGCGGCTAGCACCAGCACCGACCAATCCAGGGTCGCCGACGGCGTCAGGCTGGCGATGCCGATGCTGACGGTCGTGGGCGTCGGTCCAGCGGACCATTGCTGAACTTTCAGCCGGATCGTTTCGGCTACCCCCAGCGCATCCGCCGCTGAGACTCCCGGCAACAGCACCGCGAATTCCTCGCCGCCGTAACGCGCGCTGCAGTCTCCGGCGCGCCGGACCGAATCCGAAATGCAGATGGCGATGCCGACCAGCACCTCGTCGCCGGCCTGATGCCCGAAATTGTCGTTGTAGGATTTGAAATGATCGGCATCGATCATCAACAGCGCGAGCTGTGTATTGTGGCGGGTGGCGCGCCGCCATTCGGCGTCGATCTCGGCATCGAACTTGCGCCGGTTTTTCAATCCGGTCAGCGCATCGGTGGTCGCAAGCTCCTCGAGCTTGTCCTCGGCGAGCGCGCGGCGGCCGATTTCGCGGGCCAGGAACAGCGTCACGCCGATCACGAACGCGATCAGCGCCAGCATGATCGCGGCGATCCGGGTCGCCTCGGTGCGCCACAGGCGAAAAATGCTGTCCAATGGCTTTCCGACCACGACGTAGAGCGGACTGGCGCCGCTGCGCCGGACGTAGAGCCGCGGGATGGGATCGACCGGGCCCACGCCCGAATACGACCCATGATCCTGCAGGTTCGCCGGGTTCCAGTTCGGCCGGTCCGACAAATTCTTGCCGATGATATCGAGGTCGAACGGCGTGCGCATGATGATGGTGCGGTCGGGGCGCAGCACGGTGATGATATCACCCGGACCGAGGCTCAGGCGACCGAACAGGTCGTGGAAATAAGAAAAGCGGATCGAGCCCGCGACCACGCCGAGAAAGCGTCCGTCGGCGCCGCTGACGCGCCGGCTCAGCACGATGGCATAGGCGCCGCGATGCAGCGTCGGGCGGCTGATGTACAGACCAACGTCAGGGCGGTCGCGATGAACCTGGAAATATTCCTCGTCGCCGCGATTCTCTTGGACCGGGTCCAGCGTCGAGGCATCGACGGTCAGTCGTCCTTGCGCGTCAAACACCTGGATCGCACCGAAATACGTCGCGGTCGCGGCATGATCGAACAGGATCAAATGCCGGACCTCCTTGCTGACGTTCTCGATCTCCGGCATCACGACGTTGCTGGCGACCGCGCGCAGCGACAGGTCGTAAAGCTCAATATTGCGGCTGATGTCGGCGTCGATGCTGGAGGCCAGGTTATCGAGTGTCTGGCGCGCCAGCTCTTCCTCGCCACGGCGCATGTCGAGCATGACGTTGGCGCAGATCGCGGAAAAGCCGATCACCGTCACCACCGACGAGGCGATCAAGAGTTTTACCGAAAGCCGCCACGGCCGGCTCACCACATCTCTGCGCCGTCCAAATCGCATCGTTCGCTCCCGATCGCAATGGATGCGACGGGAGTGGTTGCTACTGGCTTAAGTGACGACAACGATTTGTTAATGAGTTAACTTTTGGTTGCCGGGACCGGGCCAAGGGCGCGCGGGCGGTCGCGAGTGTTTCGAACAGTTGCGCAACCGAGGATACAAGTGAACGATTACGACGCGCTACGCGATTATCTGAAGAAGCAAAAGCTGCCGGAATTGGTGCTGAGTTTCGAGCAGATCGAGGAGATCATCGACGCCGCACTGCCGCGCGCGGCGCAGCGGGCGTCATGGTGGGAAACATTGCGCAGCCCGCAGGAAAAGATGCCGCAACGCGAAGCCTGCCTCGCCGGCGGCTATATCGCGACGCGGCAGGCGGATGGCAAGAGCGTGCGGTTTAAAAGGATGCCCCATAACCCGCGTCGTCCACGCGAAAGCGGGGACCCATAACCACTATCGTTAATTGTTGTATCGGATAGCGGCCCCAGCTTTTGCAAATGCAAAAGCCGGTGGTTATGGGTCCGGCGTTCGCCGGCACGACGAGCCCATCAGTGCAACTGCGGCAATCCATCCTGTGTCGCTAAGCTCGATCGCGCGCTCGGCGTCCTCTGGCAGCAGCAGTCGCTCGGCCACCATCCGCGCCGCGGCCGCTCGCACGGCGGCCGCGCGCAGCAGCACGACATCGGTCGTCGCTTCGACCAGGCCTTTTTCATCGCGCGGCGCCTTGTCGATGTCGGCAATGATGGCGTTCCGCGGGTCGGCCGGGTCGACGGCAATGGTGGCACGCGCGGTGATCTTCACATAGGGGCGGACGTTGCCAAAGCTTCTCCCCTCGAACGCCGGACCGCCCTGCAGCACGTCAAAGCGGATCACCTCCGCGTGAGCGGTCAGGGAGCTCAACAAAGAGACGCAGAGCGCGGCGATGCGAAGCTTCGACATCGATGATGACCCTTGGTTTGAATCTCAATTTCATCTTCGAATCGATGCTATAACGACCGGCATGGAACATATTGCAATCAAGCTGCTGGGATTTGCTGCCGCAACCTGCACGAGCCTCGCCTTTGCCCCGCAATTCGTAAAGGTCTGGAGAACCCGCTCTACTGAAGACATTTCGCTGGGAATGTTCTTCGTCATGGTGCTCGGCGTCATGCTTTGGCTTTTGTATGGCCTCTTTACCGGAGACGCGCCGCTGATCGCGTCGAATGCCATAACAATCGTCTTGGCGGGTGGAATCTTGTTTATGAAGCTGAAATACGGTTGAGCTCTCGGAGAGATCTGACGGGTCGGTGCTGGCCGGTAACGCTCCCTCTGCGCCGCGAGCGGGATCTTCAAATGGGGCCACCCAACTCAGACACTCACCTTGCATCCGGCGTCGGCATTGGCTCCGGCCATACGCGGTTTAGCGGCGGGTTCAATGAACCCGCCGCCGTCGCGTGTTTCAGGTGATGCCGATGGGTACGCCCGGCGAGCCGGTCGCGCCGGTGATGGGGACCGGCGTAAAAACATAGACAAACTGATACTTCTTGTCGGCGATCAAGTCGTCGAACGCCAGGTTCTCATGATTGAGGATGCCATGCTTGGTCTGCAGGGTCATGTGGACCGCGAAGGCCAGCGTCTTGTCAGGATTAGGGACGACCTCCACCGCCCAGGTATCGGCGCCAGTCAGGCAGAGATCTTTTTCGATCACCCAGTTCGCGACCTCAAGACCTATGCCAGGCTCACCGCTGTTGAACTTGTCGTTGTTCTTGCCCCAGAGCGAACTCCAGCCGGTATTGAAGAAGATGGCGTCTCCGGGCTTGAAGTCGGCCTCCGACATATTCTGCTTCTGGAGCGCCGCGCGCAGATCGGCCACGCTGATCTCTTCGCCAGCTTCCATCATGCGCCCTTTTACCGCGACCATATCGATCAGGTGACCGCGGGTGAAAAACGGCTTGCAGTTCTCGACGCCAAGCTTCTTGAGGCCATACGGGTCGCTAAAATCCGCGGCGGCATGACCGTTGTAGAATCGCATCTCCCGCTTGTCGCCGTCGGCGCCCAATTGAATGCCGATGTGACCAAGGCCGTCGAATTGAGTCCCCACCTGGCCGATCTCGGTGGTCACAAATTCATCATGGTACACGAGCCGATTGTCACCAAACGGGCCTCCAGTCGGGCTGCCGGGGATGCGCAACGTGAATACCCGCTTCCCGAACAGGGGCATCGAGGACTCGTAATTGTGGCCAAGCTTGTAGACTTTACCTTCCTTGATCCATTTGACGGCATCGAGCACCTTCGCGGGCGTCATGTGGTTCGAGGCACCCGCCTGGTCATCGGCACCCCATTTCGAGGGCCACCATTTCTGCTCACTTAGTTTTGGCGGCGATATTCCGTCGGCCTGCGCAGGTGTGATTGGCGCAAGTCCGAACTTGCCGTGTGTCGCGCCCGCGACAGCTACCGCGCTGGCGCCGGCCACTCCGGCGGCCTTCAGGAATCCTCGGCGGTCGGTTGACGCCGATCCTGTATCATCCATGGGCTGATCGTTGTTTGTCATGTGTTCCTCCCAGAGTTCGTTTCGCTCATTGATGGGTGACGACGTTGACAAAAAGGATCATATTGTACCGCTGAGACGGCCACAAGACAGGGACATATTCTGATCCTGAGCGGCGCTTCCAAGCCACTGCAAAGTCAGGGGAATCGAGCATGGGATTGTTTGATGTCGACAACTCGGCGTCGCGCCTGCCGGTCTCGGTGATCACCGGGTTTCTCGGCAGCGGCAAAACGACTTTGCTCAACAAACTGTTGCGCCATGCCGGCATGGGCGACAGTGCCGTGATCATCAATGAGTTTGGCGAGGTCCCGCTCGACCATCTCCTGGTGGAGGCGATCGAGGGGGAAGTCGCTGTTCTCGCGAGCGGCTGTGTCTGCTGCACGTTGCGCAGCGATTTGGAGCAGACGCTGCGCGGGCTTTTGGCCCGGCGCGATCGCGGCGAAGTGCCGGCGTTTTCGCGGATTCTGGTCGAGACGACCGGACTTGCCGATCCAGCGCCGATCGTTCAGCTGTTGCTGAACAATCCGCTGGTCAGTCACTTCGTGCGCCTCGATACCGTTGTGACCACCGTGGATGCGGTCAATGGCTTACGGCAGATCGACGAGCACGCCGAGGCGGTCAAACAGGCTGCGCTGGCCGACCGCCTGTTACTTACCAAGACCGATCTAGCGCCGCCTGAGACGATCGAGGACCTGCAATTGCAGCTTGTCGCGCTTAACCCCGGGGCAGCGCGACACGTTGTTACCAACGGCGAGATTGTGCCGGAAGCGCTCTTTGGCGCGGCATTGTTCGATCCTTCGCGCAAGACTGTCGATGCCCAGCGCTGGATCAACGAGGACGCATACGAAAGCCAGCGGCACGATCACGGCGACCATGAACATCGCGATCATCATCATCATGACGTTCACGCCTTCTGTCTCAGCAGCGACCAGCCGCTCTCATGGGAGGCGCTCTCTACCTGGCTTGGCCGGTTGCGGCACGGCGCAGGTGACGATCTGCTGCGTGTGAAGGGCATCTTGAACTTGATCGGCGAGAACGCCCCAGTGGTAATTCACGGCGTGCACCACATTTTTCATCCACCCGTACTTCTCGGTGCCTGGCCCGATTCCGATCATCGATCGAGGATCGTGTTCATCGCAAGAGGGATCGAGCGCAGCGAAATCGAGGCAAGCTTCCTCGAACATGTGGCCGGAGTTCGGGCTTGAGGCGTGCGGCGGCAGATAGGCACCTGCGATGCCACCGCGCGGCGAAGCTGCACGGCTGAATGCCGGCTGAGTTCAGGTATTGCCGCTGCCGCCTTTCGCGCTGGCGCGGCGCAAGGCTTCGGCCAACGCCCCGCCGCCTGACGGCTCCTGCGCCTTGCGCGACGCCGACGGCTTCGTCGACGCTCGGGAATTGGTCCGTGGCGCGCCTCGCGCCGCAGGCTCGGTCTTGCTACCGGCTGGTTCATCCAGACGCAGCGTCAGCGAGATGCGTTTGCGGGCGACCTCCACTTGCAGCACCTTCACCTTGACAATGTCGCCCGACTTCACCACCTCGCGCGGATCCTTGATGAAGGTCTTCGACATCGCCGAGATGTGCACCAGCCCATCCTGATGCACGCCGATATCGACAAAGGCGCCGAACGCCGCGACGTTGGTGACGGCGCCTTCGAGGATCATGCCGGGTTTGAGATCCTTCAGGGTCTCGACGCCCTCTTTGAACACCGCGGCCTTGAAGGTCGGGCGCGGATCGCGGCCGGGCTTTTCCAATTCGCGCAGGATGTCGGTCACGGTTGGCAAGCCAAAGCTGTCGTCGACGAAGCCTTGCGGCTTGACCTGGCGCAGGATTTCCGCGTTGCCGATCAGCGCCTTGATGTCGCTCTTGGTCGCCGCAAGAATCCGCCGCACCACCGGATAGGACTCCGGATGGACGCCGGAAGCGTCGAGCGGGTCGTCGCCATTGCTGATCCGCAGGAAGCCGGCGCATTGTTCAAACGCCTTCGGTCCTAGCCGCGGCACCTCTTTCAGGGCTTTACGTGATTTGAACGGGCCGTTGGCATCGCGATGCTGGACGATACTCTGCGCCAGCCCGGAGCCGATGCCCGATACCCGCGCCAGCAGCGGGGCGGAGGCGGTGTTGGCGTCGACACCGACGGCATTGACGCAATCCTCGACCACGGCATCGAGCGAGCGTGCAAGTTTGCTCTCGCCGAGGTCATGTTGATACTGCCCGACCCCGATCGCCTTCGGGTCGATCTTGACCAGTTCGGCCAATGGATCCTGCAGCCGCCGCGCGATCGATACCGCGCCGCGCAGGGTGACATCGAGCTCCGGCAGTTCCTCGGAAGCAAAGGCCGACGCCGAATAGACCGATGCGCCGGCCTCCGACACCACGATCTTCGACATCTTCAGGTCCGGCAGAAGTTTTACAAGATCGACCGCAAGCTTGTCCGTCTCGCGCGACGCGGTACCGTTGCCGATCGCAATCAGCTCGACGCGATGCAGCTGCGCGAGCTTGCCCAGCGCCGCCAGCGCTTCGTCCCAGCGCCGCGCCGGCTCGTGCGGATAGATGGTGGTGGTGGCGACCACCTTGCCCGTCGCATCGACGACGGCGACTTTGACGCCGGAGCGGAAGCCCGGATCGAGCCCCATGGTGACGCGCGCGCCGGCCGGCGCTGCCAGCAGCAGGTCGCGCAGGTTGGACGCGAACACGCGGATCGCTTCCTGCTCGGCCGCGGTCCACAACCGCATCCGCAAGTCGATGTTGAGATGGATAAGGATCTTGGTGCGCCAGGCCCACCGTGCGGTTTCGGTCAGCCAGCGGTCGCCCGGCCGGCCACGCTCAGCGATCGCGAAGCGCTGCATGATCTTCAGTTCATACGGGCTGAAGGCGGCCGGCGTCGCGCTCAGCGGCTCGGGCAGCATCTGCAGGTCGAGGATTTCTTCCTTTTCGCCGCGGAACATCGCCAGGATGCGGTGCGATGGCAGCTTAGTGAGCGGCTCGCTGAAATCGAAATAATCCTTGAACTTCTCGCCCTCGGTTTTCTTGCCCCTGCGCACATTGGAGGCGATCAGGCCGTTCGACCACATCTGTTCGCGCAGCGCGCCGATCAGGTCGGCGTCTTCGGCGAAGCGTTCGACCAAAATCGCGCGCGCGCCATCGAGCGCGGCTGCAACGTCGGCCACCTCTTTGTCGGCATCGACGAACGGTGCGGCCACCGTCTGCGGATCGTTTTCCGGCTGGCCCAGCAACAAGTCGGCAAGCGGCTCCAGTCCCGCCTCTTTGGCGATCTCGGCCTTGGTGCGGCGCTTCGGCTTGAAAGGCAGATAGATGTCTTCGAGACGACCCTTGCTGTCGGCCGCCAGAATCGCCGTTTCCAAAGAGGCATCGAGCTTGCCCTGCTCGCGGACGGAGTTGAGAATTGCGGTGCGACGTTCTTCGAGTTCGCGCAGATAATTCAGGCGCTCCTCCAGCGTGCGCAGTTGCGCATCGTCGAGCGCGCCGGTGACTTCCTTGCGGTAACGTGCAACGAACGGAACCGTGGCGCCGCCGTCGAGCAGCCCGACCGTCGCCTCGACCTGCTGTTCGCGAACCCCGAGCTCTTCGGCAATTTGTCGATAGATGTAGGCCAAGTTCAATCTTTCTTGCAATCTTTCCTTGCAGTCTTTCCAAAGCCGTCACGGTGAGCGGATTCGTCAACCGCGGGAGCCCGCTTATGGACTATCGCCGATTGCTTCATCAACCCAAAGCACAAAACAAATTGATCTGTGGATGGACAGTGTTGGTGTTCCAGGCCATGCAGTCGGCCAGCCGAGGATAAACCGAGCATCCCCGATTTAGTTTTCAGGCGGCGGCGCGTCCCGTGATCGGCGTGATCCTCTCCAGCTCTTTTCCGATCTGGCTTTTCGCCGTCCGCATATCGAACTCATTTTGCAAGTTCAGCCAAAGCTGGGCTGACGTGCCGAGCGCCTTGCCAAGCCGCAGCGCGGTATCGGCCGTAATGGCGGTTTCCTCGTTGGCAATCCTTTCGATGCGGGTGCGTGGAACCCCGCACGCCTTTGCGAGCGCGCCTGCCGACAAGCCCAACGGCACAAGAAACTCTTCCCGCAGGACTTCGCCGGGATGCATCGGTGCAAGCTTCCTGGCCATACAGTTCTCCTCTGATTATCCGATCGGCAGTTAATGGTAATCGACGAACTCCACGTCTTTCGGTCCCTCCGCCGTCCATACAAAGCAAATCCGCCACTGATCGTTCACCCGGATCGAATGCTGTCCTTGCCGGTTGCCCTTGAGGGCCTCCAGCCGGTTTCCAGGCGGAGCCCTCAGATCGCTCAAACTGGCCGCTGCGTTCAGATAGCCGAGCCTGCGCCGCGTGACGGCAAGCAAATCAGCCGGAAAGCCCTTCGAAGCCACGCCCTCGAACGCCGCGCGGGTCCGATCGTCCCTGAAGCTCTTGATCACGCCTGTTCATGTATCATGAAATGATACATGAGTCGATGTAAATGTTTCTGATCTGAAACGAACGATCTGCCTTGTTGACCACGGCGCAAGTTCGTTAAACTCTCGCCATGGACGAAAATGAGGCTAAGGAGCTTCTAGCCGTATTGCAGGACGCCAACTCTGTCTGGGATTTTGATGGCTTCACGCCGGATGGGCAGCTCGACTTTTATCGCCGTTACTACGGGCTCTCCTCGTAGTCGTCCAAACCCGCCATTTCCGAATTGGCACCTAGCGGACCTCGGCATTCTGGTCAGTGTGATTTGGCTCTTTGAAAATTGAACCCATCGTCGTCCCGGACAAGCGAGCCAACGGGTCGCGCGAACGCGCGCCCGATGACAGGCTCCGCGAGCGCTGATCCGGGCCCCCATAACCACCAATGTCCGTGGTTACGCCAAGCTGGGGCCACAGCGAGCGCATCAATTTGCATCGGTGGTTATGCGTCCCGGCGTTCGCCGGGACGACGCGCCGATCGCTTCATCAACCCACAGCGCAAAACAAATTGATCTGTGGATGGACAGTGTTGGTATTCCAGGCCATGCAGTCGGCCAGTCAAAGATAGACACGGCGTCGGCTTCGCTATTTCGACTTCAGAGTAGCGATGGGCAACCACTTTTCGTCTGTGCCTGACTGCTCAAGGGATCTGCTGCGCTCGATCATCAACGCAGCCGGTCCATCGTCAGGCCGCTCGTGCAGCACCGCCTCGAAACAGGTAATGGCGGTCACGAAGTCGCGATCGCGATAACGGGCCAACCCTTGCTCGTAACTCGCAATCCAGCGGGCGCGTTGGCATTCGCCGCCGGCTTCCTCCGCCAAGCCGATCAGTTCGTAAACCGCCAGGCCCTCCATCCTGCCATAGACAGTGATGCTGTCGATCTCGCGGGTGATGATCGCGTCTTCGACAAGGCGTTTTGTCTCCGCACCGATCAAGATCTGGGTTCCGTAATGCTTGTTGGCGCTCTCCAGCCGGCTCGCCACGTTTACCGCATCTCCAATGACTGTATAGTTCAGCCGCAGCTCGGAGCCGATATTGCCGACCAGCATGCGGCCGGAATTGATTCCGATGCGGATCTGAAGCGGGTGACCATGGTCGTCGGCGAGTTCGGAGCGGTCGATCGCGCGACGGCAGGATAGGGCCGCTCGGCAGCACAGCAGCGCGTGATCTTGCTGGGCTGTCGGCGCGCCCCAGAAAGCCATGACGGCGTCACCGATGTACTTGTCGATCGTGCCTGCATTGGCGACGATGACTTCCGATGCAAGGTCAAGATAATCGGACAACAGTGGCACCACGCGATCCCCCATGCGTTCGGAGAGCCCGGTAAATCCCGCGACGTCGATGAACATCACGGTGAGCTCCTGAACGGTGCCGCCGGGCTTTGCTTCTATACCCTGGCTCAGCAACAATCGGACAAGGTCTGCGGGGATGAATTTCCGGAAGGACGATAAGCCTGCAGCCATTTCAGCGATAGCCCCGGAAAGGCTCGATATCTCGGCCAGCCGAGACGGATGACGCCGTACCCGGTCCAACGCAAAGTTCTCGACATGTCGGATTTCTCCGACGACGCGCGCGAGCGGCCCGGCGATCACCGAACGTGCCAGTAGCGCCGACAGCGATGCAGCGACCAGTGCTCCTACGCCGAGACCAACCTGAAGTCGTCGCAGCGTGGTTTCGACCGCGGCAAGAAATTCAGCCTCGGGAATGACGGTGGCGAGCGACCAGCCGGGAAATGGCAATGGCGTGAGCGCCACCTCATAAGCCGCGCCCCCCAACGTAAGCCTGCGCCGCCAGGAGCCCTTCGGGCCATCCTCGCCCACCTGCGCCAGGGCCATCCGCGCCACGGGCAGCAGCGCCTCCTGGCTGTGCGCGGGATGCAATTCGTCGGCGGCCTTGTCCGGAGCCGCAATGAGCTCGCCGCCTTGGTCAAATATAAAGGCGGTTCCCGTGCGTCCCACCTCCAGCTGCGCCAGGAACTGAGCCAGGCGGGTGTATTCGATGATCACCGCAAGGACACCTTGGCGCTCCTGGTAGACGTCGATTGGTCCCGCAAACGCGATCGACGGACGTACCCCGATCGGAAGGTCAAGGACCTTGAACCATTGGGGACCGTCAGAGTTCATGCCGGTTCTGAACCACGCCTGGTCGCCCACGCGAAAATCCGTTGACTCGAATCGACGTCGCTCGAATTCGATATCGCCGGGCACCACTTCATATTCGTCGATACGGCGTTGGCCGGGATGGTCGGTCAACGAGATTTCCATCATCTCCAAATGACGATCGCCAAGCTTGTGGGCAGCAAAGAATGCGCCATCAGGCCAGCCAAAGGCTACCCAGGATATCGTCGCCTGTGATTGCAATTGCGACAGGAAAACAAATTCGCGCTTGTCGGCCTCGCGGGTGTCGAGCACGTTCTGCAGGAAGAGGGTGCGAATGGCAGTGTGAGCTGCACGCGCCTCCGCCACGATCGCCGATACTTCCTTGCGAACGGCGGCTACGATTTGCTCGTTGATGGTGCTGGCGAGTTGCTGACTGGTCGCCTCCGCCGTCCGCCACCACAAGAGGCTAGAGGCCGCCGCGGTGATGAGGATTGTCACCAATACCAGCACCGACACCGCGAGACCGATGCTGATCGTCAGTGCTTTGACCCGAGCGACGAGGTAGCGCAGCGCACCACTCCGCCAACGAAGCGCCGGTATCGTCGGCGCGGGTTTCCAAGAATCCGTTCCCGGATGCTTCCGCCAGAATACCCGCCAAATGCGCATGTTCCAAACCAGCTCCAGCAACGCCAAAAGGCGAGCAGCGCCCCAAAACAAAAGCAATGTCCAGGGGACCTGACCCATTTACAAGTGATGGCGCCCAACTTTATCTCCGCT
>WNFM01021445.1_pt1 | contig 25085 bp, 20 predicted proteins | sample 5400271 | NCBI WGS metagenome assembly WNFM01 (sample SAMN13153352, study PRJNA577476) | soil metagenome | isolation source: 60 cm saprolite on Douglas fir-dominated hillslope | place: USA:California | collected 2013-09-17 | reverse complement strand
GACGCTGGATTTCAAAGCTGTCTCGGAGTCGAGTCCTCGGACCTCGTGACCCAGGACCTCAGTCATCTCGCTCAACACAGCTTTCGTCGTGGGATGATCCGGCAACTCATGTAGCATTCCTGCCCTTTGAGATCCTTGTCCAGGAAATAAAAGAGCGATCTTCACTGGCTTCCTCGCATGTCTCTTCGCAAAGGCGGATACTGCCAGGGGTCTGTCGATAGACGTGGCCCGATAGGCGTTCGCACGAGAAGACTCGGAGTTTCGGCGCGGGCATATTCTTCCAGAGAGAAACCGCACCAAGGTGTTTCTATTCGACAGTCTATTTTGCCGGGGGAGGCCATCAGGATGGTCGACAGTTCTTTAGCGAACTTTCGAGCGAAGCGCTCCGGAGCCCGAATCACTAGATCAAGATCGCTTTTCGGATGCACGACTTGCGCTCCACTGGCGAGTTCGTATCCCACGCTTCCTCCTGGTCCCCACTCGAGAGAGAACGATGACAGTTCGCTCTCGAGGAATTGTAGGGTTCGCATCGCGGGCAAGTTGAGTCGATTCTTCGCACTGAGATCAGACCTCAATTCTTGTGGAGTGGCCAGACTCACGATCTGGCTATATCGAGCGAAACCGCCCCATCGTTGCCGTCGTTGCGAGCCGCGTACGCCAATGGAAATTGTCTCGTCGGGCGCAAGACTGCGGCGGACGACAACCCATGGACATTTCTCCAGTGCATTCTTGATCCAATCAGGCTCTACCAGACACGCAGCATCAACCTTGGTATCAGACAAGCTCAGTAACGCAAGATCATGGACAAACGGCGATGGAAACATGCTGGCCATAAACACCAAGCGCCTCTTAGGCTTCGAGCCATTGCTGTTCCATCAACGCGCGTGCGGCGATACCGGCTTTCCGGGTTTCCTTAGCCGCATCGGAGAGTAGACGGACATTGAGATGAAGAGGCCCTCTTCGTGCTTCATCGATCGCCTTTACAATCGCCTGCTTCACGGTATCGATATCACTCTGTGTGGGTTTGACTGGACTATCAACGTGTAGCAGTTCGTGGAGAATCCCAAGCTTCGCATAATCCTGAATGTCGTAAGACATCGGGACGATCTCATGGCCGAGCTGCTCAAGATCCTTGACGGAACGGCGAGTGATCCGAGCAGCAGCCTCCTTATGCATTGCATGGATTATGACTCCCGGATCGTCGAAGGCAAGGACGCAGTTTGACTGATAGCCGTGAGTCAGGAAGCCTCCGGATAGCGCCTGCCCTACAACGAGTGCGATCACCGGATGCCCGGCCATTCTTGCAGAGGCATAAGCATCCGCTGACGCTGCAGCGGCAAGAAAGATTCCGGCCGTTTCCTCGCGACGACCGTATGCCTGGCTCTTCACGTCGACAATCGCAACGATTGGACGTTTTTGAGAGCATGGTTGTTTGCGGTCCGCGTCCATCGTTTCGCGTACGCGCGCCGCCAATGTGTATGCTTCTTCCAACCCAACTTGGCCATCGCGTACACACGGGAAGCGACTCTCCAAATTGGGTACGACGCACAGAAACAATGCGGTTTGCGGGCCGATCTTCTCGTTCGCGCTCCATACGGACCCCGGATCTCCCGTTTGCGGTTGGCCCTTGCCCGTTAACGCCTGAAACCAGGCTTTGCCTCTCAGGCTTGCTTGCTCGCTCATTGTGCACCTTGTTTCTGCCTGCTGGTAGTCCACTCCTGTCGTAGCTTCAGTGGGTCGATCTGTCGCGAGGCATCCAGAGCTGCAATTCGCCCACGGTAGAGCCGGACTTGTTCGCTCCGATGTTGAGCGGGCTTTCCCGCCGCCACATATTTGCGCACAGCCGATGCAATCTGCTCGACGCTGTCTTCCGCGAGAAAGTCTGCCAATCCCATCCCGACACGTTGTTCGCCGCCATGGATGGCCCACGCCAGCGCTCGGTCTGAGGAATCGAATTCCTCGATGCCGGATTCCTGCTCGATGACCTCTGGTCCATTCAGGCCGAGCCGGGCTCCGCGCGTCATGACGACATAGCTTGAAAGACCTGCGGTTAGCGCCATGCCCCCGAAGCACCCGACAGTACCGGCGACTACCGTGATCACTGGAGCGTGTTCACGAAGAACAAGAAGTGATGAGATCACCTCGGCTATTGCAGCCAATCCAAGATTTGCTTCTTGAAGGCGGACACCTCCGGTCTCAAGCAGAAGGACCGCGGCTGTGGAGTTACCGGCCGATGAATCCCTTGCCGCAAGATCAAGAGCCGCCGTCATCTTTGCTCCGGAGACCTCTCCGATGCTTCCCCCTTGAAATGCACCTTCAAGTGAGATGACCACTGCGGGTTTGCCCGCGATTCGACCTTTAATCACGATGCATCCATCGTCTGACTGCGGCGCAACACCCTGCATGGGAAGCCACGGAGACTCGATGCGGTCGAAGGGCCCAACGAGTTCTCTCCAGGCAGTACCTTCGTCGAAGAGACTCTGAGCGCGAGACCGTCCGGTCAGTTCGATGAAACTTCTTCGTTTGACAAACTCGGGAATTAACGTTGCCTGGTTCATTGCTCTATCATCTCCACTGCTTGTTCCAGCCGCAGCAAGATGCTGCCCGGCGTAGCGCCCGCGTCGTTGATGTGTATCCGAACAGCTCCGTCAAATCGCGAGAAGAACCGGTCGAACACCGCCTTCCAGGTATCGCGGAATCCATTCACACTGGTGATGATCGAGACGTGGGCTCCTTCGCCTTCGGACGACTCCATCAGCACCTCCATCTCACCGGATCCGACAACACCGACATGAGCTCTTCTGGTAATGCGGCGATTCGCCGTTGGGTAGTTGAATTCAAGGCGTTCCAAACGTGACCTCCAAAATCTTGTTCTGGTGTACTGCTTTCCCGGCACTCCAGGGAATCGAGAAAAATTGCAGCTGCGAGAAGGTCGGCACTTCCTCCGGGCGAGATTCGCCGGGCGAGAAGGTCTTGATCGAGCTGATGCAGAGCGGCATCTCCGGCATCAGTTTCCGGTCCGCCCGCCGCAAGAACCGACCCGGCGCCAGCCTTCACCATGGCTGCACCTTCCGAGCCACTGCGGTAGAGAACGCACGTATCGTCGAGTGTTGCCATGAGGCTGAGAAGCGCACTCAGTCTGCTCGCCGACTCTGACTTTCCATCGCTGCGCGCGGCTCGAAGAGCGGGCAATCCGATATCTATGACATGCGGAAAGTCCGCATATGCTTCGCCACGTGCTCCGGTGAATCCATAACGACTTCGGACGATGGCTCCGTGCGACAGAAGCTCAGGATACGAGAGGTCAGGCAGACGTGAGATAGAACCTGCTACTTTCGCTACGTCAAACGGCTCAGCCTCATCGGTGTAACTCGCCGCGGCCACAAGGAGACCGAGTACCCAGATCGCGCCCTTGTGAGTGTTGCTTCCGCCAGTTGCCCTATACATTGCACGTTCAGCGCTTCGTCCGATCGCGCCGAGTTGTTCGCGCAGGGGTCGTCGCAGTGGAAGTTGAGTCGAGACATCGGCCATCGACTTGAAAAACGGTTCAAGGCTTTCGGCAGAACGTCTCATCAGCTCCAGCGATAGATCCATGTGAGCACCGGAACCCCGTCGATCGACGAGTCCAGGTTTTGGAGTCAATTCTGCTTCGTCGATCAGGGCTTGCTTCGCGAGGGATGCAAGGTGCAACGCATCCATACCTCTCTTCTGGCAGCGCGTGGGAGCCATTGTGATCATGTATGTCATTACCAGTTCCTGAATTTTGCTGGGGGTTGGTACAGACCACCCGACCAGGCGACCAGGTCTTCCATGCTCCGTGCGGCAAGAAGCGAACGGTTTGCCTGCAGCCGCTGAACCCCAATGTCTTCCGGATAAGCAACAATGCCTTTGCGTCGAAGCTCCGCCGTGTCTTCTGGTTTCGCTTTGAGGCCGATCGGAGTAACGCCGGCCACTGCCGCAAGAGCACGACGGCGCTCCTCGGTCCCTTCGGTCTTATAGAGGTAAGCGATGCCTTCTTCGGTGACGACGTGGCTGACGTCATCTCCATAGATCATGATCGGGGTGAGCGGCATTCCGGCCTTCCTGCCGACTTCTACAGCGTCAAGTGTCTCGACGAATGCGGGAACGCCGCCTTTTGAAAAAGTCTCTACGGTCTGGACGACGATCTTTCTACCCCGAGCCGTGGGACACGGATCCGTCTTCAGGTCGAGCCAAGTCGGGGTGGAATGCCTGCGACCGCGAGGATCGTGTCCCATGTTCGGAGCGCCACCAAACCCGGCAAGCCGTCCGGTTATCACCGTGGAGGAGTTCGCATTGCCGTCCATCTGCAATGTCGCTCCGATGAATGCATCTACGGCGTATTGTCCTGCAAGCTGACATAAGACTCTGTTCGACCGCAGACTGCCATCGCGACCAGTAAAGAAGATGTCGGGACGAGCACGAATGTATTCATCCATGCCCACCTCACTTCCGAAACAGTGGACACTTTTGACCCAACCGCTCTCGATCGCCGGAATGAGAGTGGGGTGGGGGTTCAAAGCCCAGTGTTGACAGATCTTCCCTCGAAGACCGAGCGATTCAGCATAGGTAGGAAGCAGAAGTTCAATCGCGGCCGTGTCGAAACCGATCCCATGATTCAAGGAGCGAACCTGATGCTTTTCATAGACCCCGCGGATCACCATCATGGCGAGCAGAATCGTCAGATCATCGATATGTCGTGGATCACGCGTGAAGAGAGGTTGGACCGCAAATGGTTTGTCTGCTTCCACCACGACATCAACCCACGAACCAGGTATATCGACGCGCGGAAGCTTATCCACAATCTTGTTGACCTGAACGATCACGATCCCATCGTGAAACGCTGCGGCTTCTACGATCACCGGTGTGTCTTCGGTATTCGGACCAGTGAACAGATTGCCTTCGGCGTCTGCCTGTTCCGCGCACACGAGAACGACATTGGGAATCAAATCGACCAGGAGTCGAGCATAGAGCTCCACATACGTATGAATCGCGCCGATCTCCAGGACGCCATCCTCGAGCAACTGGGCTACGCGGAGGCTTTGCGGTCCAGCAAATGCAAAGTCCACCTTGCGAGCGATGCCAAGTTCAAACAACGTCAAATGCTCGGGAAGGCTGATGCTGGATATGATCAGATGTAGATCATGGACTTTCTTCGCATCGATTCTGACGAGAGAACGCGCCAGAAAGTCAGCCTGCTTCTGATTGTCACCCTCAAGGACAATACGATCTCCTACTCCAACGACAGCTTCCAGCGCCTCCGTCGTTCTTTCTCGAGGAAGTAGGGGCCCCCTCATCCATGGCCGGATCGCCTTCATCCGCCTTTGCTTCTCTTCCCGGCGTTTCGTCCATGAGATGGGAGTTTGCATCTCTTCGCTCATCTCATCGTCTCCTTTTCGCGCCCTGCGCTCTCACCAGGGGGACCGGGAGGAGGATGTAAACGGCTCGCGTCTTATACTCGAGTACCTGGTGCCAGACCAGCATGCTTGGAGTTCCCCTGCAGGAGGTTGAGCAGCGTTGATGTTTACGTAGTTGTTGGAAGTGTGCTCGGCTTCGATTACTGCCTTCGATAACCACTAAACTGCAACTTGAAGTTGAACCAGAGGGCCGTGAAACTGCCCGCCATAAATATCCGTGTCTTTTAGATCTCCTGAGAATACGCGTCTGGGAATCGTTATCTTGACGGCGAGGAGTTTGTCGATGCGGAAGAAACGCACTTGGTCAGGATTCGTGCGATAGATCTCGGCAATCGTCTCCACAGACAGGGCTCCGCTCGCCAGCACTCGCTCAAAGCTATCGCGGTCCTTGAACATGATGTCGAACGTCAACTCAAAGGGACCCGCGTTTTTGCTCCGAATGAGTTTTGTGAATTGCCAAAGTTCGGGCATTTTTCTCCTCTCGTTAACTGGTCCAAGGCATTCGCGCTATAAATCGCAGAGCGACATCTTGAACGGCATACAAGGATCGTTCAATCGCCACACGTGATTGGCACAGAACTGGTATACGGGGCCGGCGTCGATCCCGCCCGGCGAAAAAGGATATGCGAAGTTGCTGATCAAACCGTCATGCTCAGGAATTGGGGTGTGCAGTCCGGTATGCGACGCGATCGGAATGATGTCCGCAGCCACAGCCTGAGAAGATGCAACCACATCAATAATTAAGCCTACCTCGTGGCCCTCAACTTTCCCGATCGGTTCCGCGTCGCCCATCGAGCCGTCCCGGCCGTATACCCGAAAAGTCAGAGTGTATTGATTGGCAGCCAATTTCAAACTATCTTCAACTTTCCGCTCTATTACAGTGCGAAGGTTGGAAAGAAAAGAGTCCAGTTGGCGCAGGACGAGCGGATCTCTGATGCCAGCGACCACGATTGCGCGGTAGCCGACCAAAGCTGCTCCTTCTATGCGCACCGTATATTCGGCGGATGGTAAGAACCGGCTGCCGCTAACTCGTACAGCGCGATCACTCGCCGCCTCAAATTTCGCCTCGACGGTATTCAGAGTCCCCCCGGACTCAACCAGCAGGTAAGGGTCCCCAGTTTCATACAACGTATGAGCAGCGACGCTCTGTGGCGTACAGCGAAGAGCAGGATTAGGAGGCTCCACCGTGAAACCGTCCTGATCGAGTTCCGCCGACATACAGTCTGGGTACAGTCGTTGCGCAGCGCTAGCCGCCCCGCACTCGAGAATTTTCCCGGCGTGAAACGCCACAGCCTTTGGAATTCCCTGGAGAACTGGCAACGCAGCATAAATTGCCACGTCACTGCAGCGCCCTGCAATCACGATCTGGGCGCCGGATTGCAGGGCACGCTGGATGGGCTCGATTCCCATCATGGCAACGAAGCGCTTCGCCTGCAGAATGTCCTCACGTTGCAGGCGAGGCGTAGGCGAAAGCGGAGCGATCTCGCCGCGATCCAGCGCTTGCGCGAGCACTTCTTTTTCGACTTCGCTATCGATGGCGGCGAGTTTGAAGTGCCAGTCATTTTCCTTTGCCAGTTCCCGCACGATGTCGACCGTCCATTCCAGGTGGGGGCGGCCGCCCGCATGTCCGGCAGTACCAACGATCACGGGAATACCGGCATTCAGCGCCTCACGGAGTATCAGGCGAAGATTTCGCTTCACACCCTCGCGAGGCCCGCGGGGCTTTCCAGAACCCAGGTAGTAAGGGCCTGAATCCGTGGTGCCGGCGTCACAACCCACGAAGTGCGCGCCATCTTTGACCGCGCGAATCAAAGTCTCTTCGCGGAATCCAGTGCTGAGATTGCCGGTGGCGGCCACCGCTTTCAACTTCTGAGTCAACACTCCTCCTCCTACGCGATAACCAGCCTGTTTGCCGCTCGCCAGTCTTTAACGAGAGTGGCAAATCTGGTGTTTCTAAGCAGAGAGATGTCTCCGACTTTCTTCTAGAACGCTGCGAGCTTATTGAGGACATGGGCCCGGACACTGTCGATGTGTCGTTCCATGCACGCCCGCGCTCGTTCGCCATCATTCTCCAAGAGAGCATCAATCAGCGCCAGATGCTCCTCGCAAACTTGCGACCGGCGTTCGGATAGGGGCATGAACCGCCGCGTGAAGAGCCGCGTGCGCTTGCCCATGTCCGCGATCACTGAGGCCATCATGCGGTTGCCGGCAGCGCTCGCAACGCAGAGATGCAACTCAGGACCAAGGTCCTGTACTGCTGGGCCGCCAGACTCCTCTTTGCGCGACAATGCGAGGATGCGCCCCTGGAAACCCAAGAGTTCTTGCTCTGAGACGCGTCCAGCGGCTTTTCGCGCCGCTTCGCCTTCGAGCAAGCGCCTTATGCTCAGGATGTTGAGGAAGTCCTCCACCGACATGGGGCAGATCACAATCGCTCCGTCTGCCTGCCGCTGCAAGAGCTCTTCCCCTTCAAGACGCCGAATTGCCTCACGCAGTGGTGTGCGCGAGATACCAAGCTGTTCAGCGATGCGCCGCTCGATGATCACATCGTTAGGGCCCATTTCTCCCGAAAGGAGAATGCCCAAGAGACCTTCGTAAGCTTTGTGCGCTAGCGAATGCAAGTGCGCCGATTCAGTTGGCGGGGCAGTGGATTTCCCTTTGCGACGTCGCAAAGTTCGACCTTGATCTGAACGTTTGGCGGTCCGATCCGTGCATGGTTTGCGCAGAAACCCTCCCATTGTGCTCTGTCCTATGCTGACAACTTCTGCCGCGGCCGGAATCCCACTCTACATTAAAAGACTTTTGTTTGACCAGCTGGTGTACGTATGGTATACCATGCGTCGAACCGATATAGCTAATCTGATCGTATAGCGAATCGCGCGGTGTGCGAGTAATCCATGGTTCCAAGCCGCACTCGGCCGGATTTACGCAACTCGACGCGCTCAACGGTGGGGGCCAGCTCGACACTACCGTGATAACGTCACGTCAGATTCAATTTGGAGTGAAGATCATTTGGTAAGCAAATTGGCTGATCAGCGTCCCACGCATGTACGATGGCAGATTTTGGCAGTCTTGTCCCTGGTGATGGTCGTCACCGCTCTTGGACGCTTGAATCTGGGTATTGCTGCGAAGTTCATGCAGGAGGAGTTCAGATTTACGACCGACACAATGGGCTGGATTCTGGGAGCGTTCGCGTTTGGATACGCACTGTTCCAGATCCCATGTGGTTGGGCAGGTGACCGTTTTGGACCGCGGGCCACTCTCACCGTCGCGCTCATAGGGTGGGGCGCCTGCACGGTATTGATTGGAGTGCTTCCCTCCCTGAAGTGGCTTTCGCTGGGGAGTCTTGCGTGGGGCTTTGGCCTGATTCGACTGTGCACCGGAGCGGGCGAGGCCGCCAGTTACCCGAACGCAAATAAGATTGTTGCGTGGTGGACGCCGCCGCGCGAACGGGGGTTGGGAAGTAGCTTCTTGCTAGGAGGCGTGGGCGCAGGCGGTGTTATCGCGCCACTTCTGTTTGCGAGCATCATCCAGCGATGGGGATGGCGATGGTCGTTTGTCTTCTCGGGCGCGTTCGCGGCAATCGTCGCATTCATCTGGTTTTCGTGTTCGACAAACCGGCCCGAGGAGCATCCCCGCGTCAACGCTGCTGAGCTCGACACCCTGGTATCATCGCAGCGTCCCGCAGGGAAGCATTCATTTCGGCTCACCGGAACACCTTGGCGCAAAATGTTATCCAGCGGGTCCGTATGGGCGTTGATCCTAAGTTATTTTTGCCATGGGTACACGCCTTATATTTACTTCACCTGGTTTTTTATCTATCTCACGCGCATTCGCGGCTTAACGATCGCCAAGGGCGCGTTTTGGGGAACCACACCCTTTATAACGATGACGCTGATGGCCTTGCTCGGAGGATGGGTCTCCGACAAGGCGGTGGCTCGATTCGGTCGGCGCCGCGGACGTCAGAGCACGGCGATGCTCGGGATGACCTGTTCCGCGTTGCTGCTCTGGGCGGGCAGTCACGCGGTCCATGCCATTCCAGCTGCCCTCTTACTGTCACTGGCAGCAGGCTTCAGCAGTTTTGCCGCTCCAAGTTGGTGGGCCACTTGCATTGACATGACTCCTAATTATTCAGGATCGCTCTCCGGACTGATGAATACTTGCGCCAATATGGCCGGAGGGCTGGCGCCAGTGGTGACAGCACGGATCGCGACACGCATCGGTTGGTCGCAAGCACTGGATTTTGCCGCCACAATAAGTTTCACGGCCGGCATCATTTGGCTATTCGTGGATGCCGACTCGAACCTGGAAAAGGAGACTGCAGTCGCCAGCGCTAACCGCGAAATCCTGATGGCCGGTGGTACCACGGGGTAGCCAGTCGGATCGTGCAATCGGCTTTGGTTTGCCGTCCCGCTAAGAGAAGTAAGGAGAAGTAATGACCGCAATGAAAAGAATGACCACTGTTTTCCGTGAGATGTTAGCCAGTCCCGGGATCATTCATGCACCAATTGCCCATGACCCGCTCACCGCCAGGATCGCAGAGCGGGTGGGATTCCGTTGTTTAGACTTAGGTGGCTACGCTCTGGGCGCAAGCTCTTGTGTCCCGGAACCACTACTCAGCCTGGAAGAACTCATGATCGCCACCCGCCGGATCACCGCAGCCGTCAACGTCCCCTTAATGGTGGACGGCGGCGCGGGCTTCGGAGATCCGACTTACGTCATTCGAACAATCAGGGAACTGGAACGCAGCGGCGCTGCCGCCGTCCACATCGAAGACCAGGTTTACCCGAAGCGTGTTCACTACCACAAAGGAATTGAGCACGTAATCTCGGCGGAAGAAATGTGCGAGAAGATCCAATACGCTGTAAGAGCTCGACGCGATCCAGACTTTGTTGTCGCAGCTCGTACGGACGCAATGCGCACTCACGACTACGCCGAAGGCATCCGCCGCGCCCAACTGTACGTTGAAGCCGGAGCCGACATGGTCATGATATTTCCCAATACCACGGAAGAAGCTCTTCGAGCCCCAAGCGAAGTGAAAGCCCCGCTAATTTATGTGAACAGCGAAGGAAACCGGCTCAACCGGCCGATACTTGGGCTCCAGGAACTGGAGGCAGCCGGCTACAAAATGGTTAACGATGCGATCAGCGCGATCACTGTTATTTATGGAAGTGTTTACGAATTGTTTTCGCGAATGAAGCAGACCGGACGCACTGGACTGGATCCCGCCGTAGCGATCAAGGCTCGCAAAGATATCGAAGACACCATGGGTCTCGAAGAATATTACCGAATCGAAGCGGAGACAGTAGAGGCCAGATCAGTTCCTCTGACGGGCGACGGAAAGCCCAAATTTCCGGAATTGGCTCATTCGACGACTACTCAGGAGATTGCGAAATGAGGAAGCACCTTTCAATTTGTGTGGTAGTGCTCTTATTCATTGCATCGGTATTTGCGTCTGCCGCCGAGAACGAATCATCCTTGCAATTGGTTGGCAAGATTCCGTTGCCTGCATTACGCGAGGGCGATTTCGACCATTTTGCCAAGGACATCGAGGGCCATCGATTGTTTCTCACCGGCGAAGCAAATGGAACGGTCGAGGTTTTCGATAGCATCTCCAACAAACATACCCATACCATCACCGGACTGAAGTCGCCTCACGCCTTACTCTACCGGAAGGACACGAACAGGCTGTTCGTAGTCGATGGAGACGCGTCTCGAATCAGAATCTATGACGCTACGACTTTCCGGCTCGTTGGACAAATCATGCTTGCCATTGATGCAGACTCGATGGCGTATGACGCGGACACGAAATACCTGTACGTCGTTAATGGAGGCCGTGCAGCGAAGACGCCTTATTCCTTGATCAGCGTAATCGACACCGATGCGTCGAAGAAACTACGCGATATCAAAATCGACACCAATTGGGTTGAGGCGCTGGCGCTCGAGAAATCGGGCCCGAGGCTGTTCTGCGTGTTGACGTCTCAGAATGCCATCGGCGTTATGGATCGCACTGGGAATTCGCTAACCGCCACCTGGTCTCTCCCTGAAGGCAGTAAACATCCAGTGTCATTGGGACTGGACGAGCAGAATCACCGCTTGTTTATCGCCACTCGCGAGCCTGGGCAATTGATCGTGTTGAATTCAGACAATGGCAAAGTCGTATCGAAAGTCGCGACAGTCGGTATGATCGACGATCTCTCTTTCGATCCAAAGCAGAAGCGGATATATCTCGCTGGTGACGGCTCAATCGAAATTTACTCCCAAAAAACCCCCGACGATTACAGTTTGCTGGGGAAGGTTCCGGGTGGCTTCCGTGCCAAGACCGGATTGCTCGTGCCCGAATGGAATCGCTACTATCTCGCCGTTCCTCGTCATCAAGCGCATCACGCCGAAGTGCGCGTATACAAGGTCGGGCCCTAGGATGCACGGACGGTTTGAAACCGCCCAGCGTTTGCGCCACAAGCCCAGCACCTGGGAGTCTGCACATTGGCTACTAAATCTTCGATCTTAGAAAGCAATACGAACGCGTCCGAGTCTTTGGCTCCGACTCGCGTGCGATGGCGCATTGTCTTTCTCCTCGCAATCACTGCCGGCCTCACCTACATCGATCGACTCAACCTCGGACTGGCGGGCAAGTACATCCAGGACGAATTCAAGTTCAATACCCAAACCATGGGTTGGATCCTGGGCGCATTCAGTCTGGGCTACGCCTTATTTCATGTGCCAGGAGGATGGCTAGCGGATCGCTTCGGAGCGCGCCGGGTCCTCGCAGGTGCCATCCTTTGGTTCTCCATTTTCACTGCGGCCACTGCAATTGCGCCAAGCCTGCCGCTCGTGAAAGTTTTAGGAGCTGCGTGGGTATTTGTGATTGTCCGCTTTGTCATGGGCCTCGGCGAAGCCGCAGCGATGCCGGTAGGTAATAAGATGATGGCCTACTGGCTTTCGGAAAAAGAGCGAACTTTCGGTACCAGCGTCTTCCTGGCCGGTGTTGGAGCCGGCGGAATCGCAGCTCCATTTCTTATTGCCGCGATCGTAAAACATTGGGGATGGCGGCCTGCTTTTGTTTTCCTCGGAATCATCGGCGTCGTGGTAGCTGTACTCTGGTACATCCTGGTAAGGGATCTGCCAGAAGAACATCCCGACGTTAATGCAGCGGAACTGGCGCTGATCGGCCGCTCCACCGGTGCTCTGCAGACGCCTCCGCATGCCGCCAAGATTAGTGTTCCGTGGCTTCGGCTGCTGTCCAGTCGCTCCATGTGGGGACTGATGATCAGTCACTTTTGCCTGGTTTATCCGGTCTACATATTTTTTACCTGGTTCTTTATCTATCTGGTCCGAGTTCGGGGCGTAACAATTTCTAGAGCCAGCCTCTGGACGTCGGCGCCATTTGCGGCAAACCTGGTGATGGTTCCGTTCTGGGGTTGGCTCGCCGACCGCATCGCTGATCGAGTAGGTAAGCGTCGAGGACGACAGGTTGCGGCCTGGTTGGCGATAGGGTGCTCTGCCATTCTGCTCTTTTCAGGTAGTCACACCGCTCACGAAAGTTTGGCGCTCCTACAACTGTCAATCGCCGCTGGGTTTAACTTCGCCGCCTCGGCAGTCCTCTGGACCGCGTGCAATGATATCTCTGCGAAATGCTCCGGATCTATTTCTGGCATAATGACAACTTTTGGGAGCTTGGGCGGGTTTCTATCGCCAGTTGTGACCGCCGCAATCGCAGCCCGTTTTGGCTGGAGCTACGGTCTGGACTTTGCGGCGCTCGTGACCGTGGTCAGCGGCCTTGCGTGGTTCCTGATCGACGCGGACCAGTGTCTGGAGTAGTGATTGTTTGCGCAATTATGAATAAGTTTCGTGTTATCGGCCGGATGGAATCGTTCAAATCCTCCTTCCCCACCGTCAAGATCGCCCCGCTCATGGAATCTTCTGCTCGCTGATCAGTTCTATTCCTAGCGTGGCTAGTTCGATGTCCTCGCGCGACGAAAGGCCGCTGACGGCCACGGCGCCGGCTACGAGGCCATCCTTCCAAATGGGAATGCCACCGCCCCATCCGACGAATCTGGGGTCTCCATAATAGGCAATGTCGTGCCCCTTCTCGGGGTGTCGAACTTTTTCTCCAATTTCTTGGGTGGGCTTGCGCTCGCGGGCGGCGGTCCAGGCTTTGTTGGCGGCAATTCGGATGGAGGAGATGGGAGCGCCGTCCATGCGGGCAAAAGCGATGAGCTCGCCGTGGGGATCGGCGACCGCGACTACTACGGACTTTTCCGTCTGGGCGGCTTTTTCGACGATCAGGTCGATGATTTTTTTGGCTTCGGCGTAGTCGATGACGGGGAGATTCCTCATAGGGGGTTGGAGGACATCCAGACGGGTGCGGCGAGATATGTTTACTGACTTCCTCTCCGCGAAGGGCGAACTATGAAAGGATTAAAAAACGGACTGGGCGAAATGCCCAGTCCGTTTTTGATGAGACAACTTAGAAAACCAGCTTCGCAGCAAACTGGATTAAACGGCTCTGCGCAGCGGGGCCGCCAAATACCGTTGAAGTGATTTGACCAAACCCGTTACCCGTTGCGCTGCCATTGAAGCCGGTTGCTGGCGGCGAGAAAGGCGGATGGTTAAACAAGTTGAAGAACTCCGTCCGGAACTCAAAACCGACTCTCTCGGTGATCGTTGTGCGCTTGAACACTGCGAAATCCCAGTTATTGACTCCGGGGGTCCGGAGGGTGGAATCCGCGCGCGATTCGGTACCGAAACCCCAATCCGGCGGAGGCGCGAAGCAGGATGTGTTAAACCACTGGGCAACGTGTCCTCCACCTGCAGATTTACTGCAACCTGGCACGACGTCAGGGCGCACGTTGGAGACACCAAGGTTGGCGGCTTCCAAGGGGGTCGGGGTGCCAGCCCATGTAATCTTCAGCGGGAATCCGCGCTGGAAGGCCGTCTCGCCGTCGATCCCCCAACCGGAAACCAGTTTGTTCGCCACTCCCGTCAAGCCAGCCGCGAATCTCTTGCCATGACCGAAGGGGAGATCGAGGACATAGCTGATAACCAGCCGTTGCGAAACATCCTGCGAGGAGAGCGACCTTTCTCCCTTCAGATTGTTCCAGTCCTGAACCTGCCCGACGCCACCGGTCGAACCTTCCAACCAACTGGTCAGGGTATCGGTATTGCTCAGCAATTTCGCGTTGGTATAAGCCACCAACATGGTACCGCCGCCGGCAAACCGGCGCGTTACCGTGGCCTGGAGAGAGTTGTAATTACTGCTACAGCAACCGAACCCCGCCAAGTTCACGTCATTGTATTGCGGGTAGCGTCGATCAAGCTGACCGGCAGCGATGGTTGGCCCATTCAGGTTGGGTTTGGGACTTCCAGCCAACGGGTTCGGAACCTGCGCGATGAGGCCTGCTTGCTGCGAGAGGAAAGAGTCAGGTATCTGATTGATATGGGTTGAGTACTGCTGTAGATGCACGCCGTGCGAGCCGGCGTAGGCGACATCGGCGAAGAAGCCCGCCGGCAACTGACGCTGGATATCGAAATTGTACTGCTCCACATATCCGTACTTGGGGTCGGCATGGGGCGCCAGCGTGGGCGATCCGTTGGCCGCGACGAAAGCCGAGAGGTTGGGTTGCGGATTTCGTCCGGGTGGCAACAGGATCCCACCGGCTCCGAACGGGCCACTTGTGTCAACGCAAGAGAAACTCGCGAAGGTAGTTCCCGTCAGAGTGCAATTGGTCCCGTTCAGGGTGCTAAAGGGAGTCAAATAGGAATCTGTCGTAGCGTTGAAGCCAGTGGTGGCCAGATTCACCACGTCATTGTCGGGGTTGAGTCCAAACGAGACGTAGTTGGGAATGAAGAAAATGCCGTAGCCGCCGCGGATCACGGTCTTCTGGTCGAGTGCGTAGGCGAATCCAAACCGCGGCGAGAACGCCTTCTTATCCATCGGAATATTGTTGCCGCCCGATGATACTAAGGACGCATCGCCGGGGCACGCAGAACCCGCCGTTCCGCTGCAACCCGTGACGGTAGCATTGGTGGCTGCGGGATTCCAGAAGGTAAGCCGGTTGAAGCGTTCCGACCATGTCCCTTGTAGCTCATAGCGAAGGCCCAAATTCAGAGTGAGCTTGTTAGTCACGCGGAACGTGTCGTCAAGGTAAAACGCGCGGTAGACTTGCCTCCCAGCAGTCTGAGCTGGAACCTGAGCAACACCTTCGGTCTGGTTGACGAAAGAGCCCTGATTTTGCCCTAGACCCAGCAGGAAGTCGGCGAACGCGAATCCAGATCCATCAGCCGCCGATGGGCTCGACGATGTCCAGTTTCCGGCAAAGGCGAACGCGCCGCTGGCGATATTGGTCTGGAAGTAGTTGTCGAGCCCCATCTCGAACTGACCGCCAGCCTGTAACGTATGCTTGCCCCGAATCATCGTGAGAGCGGGAGAGACGTTGTACTGCGTGTTGTGGTCTCCGATGGCGCTGTTGCCCTGCGATTTTCCCACGTCGTTGGGGAACGGGAAGGCGGGTGTCGGTGGGGTGCGCATCGAGCCTGGTGGGGTGTTGTAGGCAGCGGTCCAGCCCAGTTGTGTCAGATCGTAGCCCGCCAGAATTGGTGCCCGTGCGTAGACGAAGCGGCTTCCCGCTAGATTCACGTCGAGAATGGTTGTGGGCGTAAAGGTGTGGTTCAAATCCACTGCGAGCAATTTGCTGTGGTAGAGCTCCGCGCAACGGTCCTGACAGAGGCCGGTTCCTAACGGGTTGTTAGGAAGATCGGTCAATCCGAAGTAGGCAAACCTCCCGAATAAGCGCGTATTACTCCCAATGTTCTGGTCCCCGCGCGCGACGAACTCATTGGTGTTGCCGCCGGAGGCGGCCGCGCTCGAATAATTGTTCACCACACCGGAACCGTTAGCAGCCGGGAAGACCTTCTGCCATATGGTCGTTGCCGCCTGGCTGAACTCCGCGCTTGGGATGCAATTTCCAGGGCAAGACGGATTGCCGGGATCGAGTCCGTAAGGCTGGCGAGCTCCGGTAATCTGGTTCACTGTGTACGGATCGTAGATTGCGCCCGCTGCAGTGTTGCAGACGCCGTTGGTGAAGCCCGCCGTACACAGTGCTGAGAAATCGCCACCCAACATTCCAGCTGCTGGAACAGTGGTAGTGTTAGGCGCCCCCGTTCTCTGCCGGTACTGCTCCCAGCTGACGTAAAAGAATGTCTTGTCCTTGATCACGGGGCCGCCGAGTTGGAACCCGTATTGGTTCTGCGACCAGGGCGGAGGCTCGTTCTTCAAACCATTGTCCAACTGGAACTTCTTGTGGAAATATTCGTTGGTGTTCAGCACTTTATTGCGGAAATATTCATAGACAGAACCGTGCCAGTTATTGGTGCCCGATTTCGTGCTCAGGTTTACTATGCCACCCGAGAACTTGCCCCATTCGGCGCCCTGATTGTTAGTTTGGACTTTGTACTCGCCGATGGAATCCTGGGTTGGAATGATGATTGGCAAGTTGATGTAGCCGATATTCAGGGGTTGACCGTCGAGGTATTCCGCTCCTTGGTTGGCAAACGAACCTCCAACCTGGTAGTTGCCCCAACTAAACGGGTTCTGACCCACGGGGTTTTGGCCCGACCCACCCTGGGCAATTGCCGCCGGAGAAATTGTGATCAAATTAAAAATATTGCGTCCGTTCAAAGGCAATTCGTCGGCCTTCCGCTCGTCAACCACTTGGCCGAGAGAAGACGTCTCAGCCTGCAGCAACGGGCTCTCGGCGCTGACTTCCACAGTCTCAGCCACCTGGCCAACCGGCAAGGTGGCGTCAATGAGAGTTTCCTGCTGCACCTGGACCACGACATTGGTTCGGGCGAAATGCTTGAAGCCCGACTTGGTGATGTCCAGGCGATATTCGCCGGGTATCACGTTCACAAACTTGTACCCGCCCTCATTGCCCGCGGTCTGAGTATGCTTTTCCTGGGTTCCGGTGTTCGTGAGCGTGACTTGAGCGCCGGCTACGACCGCTCCTGAAGGGTCGGTCACAGTACCGTCGACGGTGCCGTAAGTACTTTGGCCGTAGAGGGAGAGAGAGGTCGCGAGGACTACAACCACAGAGAGCAGAAGCGTCTGCAACTTGGAAGACGTCATACCGGCCCCACCTTCAGAAATTGGAATATGTATCTTAAATTTGGGATTAACTCCAAGTGCTAATCGGGTATCTACACTGATCCCGACGACTTTTTAAGGGTTATCCCTGTTCATAGTTACGGGAATGTGAAAGGAGTTGTACCAAGTTAGTGAAAGATAAATCCGGGACGAACAAGAAAGCGAATCTGCGTCGCGCGTATATCCTACGGGTGATTCGCTTCTTTTCTCAGCAGCGCATAGAGGAAGGGCTTCCCTGTTGGCTTCTGGCTGCCGCCGTGCGGCTCGACGGTAACGAAGACTGCATCGATCTCGGCGAGTTGCTTGGGATCATCCCACCGAAGAACCCAGCGCCGGTTTGAATCGCTGTCCATGTACAGAATGCCCAGATTCATGGGGTGCGATTTTGCAGACAACTCGGCATCCCTCTGCCCCCATACCTGGAAGGCACTGGCGTTCTTCACTCCGGGTTGGCGATCGAGATCAAAGGCGTAGAAGATCAGTGATTTGTTCTGCGTGTAAAACACACGGCCAAAAGGCTTGCGCGTGCGGCTTCCGCTGTCGACATCGAAGACGTCGGCGATATAGAGCTTCCGTGCGCCCATGAGTTCGCGAATATCGCGATCGGAAGCCAGGTACTGTTCGTTGTCTTTGAGCCTCCGCTCTTGATCGCGGGCAGCGGCTGAAAGTTCATCGATCTTCGATTCCAGCGACGCGGACCGCAGAAGAACACGATCATGCTCATTATGGAGGGTGGTGAACTCCAGTTGAAGAAGTTGATATGCCTTTTCCGCATCGCGAACCTGCGAAGCCAGTTTGTCGCGGTCTTCGGAGACCTGGCGGAATTGCACTTCGCCTTTGCTGTTGGCCTTCGAAAGTTCGGTCGAGTGGTCCTCAGCCATGCGCAGCGCGGCCCGCAACCGCGTAAGATCCCGTTGTTCGGTGGAGATCTGTTTCTGCAACCGCGACAGTTCCGCCGCCTGCACAACAAACAAATCGTTCGCCGTTTTCTTTTCTGAGTCGAGTTCTTGAAGGGGCGTATGCGCTGGGGATACGATGGCGGCGTCCGAAGTGCGTCCTCGCCCTGCTTGCTGGCGCATGCCCAGGTGATACGCCCCCGCGCCCACTCCCATCACAAGACAAACAGTCGCTGCTGCGGCAACCCATCGTGCACCCCGATTCCAAGGCCAAAAAGCACGGGCGGCATCGCGATGGGCGGCCGGGACAATCGAAGAGGGCTCGGATTCCCGAATCCGCGAGAATAGCTCGTTCTGTACCGCCCGGTAATCCCAGGCCTCGGCTTCCGAAACGTGGCCGCCATCTGCCGCAAGAAAGGCCATGCCTTCCGAACTAAGGAGGGAGTACTCGCGATAAATTGCGCGGCATGCTTTGCACAACTGGAGATGACGCTTCAGTTCGATTCGTTCGCTGACGGCTAGCCCACGACCCTGCGCCAGAGCGGCCAGTTCCTTGAACTTCTGGTGGTCGTTCAGACGTTCGTTTTCATGCATTGTGATTATCCCGGAGCCTCTTCACCGCGGGGCTCTTGCGTAACCGTTCCAAGCCGCGATAGAAATGGTGACGGACATTGCCGAATGGCTCGCGGAGCCGTTCGCTGATCTCTCGCAGTTCCAACCCTTCAAAATAAAACAGCTCCAAGGTTCGCCGTTGTATCGTGGTCAAGTCTTCAAGAGCACACCGCAGGTGCGAGAAGTCAAGTCTCGTGCCGACTTCGTGCTCGACATCGGCCTGCCCTATTAGAGTATTCTGCAAAGACTCGACATCCGTACCAGAGTAAAACCCGCGGCGCGACAAATGTGCTCTACGGTCCCGAGCGCGACTGAACGCCACCTGCACGATCCAACCTTTGGCCGTGCCCTTGGCGGAATCATAGAGTATCGCTTTTTGATAGAGGCTAAAGAAGACTTCCTGGACGACATCCTCGGCTTCACTGCGGTCATTCAGGATGCGAAGGGCAATTGCGAACACCAGCCTCGAATACCGGCCGAAGATCAAGTCCAGAGCCTCTGCATCCTTGGATTGGAGGCCAGCCATGAGCTCTTCATCGCTGAGGGGGCGACTCTCAATGGGCTGGGGCGATGGGATCGAGTCTTGTCGGCCTGTCCCCCATATCACGGGGAATGCCAGCGCGCGCCCATTCAGAGGAGAACTCATTTTAAGATGGTAGCTTTGCTGGCCACCGAACTCTACCGAGCGTCGGAGAACCTGCCGCGAAGCATACATCAGATAGCAAATGTTTTTCCAGACAAAAACTTTTTTGGCCCTTCAGAAAAAACCTGTCCGAAGCTGGTACAAATTTGCCCTATCTGCCGTATCACGGCGTTCGGAGAATCCGAAGGATTTCCTTTCTTTGCCAGACTGGGCTGTGGTAGTTTTCGGCTCTTGCTCCGGGTAATAATTTCGTGATGGTACCGAACGACGTGACGGAAATGAACCGGGGTCCCCATGCGTAAATTGGTTTTCGGAGTGGTGCTCGGTTTGCTGTTTAGCGGCGTGCTCCAGGCGCAGTCCGCCGAGGCATCGCTCACCGGCCGAATCACCGACCCGAACAAAGCGGTGATCGCCGGTGCCATTATTTCTGTCATCAATAGCGGCACCGGAATTCATTACCAGGGACTGACCAACGAAACTGGGACTTACTACGTTTCCGATCTTCCACCGGGACGTTACCGCATCGAGGTCGAGAAGCTCGGGTTCAAGGCGGTGATCCAGTCCGGAGTAGTCCTGCACGTGCAGGATGCGCTGGAAGTGAACTTTGAAATGATGCTGGGATCCGCGTCCGAGAGCGTGACCGTGGAAGGAGAGGCGTTGCCGATCGACACGGAGTCGTCCACCGTAGGCACCGTCGTCGAACAGCGGAAAGCCAACGAACTGCCGCTTAACGGGCGCAATGTCTTTAACTTGATAGTTTTGGCGCCGTCGGTAATTCCTCAAGGCAGCTCGACGGGCACACCGGTAGGAGTCAATCCGTTCGGGTGGGGAAATTACCAGGTGAGTGGCACATTCGGAAATCAGAGCGCCGAGTATCTCGACGGCCAACCGCTGAACATCGGCTACATCAACTTGCCAGTGCTGATTCCGACACAGGATTCGATTCAAGAGTTCAAAGTGCAAACCAGCAACCTGGGAGCGGAGTGGGGCCGGTTCGCCGGAGGGGTAGTTAACCTTACGACAAAAGGAGGGACGAATTTCTTTCATGGTGAGGTGTATGAGTACTTTCGAAATCGCGTATTCAACGCGAACAACTATTTCCTGAACGCGGCCGGAAAAACTCGGCCACCGTGGGTGCAAAACCAGTTTGGAGCTGAACTTGGCGGCCCTTTGTCCCTTCCTTACTTTAGCCGACGCAATCGGACGTTTTGGTTCGCAAGTTGGGAAGGCTTCCGGCTGCGAACTGGCGAACCATTCACGGCCACGGTTCCAACCTCGGATGAACGCAAGGGTGACTTCTCAGCAATCAATAGTGCGATTATGGATCCCTGCGCCGGTTCGGTGAACAGTCTGGGTGCATGCCCGGGCAGCAACGCCACACCAACTGCATTTCAAGGCAATGTCATTCCTGTCAGCCGCATCAGCCCGACATCCAAAGCGCTTCTCAATCTCTGGCCGGCGGAAAATGGCCCGGGAGTGGTGACTCCATCGGGCACAATCAACAACTTCAATACGGTTGCCAGCACGGGGGGAAACCAGAACCAAGTGGTGGCGCGAGTTGATCGGGATCTCGGCAGCCAGCAAAGGCTCATGGTGCGTTTCACTTACTGGAATGTTCTGGATTTCGCGGTGGATCCGCTGCGGAATGGCGTGTGCGTCGACCGCTGCTCGGAAAAATATTCAACCGATGCGGCGGCTCTCTCCTACAATTACAGTCTCAGTCCTACCACGATGTTTGATTTACACGCCAGCCTCAGCCGGTTCAAATACAATCGGTCTCCGAAGAACGCGGGGTTTGATCTGACTTCGATTGCGTGGCCCGCTAGTTACAACATGACCGTGCCGGCGATCATGCGAACCCCGCCGACTCCCTGTGTCGCCAATTTTGCCGACAATATCATGTGTTCGCAGGGGCAAAGTTTTATTCAAGACCGGGACACGCAATACAATCTGGCTCCCAGTTTGACCTTGATGCGTGGACACCATAGGTATCACTTCGGTCTCCAGTACCAGGCAGGCTATGACAACTACGCGCAGACGAACGTGGCCAGCGGCGCCTTCGACTTCTGCGCCGCCGGGCAGCCGTGCTTCACCGGATTTCCCTTCTCCGATTTTCTGTTAGGGTATGCTGACAACTTCAGTAATTTCGAAAACCATTTCTTTGCGCAGGCGGTTGTCCCGGCATTCACTGCGGGCAAACAAACATATCGTGGCTTCTACTTCAACGACGTCTGGCATATCAAAGACAAATTGACGGTCAGTCTGGGGCTCCGTTACGAACTACAGGGGCCGTGGTCCGAGCGTTTTAACCGGCTCTCGAATTTCGTCGCCGACGCGCCCAGTTATCTGAACCAGTTTCTTCCGCAGGGTTCTCCAACAGTCAAAGGGGATGTCTACCTCGTGCCTCCGGGAACAAGGAATAATCTTCCGCTTGAGAAGGATAACTTCGCGCCCCGGATCGGGGTGGCCTACGGCTTAACGCCAACGACCATCCTGCGCAGCGGCTACGGAATCTTCTGGGTGCCGAACGACGTTTCGTTCGCACTGAACCCGATCAATGACATGATCAACGCGAGCGCCACGACTTACACCGGGACGGTGGATGGAACTCATCCTTACAATTCGATCTCGCTTCCCTTCCCGGATGGCATCTCTGCGCCGCCGGGGCGCAGTCTTGGGACGCAGGGCACACAGCAGTTTCTTACCCAGGTCGTACAGGCGATCACGGAGGTCGACCGCGTTCACCATCCCAGCAGTTACGTTCAGCAATGGAACTTGAGCATCGAGAAGCAGATCCCCGGCGGGTTCCTGTTATCCGCGGCCTACGTGGGCTCCAAGGGCACTCATCTGCAGCAATACTCGCAGCAAGTCGACCAGATCTCCAACCCATTGCTGACGGAGGCGGCCGCCCAGTTCGCGGCGGGTGGGCGATCTGCGGTTACGCTGTTGAAGTCCGTGCCCAATCCTTTCTTCGTCGACGGCCAAGCTCTGGCACTTGCCGCTCCCACTACGACGGTTGGGCAACTCCTGCGACCGTACCCGCAATACACGAGCGTGGAACTGGCCGGCCAAGGCTCGTTCGCCAGCACGTATCACTCCCTGCAGGTTACTGCGCGTCGGCGCTTTGCCGGAGCCGGATCGCTTCTGGTGGCGTACACCAATTCGAAGCTGATCAGCAATACCGATACCCTTACCTCGTGGCTGGAAACGGGCGTCGGCTCTCTGCAGGACAACAACAACCTTCGGGGCGAACGCTCGCTATCCTCACAAGACGTGCCGCAGCGGCTGGTAATCAGCTACGTGCTGGACCTTCCTTTCGGTCAGGGCAAGAAGTATCTTTCCAATGTGAACGGCATCTTGAATAACATTGTTGGAGGTTGGGGCATTGATGGTGTAACAACATTTCAAAGAGGATTTCCTTTGATCTTCCGAAACGGTCAAGCCAACGACGCCACCTTGTTCGGGGCTGGCTCGCGTCCCAATTTTTTGCCTGGATGTCACAAATCGTCTGCCGCAGGCGGGAGGGCTCGCCTCAACGGCTGGTTTAATACGGGATGTTTCGTGGCCCCGGCAGATTTCACCTTCGGCAATGAGCCGCGGGTCGATTCGACTCTGCGCTCCGATGGGGTCGACAATTTCGATGTTGCCGCTTTCAAGAATCTCCTGCTGGATCGCGAGGGGCGCGCCAGTGTGGAGTTTCGCGTGGAGTTCTTCAACCTGTTCAACCGGACCCAGTTTGCTCCCCCGAACACCACCTGTTGTTCGACGAACAATGCAAACTTCGGAGTAGTCACCAGTACCGCGCCGGGGACAAATCCTCGTCTCATTCAGTTTGCATTGAAGTTCTTGTTCTAATTTGGGCCGAAGCGTCATGCTGAGGTACCAGTTTCGAGATGTGAGGGACCCTGGCGATGCTGAGCCGATTGTCCGCCGCTATCCGAATTCTGCTGGTGATCGCCGCTCCAGGTTCGACCGGCGGGCCCTTATTCGAAGTGAAGGTGCCGCAGGGAATTGATTTTACCTTGCAGAATTCCCCGGAGGAGTTGCGCTGCTTGACTATAACAACGACGGATTATTGGACATCTTTTTCGTGAACGGTGGCCGCCTGACCAGTCCGTTGCCAACACCGGATGACTTCGGCCGCCACGACCCGCGTTACTGGAATCGCCTCTACCGTCAAAACAAGGACGGAAGCTTTACAGATGTGACTGAGCAAGCGGGATTGGCGAATGCCGGGGACGGAAATTACGGCATGGGAGTGGCTGTGGGTGACTATGATAACGATGGATACCCCGATCTCTATGTCACCAGTTATGGAAAGAATATTTTGTATCACAACAACGGCGATGGAACGTTTACGGATGTAACTGCAAAAGCCGGAGTAGGTGGGGGCGGCTGGTCCGTTTCCGCCGGATTCTTCGACTACGACAATGACGGAAAGTTAGATCTGTTTGTTACCCGATATATGCAGTGGGACACCAAGCACAGCAAAGACTGCGGCGGAAATTTCCATACGTATTGTCCACCTGAAGAATTTCCCGCCACTACCAACATTCTTTATCACAACAATGGCGATGGAACTTTTACCGATGTCAGCCAGCGCTCCGGCATCGCCGCTAAGAAAGGGCGCGCACTGGGAGTAGCATTCGCCGATTATGATGGCGACGGATTCACCGACATATTTGTGGCGAATGACGGTATGCAGCAATATCTTTTTCATAACAACGGAAACGGAACCTTTACTGAAGTGGGTCTCGAAGCCGGGGCGGCGCTCTCTGAGGACGGCAGGCGTCTATCGGGAATGGGTGTGGTCTTTCAGGACTATGACAACGATGGCCGGCCGGACATCATGGTGACTGAGTTACCCAGGGAAATTTACGGTGTGTATCACAATGACGGCGGAGGTTCGTTCAGCTATCGCAGTCTCGAAGCGGGGCTTGGCGTCCTCTCGAGTGGGAGCTCCGGCTGGGGCATTGGTTTGGAGGACTTCGACAACGACGGTTGGAAAGACCTGTTCGTGGCTCAAGGCCATGTATTGGACAATGTGGAACACATCGATCCCTCTCTGCACTATCTCGAACTGCCGCTGCTGGCGATCAATCACAACGGCCGGTTCGAACGCGCTGATTCCGGAATCACGGCTCCAGTAGCCGGGCGCGGGTCTGCGTTCGGTGACTTGAATAACGACGGATGGGAAGATGTGGTCATGACCAGTCTCGGCGGCCATCCTCAAGTGCTTTTCAACAATGGCGGCAAGACGGGCGGTAAGGCGCACTGGCTGGTGATTTCACTGCGCGGCACACGCAGCAACCGCGATGGATTCGGCGCCCGCGTACAGGTGAACGGGCAGACACGAT
>WNFM01202930.1_pt1 | contig 25091 bp, 18 predicted proteins | sample 5400271 | NCBI WGS metagenome assembly WNFM01 (sample SAMN13153352, study PRJNA577476) | soil metagenome | isolation source: 60 cm saprolite on Douglas fir-dominated hillslope | place: USA:California | collected 2013-09-17 | reverse complement strand
GTGATGCCGGCGCGGATGACCGCGTCCTGCCATTCGAACGGGATAGCCAGGCGGCGCACCCATGATCGCCAATATGTCAGCGTTTCCTCGATGAAGCTGCGTCCGACCTGGCGCACGTCGCTCGTGACGGTCTCGTCGGCGCCCAGCAGCATCGTCGTCGTTTCCTCGAGAAGGAAAGGGCGCTCCTCGACTATCGCCGTGATCGGCGCGTCGGTTGTGAGGCGCAGCGTGAGGTCGTGGCCGACAAAGCGCAGGTGATTGCTGCCCACGGTCCGCTGCGGTCTTGCGCGGCCGTACGCGTCGCTGGGCCGCAGGCGCACGACGACGCGCGGATTGCCGCTCACGCGGCGCAGCGACCGGACGATCGTCATCGGCTGGAACAGGCGCCCGTATTGAAAAAAGCGCGGGGCGCAGTCCGTGATTTCCACGGCGCCGCCCGCGCGGTCGGTGAGGCGCGTCGTCAGTACCGCCGTGTTCGTGACGTACGCTTGCTCCGCGCGAATGCCGTCGACCAGTTCGATGGACCAGACTCCCTCCGCCGAATCGTCCGGGACACCGTGCAGCAACGCGCAGAATTTGGCGTCGCCATCGAAGCGGGGAAAGCAGCCCCAGACGATCGTGCCGGCTTCCGAGAGCAGCGCACCGATACGGCCGTTGCCGATCAGCGCGAGGTCGAGGTTGCGCAAGGTTGGCTTCCCGTGCCCGGGCCGCGGGATTGCGACGCGATCGATGCCAGCAGCCACTTCCGGACCGCCGCCGTATCTTTCAAGCGGTACCGCGCGGCGGAGCGGCCCGGGCCCACCTTGACCGACCAGCCGCCTTGGCTTTCCACGACGGCGAAACCGAATTCATCGGCCAGGTCATCGCCGACGAACACCGGGCGCCGGCCGGCAAAGGGCGCTTCGCGCATGAAATCGGCGATGGCCGTGCCCTTGTCGCGGCCGCCCGGGAGCACTTCGACCATAAGCTTGCCCGGCTGCAAACCATACGATCCATTGCCTATCGAGCGCACGGAGTTTCGCAGTACGCGGTGCACGTGGGCGGCGAGTTGTGGCGCCTCGCGATAATGCATGGCCAAGGTGTCGCCCTTGTCTTCCAGCAAAAGGCCGGGGTGGCGCTCCGCGAGCATCTCCAGCGATCTTCGCAGCCGAGAGAATGTATGCGGGTCCGGCCTGTTCTGGTGGATCGCGCCATCCGCGCCGCGGCGCTCGGTGCCGTGCTGTCCCGCGATCGGCAGCCGAAGTTTCGGAAACAATTGATCAACTCCGGCGATCGATCGGCCGGTGATGAGCGCGAGAGCATTGTCGAGGTATGCGGCGACCCGCGACAACGCGCGCAAGAGCTCAGCGTCGACATGAACATCGTCCGGCCTTGAGACGTGCTCCAGCAGCGTTCCGTCGATATCGAGGAAGAGCGCACAGTCACGCGAAAGCGCGGGCAGTGGCTGTCGCGTGCCCCGGTGATGCGCCGGCGCAGGCCTTTCCGGACTGGACATGCCGCGGTTACCCCGCGACAAGCATCGCCTTGCTGCCGTTGTCGGCTTCGAAGCGGCGTCGCTGCTGCATGGTCGCGGCGTCGAGAAGCATGCAGCCGGCCCAGCGATACACGTTGAATTCACGGATGATATTTCGCATCAGGCGCATCCGGACGCGCTGCTCGTCGACAGGCATTGCGAGCGCGACGCGAAGGGCGACGGCGCACTGATCGGCGTCGTAGGGATTGACGATCAACGCCTCGGGCAGTTCGCGCGAAGCGCCGGCGAATTGCGACAGGATCAGCACGCCCTGCTCGTCGTCACGCGCGGCGATGAACTCCTTGGCGACGAGATTCATCCCGTCGTGCAGGCTGCTGACGAAGCACAGATCGGCGGCGCGGTGATATTCGTAGACGGCCTCGGGCTCGTGGTGCGTGGGAAGCAGAATGATCGGCGGTCGCGCGGCGCCGGCAAATTGCGCATTGATTTCGTTGGCCACGGCGTGAACGCGCTCGTTGTAGCCGCGATAGGACTCGATGCTGGAGCGGCTGGGCGCGGCGATCTGGACGAACGTGAAATTGCCTACCCACTTGGGATCGAGCTCGAGGAGCCGCTGGACCGCGCGAAAGCGCTCGATGATTCCCTTCGTGTAGTCGAGCCGTTCGATGCCGACGCCCAGCTTGTGGTCGCGCGGGAGCCCCAACCGCACGCGAACCGCTTCGCGAGATTCGGAAATACTCGGGGTGGCAGCGAGGGCGGCAGGCGGCCACTCGATCGAGATCGGATAGCGATGCACCGCGGTGTCCTCTCCGCCGTGGGACACGGTAAAAGTCTCGCGATCGACGCGCGCCTCCACCAGCCGGTCGACGGTGTCCAAGAAATTGTTGCAATGGAATTGCGTATGGAAGCCCAGGATGCTGCTGCCTAACAATCCGTGCAGCAATTCGCTGCGCCAGGGGCAGATGGCGAACGCTTCCGGATTCGGCCACGGGATGTGCCAGAAAGTAATGACCGTGGCTTTCGGTCGCCGTTCCCGGATCAGGCGCGGAAGCAGGGCAAAATGGTAGTCCTGAACCAGCACCACGGGGTCGTCGCCGTTGGCCTCGTGCACGACGGCGTCCGCGAAGCGCGCGTTCACCAGCCGGTAATAGTCCCAGTCGGTCTTGCGGAAATTGGGCCGGACGTAGGCGTTGTGGCACAACGGCCACAGGCCTTCGTTGGCGAAGCCCGCGTAATAGCCGGCCTCCTCCTCGGGTGTCAGCCAGATGCGGCGCACGCGATAGGTCGGGTTTTCGGGCGGGACATCGACGCGGTCGTCGCGGTCCACCGTTTCGCGGTCGGCCGAGCCGCTGCCGTGCGCGATCCACGTCCCGGAACAGGCGCGCATCACGGGCTCCAGCGCCGTCACCAGGCCGCTGGCGGGGTGCTGGATGCGAATGCCGTCCGGCGTGCGCACGTGAATGTAGGGCTCGCGATTGGCAACGACGATGATGTGGTTGCCGCGCAATTCCCCGCGCAGCGTTGCGCGAAGCGTTTCCTGCGTCCAGCGCTGCTGGCGCTCGTCGAACGGGCGATAGACGCGCTCGAGATCGCGCAAGAGCGCGCTGACGTCACGCTCGATGGGCTTCAACTCGGGGGCTGTGGCCTTGGCCGAGGTTCGCAGGATGCCTTCGCCATGCAGCAAGGCGCGCAGCCCCGCCACCCAGCCGCGCCACGAAATCTGGGCGATGACGACGGTGATCAGCGCGACGCTGGCGCTCAATGCAAGGAAAAAATAGAAAAGGTAGCGCCGCGATTCCTCCGTGCGGCTCGCGAGGAAAGCCATGTCGTGCACGAGGACGACCGTCGCGCCGGGGACGGATTCGACCGGAGTCGACCGGATCGACACGTGCAGCGGCCCGTGCGGCGTTGCGATCGTGCGTTCCTTGCCGGACGCGGAGGCGATGTCAGAGCATTTGATCTCGGCGGGAAACGCGTTCGAGCCGATCACGGCCGCATTCCTGCCGGTGCATAGCCCGACGGCATAGATGCGCTCGTCGTCGGTCAGGCGATTGAAGTAGCCGGAGATCCGCGCCGAGGACCCGGAGCTCAGCAAATCGTCAAGCGGCTCCTGCACGGTTTTGGCAACGAACGTCGAGCGCGTGTCGAGGTCGCGCAGATACCAGCGCGTCATCCACGCGTCGACGAGCGGCACTGCCGCCCACGCGAACGCGCCGAGCGCCAGCAGCAACGGGAGCACGAAGCGCAACGACAGGCGCATGGTTTGTTGTGTGCCGACGTTCGGCACGCCTGTTGGGAAACGCGATCATTCTGTCCTACACGATGAACCCGGATCAGAGGGCATTCGTCGAATCGCGGGTAGGAGTTGTCCTACGGCGGCACACTGGCGCGGCCGTGGCGTGTTGAGTTCTATTGCAAAAGCGGAATCTTGCTCGCCGTGACGATGAGATCGGCGCGCAGGCGGCGCAGCATGGCGTTCTTGTCTGCTCCCGAGCCGCTGCCATGGTAGACGAAGTAATCGGCGACGGCATTGTCCGCGACCTGCGACAGGATCCAGATTCCGGCCGCGAGCAGCGGCTCGAGATCGGGAAATTCGCCATATTCCGCGGGCAGGTACCGGAACTGGTCGTTGCGAAGGTAGGGAGCAAAATCCTGGATCGTATGCACCACCGCCATAGGTGGTGTCGGCAAGCCGCGTGCAAGCGCTTCCTGCAGCGCATCCAGCATCGAGTGACCTATGCGGGCACTCAAGTCGCCCGGTGAAACCCCTTGCGCCCGCAGGAACGACTTCAGCGCGAATTCGACACCCTGCGCAGCGAGATGGTAGAGCGCCTGCGACTCATTGCACGTGACGCGGTCGCTCTCGAAGAGCGTTTGTGCCGCCTTGATGTAGTCATGGCCATAGCGCCAGAGTGCCAGGGCCGCGGTGCGCCGCGATTCGTCAGGACCAGTGGGGTTGGGCATCGGGAATCCTCTTAAGGCCATAAAGGCAGCCGTGATTACTGTACCGCACGGCCACAAACTCCGCGCCCCTGGCGGCGATCGACATAACGCCGGCCACCAAATGGGCCGGCCACGAAAGCCTTGGCGCCGTCCTCCTATGGGGCAACGGCGCGTGCCCGCCTGCGCCTAACCGCTCTGCGTCTTCACCGTGAGATTGTCGGCCACGACCGAGCGCACGCCAGGGACGGTTTGAGCGATTTGCGTGGCACGCTCCTTGGACATCGAATTGTCCACCGAACCGTTCAGTGTCACCACGGAGTTCTTCGTGTCGACGTTGATCTGCAGCGTTGCGAGCCCAGGGTCGGAAACGATGGCGGCCTTGACCTTGGCGGAAATGGCGTCGTCCTGCGCGCCCGCTGCCGCAGCCGTCGTTGCCTTGTCCGTCGCGGAGGCCATCTTGTCGACCGGCTCAGCCTTCTGGCCGACCTGCTCCGACGGGCTCCTGTCACCGCACGCGGCGACCAAGAATGTCGCGGAGGTCAGTGCGGCGATGAGCAATGCCATACGACTCTTCACGTTCATCATATCTCCTCCGAAAGAAACTGCCGGTTGGCCGCACCGCGACCGCCCTGGCCATCGCGAAGGTCTCAATCTTCGCGGATTGGACCACCAATGGTCGTCGCCTCATTTTGCGCCACGCCACCATGGCCCGGACTCGGAGTACGTCCGATTCTTTCGTAGGAATTGGCGAACCGATACTATGGTTTCGGTAGCGGAATCCATTCGTGCTCGCCGTCGATCTGCCCCATGCGCTGCGCCGCCCAGTCTTCCTTGGCGCGCTCGATGCGCTCCTTGCTCGACGAGACAAAATTCCACCAGATGAAGCGCGGGCCATCAAGCGGTTCGCCACCGATCACCGCACAGCGCGCACCTTCCGGCGCTACGATGTTCGCCGCTTTGCCCGGAGTCATGACAGCGAGCGTGAACGCCGGCACGAAGGTGCCATCGACGATGAGCGGATTGTCGACACTGTAAATCCCGCGCTCGACGGCCGTCTCATCGCCGGGCAGCGACAGCGTGCCACCCGAGGACATTGCAATATCGAGATAGAGCGTTGGCGCGAACGTCTCGACCGGAGACCGTTCACCGAACGCGCGGCCGATCAGTACCCGGATTTGCGCGCCCGATTGCGAGACCGTCGGCAAGGCCTCGGCCGGCGCGTGGTTGAAGCCGGGCGCCGATTCCTCGTGCGTTTTCGGCAGCGCGACCCAGAGTTGCAATCCGTGCACGACGTGATCGGCGTTGCGAAGGTCGGGCGGCCTGCGCTCCGAATGCACGACGCCGCGGCCTGCGGTCATCCAGTTGATCGCGCCCGGCTCGATGCGCTGCACCGAGCCCAGCGTGTCCCGATGCAGCATCGCGCCTTCAAACAGGTAGGTGACCGTGGCCAATCCGATGTGCGGGTGCGGCCGGACGTCGTGGTTGTCTTCCGGGCGCGTCGTGATGGGCCCGAAGTGGTCGAAGAATACAAAGGGCCCGACGCCTTGTCTTTGCGGCGCGGGCAACAATCGGCGGACCATGAACCCGCCGCCCAAGTCCCGGTCACGCGCACGCAGTTGGTCGTCGATCGGCATCGTCGTCACCTTTTCGGCTAAAATTTCAAATTCCGCGCCCGTAGCTCATTTGGATAGAGCACCGGCCTTCTAAGCCGGGGGTAACAGGTTCGAATCCTGTCGGGCGTACCAATACCCTGCGCTGCCGCACCACGATGACCACTCCGTCCCCCGACGCACTCCAGCAGATTCCGGATACGCTCGAGCGCGGGGCGCAAGACATCGCCAACCTGCCGTTATTTCAACATCTTTCCGCATTCATGCCGGCCGCCGATCTTTTTTTCGGTGGCGCAATGCTGGTTTGCATCATCCTCGTGCACGCCGCGGGTGTGCGGGCCGTGACCACGCACGTCCTGCGCCGCTCGGACGTCATCATGCAGCACCCGGCGCGCTGGCGCGCCGACCTGCTGATGGGAAGCATCGTCTTCATGCTGCTGGCGCTGCACGTGGTGGAGATGTTCATCTGGGCCGCGGCGCTCGTCTATTCGAACCTCGTCACGGATTGGCGAACCGCGGGATTCTTCGCGGGAAACACCTACACGACGGTCGGCTACGGCGCCTTCATCCTTCCGGACGGATGGCGAATGCTGGCGCCGATCATGGCGATGTCGGGACTGTTCGCGTTCGGCTGGTCCGGCAGCGTGCTGGTCGATTTCGTGCGCCGGATCAATGCGCTCAGGGACGCTGCGGATGCCGGGCGGAAAAAGCCGTCGGCGCGGTGACGTTGTCGCCCGTTCTCCTTCGAGTACGCGATCCTGATTCAATGGGCGCCGCTCAAGAAATTTGATATCGGCTACGGCTTTGCCGCACGCATGTTCGCCACCATCGCGGACGTGACGTTGGGCGTAGCGCTGTTGCCCCAGCTCGTCCGGATGTAGTTGGCAACCTCGGCGACCTGCTGGTCGGTCAACTGGTCCTTGAAGCTCGGCATCGCAATGTAGCCGCCGCGCGGCTTGATGCCACCGTCGACGACCTTGAGGATGTTGTTGGCATTGGGCGCGACGACGACGCCATTGCCCTTGAGCGGCGGAAACACGCCGGGAATCCCGCGGCCCGTCGCCTGGTGGCAACCACCGCAATTGTCCATGTAGAGCGCGGCGCCCCTCGCGCGCGTGGGGTCGGGCGTCGCGCGCCCCTTGCGCAACCGTGATTCCGGCGGAATCGACTTCAGATACTCGGCCATCGCGGTGCGGTCCGCGTCGGTCAGGTAACTCAGGCTGTTGTGCACGACTTCGGCCATGGGGCCAAGTGTGGTCGTCTTGCCTTTGTTGACGCCGGTCTTGAGATACGTCGCGATCTCCTCGACCGACCACGCGCCCAATCCCGTGGCGATGTCGGACGTCAAGTCGAGCGCAAACCAGCCATCGATGACCGCGCCGTCGAAATCCTTGCTCTTCTCGATGCCGCCCATCAGGTTGCGCGGCGAATGGCAATCGCTGCAGTGGCCGAAGCCTTCGACCAGGTAGGCGCCGCGATTCCACGATGCCGTCTTGGTGACGTCCGGCTTGTACAGCCCTTCCGTGAAATAGAGCTCGCGCCACGCGGCCATCGACCAGCGCTGGTCGAACGGGAAATGCAGGTGGTTGATGTCGACCTGGTTGCGCACGGGCTTGACCGTCCGCAGGAACGCGTAGATGGCGTCGATGTCCTCGCGCGTAGCCCGGGTGTAGAAGTCGTAGGGCATCGTCGGGTACATGTCCTGGCCGCGCTTGTTCACGCCGTCGTGCAGGGCACGGTAGAAATCTGCGCCGGACCAGCGTCCGATGCCTGTGTCGGGATCGGGCGTGATGTTCGGCGCGAGCATATAGCCGAACGGCGTGTCGAGCTTGAGTCCCCCGGCGTACGGCGCGCCGCCTTGTGCGGTGTGGCAGGAAATACAATCCCCGGCGCGCGCGAGGTACTCGCCGCGCTGCGCCTGCGTGGGCTGTGCGCCGGCCAGGGCCGCATGGGTGATCGTGGCGACGAGCAGCGCGATGCTGAGGGCCCAACGAGGGCTCGCCTGCCGGACATTCGCGGTGGACACGGTTGACCTCCCTTTCCAAGGTAGCTTTTGCCAAGTTTACAACTGGCGGCGACGCGCAAACGCGTTCCGGACATCTTCGCGGCGCGCTGTTACGCTATATGGAACAACGCCCCATTTTGAAGAGCCTTAAGCTTGTGACAGACCCCAATCAAGCACCGCTCGCAACCTTGCCGGGCCACGGCTCGGCCGAGGACATGCGCGCCGCGATCCTCGCGAAGCTCATGTACATGGTCGGCAAGGACCGTGAACGCGCGCTCGATCACGACTGGTTCATGGCAACGGCGCTCGCCGTGCGCGACCACATCGTCGACCGCTGGCTCGATTCCGCGCCCACGGCGAACCGCAATGGCCGCAAGCGTGTCTATTATTTTTCTCTCGAATTCCTGATCGGCCGGCTGCTCTCGGACGCAATGTCCAACCTGGGCCTCACGTCGACGGTGCGCGAAGCGCTCGAATTGGTCGGCGTCGACCTTGACCGGTTGTGCAAGCTGGAGCCGGACGCCGCGCTGGGCAACGGGGGGTTGGGCCGCCTCGCCGCGTGCTTCATGGAAAGCATGGCGTCGCTCGAAATCCCGGCGTACGGCTACGGCATCCGCTACGACCACGGCATTTTCCGCCAGGTCGTGAAGGACGGCTGGCAGCTCGAGATGCCTGAGGATTGGCTCTCGTTCGGCAATCCATGGGAATTCGAACGCCCCGATGTCGCGTACACGGTCGACTTCGGCGGCACGGTGGAGGAGTTCGTCCACCGCGATGGCACGCCCGGCTTCGCCTGGCATCCGGAAGAGTCCGTGACGGCCGTGGCGTTCGACACGCCGATCACGGGTTGGCGCGGCCGGCGTGTGAACACGCTGCGGTTGTGGTCCGCGCGTGCGGCCGATCCGATCTCGCTCGAGGAGTTCAACCGCGGCGATCATGTCGGCGCGCTCGCCGATCGTGTCCGGCTCGAGGCGATTTCCCGCGTCCTCTATCCGAGCGACGAGACGGAGGCCGGCGAGAACTTGAGGTTGCGCCAGGAATTCTTCTTCGCCTCGGCGTCGTTGCAGGATCTCATCCGCCGGCACAAGGAGGAGCACGGCGAGCTCTCGTCGCTCGCCGACGATGCGGCCATCCAGTTGAACGATACGCATCCGGCCATCGCGGTGCCGGAGCTTATGCGGCTGCTGGTCGACTTGCACGGGATGCCGTGGGATCTCGCTTGGGCCATCACGACGGCGATCTTCAATTACACCAACCATACGCTGCTGCCGGAAGCGCTCGAAACCTGGCCCGTGCCTTTGCTGGAACGGATGCTTCCGCGCCATCTGCAGATCATCCGCGAGATCGATGCGCGCCACATTGCCGCGCGACGCGCCGAGGGCCGCGACCAGCACGAATTCCTGGCTTCGGTTTCGTTGGTTGATGAGAGCAACGGGGGCCACGTGCGAATGGGCCATCTCGCGTTCCTGGGCTCGCATCGCGTCAATGGCGTGTCGGCGCTGCATACCGACCTCATGCGCCGCACGGTATTCCGCGACCTGCACACGCTCTACCCGGAGCGCATCGTCAACAAGACCAACGGCATCACGTTCCGGCGCTGGCTGCATCAGGCCAATCCGGGACTGACAAGGCTCATTGTCGGTGCGATCGGGCCGCGGGTTCTGGACGATGCGAATGCCCTCGAAGCGCTCGCACCGATGGCGCAGGACGCAGCCCTTCGTGAACGCTTCGTGGCCGTGCGCCGGGCGAACAAGGTCGCGTTGTCTCGGCTTGTCGTCGAGCGCCTCGGCGTGAGCCTCGATCCGGACGCGCTGTTCGACGTGCACATCAAGCGCATCCACGAATACAAGCGGCAATTGCTCAACATCGTCGAGACGATTGCGCTGTACGAGGCCATTCGCGCCGATCCTGCGCAGGACCGGGTGCCGCGGGTCAAGATCTTCGCGGGCAAAGCCGCCGCCGGTTATCGGCAGGCGAAGCTCATCATCAAGCTCGTCAACGACGTCGCCAAACTATCGCGTTTCACTGGCAGAAATCATCATGCCCGCCGCCGACCTGAGCCAGCAGATTTCCACCGCGGGCATGGAGGCCTCCGGCACCGGCAACATGAAATTGGCGCTCAATGGAGCGTTGACGATCGGCACACTCGACGGCGCCAATATCGAGATTCTCGAGCGCGTCGGCGCCGAGAATTTCTTCCTGTTCGGATTGACGGCCGCCGAGGTCGACGCGCGGCGTCGCGAAGGCGCGGGGACCGCGGACGCGATCGCCGCCTCACCGATGCTCGCAGGCGCATTGGAGGCGATCCGCTCGGGCAAGTACTCGCCGGACGACCCGGACCGTTACCGCGGCATGGTCGACAGCATCCTGCAGCACGACTATTTCATGGTGGCCGCGGACTTCGAAGCCTACCGGTTGGCGCAGCAGCGCGTCGACGCGTATTGGCGCAATCCGGCGGCGTGGTGGAGCGCCGCGGTCCTCAATACGTCGCGCGTCGGATGGTTCTCGTCCGACCGGGCAATCCGCGAGTACGCAAGCGAAATCTGGAACGTGATGCCGGGAGGCACATGAGGCCGAAACCGGCGTCGACGCCTGCGAGCATGATTGCAGCCATTGTCGAGGGTCGGTATGGCGACCCGTTCGCCGTGCTCGGCATCCATGAAGAAGACGGCAAGTGTCTCCTCCGGGCGTTCATCCCGGGCGCCGACGAAGTCGCGGCGACAACCCGCGAAGGTGAATTTCTGGCGCACCTCGGACGCCGCGATGCGGCGGGTTTTTTCGAAGGGGAGCTGCCACGCCGGAGCGCCTACCTGCTGCGGGCCTCGAACAAGGACTCCACGTGGTCGATCGACGACCCGTATGCCTACGGTCCCGTGCTCGGCCCGCTGGACGACTGGCTGATCGGACAAGGCTCGGACGCGCGCCTTTATGACCACGTCGGTGCGCACGCGATGGTTCATGAAGGTGTTTCCGGCGTGCATTTCGCGGTCTGGGCGCCCAACGCCATGCGCGTGTCGGTCGTCGGCGATTTCAACGTGTGGGATGGACGCCGCCATGCGATGAGGAAGCGCGTCGACACGGGCGTGTGGGAAATTTTCGTCCCGGGATTGGCCGAAGGCGCGCTCTACAAATACGAGATCGTCGGAGCGGAGGGAGACGTACTGCCGCTCAAGGCGGATCCCGCGGGCTTCGGCGCCGAACTGCGTCCGTCGTCGGCGTCTGTCGTGCGCGACACGAAACGGTTCGCATGGACGGACGGCGCGTGGAGTCAAGCCCGCGCGCAGCGCGATCCGCGGCGCGCGCCACTTTCGATCTATGAAGTGCATCTGGGCTCGTGGCGCCGCGGCGACAACGGCCGCTGGCTCAACTACGACGAACTGGCGGATGTGCTCGTTCCCTATGCGGTCGATCTCAAGTTCACGCATCTCGAGTTGCTGCCGGTCAGCGAGTATCCGTACGATCCATCGTGGGGCTATCAGCCGATCGGCTTGTTCGCCCCCACAGCGCGCTTCGGTGAGCCGGCGGCGTTTGCGCGTTTCATCGATCGCTGCCATCAGGCGGGGCTCGGCGTCATTCTCGACTGGGTTCCCGCGCATTTCCCGACAGATTCGCACGGCCTCGCGAAATTCGACGGCAGCACGCTCTACGAGCATCCCGATCCGCGCGTCGCCCTGCATCCGGACTGGAACACGGCGGTCTTCGACTTCGGGCGCCAGGAGGTCGCGAACTATTTGATCGCCAATGCGCTGTTCTGGCTCGACCGTTACCACGTGGACGGACTGCGCGTGGACGCCGTGGCGTCGATGCTCTACCTCGACTATTCGCGCAAAGCAGGGCAATGGCTGCCCAACCGGTACGGCGGCAACGAGAACCTCGAGGCGGTCGCGTTCCTGCGCAAGCTGAACGAAGCCGTTTACGCGCAACATCCGGGCGTGATGACAATCGCCGAGGAGTCGACTGCCTGGCCAAAGGTTTCCGCCCCGACTTACGAGGGCGGCCTGGGTTTCGGATTCAAATGGAACATGGGATGGATGCACGACACGCTTGCCTACCTGCAGGAGGCGACGGTCCACCGGCGCTGGCACCACAACAGCGTGACGTTCGGGCTCACGTACGCATTCGCCGAGAATTTCGTGCTGCCGTTGTCGCACGACGAGGTCGTGCACGGCAAGCGTTCGCTGCTTGGACGGGTGCCCGGCCCGCCGCACCAGCAGTTCGCGACTTTGCGGGCGTACTATGGCTTCCTGTGGGCGTATCCCGGCAAGAAGCTGCTCTTCATGGGACAGGAATTCGCGCAGCGCCGCGAATGGAATTTCGAGGCGGGCCTCGACTGGGATCTGCTGGCGAGCGACACCCACCGCGGCGTGCAGGCGGTGGTGCGGGATTGCAACAACGCGTATCGCAGCTATCCGGCGCTGCACGACCAGGACTGCGTGGCCGCAGGATTCCGCTGGATCGTCGTCGATGATTCGGGCCATTCGATCTTTGCCTGGCTGCGCATGGCCGGCAATGGCGCGCCGCCGGTCGCGGTCGTCACCAACTTCGCCGATGTGGCCCACACGGGTTACGTCATCGGCCTTCCTCTTGCCGGACGTTGGCGGGAGATTCTGAACACCGACTCCGCGCTCTACGGCGGGTCGAACCAGGGCAACCTGGGCGGTGTCGTCGCCGCGAAACCCAGCCATGGTTACCCATGCTCGGCGGAAATCGTGGTGCCGCCGCTGGCGACGATCTGGCTCGTCCACGAGGGCAGTTGATCCCGGACAGGACGCCAAGGAGGTTCGATGGACACGCGCAACGAAAAGGTCACGTATTCGACGCCGCTCGCGCGCTCGTCGATGGCGTACGTGCTGGCCGGTGGCCGCGGCAGCCGGTTGTTCGAATTGACCAGTGCGCGGGCCAAGCCGGCTGTCTATTTCGGCGGCAAGGCCCGCATCGTCGACTTCGCGCTGTCGAATGCGATCAATTCCGGCATCCGGCGCATTGCCGTGGCCACGCAATACAAGGCGCACAGCCTGATACGGCATCTGCAGCGCGGCTGGAACTTCCTGCAGCCGATGCGCAACGAGAGCTTCGACATCCTGCCGGCAAGCCAGCGCGTCGTCGAGAACATGTGGTACGCGGGGACCGCGGACGCCGTGTACCAGAACCTCGACATCATCGACAGCTACGCGCCGGAGTACATCGTCGTGCTGGCCGGCGATCACGTCTACAAGATGGACTACGAGCGGATGCTGATCCAGCACGTCAACGAATCCGCGGACGTGACGATCGCGTGCATCGAAGTGCCCATCAACGGTGCGTCGGGCTTGGGGATCATGCACGTCGATGCCGAAGACCGCATCAGGACTTTTCTGGAGAAGCCCGCGCATCCGCCGGAGATTCCGAACCGTCCCGGGTTCGCGCTCGCGAGCATGGGCATCTACGTGTTTCGGCGGGATTTCCTCAACGACCAGCTGCGGCGCGACGCGGCGGACGCGCATTCGAGCCACGACTTCGGAAAAGACCTGATTCCGTACATCGTCGAGCACGGCGTCGCGGTGGCGCACCCTTTCGCGCAATCCTGCGTGCGGTCGCATTCGGAGACCGAATCCTATTGGCGCGACGTCGGCACGCTCGACGCCTACTTCGACGCCAACATCGACCTGACCGATACCGTGCCGGATCTCGACGTCTACGATCGCAACTGGCCGATCTGGACCTACGGCAAGATCACGCCGCCGGCGAAATTCGTTCACAACGTCGACGGCCGCCGCGGCATGGCCATTTCCTCGCTCGTCTCCGGCGGATGCATCGTGTCCGGCTCGACGCTGCGTAACTCGCTCCTCTGCGACAACGTCCACGTGCATTCGTATGGAGAGGTCGACCACGCGATCGTGCTGCCCGGCGTCGACATCGGCCGCGGCGTGCGGCTGGGCAAGGTGATCGTCGACACCGGCGTGCGCATCCCCGAAGGCCTGATCGTCGGCGAGGACGCCGAGAGCGACGCCGCGCGCTTCCGCCGCACCGAGAACGGCGTGTGCCTGATCACCCAGCCGATGGTCGACCGCTTGCCGCAATGAGGGGCGGCGCGAATCTACGCGTTCTGTCGGTCGCGTCCGAAGTCTTTCCACTGGTCAAGACCGGCGGCCTGGCCGACGTCGTCGGCGCGCTGCCGCAGGCGCTTGCGCGGGAAGGTGTGGCGATGCGGACGTTGGTGCCGGGCTATCCGATCGTGCTCCAGGCCGTGCGCGACGCCGAGACCGTGCATACGTTTGCCGCCATGCACGGCGCGCCCGCGCGGCTTCTTGCTGCGAATGTCGCGGACCTCGATTTCCTCGTCCTCGATGCGCCGCACCTCTACGCGCGTCCGGGCAATCCCTACGTCGGCGCAGACGGGCGTGAATGGCCCGACAACGCGCTGCGTTTCGCGGCGCTCGGCGCCGCCGCGGCCGAAGTTGGGCGCGGTTGCATCCCGAACTTCGTGCCCGACATCGTGCACGCGCACGACTGGCAGGCCGGACTGGCGCCCGCCTATCTGCATTATGGCGACGCGCCGCGGCCGCGCACGGTGATGACCGCGCACAACCTGGCGTTCCAGGGACAATTTCCGGCGTCGCTGCTCGCAACACTCGGTTTGCCGCCGCGCGCCTACGCATCGGATGGCGTCGAATATTACGGAACCATCAGCTATCTCAAAGCCGGGCTGGCGCTCGCCGACCGCATCACCACGGTGTCGCCAAATTACGCGACAGAGATTCGCACGCCGGAGTTCGGCATGGGACTCGACGGCTTGCTGCGCCACCGGTCCGCCGTCCTGATCGGCATCCTGAACGGCATCGACACCGACCGCTGGAATCCCGCCGCCGATCCGCATCTGCCGGCCCGCTTCGACGCCAAGCATCTCGTGCAGCGTGCCGACAACAAGGCAGCTTTGCAGACGCGGATGAACCTGGCGCTGGATCCCGCCGCGCCGCTCTTCGCCGTCGTCGGCCGCCTGACCTGGCAGAAGGGAATGGACCTGTTGCTGGGCGCGTTGCCGGGTCTCCTCGACTTGGGCGCGCAGTTCGTCCTGGTGGGTTCAGGCGATGGCTGGATCGAGGCCGGCTTCGTCGCCGCCGCGAAGGGCAATCCAAAACGCGTGGCCGTCCGCATCGTCTATGACGAGGCGCTCGCGCACTTCGTTCAAGGCGGCGCCGATGCGCTCGTGATGCCATCGCGCTTCGAGCCGTGCGGCCTCACGCAGCAGTGTGCGTTGCGTTACGGCACCATTCCGGTCGTCGCACGCGTCGGGGGCTTGAGCGATACGGTGATCGATGCCAACGAAATGGCGCTGGCGGCGGGATCGGGAACGGGCGTCATGTTTGCGCCGGTGACGCAGGACGCGCTGGCGCTGGCGCTCGACCGGACCGTGCGGCTGTGGCACCAGCGCGCGACGTGGCACCGGCTGCAATTGCACGCGATGGCCGTCGATGTCGGCTGGAGCCGCCCCGCGAAGCATTACGCGCAGATGTATCGCGAGCTCGTGGCGGGCCGAGTCCACTGAAATCATGCGTCGCGCCGATTCCGGCACTCCCGAACCTTTAGGCGTGACGCTTGTTCCGGGAGGCGTCAACGTCGCGGTGTTTTCGGCGCACGCAGCCGCGATCGAGCTCTGCCTCTTCGACGCGTCCGGACACACCGAACAGGAACGCGTCGCGCTGCCGGAGCGCACCGGCGACGTTTTCCACGGCTTCGTCGGCGGCATCGAACCGGGGCGCCGCTACGGGCTGCGAGCGCATGGACCGTACGACCCGCGCGTGGGCCACCGCTTCAATCCGGCAAAGCTCCTCGTCGATCCCTACGCGAGAGCGCTCGACCGCCGATTCGCGCTGCATCCATCTTTGTTCGGAGAATCGCCGGATGGCGCGAGACGCGACGACAGCGACAGCGCGCCGTTTGCGCCGAAGGCGATCGTGGTGCCCGATTTTGCTCCCGCGGCGACGCGACGGCCGCACACGCCGTGGCCGCGCAGCATCGTCTACGAGCTGCATGTACGCGGATTTACGAAGATGCATCCGGAAATTCCCGAAGGCTTGCGCGGGACCTGCGCGGGCCTCGCGCACCCGACTGCGCTCGCGCACCTCGTCCGGCTGGGCGTCACCAGCGTTGAACTGATGCCGGTGGCCGCGGCGATCGACGACTGGCATCTGCGGCCACTGCGCCTCACCAATTATTGGGGCTACAACCCGGTTGCGCTGATGGTCCCGGAGATGCGCCTTGCGCCGGGAGGCTTGGCCGAGCTCGCAAATTGCGTGGCCGCGTTCCACGAGGCGGGCATCGAGGTTCTGCTCGACGTCGTGCTGAACCACACAGGTGAAGGCGATGCGCGTGGGCCGACATTGAGCTTTCGCGGTCTCGACAACGCGACGTATTACCGCATCGATGCCGCCGGAGGCTACGTCGACGATACCTGGTGCGGCAACACAGTTGCGCTCGATCGTCCTCCGGTGATGCGCCTGGCACTCGACGCTTTGCGCTACTACGCCATCGCCGCGGGCATCGACGGCTTTCGCTTCGATCTCGCCACCACACTTGGCCGCACCGATCGCGGTTTCGAACCGGAGTCGCCGCTGCTGGCGGCGATCGCCCAGGATCCCGTGCTGCGCGAACTGAAACTCGTTGCCGAGCCTTGGGACGTCGGGCCCGGCGGCTATCGTCTCGGTGCGTTCGGGACAAATTGGCGGGAATGGAACGACCGCTATCGCGACACCGTGCGTCGCTTCTGGCGTGGCGATGCCGGAGTGACCGGCGAGCTTGCGACGCGCATGGCGGGCTCGGCGGATATCTTCGAGCGGCGGTTGCGGCCGCCATCGTGCTCGATCAACTTCGTCGCCGCACACGATGGCTTCACGCTCGCCGACCTCGTCGCCTTCGAGCGCAAGCACAACGAGGCCAACGGCGAGGACAATCGCGACGGCAACGACGTCAATCATTCGTGGAACCACGGAGTCGAGGGACCTTCGGCGGATGCGGCAATCGAGTCGCGCCGCCGGCGTGACGTTCGAAGCTTGCTCGCCACGCTTTTCATGTCGCGCGGGACCCCAATGCTCGCGATGGGCGACGAATCGGGTCGCTCGCAAAAGGGCAACAACAATGCCTATGCGCACGATGACGCCACGACGTGGCTCGACTGGCCGGCGATGGATGCCGGACTGGTCGCGCTCGTTGCGAAGCTGACCGCCCTGCGGCAGGCCCATCCCGCGCTTCGCGACGACCGTTGGCTTCGCGGCGAGCCGATCGACGCGAGTGGCGTGCCCGACGTGGAATGGCGGCATCCGGGCGGCAATGCGATGACCGGCGAGGATTGGGAGCATCCGGAAGGACGCGTGATCGTCGCTGCGTTGTATGCGCCCGCGGATGGCGGCGCCGCTGCGGATCATGTGGTGGTCGCCCTCAATTCGAGTGATGGCGACGTCACCGTGCGCTGGCCCGGCGCGCGCGATGGCTTCCGCTGGCGGAGGGCCATCGATACGGCAGTGCTGACAGGCGTTGCCGCCGATGCTGGCAACACCGACGTGATCTCGGCGCGCTCTGCGGTCGTCCTCGTCGAGGAAGGCGATGCGGATTCGAAGAGGCGCAATACCGGCATCGAGCCCGAAATACTCGATCGCCTGGCGCGGGCAGCGGGCATCGCACCGGATTGGACGGACGTGGAAGGGCACATGCACGTCGTGCCGGACGACACGCGTCGCGCCCTGCTGGCGGCGATGGGGCTCGGCGCGGCCGCGAACGCTGGTCGTCCCGGAAGGCGCGAATGCGTGCATTGCGATCGCCGTTGGCGAACGGCAGGGGCCGCGCCGCAGCGCTCTGCACGTTCGCGGCGAAAACGGCACGATACAGAACGTTGCGTTCTCAGGCGACGACCTGCCCGGTGAATCGATCGTCGCGGCCGACGGCGGAAGCGTCTTCCGGCGCCTCGTCACGCTGCCGTCTCTCGCGATGGGAAGCTACACCGTCACCATCGACGACCGGCCCGAGTCGGCGTGCCGGCTCATTGTCGCGCCGCGCGGCTGCCACCTTCCGCGCACGCTGCGCGAAGGCGGGCGGCGCTTTGGCCTCGCCGCCCACTTGTATGCGCTGCGTCGTCGAAGAGACCAGGGCATCGGCGATTTCACGACACTGGGTGAGGCCGGCGCGGTCACGGCACGGGCCCGCGGGGCCGTCGTCGCGCTCAATCCGCTGCATGCGCTTTTCACCACGGAGCGCCATCGGGCGAGTCCGTATCAACCGTCGGACCGGCGCTTTATCGATCCAATCTACATTGACGTCGAATGCGTGCCCGACTTCGAGGCGTCGTCGCAGGCGCGGCGCGTGCTGGCTTCGAACGCGGAAGCCGTTGCGCATCTTGCGGAGGGATCGCGCGTCGACTACGAGGGCGTCTGGCGCGTGAAAGAGGCCGTGCTCGCCGAGTGCTTCGAGACCTTCGAGCGGCGTGGGCGCGACGACTCACTTGTCGCGGAATTCGATCGCTTCGTCGGCGCAGGCGGCGCGACGCTTACGCAATTCGCCACGTTCGAGGCGATCGCCGCGCTCCATCCTGACTCCGCGTGGACGCAGTGGCCCGCGGCTTTGCAGCAGCCGGACGGGCGCGCGGTGGCGGATTTCGCGCAGAAACATGCAAGCCGGGTGCGCTTCGCGCTCTATCTGCAATGGCTTGCCGACCGGCAATTGGGCGACGCCGCGGCCGCGTCCCGGGCCAGTGGTCTCTCGTTCGGTTTCTGTCGCGACCTGGCCGTCGGTGCTGCCCGGGATGGCGCGGAAAGCTGGTCGACGCAGGCTGCGCTCGCGCGCGGCGTTTCCATCGGCGCACCGCCGGATCCCTTTGCGGCGGCCGGGCAGGTCTGGAGCTTGCCGCCACCGCTTCCGGAGGCGCAGTACGACGATGGCTACGACGGGTTTCGCACGCTCATCCGCGCCAATGTCCGGCACGCCGGTTTGTTACGCATCGACCACGTGATGAGCTTGTCGCGCCTCTTCTGGATTCCCGACGGCGCGGCGGGCGCCGTCGGCGCGTATGTGCGCTATCCGTTGGACGATCTCCTCGGCGTCCTCGCGCTGGAGAGTGTGCGCGCGCGCTGCGCCATCGTCGGCGAAGATTTGGGCACGGTTCCCGGAGGCTTTCGCGAGCGCATTGCCGACGCGGATGTGTTGTCGTCGCAATTGCTGTGGTTCGAGCGCGACGGCGTTGCATTCCGCGCGCCGTCCCGCTATGCGGCCAAGGCCGTCGCATCGGTCTCGACGCACGACCTGCCGACGTTGGCCGGGTGGTGGAACGGTACGGACATCGAAGAGCGACATGCGTTGCGCCTCATCGATGACGAGGGCGCACACCGCGCGCGGGGTGAACGGCAGGTCGACAAGGAGGCCCTCGCAACGGCGGCCCGCGCCGAGGACCCTTCCACCTTCGCGACATTCGATACTGCTCGTCCGCACGAAGCGGCCATCACGCAGGACATCCATCGATTTGTCGGCGCAACGCCCGCGATGCTGGTGCTGCTGCAGGCGGACGATCTCGCGGCGGAGGCCGTCGCGCAGAACCTGCCGGGCACCGACCGCGAGCGCCCGAACTGGCGAAGGAAAGTCGGTGTTGCCGCGACGGAACTCTGGCACACGGAATGTGGAGCGGCGGCAACCCGGGACTTCGCGGTGTCGCGCGGCCGAACCGAGGATGACGGCTGAGCCTGAGCGTGGCTACGAGGCCACTTCGGCCGGTGAACCCGTGCGAGCGCTGACCGCGAGCGCATCGAGGGTGAGTGCGATGTCAATGGATTCGTCCGGTGTTGCGCCGAACCATTGATCCCAACCATAGCGAACGAGATCGTGGAACGACTCGGCTTCCGCCAGGAAACCGTTGCCCGCAGCCGTCTCGATGATTTCGCGCTGTGCATCCCAACCCGTCCCGCGGCTTATCGAACCCGCATCGCCTGCGATGAAGGCATGGCGGTGCCGGATTGTTGCGAAGCTGCACGAGATCTGCGCGAGCAGGCCGCCCGCAAATTCCAGAGTGGCCGACGTGGTCAGATCGACCCCTGACCCAGCCCAACGCGATTGGGCGAATACGCGACTTGGCTTCGTACCGGCGACTGTCCGGACCAAGCTGACCGGGTAGGAGCCGGCATCCATGAGCGCTCCGCCTGCAAGGTTCGGATTCATCCGGATATTCGCCGCGTCAGACAGCGGAAATCCGAAGGACGCCTGGATCAGCTGCAAGTTGCCGATGGCATTTGCCGCCAGCAACTCCCGCATCTTCAACGTCTGAGGTTGTGCGCGGTACGGGTATGCCTCGACAACGTACACAACGTTTCGCCGCGCCGCTTCGAACATCGCTCTCGCTTCGGCCGCCGTCGCCGCGAGGGGCTTCTCGCACAGCACATGCTTGCCCGCGTCAGCCGCACGGATCGACCACGCGGCGTGAAGGTTGTTGGGCAGGGGAACGTAGATCGCATCGATTTCGGGGTCATCGAGCAACGCTTCATAGGTGGGATGAACCCGTGCGACGCCGGTGTCCCGCGCGAACGCGGTCGCTCGATCGACGTCGCGGCTTGCCACCGCGGCGACAACGACCTTCGGCGAGGCGCGCACGCTTTCCGCAAACAGGCGGGCGATCTTCGCAGCCCCGAGGACTCCAATCCGCAGCGGGCCGTCAGGGGACAAATTCATGGCCATTTTCCGATTTCAGCCAAGCCACCAGTCCCCGGAAACCATCTGCGCCACACAGTCCTGAATGTGCGTGATCGTCGTCGCCTGGGCCGCGCGCCAGTCACGTTCCAGCGCGAACGCGAGCAGTTTGCGATGCTCCTCCACGACGGGTTCGCCGCGAAACACAGACGCCAGCATGAGGTAGCGCAGGTATTTGTCATAGATGCCCGCGTGCATTTCGAGGAGAACGCGCGAGCCGCAGGCAGAAATGAGCGCGTTGTGAAATTCCCAATCGTATCGCCGCAGGATCTCCTCCGAGGACCGGTCCCCGGTGCCCATTCGCCGCTCGAGTGACGAGAGCTTGTGGTGCGCCGCGACGACGCGTCCCTCCCATTCCACGTCGCCTGCCTCGAAAGAGCTTCGCAGCGCGTCGCATTCGAGGAGCTGGCGCATGGCAGCGACCTCACGCAGGTTGTCCGGAGAAATCGAGGCGACTTCGAAACCCCGCGCGCCCTCGGCCGTGATGAGCCCTTCGGACGCAAGGCCGTTGAAGATTTCCCGCAGAGTACTCACCGCCGAGCCATAGGCATCCCGCATCCGATCCAGTGTCAATTTCTGGCCAGGCGCAAGGCGCCCGTAGACGATGTCGGCGCGGACGCGGCGGTAGGTCATTTCACCTACGGGCGTACTCGGGGCCGCGGCGTGTGCCGACGCCATGCGTCGGGCGACGACCCCCCGTTCGCTCAGGGTCTTGGCGGGCGCTTCGCCGGAGGGTCGATTGATCGGGCTGCGTCGCATCCGTTGCTCCTCGTTTCCGATGATATTGCTATTGTCCTACGAACATCATAATATCCTATGAGCGTTTTGAAATACACGATGCTCGTCGACAACGGGCGGCACAGTCCCGTGACGCGTAACTCGAACGGAGGAGTTCATGCAGACCAAGCTCACACGACGTTCGCTGCTGGCGGCAGGTGCCTCGATGCTGGCGCTCGGCGCATTCCCGCACGCCCATGCGCAAGCTAAGACCAAGTTGCGTTTCAGCGCGGCGTTCACCGAACAGGATTTGCGCGCGGATGCGTACAAGGCGTTTGCCGCCGCGATCAAGGACGGCTACGACTTCGAGCCTTATTGGGGGAACACGCTATTCAAGCAGGGCACCGAACTCATCGCCCTTCAGCGGGGCAACCTGGAAATGGTCAACCTCGCGCCGGCGGACATATCGAAGCAGATTCCCGCGTGGTCACTGATGACCTCGGCTTACTTGTTCCGCGACGCGGCCCACCTGAAAAAGACTTTCAAGAGCGACGTTGGGCGGGATTTCATCAAGATGGCCCACGATCAGCTCGGCATCCAGGTCATCACGCCCGTCTACTTCGGGTCGCGTAACGTCAACCTGAAGCCTGACCGCGTGATCAAGACTCCCGCGGACATGGCTGGAATCAAACTGCGGATGCCGCCGGGCGAGTTCTGGCAGTTTCTCGGAGAGTCCATTGGCGCCAATCCGACGCCCGTGGCTTACGCCGAGGTCTACACGGCGTTGCAGTCGGGTGCCATCGACGGGCAGGACAATCCGCTGGTCGCCAGCAAGCTCATGAAGTTCTATGAGGTTACGACGCAGTTCGTCCTGACCGGCCATGTCATCGGCTACGACGTGATGTCGATGAGCGCCAAGATTTGGGATGCCATGGCTCCGGCGCAGCAGGCGGCATTCCAGGCAGCCGCCGAGAAGGCGATCGACGACTACGTCATGAAGTTCAGCGCGCAGGAAAAAGAGGTCCTGGAATTCTTCAAGGCCGACGGCAAGAAGGTCTACACGCCTGACCTGGTTGCGTTTCGCACGTTTGCCCAGAAGAAGTACCTCGACAAATACGGCCAGGACTGGCCCAAAGGCGCGCTCGAGCGGATCAACGCGCTGTAGACAAGGGCGTCCCCGTGTAATGACCGGCATCGCCAGCCATTGTTCGCAATGGCTGGCCGGCTGGCCACTCGTCTGCAAAGGTGCGTCTTAAGCGGAGTCGATAGCCGCCATGGAACCTACGAAGCCCCCCAAGTCCCCGAGCGCCGCTTCGTGGCTGAGAAGACGGGCCGAGAACGTGATCGTCGCGCTGATTGCGATCATGTTCATCTCCTTCCTTCTGCAGATTGCCTTTCGCTACCTCCTGAACCGTCCGCTTGGCTGGACCGATGAAGTCACCGTCCTCTGCTGGGTGTGGCTGGTGCTCTGGGGCGCGGCGTTCATATTGTCGGACAAGGACGAGATCCGGTTCGACATTGTCTACGGACTTGTCGGCGAGCGAGCACGCCGCACTTTCACCGTGATTTCCAGCCTCGCGCTGGTCGTGCTCTTTGTCGTCTCGTTGCCTGCTTCCTGGAACTATGTGCTCTTCATGAAGCGGGAAAAATCCGCATTCCTGGGGATGCGGTTCGATTATCTGTACTCCATCTACGTCATTTTCTCCGTCGCGTGCATCGTCAAGCACGGATGGATCGCCTGGAGCGTGTTCCGCGGCAGAGGCTCGCCCGAGGTGGACGTGCTCGAAGAAGGGGAGCGGATCTGATGCCCAGCCATTTCGCGCTGTGCATCGTCGTCCTGATTGCGCTCGCGCTGTTCGGGTTGCCGATCGGCCTGTCGATGATTTCCGCGTCGGTGTTCTATCTGCTGGTTGCGGGCCTCGACCTCGGCACGGCGGGCGAGCAGATCCTGAATGGCCTGTTCAACAGCTATGTCCTTCTGGCAGTGCCCCTCTTCATCCTTGCCGCCGATTTGATGAACAGCGGAAGCCTGACCGACCGGCTGCTGAAGTTTTGCCTTGTGCTTGTAGGTCGATTCCGCGGCGGACTCGGTCACGTCAATGTGGTGGCAAACATCATCTTTGCGGGAATGTCGGGTTCAGCCATTGCGGACGCCGTAGGCATCGGCCGCATCATCATCGGGATGATGACGCGCAATGGAAAGTATCCCATCGAGTATGCCGCCGCGATCACCGCTTCGGCCGCCATCATCGGACCGATCATTCCGCCATCGATTCCGATGGTCGTGTACGCACTCGTCTCCGACACTTCAATCGGCTATCTCTTCCTTGGCGGAGTCGTTCCGGGGCTGTTGCTCGGTGTGGCGTTCATGATCATGAACACGGTAATCGCCCGGCGCAGGAACTATCCCGTCGAGCCGCCGGTGCCGATGCGAGAAATCCCGCACATCACGCTGGATGCATTCCCCGCACTGATGCTGCCGGTCGTGCTGCTGTTCGGTATCTACGGCGGGGTGATGACGCCGACGGAGGGCGCGGCGGCAGCGGCAGCGTACGCGTTGTTGGCATCGGCGCTCATATACCGCTCGATCTCGCTCAAGCAGCTGTACGCCATCCTGCTCTCCAGCGCAAAGTCGACGACGTCGGTGGGAATGCTCATCGCCGGGGCATTGGTCTTCAATTACGTGGTCACGATCGAGAATGTTCCGCTCTCGGTACAACACTTCATCGCCACGTTCCATTTGACCGCGATTGGCTATCTTCTCCTCGTCAACGGGATATTGCTTGTCCTGGGGTGTCTGCTCGAGGGAACCACGATTCTCCTCGTCATCGTTCCCATCCTGATTCCGACAGCAAAGGCACTCGGCATCGATCTCGTGCATTTCGGGGTTGTCGTGGTCGTCAACATCATGATTGGACTTCTCACGCCGCCGTTCGGCCTGTTGCTCTTCGTCGTCGCCAACATGACCAAGAAGCCCCTGATGTCCATTGTCCGCGAAGCGACCCCATTCATTCTTGTCGCGATAGTCGTCCTGGTAATCATCACCTTCGTTCCACAGACTGTGCTGTGGCTGCCCAGAGTCATGGGCTACAAGGGGTAGGCAGCCCCCATGCCGGCAAATGCAACCATGACAAGCGCAAAACCTATCTACGTCTTGAATGGCCCCAACCTGAATCGCCTGGGCCGGCGGGAGCCGGAAATCTACGGCAATGTGACGCTCGCGGAAATCGAAGCGCGATGCAGAAGCACAGCGGCCCCGCGGGCAATTGAGTTTCGCCAGACGAACAGTGAAGCGCAGCTGATCGACTGGATCCACGAGGCCATCGACCTCGGCAGCGCCATCATCATCAATCCGGCCGCCTACTCCTTCACGTCAATCGCGATACTCGATGCGCTGAAGATGTTCTCCGGGCCGATCGTGGAACTCCATATTTCCAACATTCACAAGCGAGAAGAGCACTACCACCACTCCTACGTCTCCAAAATCGCCACGGCGGTCATCGCCGGCCTCGGGCCCGATGGATACGTGATGGCCACGCGGGCAATCATCGAGATGATCGAGCGCAATCCCCGGAACGATGGTGGCTGATGGCTCTGCTCGGTAGTGCAGCGATGCTGCTCTGGTTCGACATCATCCCGGAGC
>WNFM01265932.1_pt1 | contig 25094 bp, 20 predicted proteins | sample 5400271 | NCBI WGS metagenome assembly WNFM01 (sample SAMN13153352, study PRJNA577476) | soil metagenome | isolation source: 60 cm saprolite on Douglas fir-dominated hillslope | place: USA:California | collected 2013-09-17 | reverse complement strand
GGCGAGATGGGCTTCGACTACATGGGCATGTCTTATCAGGAGCAGAAGGCACGGCAGGGGCTGCCGGCTTCGGTCATCTTCGGCTTCTCGCTGGTGTTTGTGTTTCTAATCCTGGCGGCCCTCTATGAGAGCTGGTCATTGCCTTTCAGCGTGCTGCTGAGCACGCCGGTCGCGGTATTCGGCGCCTTTGGAGTGTTGTGGCTGCGCCGGACGGTGCTCAGCGCTCTCTATCCGGCGTACATGGTGCAAATTGAGAACGACGTTTATTCCCAGATCGGTTTGGTGATGTTGATCGGCCTGGCGGCCAAGAACGCGATTCTGATCGTCGAGTTTGCCAAGGAACAGTACGAAAAGGGTAAGCCTCTGGTGGATGCGGCGCTTGAAGGCGCCAGGCTCCGCCTGCGGCCCATCCTGATGACCTCTTTCGCGTTCATTCTGGGTTGTGTGCCGCTATGGATAGCAACGGGTGCAGGTTCAGTGGCCCGTCAGATCATGGGGACCACCGTAATCGGAGGTATGGCAGCGGCTACAGCGATTGCCATATTCATTATTCCGGCGCTATTCGTTTTGGTCGAGCGTTTGTCGAAACGCTGGAGCGCCGAAGTGCACAGTGTTCCGCAGCCGCGCCCGGTAGAAGGAGATTAAAGGTGACGAAATTAACAACCCTTTTACTGGTTGTGCTGCTAACTGCAGGCTGCGCGGTGGGGCCGAACTATAAAAGGCCGAACGTAAACCCTCCTGGTGTGTACCGTGGAGTTATGCCGCAAGAGGCAGCGCAGCCTGCAACGGAATCGCTCGGAGACCAGAAATGGTGGGAGGTGTTCCAGGATGAAGAACTGCAGAAGCTGATCCGGACTGCTCTCCAGCAGAATTTCGATGTGCAAATTGCGGCGGCGCGCATCCTGCAAGCGCAGGCGCAGTTGGGAATTACACGAGCCGACCAGTTCCCCTCGATTGCCGCCGGAGCCTCAGCGATCGACCAGCGTTCGCCGCAACAAAAGATTCTCCCGGCATTTAACTCGAGCGCGAACCAGGTAAGTCTCTCGCTGGCCTGGGAACTGGACTTCTGGGGCAAGTATCGACGGTCGACTGAAGCGGCGCGGGCCAATCTTCTGGCCAGTCAATGGGCTCGACAGGAGGTCATCAGCACACTGGTCGCTAACGTTGCCAGTGCTTACTTTCAGCTCCGAGAGCTTGATCTGGAACTGGAGATCTCCCGGAACACCCTGGGCTCTCGCCAGAATTCGCTTAAATTGACTCAGCTGCTAGCGGACCACGGGGCCACCTCCCTGCTGGATGTGCGCCAGGCTGAGCAGTTGGTATTCACCGCGGCCGAACAGGTGCCCGATCTTGAGCGTCGCATTGAGCAGCAGGAGAATTTCATCAGCACTCTGCTGGGAAAGAACCCGGGCGCAGTTGCGCGCGGACGCAAATTGACGGAGCAACCACATGCGCCGGAAGTTCCGGCCGGGCTGACGTCACAACTCCTGGAACGCCGGCCCGATATCCGCCAGGCTGAACAGCAATTGATTGCTTTCAATGCACGCATTGGCGTGGCCAAGGCTGCGTACTTTCCGCAGATCAACCTGACGGCTGATGCGGGATACCAGAGTTCAGCCCTGACCAGCCTGTTCAGCGGCCCTCTGGGACTGTGGAGCTTTGGCGGCGCGCTGACGCAGCCGATCTTCGAAGGTGGAAGACTTCGCAACAACGTGAGGTTGACAGAAGCCCAGAAAAAGGAAGCAGTTCTGGTTTATCAACAGACGATTCAGGGGGCGTTTCGAGAAGTTTCCGACTCGCTCGTCGCGTATCGCAAGGATCAAGAGTTCCGCGCACAGCAGGAGCTGCTCACCAACTCAGCTCAGGACGCAGCCCATCTTTCTGATATCCGATATCAAGGAGGGGCCACCAGCTATCTTGAGGTGCTGACAAATCAAACAAATTACTTCTCCGCCGAACTCAACCTGGCCCAAGCCCGCCTCAATGAACTGCTGGCCCTCGTCGGGCTCTACAAAGCGCTGGGAGGAGGCTGGCAACAATAGGCAGTCGTGATTTCAACGCAGGCGCTGCCGAGCAGCGTTAATCGCCGATCCGTGACGGCATGTTCAGCCTATTGCTCGGCATAGAACAAGAAAGGACCGCATTATGGAAACCAAGGTGATTGTCTCAATCCTGTTATGCATTGTTACCGTATCCCAGCCGGCATTCACCGCAGTACAAAGTAAGTCCACCGACCAGGAACCGCCATCTGTAATGATGGCCTCCTCCTCAGCGGATAACGCTCATGTTCTGGCAGATCTACTTGCGATCGCTCCGGCGGTCCCCCTCGGCCCACGTGATTTACTTCGGAATTATGAATTGGAAATGGCTTCGATTGCAGTGCAATTGTCGACAGATCTGGCAGTTATTTCGAATGCAGTGGGAACGGGACAGATCACCAGAGAGCAGGGAGAATACGTCAGCGGTGAACGATACCAGGTTGCAATGATGCAGTTTCAGCTTTTCAGTGCATTGCACGCGATGCTGGAGGCGGATATCGCCCGAACGCCCGCTGTACGAACAGACTCTACCCCGTCCGCTGCTGGCGAGATGGTAGTTGTGGCAATGCCACTTTCCTCTTTGCGGTTAAATCCCTCACTGGTCGAATATCTGGGATTGACCTCAACGCAAGTTAGTTCCATCCAGAGATTGATGGACCAGGCACGTCCAGCAACAGAACAGTTGATGCATGAACTGCGGACCATTAACGGAGCGTTGCGTGCCGCTATTCAACAGCGGCAGAACAATGAAAATGAAGAAGCTGCACAAAGGCTGGCAGCTAGGCAAGCAAGGCTCCTCAAGCAGCTAATAAAGGCCAACTTACGTCTCCAGCAACGGATCAACGACGTGCTTGATCCACGACAGCGGAAGAAGCTCGACTCCTTCAGGCGCACGAGCGAAGTCACGGCGAGAGAAGGGAACTAAAGATCTCAAATCCTGCTTCGGGTCCTTATCCGTAAAAAGCATTCCACAGCTTGGCGGCACTCGCTCACGGTTCTAAGCCTCTGTTGCAGGAAGATGCCGAGCCAATCTCGCAACTGGGTGCGGGAAAAGGTTTTGGAAGTTCCGCGTCCTTCGTCAAGCACTAAACGTGGAGGTCACAATGATTGTCCCCAATCCCCCGGCAGCGGTGAGAGTGCTGTTGGTGGACGACGAGGTCCCGCAATTGGAATTGCGCGCGGCAGTGATGAAGACGCACGGATTTTCAGTCGTCACAACATCCGATCCCATTGAGACCATCTCGATCATCGCGAACACGAACGAGACAATTGATGTAGCGATCCTGGATTACGACATGCCAGTCCTGAACGGCTGCCTTCTGGCAAACCGCCTCAGGTCTGCTTTCCCGGAGTTGAAAATCATCCTGTACTCCGGCGCCGTCGATATTCCGGAAAGCGAAATGACCAGCATTGACGTTTTTGTTCCCAAGAGCGATGGCATGGCCGCGCTGCTTAACCAGATTGCAGATTTCACACAGGGTGAGAACGGGGTGCCGACAGCTTCGTCCTGGGCAAGGCGACAGTGGGCGTGACGCCTAAGATCCAGCGGGCGCGGCCGACGTCAGATCGTTGGGATAGTTCCACCATCGATAACATATTCACTTCCAGTAATGGATGAAGCACGGTCAGAAGCCAGGAAAGCGACAAGCTCGGCGACTTCTTCGGGACGTCCTGGCCGGCCGAGCGGAATGCCGCCAAGCGAATCCATCAGCCCTTGTCGTGCTGTGCCGGTATCGGTGCCGCCTTCCGTGGCCAATCGTTCAATCAGTGCTTCCGCAGCAGTTGTTTCAATGAACCCCGGAGCCACGCTGTTCACCCGTATACCGTGAGGGCCAACCTGCTTGGAAAGCCCTTTGCTGTAGTTCGTCAGCGCGGCTTTCGCGGCTGCATACGCGAGGGTGGCTTCCCACAGCGGAAGGGTCCTTTGGATGGAGGAGATGTGGATGATGACGCCTGAGCGCTGCTTCAGCATCGAGGGGAGCAGGCCGCGGTCCAGTCGTACCGCGGCAAATAAATTCTGGTTGATGGCGTTCTGCCAGTCCTCGTCGCTGAGAGCCAGCGCGCCTCCACCAGGCGCGGATGAGCCGCCAACATTGCTCACCAGAATGTCTATGCCTTCGAGACGCTCCAATGTGGCCGTGATGACTTTGCGAATTCCATCGGCTGTGCTGATATCGGCTTGCACGAACAAGATACCTGCTTCGAGGTTGGCCGGGGTAGAGCGAGCAGTGGTTAGAACTCTTGCTCCACCTGTGGCGAGGCGCTTGACGATCGCTTCACCTATGCCTTTAGTTCCGCCCGTCACTAACGCGCGCCTGCCTTCGAATTCGCGTCTGTTCGAGATTTCCATTGTTCCTCTCTTCAGGATCTGTCTCCGCGGAGAGCCAGGGATTCAACGTCCTGTGTCTGGCAGTCTTACCATCACTGTGGACCGCTCGAAGCGCCGCTCTGCCGCAGCACCACCTGTGACGGGTCCTTCAGCTCGGTAACGATCAGGAATCTCCGCGAAGGCGGAGTCGTACCGGCCGCTCCACTACCAGCGAGAGTCTTCAGCGGACCAATAGCTTGAACAATACCTGCGCCATCTGGGTTTGTCTTCAGCACCGCCAGAGGTTCTAGTTTTCCAAAAGGCGCATGATCGGACTCTGCGAGGTACACCTGGTATTGCGACTTGGGCGTGAGACCTTTCGCCGCAATCTGGACCAGGTCCAGCAGGCCGAGCGCATTTACGGCCACTGATGCCTCCGCGTCCGGCAATCCTGTTCCGGCCGCCTGCAGGTGCAGGCGCGCGGTATTAGCGGCCTCTCCCAGGGGCGCAAGGTTGTCAGTGCCAGGTCCGGTGGGAACTGCGTTCGGCACGTACACCAGAGCTTGTGTCGTCTGTCCAATAGGAATATTGGCTATGACTTTGTTGCTTAACGTATCAATTGCGGCCATCATCCCGCCGTTCTCCAATGCAACATAGACCCTGGCACCATCGCCCGAGGGCCAGATTCCGTGCGGAAGATTGCCGACCGGTATAGTCGCCACCAGTTCCGGTGTTGCGCCTCTGCGGAACGCCTTCACCTGGTTTGCGCCACCGATAGTGATGTAAGCGAACTTGCCATTGCGATTGTTTACGAAGTTCACATGGTTGGTAATCGGCCCCGTTTCCAGCAATGCCTTCTGTTCGAACGGCGGCTTGGAATTGAATACCTGGACTTTGCCCACGTCTTTCAGGGTGATCCATACCTCATCATTCTCTGGACTCACGGCGATGTTCGGGCAAAACGGGCTGGCCTGAGGCAAGCGCTTAATAACCTGATGAGATGCTGCGTCTGTTACGGCGAGTTCCGGAGTAAAGCTGGAACAGACAAAGCCATAGTGGCCGTCCGGGCCGAACATGGTCATGCCGGGGCCATTCGCTGTTTCAATTCGGCGGGTCTCCTTCATCTGCGCCGGATCGATGACCGAGACATAGTTTTCACCCCGTACTGTTACCCATACTTCGCTTCCGTCAGGGGTGAAAAATGCCTCGTGGGGCGACCGGCCCACGTAAACCGTTCCCTTCACCTTGTTTGTCGCCGTATCGATCAGCGTTACCGAATTCGAGGCCACAGAAACCACGGCTAGGGTCTTTGCATCGGGTGAGTAGCCCAGGCCATGCACCAGGAGTTGGCCTTTGTAGAGCGGGCTCAGAGCGCCGGGAACTGGATCGCCGAGCTTGATCACGCCCAGCAGCTTGTTGGTGGAAGGGTCAATGACAGAAACCGTGTTTGACGTCTGATCGGCCGCATAAACCCGGTCGTGGCTTGAGACGGAGATGTCTGGGCGTCCCCACGGCGCTTGTTGTGCGATGGCGCCAGACATTAGACAGAAGAGGGGCAGCCAGCGAAGTATTTTCATTGCTCGTACTCCTTGCTCGCGCGAGAGGCGCGCTGTTATTTGTGAGGCTGATGCTGTTTCAGCCAAAGCTGCATCAATTCAATTTCCGACTGTTGGTCAGTAATGATTTCTTGGGCCAGCCTGCGCATTTGCGGGTCTTTGCCATACATCAGTTGGGTCCTGGCCATGTCAATTGCGGCCTGATGATGCGGAAGCATCAATGTGACGAAGTCAACATCGCTGTCGCCGGAACGCCGTATTGATCCCACGGCAACATGCATCTTCTCCATGCTTGAGCTCAACTCGGACCAGGCGGGATCGGCAGCACGCTTATCGCTCAAGGAGGGGTTGGGGCTGGGCTGCGGCGCCGGCACTGCGAGCGCACAGATAATTGAAAGAATTGCTGATCGCCACGTGGATATCATTCTTCCTCCTTGCTGGATAAGATTCGTATCCTTCAAGAATGGCCGCCCAATGGTTGCTATATGAGACGTGGCTAGCGAGCCGGGCTGCTGCGGGAATCGTCACCTGGCGACAATCTGGAATTACTACCGAGCGGCCAGGCGGCCAATGCCAGCTCCCTGGTCCAGTCCCCGGCAGACCGCCGAGCCTGCTCAGAAACCATACAATTCATTTACTGCGCCGGTTGTCGATTTTACTATTGTCATACGTCGTATGGATGGAGGAGCACAACCATGCAATATCTACTGCTGATTTACGAGAACGAGAAGCGCTTCAGCCAAGGCTATGACGAGACCGAAATGGGCGAATACCAGGCGTTTGGCAAGGAGTTTGCCAAGAACATTAAGGGCGGCAATGCTCTGCAGCCGACGGGGACGGCCAAGTCAGTGCGTGTGCGAAACGGGAAAACGGCGAGCACTGACGGCCCCTTCGCCGAGACAAAAGAACAACTTGGAGGCTATTACCTTGTGGAAGCCAGCAGTGCGGATGAAGCCGCAAAGCTGGCTGCCAAAATCCCTGGGGCGCGCTTTGGCACAATCGAGGTCCGGCCAATCATGACTTTCTCTTGAACGCCGGTCGCTGCTCGTCAAGCTGCCGATGAAAGCAGCGACTGGCGAGTCGCCAACGGTGTAATCAGGCGTGCGCAGTTTCCGCCATCCTTGGGGACTGCGCATGCCAGTCTTTGGAGGCGGCTGTTGCCATGCGCTCACGTAGCCAGATGGTTTGCGTCTATCGTATAGGGTCTTAGACTTTAGAATTGATAAGCCGTAAACTTTAGAATTCCTGATCAAGCGCGGGTTATTTGGAGGATGCAAATGTCGTTCTTTCGCGATTTGAAGATCGCCGTACGCTCCCTGGCGCGAGCTCGCGCATTGTGGATCACCGTGGCGGTTACCCTGGCTCTTGGGATCGGCGCCAATGCGGCCATCTTCAGTGTTGTGCGTGGTGTACTGCTGCGGCCGCTGGCCAATCGCGATGAAGATCGCCTGCTTTACGTGCGCCAGAGCGCTCCCGGCATCGGCGTCGAGAATGCAACGTTCTCCGTCCCGGAAATCAAGGACATCGACTCCGGTTTGAAGAGTATCAAGGAGTTCGGCACTTTTTCCGCGCTCGACTTCACCATTCTTGGGCTGGGCGAGCCACGCGAGATCCGCGCCGGCGTGGTTGATGGCAACTACTTTGAGGTGATGGGTCTGCGCCCGGTGCTTGGACGCCTGCTCAACCCCGGAGACGATGGCCAAAAAGCTGCTGGCGCAGCGGTCCTGACATACCGGTTCTGGGTGAACTCGCTGCATTCCGACCGTGGCGTGATCGGGAAAGTGGTCCGTCTTGGGGGCTTCGAAGGCAGCCGTTCCGCCACTATCGTTGGAGTCTTGGAGCCATCAGTGCCTTATCCGGTGGAAACCGAGCTGATTGCCAACATCGTCACCAGCCCGCATCACCTCTCGGCGACCATGGTTACCGGGCGCGAACATCGCATGACCGAGGTGTTCGCGCGCCTTGCTCCCGGAGCAGAGCTCGACGCTGCCCAAGCGGAGCTGCGCACCGTGCATGCGGCGATGGTGTCCGCGCATCCGGAGGTTTACAAGGCCGGGGACCACTACAAGATCGAAGTAACGCGCATGCATGACCAGATCAATTCGCGTGCCCGGACCATCTTGTGGGTGTTGTTCGCAGCATCCGGCTTGCTATTCGTGATTGCCTGCTCCAATGTTGCCAACCTGATTCTGGCGCGAGCTGTGCGCCGCGAACCGGAGATGGCCATTCGCGCGGCGTTAGGAGCAACCACGGCTGCGTTCAGGCGTTCGCTACTGGCGGAAGGTATTGTGCTTTGCGGCAGCGGCGCGCTGGCAGGGGTTGCCATTGCGGCCCCGATGGTGACCGTGCTGGCCCGCTATGCTTCGCGCTTTTCCGTGCGCGCTCTTGATCTCACGCTCGATCCCAGCCTGGTCTGGATCGGGGTTGCGCTCGCGTTGATCGCCGCCGTTTTCCTTGCCTTTGTGCCCCGCCTGCCTGCTCCGGATTCTTCCGCGGGATTCGGACTATCGAGCAGCGGCTTGCGCGTGAGCGGAGGAAGCAGACGGCGGCTTGGCATTTTTGCCGTGACACAAATCACGGCTTCATTCCTCTTGCTGGCTGGGGCGGGTGCGCTGGTGAAAACGCTGCTGGAACTGGAAAAAACGCAGCCGCCATTTGAAACAGCGCACGTTCTGGCGGTGAATCTGCCGGTAATGGCGGAAGGGAAAACGCCGGACCAGGTGCGGGATTTTTATCGTGAAGTGCAGCGCCGCGTCAGCACTCTGCCTGGGGTGGAACATGTTTCCTCGGGTTTCGGCGTTCCCTGGCGCGATGGCCGGGCACTGAGCATCAGCTTCACCTTCTCTGTGGAGGGCGCGCGGCGGGACAGCAGCGAGGATGCGCGCGCACGCTTCCGGTCGATATCGCCCGGATTCTTCGAAACTCTGGGAGTGCCGATTTTGGAAGGCCGGGACTTCCGGGACACCGACCGTGACGGCGCGGAACGGGTGGTGATCATCAGTAAGAGCGTTGCCCAGCGGCTATTTCCCGGGCGGGAGGCCGTGGATCGACACCTGCAATGGACCGACGGGGTGATGAAGTTCATCGGTATCAGCACTGAGCCGCGGCGGATTATCGGCGTGGTGCCTGACGTTGACGATGAAAACATCATTCCCGCGCCAGCCATAACGATATATCAGCCGTCAACCCAGGAAGGCTGGAACGGCCGCCTGTTCGTGCGCGCCAAGAATGATCCGTATGCACTGGTTCCAACCCTCACCCGGACAATCCATGAGATGGCGGCAGACCAGCCCGTGGAGCGGGCCAGCACGCTGGAAGACGTGCGCGCGGAAGTTCTCACGCCCGACCGTCTCAACGCTGTCGTATTCGGCGGGTTCGCCACACTGGCGCTGTTGATTTCCGTGGTGGGAGTGGCGGGCGTGCTCGCCTTCTCCGTAAGCGGGCGCACCCGCGAGTTCGGAATCCGCCAGGCCCTGGGCGCCCGCCCACATAGCATTCTCACCAAGGTCCTGTCTGAGGGCGTAGTGATTGCGAGCACGGGTGTAGCCGCGGGATTCGTGGTTGGCTTTGCCCTCGAACGCACCATCGGTAAGCACTTTGCGGAACTGAGATTGCCGGGAGCATTAACGTTGCTTGCGTCCGCGGCCGTAATACTCGCTGCTGCTGTGATCGCCTCAGCCCTGCCTGCGGCCCGGGCTGCCAGAGTTGATCCGGCGGAAGCGCTGCGCTCCGAGTAAATACCGATTGGGGGAGGCGTTGCGCGGCATTCTGCGGTATATTGCAAGAGCTTTTTATCCCGTGAGGTAGCCCGATGTCCCGAATTGTGCGCGGTGGATTGATTCAGGCCAGCAACGTGCTGAACGCAAACCAGCCGCTGGAAAAAATCAAGAAAGCCATGATCGATAAGCACCTGAAGCTGATTGAGCAGGCGGCGAAAAAGAAAGTCCAGGTGCTTTGCCTGCAGGAGATTTTTTACGGTCCTTATTTTTGCGCCGAGCAGAACACGCGCTGGTATGAACTGACGGAGCCGGTGCCCGACGGCCCTACCATCAAGCTGATGCAGAAGCTTGCAGCCAAGTATCGCATGGTGATAGTCGTCCCCGTTTATGAAAAAGAGATGACGGGACTCTACTACAACACCGCTGCAGTGATAGACGCCGACGGGAAATATCTGGGCAAGTACCGCAAGCACCACATACCGCAAGTTGCCCCGGGGTTCTGGGAAAAATTTTATTTCACGCCCGGCGATACCGGCTACCCGACTTTCCAGACCAAGTATGCGCGCATCGGCGTGTACATCTGTTATGACCGGCACTTCCCTGAGGGCGCGCGCATATTAGGCATGAACGGCGCGGAGATTGTGTTCAATCCTTCGGCCACCGTGGCCGGTCTTTCAGAATATTTGTGGGAGCTGGAACAGCCGGCGCACGCCGTGGCCAATGGATATTTTGTGGGAGCGCTGAACCGCGTGGGCCGGGAGGCGCCATGGAATATCGGCGAATTCTACGGCAAGAGCTATTTTTGCAATCCGCGTGGCAAGATCATTGCTCAAGCCAGCCGCGACAAAGACGAACTGGTGGTGGCCGATCTCGATCTCGATATGATTGCCGAAGTGCGCAATACCTGGCAGTTCTACCGCGATCGCCGGCCGGACAGCTATCAGCCTCTGGTGGCGCAGACCGGAAAAGCTGCGGGCGTCTAGCCGCGAATCGACGCGAAAGAACACGAATTCGAACCAGATATTAAAAGCGAAACCATGTCCATAACGTCGCCAGTCCTAAAGAAAGACATTCAATCCAGCTCGCTGTACAACCCTGATCTCGCGCCGGTGACGCCGGAGCGCCGCACATGGAGCACCTACAATTACGCGGCGCTGTGGATCTCGATGTCAGTCAACATCCTTACTTATATGCTGGCGGCAAGCCTGATTCAGGGCGGTATGGACTGGAAACAGGCGGTGCTTACGGTGTTCCTGGGCAACACGATTGTGCTTGCGCCCATGCTGCTGAACTCGCATCCGGGAGCGCGCTATGGGATTCCCTTTCCGGTGCTGGCGCGGGCTTCCTTTGGCGTGCTGGGCGCAAACGTGGCGGCAGTGCTGCGCGCCATGGTCGCGTGCGGATGGTTTGGCATACAGAGCTGGATTGGCGGCGAAGCCATCAACATCCTGCTAAAAACAATTTGGCCGGCGTGGGGCAACAACCCTTACGGGGCATTCATTTGCTTTATGGTTTTCTGGGCCATCAATTTGCTGGTGATATTGAAAGGCATCGAATACATACGCTTCCTGCAGGGAGTAAGCGCACCAATTCTGCTGGGCGTGGGACTGCTGCTTCTGGGCTGGGCGTGGAAAAACGCCGGTGGGTTTGGGCCTATGCTGGCTGCGCCTTCAAAGTTTCGTTCCACCGGAGAATTGCTGAAATTCCTGATTCCAGCCCTCAACGGGACCGTTGGCTTCTGGTCCACCGTGTCGCTGAACATCCCGGACTTCACGCGCTTCGCCAAAGACGAGCGCGGACAGGCGATTGGACAGGCTCTAGCGCTGCCGCCAACCATGACGCTTTATTCTTTCATCGGCGTGGCCGTAACTTCGGCGACCGTGGTGATCTATGGCACGTCGATCTGGGACCCAGTACAACTGCTCAGCCGCTTCCATTCACCGGTGGCGGTGGTGATCTCTTTGCTGGCGATCCTGCTGGCAACGCTCAACGTCAACATTGGCGCCAACGTGGTTTCGCCCGCGAATGATTTTTCCAACCTATGGCCGCGCAAGATCTCATTCAAGATGGGCGGTGTGATCACCTGTTTCATGGGCATCGCCATGATGCCGTGGAAGCTTCTGGCCAACCACAAGACGTTCATCTTTGGCTGGCTGGGCGGATACGCAGCCGTGCTCGGGCCGGTGGCAGGAATTATGATCTGCGATTATTTCATCGTGCGCCGGAAACGGCTAGTGGTGGATGAGCTGTACCTGCGCGGCGGCGCATACGAGTACGCCAAGGGCTTCAACTGGCGGGCCATCGGCGCGTTAGTGGTTGGCTCAGCGGTGGCGCTGATGGGACTGGTGATTCCGGCAGTGCGATTCCTGTACGACTATTCGTGGTTCGTGGGATTCGTGGTGGCGTTTGGAGTGTACTGGACGTTGATGGCACCAAGGCCACAACGTGGGTCCTAGTTATCCCTTTTATACTGAGGGCTGCTGATTGTAGCCGGTCGACCAATCTCGAATCTCTTCACTGCTGTGTAGTCTGTGAAGTAGTGAAACTTCTCCAGCCACAGCTCAGCAGGATCGGCGGTGATGGTAAATTCACACGATTTGCCGTCGCCGATACGGTGATATTCGTACAAATAGCCCGCGTGTTTGCCCACAGCAAGATCTGCAGCAATCAAGCCAGCAGCTCGAGAATTGACGGCCTGTCCCTGCGCAGGCGGACCTAATACGTTCAAATGCTCCGGACAGAGATTGTAAGTGGTTTTATACGCGAAGATGCTCATAAGCAAATGGGAAAGATTGTTCGATGGAGAATCCTCAGTGACGCCAACAACGCTCCAATCGAATTTATGTTCTAAATTTACATACACGATGAAAGCTGCGAATGCCAGCACCAGCACTGTCGCGAAGGAAATTACAATCCGTTTCAGCATTTAAAGAAAATCATCAGCTACACGAATCTAGTGGTCTCTACACCAGCTCAAACGTCAGCTCGCCCAGTTTTTCCAGGCTGCAAGCAATTTTGTCGCCGGCCTTGAGCCAGACCTGCTGGTCTTTGGGCTTACCCTGGATCACGCCTTCCGGAGTGCCGGTAAAAATAATGTCGCCCGGACGCAGCGTGATATGCCGCGAGATGTAGCTGATCATCTGTTTGCTGTTGAAGATGAAATCGCTGGTGTTCGATGACTGGCGGGTTTCGCCGTTGACCCTCGTTTCCAGCTTCAGGTTGTCGGGATTGATCTGGTCGGCGGTGACCATGTACGGGCCAAGCGGAGCAAACTGGTCGGGCGTCTTGCCGATCAGCCATTGGCCGCCAGTTTCATATTGCAAATCGCGGGCGGTGAAGTCATTGCCGGTGCAGTATCCGGCGACGTAGGAAAGCGCGTCCGCTTCGCTGACGTTTCTGGCTTCCTTGCCAATAATCATCACTAGCTCGACCTCGTAGTCAAATTTCTTGGCGACCTCGACCGGCAGCTTCACGGTGCCTTTGTGATGATTGAGAGCAACGTTGAACTTGCTGAACAGCACTGGCGCTTTGGGAATCTGCGCGCCGACCTCCTGGGCATGCTTGCGGTAGTTCAGGCCTACGCAGACGATTTTTTCTGGATGCACCACGATGGGACCGTACTCAATACCATCTTCCTTAATGAAAGCCGAGCGCGCAGAGCTGGATTTCAGCGCGGCATCCACCAGGGCGTTCAGGCTGGGACCGTCTTCGTGCTGCAGCAGATCGTCGATGTCGGCGGGCGCGTGCATGTGCAGCGCTTTGGCCGCTTGCGCAACAATCAGGATGCCTTTTTCGGTCTTGACCGCCAGCTCATAAGCGCCGTTGCGGCGGATGTTCAAGACCGTGAGACCGTGCGCCATGCCGCGCTGCCGCGCGGGGTCAGGCGCGGCTTCGGCATGTCCTGTGCCCAAGCCGCCGGTGACGGCCACTGCGGCGATTGCCTGCAATACTTTTCTGCGATCCATAAGCCGATGCTCCTTTCGGGCGGAAATACTAATACAGACTACTTGTCTCCGGCCAGCAACTCTTCCATGCTGCACTGCGGACTGCGGCCGCGGGCTTCCTGCAATTGTTTCCAGCTCATGTGCGCGCGGCCGGTGTCAACTTCGACCATGGTGATGCAGTCGGGCACCGGGCAGACCAGCGCGCAAAGATTGCAACCAACGCACTCGTCTTCCAGAACGTGGGGAACATGCTTCAGCGCGACGCCGTGGCGAAGATCGCCGTGAGGACGCTCTTCGACGCGAATGCACTGGTGCGCGCCGTCTTCACAGGCGATATAACAAAGGTTGCAGCCGATGCACTTCTGTTCGTCGATCCGGGCAATGATTTTGTAATTGAGATCAAGATTGCCCCAGTCTTCAATGCGCGGAACGGACTTGCCGACCAGCTCCATTACAGAGTTAAGACCTTTATCTTCCAGGTAATTCTCCAGGCCATCGACCATATCGCGCACGATGCGGAAGCCGTAGTGCATGGCCGCGGTGCAGACCTGGACAGAGGTCGCGCCGAGCAGGATGAACTCTACCGCGTCACGCCAGTTGCCGATCCCGCCAATCCCGGAAATGGGAATCTTCACTTTGGGATGTTTGGCGACGGAAGAAACCATGTGTAGCGCGATCGGCTTGACCGCCGGGCCACAATATCCGCCGTGGCTGCCCAGGCTGGCCACGCTGGGACGCGGCGCGTAAGTATCAAGATCAACTGAGACAAGGCTGTTGAAAGTGTTGACGAGCGAGACGGCGTCAGCGCCGCCGGCTTTGGCGGCGGCTGCCATATGCGCGATGTCGGTTACGTTGGGTGTGAGCTTCACGATCACCGGCGTGCGCGCAACTTCCTTTACCCAGCCGGTAATCATGGTGGCGTATTCAGGCACCTGGCCGACGGCCGCGCCCATGCCGCGCTCGCTCATGCCGTGCGGACAACCGAAGTTGAGCTCCAGCATGTCCGCGCCGGAATCTTCCGTGCGGCGCACAATGTCATGCCAGGTTTCACGCCTGGACTCCACCATGAGCGAAGCGACCACGGTGTGCTGCGGGAAGCGCTTCTTTACTTCAGCAATTTCGCGCAGGTTGACGTCGATGGGCCGGTCACTGATGAGTTCAATGTTGTTGAGGCCCATCATGCGCTCGTTTTTCAGGTCAATGGAGCCGTAACGCGACGCAGTATTAATGATGGGCTCACCGATGGTCTTCCATACGGCCCCGCCCCAGCCGGCGTCGAACGCGCGCATGACCTGGTAGGCGGTGTTGGTGGGCGGGCCTGAAGCCAGCCAGAACGGGTTGGGCGAACGCACTCCACAGAAGTCAATGCTTAGATCCGGCATGGGCCCTCCTTCCCTTTTGCACTTCCAGCGCCTGATGCATGCCTGCCGCGGCTTTCTTGCCATGCGCGACGGCGTCGACTACTTCGCCGCCACCGTTCACGCAGTCGCCACCGGCATAGTAGCGCGGGTTGGTGGTGCGCATGGTTTGACCCTCAACCACGACGCAGCCGTTCTTCAATTCAAGTCTTCCGATCTGTTGCAGAAAATCGGTTTTGCGCTTTTGGCCAAGCGCTTTGACCACCATGCCGACCTCGAGCTGAAATTCCGTGCCTGGCACCGGAACAAAGGTGGCGCGACCACGGCCGTCTTTGGGGCCTTTTTCGGTCCGCACGCACTCCAGAGCGGCTACGCGGCCGTGGCCGTCATCAATGATTCGCACCGGCAGCGCCTGCCAGCGGAAGGAGACGGTGTCTTTCTTTGCCAGCTCATACTCGTAATCGAACGCGCTCATCTCTTCCGGACTGCGGCGATAGACCATGTACACTTCCTCCGCGCCCAGGCGGCGCGCCGCCGTCACAACGTCGATTGCCGTGTTGCCACCGCCGATGACGGCGATGCGCCTGGCGATTTGCACGTCGCCAAAGTTCTTGCTCTTGGTTTCCTCGATGAATGACAATGCATCGCGGCAACCGTGCAGATTCTCGCCGGGGATCTGGAGATCATCGGTCGCGCCCAGACCGATACCGATAAAGATGGCATCGAAGTCGCGCTCAAGGTGGGCAATGCTGATGTCTCTCCCGATCGTGATTCCGCTCTTGATCTCAACTCCAAGGGCGCGGACCATCGCAACTTCCCTTTCCACGTCGTGCGCGCGCATTTTGTAGGCGGCGATGCCGTAGGTATCCAGGCCGCCCGGCTGGGGATTGGCGTCAAAAATCACGGTCTCATAACCGCGCTTGCGCAGCTCCGCCGCACAGGAAAGGCTGGCCGGGCCGGCGCCGATCAATGCAACGCGGTATTCATTGCTGGGGCCAGCGTGGAAGAGCGACGTACCAGCGGCGATTACGGGATCAACCGCGTAACGCTGCAATTTGCCGATCTCGACCGGCTTCTTCCCTTCCGCATTGAGCACGCACGCGCCCTCGCAGAGGACAGAGGTCGGGCAGACGCGGGCACAACTGTGTCCCAGAATATTGACCGAAAGAATGGTCCGGGCCGAGCCGCGCATATTGCCGGTAAGAATCTGGCGGATAAACTGCGGGACATCGATCTCCGTGGGGCAGGCCTTGATGCAGGGTGCGTCATGGCAGAAAAGGCAGCGCGAGCCTTCTTCAAGCGCCTGGGCTGGCGTGAGTGGCGGGTTGATGTCGGCAAAGTTCTTCTCGAGCTGTTCGGGGGAAAGCCGGGGTGCGGGGTCTTTGAACATGGAATATCTCGTTGAGCGCCAACTGCAATATTAGTATGCGCTCATACCATTTCACCCGCCGGGAAATCAGGGTGGAAAGTTTGCGAGTGTAGCATAGAATGCTGGTTCATTGTGGAGCGTAGTGTAGCCGCAGGAGGCACATTTGGCCTTTGACACTCTCATCGTAAACGGAACCGTCGTCACGGCGACCGACAGCTATCTCGCCGACGTCGCCATCTCCGGCGGCAAGATCACCGCCATCGGGCAGAAGCTGCCGCGTGAAAACACCACGCGCGTGCTTGACGCCAAGAATAGGTACGTCATGCCAGGCGGGATCGACGTTCACACGCATCTGGACATGCCCTTTGGCGGGACCACCAGCGCCGACGATTTCGAAACCGGCACGCGCGCCGCTGCCTTCGGCGGAACGACGACGCTCATCGACTTCGCCATACAGTACAAAGGCCAGCCGCTGCGCGCCGCGTTCGATGCCTGGATGCAGAAAGCCGCCAGCAAAGCCACTACCGACTATGCCTTCCACTGCATCATTACCGATCTGCCCAATGCGCGCCTGGACGAAATGGGCGAACTGGTGCGCGAGGGCGTACCCAGCTTCAAGCTGTTCATGGCCTATCCGGGCGTGTTCATGCTGGATGACGCGACGATTTTCAAGGCCATGCGCACGGCGTCGAAGATCGGCGGCATGATCTGCATGCACGCGGAAAACGGCGGTGCGATTGACGTGATCGTGCAGCAGGCGCTGGCCGAAGGCAAGACCGCGCCCAAGTATCACGCGCTTACGCGCCCCACGACGGCCGAGGCCGAGGCCACCGCCCGCGCCATCGCGCTGGCGGAGATGGCGGGATCGCCGGTATACATCGTGCACCTGAGCTGCAATGATGCGCTGGAAAAAGTACGCGAAGCCCGCGACCGCGGCCTTCCTGTCTATGCTGAAACCTGCCCGCAGTATCTTTATCTTTCGCTGGAGGACATGGACAAGCCGGGATTTGAATCCGCGAAGTACGTCTTCACGCCGCCATTGCGCGAAAAATGGCACCAGGAAAAACTTTGGACCGGGCTGAAGCAAGACCACCTGCAGGTGGTCTCCACCGACCACTGCCCATTCTGTTTCAAGGAACAAAAAGAAATGGGCAAAGACGACTTCACCAAGATCCCCAACGGCGGGCCGGGCATTGAGCATCGCATGAGCCTGATCTATTCCGGCGGCGTTGGTAAAGGGCGCTTCAGCGTGAACCGCTTTGTCGAGCTGGTGGCGACCACGCCGGCAAAGATCTTCGGGCTCTATCCGCAAAAAGGCACGGTGGCCGTGGGCAGCGACGCGGACCTGGTGATTTTCGATCCCAACCGCGAACACACCATCAGCGCCAAAACACATCACATGCGCGTGGATTATTCGATGTTCGAAGGAATCAAGGTCAAGGGTATGCCCGACGTGGTGCTCTCGCGCGGGCGGGTGGTGGTTGAGGGCGACCAATTCCACGGCAAGCCAGGCCAGGGAAACTTTCTGAAGCGGGCGGTATACAGCGGAGTGTGAGGAGGGATCGCCGGGATCGCGCGAGATCGCCGTGATCGGAAAACCAAAACCTTTACCACAGAGGACACGAAGGTACACAGAGGAGAGCGGCTGCACCCTGCACTCATCTAGGGACAGAACGGCCTTCGATTTTTGGAACTTTTTCAAGAATGCGCCTTGAAATCTTCTGATGCTACGGATTTTCGCCATCGTCTTCCGGCTCGTCCGAGTATTCCGGGGCGCCGAATTCATAGCCGACGCCACGAACGGTGCGAATGAGTTTGACCTTGGCGCCTTCGTCGATCTTTTTGCGCAGGTAGTTCACGTAAACATCCACCACGTTGGTCATGGTATCGGGCGAGAGTTTCCAGACATGCTCGATGATCATGTTACGGGTGATGCGCCGGCCGGGGTTGCGCATAAAGTAGTCCAGGAGGGCAAACTCTTTAGGAGTGAGGTCAATCAGGCGGCCGTCACGCTGCGCCGTGCGATGCATGTAATCCAGTTCCAGATCGGCCAGTTTGAGTACGGCCTGTCCGGGACGGTTTTTGCGGCGCAAAACGGCCCGAATACGGGCGGAGAGTTCAGAAAATGAGAACGGCTTGGTAAGGTAGTCGTCGGCGCCGGCATCAAGACAGGCGACCCGATCAGCCACCTCGTCAGAAGCGGTAAGAATCAGAATGGGAATGTCCTGATCGCGGGCACGCACCTTGGCCAGCACTTCCATTCCAGAAATCACGGGCAGATTAAGATCAAGGACGAGGAGGTCATAAGCCGCATTTTGCAGGCGCTGGAGTGCATCTTCGCCGTTGGCCGCGATTTCGGTTATATGATCCTCCGATTTGAAGGCTTTAGCGATGAAGGCCGCCAAGGGCTCGTCATCTTCTGCGATCAGAATTCGCATCCGGGGTCCATTCTCCGTAGTACTAGGAACGATCTATGAAATATTTAAGTCCAAAAAGAATAATTACAGCTTAATGGTCCACATTGCACCTAAGAAATATCTTATGAATGATGTGTAAGTATTGGCTGGGTAAACTATCAGTCAGATCATTCCCAAATTGGCTTTAACTCGGGCATATTTCACTAACCTTTTGTCGCTGAGCAACCTATCCGGACTGCCGAGTTGTACCATCGGTCAGTGCCACGCTTCCAACCGGCGGAACCGCTCTTGATAAGACACTTGATAATGACATTAGAGAACAGGAATTAAGCGAACCTCAGGCGATCTTCAGCAAAAGCCTCTGCCCAGAGAACCTGCCGCTGACAACTATTTTTTATCTTCTCGCGCTCAAAGACTCAGCCTTGTTCACTCCCCAGCACCAGCGTGCGCGTGTGGCGCGCGATCATCAGATCTTCGTCGGTTTCGACCACTCGGACCACGCAACGACTGCCGGATCGACTGATGATTTCAGCATTGCGGGCGTTGGCGTCACTGTCCACCTCAATGCCAAGATGTTCCAGTCCGCGGCAGGTCTCCGCCCGCACCGGCGCAGCGCGTTCGCCGATTCCGCCGGTGAAGACCAGCGTATCCAGCCCTCCCAGCGCGGCTGCGAACCCGCCAACGAATTTCCTTATCTGGTAACAGAACATTTCCACCGCCAAAGCCGCCGCGGGATCGCTGCTTCTCTTTTCCAGCAAGATCTTCATCTCGCTGGACTGTCCGGAGACGCCCAGCAAACCGGAGCGATGGTTCAGCAAGTCTTCCAGCCGGTCGGCAGAGTAGCCCTGAGCCATGAGATAGAGCAGCACTCCCGGATCAAGATCGCCGCTCCGTGTTCCCATCATGAATCCGCTGGTCGGCGTCAGTCCCATGCTGGTATCGATAGGTACGCCGTCTCTCAGCGCCACCATGCTCGCGCCGTTTCCCAGGTGCGCGATGATTGCGCGCCGGCCAAGCTCCTTGCCCAATTTGCCGGCAACAAATTCATACGAGAGTCCATGAAAACCGTAACGTTTGATTCCCTTCTTCCAGAATTCATCCGGCAGCGCGAACCTCTGCGCTACTTCCGGCATGCGGCTGTGGAACGCCGTGTCAAAGCACGCCACCTGAGGCAAATCAGGATAGTGCTCTGATACCGCTTCGATCATGGCCAACTGGCTGGGCAGATGCAGCGGCGCAAACGGAATAAGTTCTTTGAGCGCCTGCTTTAATTTTTTATCTATGCGCTGCGGTGCGGTGAATTTTGGGCCGCCGTGCACAATCCGATGGCCCGCGGCCGCCAGGTTCTTTATGCCTTGCTCGCGCAGCGCTTCGAACATACTCTTGATGGCAGCCGCGTGGTCAGAGAAGGTTCCCTTCCGATCAGAAATAGTGGACTGCGAATTCCGCAGCCATGATCGTCCGCTTGCGGTTCCAATCGCCTCTACCGCGCCCGAAAACAGACGCTCTTCAGCGGTCCCGGCCAGACGATACACCGCGAACTTCAGCGACGATGATCCGCCATTCAGACACAGGATCGCCTGTTCCATCTATCGGGCCCGCCGGCGCGCAATCACGCCGGTCTTCACTCAGCGCTCCAGCGCCAGTTGAGCACCTCGGGCATGTCTTCGCCATGTGAAGCGACGTATTCTTTGTGCTCCGCCAGTTTGCTCTGGAACAATTTGACGGCTTCGTCGGCCTTGAGCCCGGGAACGCGGTGAATGGTATCAATCGCCAGTTGGAAGCGGTCCATGTTGTTGCGCACCACCATGTCAAACGGAGTGGTGGTTGTGCCTTCTTCTTTATAGCCGCGGACGTGCATGTTGTCATGATTGTGGCGACGGTAGCACAGCCGGTGAATCAGCCAGGGATAGCCGTGATAAGCAAAGATCACCGGCTTGTCCGTGGTAAACAGCGCGTTGAAACGGTCATCCGGCAAACCGTGAGGATGCTCGCCGAACGGTTGCAGCGTCATCAGGTCCACCACGTTCACCACTCTGATCTTCAGTTCCGGCACGTGCTTCCGCAGCAAAGATGTCGCGGCAAGAATTTCCAGCGTGGGCACGTCTCCCGCGCAGGCCAGCACGGCGTCCGGCTCGGCGCCAGCGTCATTGCTGGCCCATTGCCACACGCCAATGCCCGCCGTGCAATGCTGGATGGCGGAATCCATATCCAGCCACTGCAATTCCGGCTGCTTGCCGGCGACGATGATGTTCACATAATTTCTGCTGCGCAAACAGTGGTCGGCCACAGAAAGCAAAGTGTTGGCATCGGGCGGAAAGTAGGCACGCACGAGCTCAGGCTTTTTGTTGACCGCGTTATCCAGGAAGCCAGGATCCTGATGGCTGAAGCCGTTGTGATCCTGCCGCCACACATGTGAGGTGAGCAGATAGTTGAGTGACGCGATCGGTTTGCGCCAGGGAATGTGCCGCACCGCTTCCAGCCACTTGGCATGCTGGTTGTACATTGAAGTCACAATGTGAATAAACGCCTCATACGACGAGAAGAAGCCGTGCCGTCCGGTGAGCAGGTAGCCTTCCAGCCAACCCTGGCACATATGCTCGCTCAAGACCTCCATCACTCGGCCATCGCGGCTCACGTGAACATCTGTGGGCAGAATCTGCGCCGTAGAAACGCGGTCCGTGACCTCAAATACCGCTGAGAGGCGGTTTGAATCCGTCTCATCCGGGCCCATAATGCGGAAATTGCGATTGTCGGCGTTCAGCTTCAGAACGTCGCGCAGAAGGCGGCCCAGCACGCGGGTTGATTCATCAACAGAATCTCCGGGCTTCTCCACCTTGACCGCATATTGGCGAAAATCCGGCATCTTTAGAGCATTGAGCAGCAGGCCGCCATTCGCGTGCGGATTGGCCCCCATGCGGCGGATTCCCGTTGGCGCAAGTTCAGCCAGCTCGGCAAAAAGTTTGCCTGAGCTGTCAAACAGCTCTTCCGCTTTGTAACTGCGCATCCATTGCTCAAGGATCTTGAGATGCTCGGGCTTCTCCAGGTCGGTGACCGGAACCTGGTGTGAGCGGAAGGTCCCCTCAATCTGCTGGCCATCGACAACCTTCGGCCCGGTCCAGCCTTTGGGGCTGCGCAGGATGATCACCGGCCACTGCGGCCGCGGCGCCGATGGATTCTGCCGCGCTTCGTTCTGGATGTCCTGGATTTCAGCTACGACTTTGTCCATGGTCGCTGCCATCAGCTGGTGCATGATCGCGGGCTCATGGCCTTCCACGAAATATGGTTTATAGCCGTATCCCACAAACAGGTTGATGAGTTCTTCTTTCGGAATGCGCGCGAGTACCGTCGGGCCGGCAATTTTGTATCCGTTAAGGTGAAGGATGGGCAGCACGGCGCCGTCGCGCGCGGGATTTAGAAATTTGTTCGAATGCCAACTGGTGGCCAGCGGACCGGTTTCAGCTTCGCCATCGCCCACAACGCAGCAGACCAGCAAGTCAGGATTGTCGAACGCCGCGCCGTAGGCGTGCAGCAATGAGTATCCCAGCTCGCCGCCTTCATTGATCGAACCCGGCGTATCAGGCGAAGCGTGGCTCGGAATTCCTCCCGGCCAGGAGAATTGCTGGAACAGGCGCTGCATCCCTTCAGCGTCCTGCGTGATCGTGGGATAGAACTCCGTGTACGACCCTTCAAGATACGTGTTGGCGACAATGCCCGGCCCGCCATGGCCCGGGCCGGTAACGTAAATGGCGTTCAGATCGTTTTTCCGGATCACCCGGTTCATGTGTACGTAAATGAAATTCAATCCGGGCGTAGTTCCAAAGTGGCCGAGCAGGCGCGGTTTGGTGTGCTCCAGCTTGAGCGGCTCGCGCAGCAAGGGATTATCGCGAAGATAAATCTGCCCCACTGAAAGATAGTTGGCCGCGCGCCAATAGCGGTCAATCTTCTGCAATTCTTCCTCGTCTAATGGGCCGGCTTTTGCGACTAAATCTTCCTGGGCGAGTGTCTTCGTCATCGCATCACATCCATCGTCACAATTTATCTATAAATTGTATTCCTTCGGCGCCGCGCAGACCTGCCACGTGTCATGCATTGCCACGCTTTCAGTCTGTCTTCAAATTTTGGCAATTACCCGATTTTGGCAATTCTGGCAATCTCTTGCAGTCCTCAGCCGGTCCGTTCAGCCAGCACCCCGCCCCTCCCCCCGGTTTCGACCCAATTCGACCCAAGGTGACCCAATCCGACCCAATGCTGAGAGGTTCGGCAGAGGGTCGCAACCCCTAAAGCACAAAACGCAACGGAATCTTCCGTTGCGCCAGGTTCATCTTTGCCATTACTAGCAAACATGTTTCCTATTTCCTTCGCTATTCTAAACCCGAGTGACGGCTGAAATCAAGAGCAAAAGTAAAGAGGGCCAGTGACTGGCGCTTCCTAATACGAGTACAATCTCCCCGCGCGTCTTCTGATCGAAAGGAATTCATATGCGGTTTCGCCTCGCCTCCTGGCTTATGCTGATTGCCCTCCTGGCACCAGGGTTGGGTTTCGCCCAGGCTCACGATCACGCTTCTCCTGAGAATCTGGGCAAGGTGCAATTCAGCACTTCATGCAGTAGAGCGGCTCAGCCGCAATTCGATCGCGCCGTGGCGCTGATGCACTCGTTTCAATTTGCGCGCGCCATTGAAGCCTTCAATGCCATTTTGGCGACCGACCCGTCATGTGCGATCGCTTATTGGGGTATCGCACTGAGCAATTGGGGCAACCCCTTTGCCGCTGGTCTTAAGCCCCAGGCGCAACTGGAAAAGGGACTCAAAGCCGTGGAGCAGGCGCGAGCTGCGGGTGCCAAGACTGAGCGTGAGCGTGCCTATCTCGAGGCCGTCGCCCACCTCTTTACTGACACCGCGAATACCGATCAGCGTTCGCGCGTACTGGCGTACGAAAGCGCAATGGCTACTGTCAGTGCTGCTTATCCTGAGGACACTGAAGCTGCCATCTTCTACGCGCTGGCCCTCGCCGCAGCCGCCGATCCGGCCGATAAGACTTATGCCAGGCAACTCAAGGCCGGGAAAATTCTTGAAGACCTGTTCGTACAGTACCCAAATCATCCGGGACTGGCCCACTACATCATTCACACGTACGACTTTCCACCGCTGGCAGCGCGGGCGGTGGGAGCTGCTCGGCGCTATCATGAGATTGCGCCTTCGGCCCCGCACGCTCTACACATGCCATCGCATACATTTACACGTGTCGGTTACTGGCAAGACTCCATTGACACCAACACAGCCGCTGCGGCGGCCGCACACAGCGAGGGCCAGACGGCGGACGAGCTGCACGCCAGCGACTACATGGTCTACGCATATTTACAAACGGCCCAGGATCGGGCCACTCAGCGTTTAGTCGAATCGTCCGTTGAAGTATTTTCGCGCTTTGATCCGACAGTGTTACTTGGAGCGGCCCCTCCCTCTGCGGCGTACTTTGCCCGTGCCGCGATTCCTGCCCGCTACTGTCTGGAACGGCACGCCTGGGCCGATGCGGCAAAGCTGGAACCGCGCCCCAGTCCATTTCCGCCCGCTGATGCCATCACCCACTTTGCCCGGGGCTTGGGTGCTGCGCATTTAAAAGATGGCGCCACCGCGCGCTCAGCCATCGGATCTTTAGAACAGATTCGCGACAAACTCAAAATGAAAGAGGGCTATTGGGCGAATCAGGTAGAAATTCAGCGCCAGGAAGTGTCCGCATGGCTGGCCTTTGCTGAAGGCGATCCCCAGGGTGGGCTCGCCGGGATGCGTGCGGCAGCCGAACTGGAAGATGGAACCGAAAAGAGCGCTATTACGCCCGGGCCGCTCACACCGGCGCGTGAACTGTTGGGGGAGCTGCTCCTGGAATTAAAGCGACCTGCGGAAGCGCTCAAGGAATTTGAAGCAACGCTGGCTAAGGAGCCCAATCGCTTTCGGACGCTGTACGGTGCAGCCGAGGCGGCGAAGCTGGCCGGCGATCGTCAGAAAGCGCAGACATACTTCCGAGAGTTACTCAAGGTTGCAGAGCACGGGGATAAACCTGGACGCCAGGAACTGGCTGAGGCGCGTAGCGAGTCGAGACAACAATAGCCCCCTCCAGCCTATTTATAACGAAAATCGCGTATCACTTTGCGGCAGATCACTGCGGCACACCATTGGGAAACAGCTTCTGCAAAAACTCTTTATCGCTTGCCATGGGCTTGAAGCGGTCGAAATCAACTTCTTCCTTCCACTGTTTATCAAAATCGTTCGGCTTTAGCGCCCTGGCCTTGGCGAACTCGTCCAGCGACGCCGCTTTGTCCCCAGTGAAATAGTCCAGGAAAGCCAGCGTCATATGTCCGCCCGCACGATTGGGCGCATATTGCACGGC
>WNFM01289137.1_pt1 | contig 25095 bp, 18 predicted proteins | sample 5400271 | NCBI WGS metagenome assembly WNFM01 (sample SAMN13153352, study PRJNA577476) | soil metagenome | isolation source: 60 cm saprolite on Douglas fir-dominated hillslope | place: USA:California | collected 2013-09-17 | reverse complement strand
TTCGCCCGCCGCTTCGCCACCTACAAGCGGGCCTTCCTGCTGCTGACCGATCTCGACCGGCTGCGCGCCCTCCTGACCGACGCGGACCGGCCCGTGCAGTTCATCTTCGCGGGCAAGGCCCACCCCGCGGACCGCGAGGGGCAGGAGGTGATCCGCCGGCTGGTCCTCCTCACCCACGGCGAGTTCAGCGGCAAGCTGGTGTTCCTGGAGGACTACGACATCGAGATGGCGCGCGCCCTCGTGCAGGGCTGCGACGTCTGGCTCAACACGCCCCGGCGGCCGCAGGAGGCCTCGGGCACCAGCGGCCAGAAGGTGCCGATCAACGGCGGGGTGAACGTGAGCATCCTCGACGGCTGGTGGGCCGAGGGGTTCCGCGGAGACAACGGCTGGGCCATCGGCGACGGACAGATCGGCGCCGACACCGCGGTCCAGGACCTGGCCGACGCGGACTCGCTCTACCGCCTGCTGGGCGACGAGATCGTCCCGCGGTTCTTCGCGCGCGACGAGCACGCGCTGCCGCACCGCTGGGTCGAGACCATGAAGGCGTCGATCGAGTCGGTGGTGGCGCCCTTCAGCGCGCACCGGATGGTGCGCGACTACGCCCTCGGCTGCTACCTGCCGGCCGCCGGACGGCGGGACTAGGCTCCGCCGACTTCCTCGAACTTCTTGCGGGCGTCGTCGAACGCCTGGTAGAGCCGCTTGCGGTCGTTGATGGTGCTGCGGATCAGCTGGTCCGCGGCTCCGGCTTCGCGCGCGCTCAAGACCAGGTCGGCCATCACCAGGAAGGCCTGGGTGCCGTCGCCGCTCTTGAACTCGTCGCCCACCAGGATGACGAAGATCCGGCGCCGCTGGTCAGGGAAGAGGCGGACCATGCGCTGGTAGAGGCTCTCCGGCCGTCCCGCGGCCGCGGCCACCCGCGCGGTGGCCACCACGTCGTGGCCGCCCTGCTCCAGCAGGCGCGCCCCCTGCTCGAAGTCGTCGACCGAATCCACGTGGTAGCCGAGGCGGGCGAGGGTGAGGGTGATCGCCGCCGCCTGCGCCGCGTTCGGGAAGACCACGAGGGCCTGCGGTCCGTGGCTGCCCTCCCCTCCCATCTCCCGGCGGAGCTGGGCCATCATCTGCGCCCGCAGCTCTTCCTCGGAATGGCCCGCGCCCGCGCCGGGGCCGCGCCGCGTGTCCACCGGTGTGGGCGGGGGAGGGGTCGGCGCTGCCGGGGCCGGAGCGAAAGCGGGCGCCGCCAGGGCCGCTCCCTCCGCCGCTTCCTTGCCCGGCAGCTTCACCACGGTCTGGCAGCGCGGACAGCGGACGTTGAACGCGCGGTCCGGGACCTTCGCGTCGTCGATGACGATCTTCTGTTGGCACTGGGGACAGAGGGCCTGCACGCTCTACCTACCTCTCGATCAGGTCGTCGAACTCGGACCCGCCTCCTCCGCTCGGCCCCGGTTTGCGCGCGCCGGGAGCCGGGGAGCTGCGGGGAGACGAGGAGGGCGGACTGCTCCGAGGGGGAGTCGTCTTGAGGGAGGCCATCTTCTCCGTGGCCCCCGTTCCCTGCGTGTCGAGCCGGAGCTGGAGGTTCGTGCGATTGGTGGCGTAGGAGAGGGCGGTTTCCCGGTCCACCACCCCCACGTTGATCAGGCGCTCCAGCTCCTGGTCGAAGCTCTGCATCCCCTCGAGCACGCCGTCCTCCATCGCGTCCAGCAGGCTCTTCCCTTCGCGCTCGCCCTCCTGGATGTACTCCCGGGTGCGGGAGTTCGACCGCAGGACCTCGCAGAGGGCGACTCGGCCGCCCCCGATCTTGGGGACGAGCCGCTGGCTGACGATCCACTTGAAGGACTGGGCGAAGCGCGTCCGGACCTGGCGCTCCTCGTTCTTGGGAAAGACGCCGATGATGCGGTCGATGGTCTTGGTGGCGTCGATCGTGTGCAGGGTCGAGAGCACGAGGTGCCCGGTCTCCGAGGCCTCTAGGGCGATGGAGATCGTCTCCACGTCGCGCATCTCGCCCACCAGGATCACCTTGGGCGCCTGGCGCAGGGCGGCCCGCAGGGCGTGGGCGAAGGTCTGGGTGTCGCCCCCCACCTCCCGCTGGTTGATGGTGGACTTGTTGTGGGGGTGCAGGTACTCGATCGGGTCTTCGATGGTGATGATGTGGAAGGCCTTCTCCTGGTTCATCCGGTTGATGATGGCGGCCAGGGTGGTGGACTTGCCCGACCCGGTGGGCCCCGTCACCAGCACGATCCCGTTGCGCTCGTTGGGGATGTCGTTGAGATGCGCGGGCAGGCCCAGCTCCTCCACGGTCGGGACCTGGTTGGGGATGACCCGGAGGACGATCGAGTAGCTGCCGCGCTGGCTGAACACGTTCACCCGGAAGCGGGTCCGCCTCGCCAGGCTGTACGAAAGGTCGGTCGAGCCCGTCTTGACCAGCCGGTCGGCCACGTCGCGCTTGTTCGCGATGAGCCGCATCGCGATCAGCTCGGTCTGGTAAGGCAGCAGGCGCTCGATGCCGGCGAAGGACACCGGCCGGAGCTCGCCGTCCACCTCGACCTGGGGCGGCCGACCCACCGACAGGTTCAGGTCGGAAATGCCGGGGGCCGCGTCCAACATGGCCTCGAGCAGGGGGTCCACGTCGAAGTAAGGCATCCACCGCCCTCCAGAAAAGAATGGGATCATAGCATGCCGCATCGGGGACGTTTCGATTCCTCTAACACGCTTGAGCGGCACGATGCTGAAGGGAGCTTCCATGAGATCAGCCGGCAGGAGACTGACCTTCCTCTTGAGCCTCATCCCGGTGTTGCCGCCGACGCCGCTCCTCGCCGCGGAGGGGCCGAAGAGCGCCAACCCGGAGCCTTCCAAGATGGCCGTCGTCTACATGGTGTTCCTCAGGAAAGCGCCCGGGTGGACTCCCGGGGAAACCCCCGAGCACAAGGCCCTGCAGGAGGCCCACCTGGCCAACATCCGCGCTCTTTGGCAGGCCGGGAAGCTGGTGATCGCAGGACCCATGGGCGATGACGGGGACCTCCGGGGAATCTTCGTGTTCGACGTGCCTACCCTCGACGAGGCGAAGGCTCTCGTGGCGAGCGATCCCGCGGTGAAGGCGGGTCGCCTGGTGGCCGAGATCCACCCCTGGTGGGTGGAAAGGCGCGCCCTGCCGGAGGCCGGCAGGTACTGCCAGCCCTAGCGCCCGTACTGGGTCTCGCGATCCAGCATCTCCAGGGTATTGGCGTACAGCTCGGCCACCTCCTCGCGGCTGTTCGCGATCGCGGTGAGGCCGATCTTGCCGAACTCGGAGAGCGCCCCGATCAGGTGGAACAGCACGCCGGACTCGCTGCCGTGGCTGTAGTGGAGCTTGTTCACGGTGAGGATCTCGACCAGATCCTCGGGAAGCAGGCCGCGGTAGCAATCGGAGTAGAGGTTGTCGGTGGCCCGGTAGTACTTCGCGTGGCCGCTGGGAGACAGGAAGAGGCCGTTCGCGGGGTCGATGCTGCCCCCGGTGAGGAACTGCAAGGCCAGGAACGGATGGGTGGTGCCGCCCATGCGCAGGTTGATCTCGAGGGCGGTGACCTTCCACTCGTCCTCGGGTCGATCGCGGTGGACCAGGAAGTCCGCGGCGAACCGGCTCACCACGCCGTGCTGGGCGCCCGTCTCCTGGATCTTCATGCGGTAGTCCTCGTGGGCGGGAAAGCTGCACCCGAGGAACACCTGTCCGGAAGGGCCGCCCAGGATCTGGTCGTGGGTCGAGATGGGGACCACCTCCCCCCGGGGGCTGATCCGGAGCTGGGCAGAGGGGGAGAACTTCTCCTTGCCTTCGATGAACTCCTCGACGATCCCGCCCATGCGCGCGAACTTCTCGCCGTAGGCCTCGGGCGTTTCCGTGGGCACCGAGAACTCGACCTGCTTGAGCGCCTCGCGGATGGCGGCCCGTCCCTCGGCCTCGGGGTAGCGGAAGATCGCGTTCCCCTCGCCGGAGAAGCTGTCGTTGAGCTTGACCACCGCCTTGCGTATCCCGGGCCGGCTCGCGCGGAGATGCTCGAGGGACTCTTCGATCTGCGAGCGGTCGTTCAGGTCCTCGAATCCCAGGGGCAGGTTCACTCCGGCCTCGCGGAAGATCTTCCGGCTGCCCGACTTGGTCCCGAGGTGGGAGAGGCGCGGGTCCACCCCGTTCAAGGGGACGCGCAGCAACACCGCCAGCTTCCGCTCGAGGGGGGTCGAGTTGAAGACGGTCAGGTAGGCCCGCGAGGGGTCCACGATCCCGGCCCGGATGCGCTCGATGAGGCGTGGCCGCTCCAGGATCTTCTCGGTGAGCGAGCGCGGCGAGGCGTCGTCGGCGCAGAGCAGGGTCAGGCGCGAGCGGGCGTGGCTGGCCGGGATCCCGGCCAGGAACTGGAGGTAGTACTCGAGGATGATGGGATGGACGGCCTGGGAGGTGACGTAGACCATGCGCGCCCGCGGGTTGCGCAGGCGGATGAGCAGGAAGAGAAGCCGCTCCTCGTAGAAGTTGGCGCCCGGCAGCTTGCGCAGCTCGCTCTGGTCGAGGGTCAGCGAAGGAACCACCACCGAGGTGTGGGGCTCCTCCTCGCGCATGGTGAGGCTGTCCCACACCTCGGCCAGGCGGGGCTTCAGCTTCTCGAATTCGGTGATCTCCTGCTCGAGCGTGAGGTCGCGCGCAAAAGGAGGCTTCGGGATCATTCATCGACCCGCGGTCAGAAGGCTTCGGTCGCGCTCCGCACCCGCGCCACGGGCCCCACCCCGTCCCCGTCGATGGCGTCCAGGACCTGGTCCTCGTGGAAGGGGACGGAGAGGCCCAGCCCCTCGGCGCGCCGCCGCACGGCCCGGTAGACGTGGAAGCGCAGCGGTCCGAGCAGGGTGTAGTCCGAGGTGACGTGGAGGCGTTGGTCGCTGTTCTCGTCGGGGTAGGTGCGGGTCAGGATCTCCAGGCGCTCCTGGTACCACTCGTTCGTGACCTCGCCCCGGTCCCGCTTCTGGTTGAGGATCATGATCTGCCGGAAGCGGTCCACGATCTCGGGGTGGTGGTTCACCGCGAAGATGCGGGGCATCACCCCCCCGGGGTCCCGCGCGAACTCCAGCATGGTGACGGCATCGCCGCGGGGGCCGCCCAGTCCGAGGGTCTCGTAGCCGATCGGGACGACCCCGGCGGGGAATCCGTCGCCGCTCGGCAGGAGGTCGAAGAGCCGGTTCTCCACCACCCGCAGTCGGCGGCCGTCCGGAAGGTCCTCGCTGAAGCGCTTGAACCACGGATGCTGGCGCGCCTCCGGGGTCAGGATGTTCTCGAGGATCCCCGTGCTCTTGCCCTTGGCGGGGCCGCGCAGCGACTCCTCGGCCGCCCCCGACCAGCGGCACATCACGCCGAACGAATGGCAGAGCCCAAGCAGGGCCGCGTCCTCGTTGGCGCGGATGGCGTCGAAGAGGCGGAAGGCCGGGGCTTCCCACGACGGGTCCTCGTGGAGCCCCTGGCTGCCGGGTTCCCTGCCGTCGTTCCGCCGCGGGTCCAGGTGGCCCGGGCCGCCGGACCCCACGTAGATGGAGAAGCGCTCGCCCGGGCCTTCGGGCAACATGCCGCTCCGCCGCACGTCGTAGGACAGCACGCGGATATGGAGGCCCGTCCCCTGCAAAGGCTCCAGCAGGTCGCACCCGGCGTCGAGGACCGCGTGGACCAGCGAGTCGTGGCCCAGGTTCGGCCAGCCGTGGTTCATGTCGAGGATGGGCACGTCGACGGCCCGCTCGTCGGGGGCGGGCACGTCCTCGGGCCGCTCGACGCGGTGGTAGCGGAAGATGCCGCGGGGTGCGCTGGCCGGACAGTCCGTGACGCAGAACTGGCGGCCGTACTGGACCTTGTAGGAACAGGAGAGTGGCAAGGATTCCTAGGTTTCCCTCGACATGGAACGCCAGTTTACAGGCCCCGACGGGCCGGGTCCAATTCTCGGAGTCACGGCCCGAAGACCTCCGCCGCGAGGCCGAGGGCCCGCACCCTCCCGGCGATGGACTCGAGACGGGCGAGAGGAAGGGCGGAGACCGCGGGGTCCGCGGGCGGACGAGACACCGTGTAGACCTGCACGAGGTCGATCCGCCCGCCCCCCGTCACCAGGTCGCGCAGCCGCCCGCAATAGGCGTCGATCTCCGCTTCGTCGGGAGGGATCCCGTCGAAGGCCAGGAACAGGCTCTGGATCACGATCGGCCGCTCGCGGGCGATCGTCCGCAGGTTGCCGAGGATGCGCGCGAACGGGAAGCGCGTGCCGTCGACCTTTTGAAAGTAGGTCTCGGTGCCGGCGTCGAGCTTGCACCACAGCTCGTCGATGTGGGCGAGCGCCGCGTGGACGCGCTCGCGGTCGAGCATGGTGACGTTCGTGAGGAGCCGGATCGGCACCGCGAGGCGGTGCCGGTCGCGGGCCGCGCGCACCGCCCGCGCCGCTTCGGGAAACTCGCGGGGTGTCGTGGGCTCGCCGTCACCGGCGAACGCGAGGTCGGCGACGCGCCGGAGGGCCGGGGCCACGGTATCGAAAGGCGCGGTCGTCCAGAGCTCGCCGCCCGCGACCAGCTCCAGCAGCCGCTCGAGCTCGCCCAGCAGCGCGGGCACGTCCACCTCCGGGGGCCCGCCCGGCGCCTTTCGGTCCACCTGGCAGTACGGGCAGTCGAAGTTGCAGACCTTGTCCGGATTGAGGTTGAGGCCGATGGAGAGGCCCCGCGCGCGGCGGGAGACGACCGCGTACACGTATCGGTTCGCGAGGAGCTCACGGCGGTGATCCTTGAAGTCGAGGGTGCGGTTCACCGGTCGTCCCGCTTGAGGCACCGCTCGACCTCGGCCAGCAGCGTGCTCAGCCGGTAGGGCTTCTGGAGGAACCCCGCCAGGTCTTCCCCGGAGAAGCGCGCCTTCGCCTGGTCCTCGCCGTACCCGGAGGAGAGGATGACCGGCACCTCAGGGAGGATCTTGCGCAGCTCGCGGAACGTCTCTTCGCCGCTGCGTCCGGGCATCGACAGGTCGAGGATCACGAGACCGACCGCGGCCCTGCGCTCCCGGCAGAGCATGATTCCTTCGTCCCCGTCGCGCGCGAGCAGGTAGGGCAGGTTCCGGGAGTCGAGGGCGTCGGCGATGGCCTCTCGCACGACGTCCTCGTCGTCGATCACGAGGACGGTCCCGCGGGGGCCCGGGTCCGCAGGAGCGGGGCGCGCCGGCGCGGGGACCTTGGTGCTCACCGGGAAGAGCAGCCGGAAGACGGTCCCGCGCCCCACCTCGCTCTCCACGGACAGGCCGCCCTTGTGGCCGCGCACGATGCCCAGCACGGCAGCCAGGCCCAGGCCCCGTCCCGTGAACTTTGTGGTGAAGAAGGGATCGAAGACGCGTTCGAGGGTGGCCGCGTCCATGCCGTCGCCGTCATCCCGCACCTCCAGTGAGACGTACCTCCCCGGGGGGAGCGGCTCGCCGGTGTGCCGCCAGAGGTGGGTATCGCTCGGCCCCACCGCGCGGGCGCCCGTGACCACGGTCACCGTGCCCTCGCGGTCGCCGATCGCCTCCGCGGCATTCGTGATCAGGTTCATGACCACCTGCTGGAGCTGGCCCGTGTCGGCGTCGACGGGGGAGAGGCCCGGGGTGAGCTCGGAAGCGAGACGTACCCGCTTGGACACTGCCACCCGCAGCAGGTGGAGGTTCTCCTCGATGACGGTGTTGAGCTGGACCGGGCGCACCTGGAAGTGGCCGCGCCCCGAGTAGGCCAGCATCTGGCGCGTGAGGTCGGCCGCCCGCTCGGTCGCCTTCAAAGCCTTCTCGAGGTTCTCCCGGGCCGGGTGATCGGGGGCGAGCCGGGACTGCGCGAGCGTCGTCTGGCCCAGGATGGCCACCAGCAGGTTGTTGAAGTCGTGGGCCACGCCACCCGCCAGCAGACCCAGGCTCTCCAGCTTCTGGGACTGCCGCAGCGCCTCCTCGGAGCGCCGGCGGTCCGTGATGTCGCGAGAGATCCCGATCAGCCCGATCACCCGGCCCGACGAGTCGCGGTAGGGCCCTTTGGTGGAGAGGAAGTACCGGGTTTCCGCGCCGAGCTGGAGCTCCTGCTCGATGGTCCGCGACTCGCCGGCGGCCATGATCTCCCGGTCCAGCTCCTGGATGAGGCGGGCGTCCCCCTCGGTGAAGAGCTCGGTATCGTCGCGGCCGAGCATCTCCTCCGGCTGCCGCCGCAGGTCGCGGGCGGCCGCCGCGTTGGCGAGGATATAGCGCCCCGCCTCGTCCTTCACGTACACCGCGTCGGTCGTGCTATCGAACACCGCCTTCAGGATCGCGTTGGCGCTGTCGAGGGCCGTCGTCCGCTCGCGGACCCCCACCTCCAGCTCGTCTCGCGTCTTGCGGAGCGCCTCCTCGACCTCCTTCCGCTCGGTGATGTCCCGGGCGCTGCCGATCACGCCCTGCACGCGGCCGGCGGGATCGCGAAAAGGCGCTTTCGAGGTGAGGAAGATCAGCCGGCGCCCGCCCGCCTCGGTCTCGGATTCGACCGCGCACGGCTGCCCCGTGGCCAGGACCTGCTGGTCCGCGTCCCTGTACTGCTTCGCGGTCTCCGGCGGAAAGAGATCGTTGTCTTCGCGGCCCAGGATCTCGTCCACGGGCCGGTTCAGCACCCTTGCGAAGGCGGAGTTCGCCAGGCGGTAGCGCCCCGAGTTGTCTTTCAGGAAGATCGCGTCACTCGTCCCCTCGATCACCGCGCGCAGGAGGGCCTGCTCCTGCCGGAGGCGCTCCGCGTCCCGGTGGAGCCGGCGCGCGAGCAACGCCCCGAGGCCGAGGCCGCCGACGATCAGCGCGAGCAGGCCGAGCGTCACCGGCAGGTCTCCGCTCCCCTCGAGGGGCCGTGCGGGGGCACCATGGTCCTCAGTCGGCGGTTCGTCCCGCCTCCGCCCGCGGCTTGGCCGCCGCGGCCAGGCCGAGCCCCACCAGGACCGCCGCCAGCGCCACCAGGCCCTCCCGCACGGTGGCGCCGAAGGCCACCAGCACCAGGCCGAGCGCGATCGTCGGCACCGCCAGCACCGCGTGGGCGGGGACGAGGCCGCGCTCGCGCCGCCGCGCGAGCACGGCCAGGGCGGCCGCGGAGACCCCGTACTGGGCGAGGACCGCGATGCTGGACAGCGCGAAGAGCTCCGACAGGTCGCCGGCGTTCACGAAACCGGTCACGATCACCCAGGTCACGACGAGGGCCCGCATGGGGACGCCGCGCTCGTTCACCCGGTCGAGGCCGAAGAACGCTCGGTTGCCGCTGGCCAGGGCCGAGAGGTAGCGCGGGGTCGTCACCATCATCCCGAAGCAGATGCCCAGCGCGGACAGGTCCGTCCCGAGTGCGACCACTCGCGCGAGCCCGGGCCCCCCGAACACGCCCGCGGCCGAGGCCAGGGGGGTGCCGACGGTGGCCAGGCCGGGGAGCGCGGCCACGCAGGCCCAGACGAGGCCTACGTAGAGGACGATCGAGAAGAGCAGGGAGCCCACGGTGGCGAACGGGATGGCCTTCGCCGAGGAGCGCACCTGGCCCGCGATCACGGGGACGATCTCGAAGCCCTGGTAGGCGAACATCACGGTCAGAGCGGCGCGCAGCCAGGCGACCTCGGCGGGAGCTGGCGGGACCGGGTTGTGGCGGCCGAACGCGAAGAAGGCGATGAGCAGGGCCGCCAGAGGCAGGAGCTTCATCACCGTGAGGGTCGTCCAGGTGCGGGCGGAAATGCGGATGCCGGTGGCCACGATGAGGGCCAGGACGGTCACGAGCGCGGTGGCCCCGAGTCCCTGGGCCATCGGACCCGGGAAGCCCAGGTCGGGGGCCGCCGCGCGGCTGAGGCCTGCCATCACCGCGGCCGTGCTCAGGAACGCGCTCACGTAGGCCACCCAGCCCACCACGAACGAGGTCAGGTCGCCAAAAGCGGCGCGGGCGAAGACCACCGGCCCGCCGTCCTCGTCGAAGCGCCTGCCCCACCGCCAGTCCCGTGAAGAGGAAGACCCAGACGCTGGCGAGCCCGGGAGCGTTCGCGGCCACCGCGGCGGGAGCGAAGAAAATGCCCACGCCCACGATTCCGTTCACCCCGAGGGCGAGGAGCTGGAGAGGGCCGACCGGGCGCGCGGTGTCTTTCGCGGCCATATCCGCGACTTCATCACAAAGCGGCCGTTCATACAAAGGCCCGCCAGGGTCACTCGCGGGGCACCACGTAGATCCCGCCCTCGTCGTAGGCCACGCGCCAGGCGGCGTGCTTGCGGATCTTGCCATCGAGGATGAGGCTGCTGAGGGGCGCTTCCACGAGCCGCTCCACCACCCGCCGGAGCTCGCGCACGCCGCGGGCCGGATCGAAGCCGGTCCGGGCGACGAAATCCTCGGCCTCCGGCTCCACCTCGAGCCTCACCCCGTGTTGGCGTTCCACGGTCTCGCACAGAACGCGGAGCCGCAGGCGCAGGATGCGGACGGCGTCCTCGGGCCCCAGGGCGCGGAAGACGATGACCTCGTCGATGCGGTTCAGGAGCTCCCGGGGGAAGAAGCGCCGGGCCGCTTCGAGGGCGGCGCCGTCCCCCGTGCCCTCGGTCGCAGCGCTCCCCGGGTCGTCGGGCCGCCCACCGCTCTCTCCCGAGCCCAGGTTCGCCGTGAGGACGAAGATGGCGTGTCGCAAATCGGCGGTGCGCCCCTTGCCGTCCGTCAGCCGCCCCGCCTCGAAGACCTGCAGGAGCAGGTCGAGCACCCGGGGGTGCGCCTTTTCCATCTCGTCGAGCAACACCACCGCCTGGGGGATCGTGCGCAGGCGCGACACGAGCTGGCCCTCCTCGCGCTCCGACATGTCGAAGCGGTGGAGGGCCTTCTCGGTGCCGAAGAGGTACGAGGCGGCGAGGCGCGCGGTCTCGGTCTTGCCGACCCCGCCCGGGCCGAGGAAGAGCAGGGTGGCCAACGGGCGCTCCGACTCGGGCGTCTCCGCGAGGGCCAGGCGGAGTCGTCGCCCGATCCGCGCGATCGCCCGGTCCTGGCCGAGGATCCGTTCGCGCAGGAACGCCTCGACGTCGAAGACCCGGGGCCGCCGCAGGCCGCCCAGGCCCTCGGCCATGACGTCCAGTGGGAGATGGGCCTTCTCCGCCTGTACCTGCGCCACCGCGCGCTCGGTCACACGGTCGGGCGCAGCACCGGCCTCCGCGGCGGCAGGCGGCGCCGGGCTCTGGGGCCGTACCATGCTCAGAAGGGGAGCCCGCGTGCGAGCGGCCGCCTTGGCCACGAGATCGATCGCTTTGTCGGGCAGGTTGTGGTCGGGATCGAAGCGCGCGGAAAGCTCGACCGCGGCCAGGAGCGCGTCGTCGTCGATCGCGACCTGGTACTGGCCTTCCCAGCGGGGACGCAGGCTGGTCAGGATCTCGAGGGCCTCATCGCGGCTCGGCTCGCAGACCACCACTTTCTCGAAGCGGCGCTCGAGGGCCGGGTCCGACTCGATGTGCTCGCGGTACTGCGCGATGGTGGTGGCGCCGATCAGGCGCAGCTCGCCGCGGGCCAGCGCGGGCTTGAACAGGTCCGCGACGTTCTCGCCGCCCCCCTCGGCCTCTCCCGCCCCAAGGACCGTGTGCAGCTCGTCCATGAACACGATGACCTCGGGGCGCACCCTGACCTCGGCCAGGACCCGGGTCACCCGCTCTTCGAGGGCGCCCTTGTCCTTCGTCCCCGCGAGGAGGGCGGCCGGGCGTAGCTCGACGATCCGCTTGCCCCCGAGCACCGCGGGGTCCTTGCCGTGCGCGGCCCGGATGGCCAGCGCCTCCACGATCGCGCTCTTGCCCACGCCCGGCTCGCCCACCAGCACCGGAGCGTTCTTGCCGGCGCGGGCCAGGATCTGCAGCACCTGCAGCAGCTCCGCGCGCCGGCCGACCACGGGACCGAGCTCTCCCCGGGCCGCGAGCGCCGTCAGGTCGCGACCGTAGCCTTCGAGGCCGGGCATCGCCGGATCGCCGGCTTTCGCCTTCGCCTCCCCGGACGGGCGGGCGGCCGCGGGATCCGCGCTCGGCGCCGCTGCCCGGCCCGCGGCATGGGCGGCCCTCCATTCCCGCTCCGACCGACGGGCCTCTTCGCGCAGGCGCTCGACACTTGCCCCGCCCTCGCGCAGGGCGCGTGACACGACGGCGTCCGGGGCCTCGCCGAGGGCGGCCATGAGGTCCAGCGCGGACACGCCGGCCGGGCCCGAGAGCATGGCCGCGCGATAGAACGTCTCCCGGCAGGCGGGGCTCCGGCTCACCGCGTTGCCATGCTGGTCCCGCCCGCCTCGTCCGGCCAGATCGCGAAGCAGGCGGCGCAGGGAGGCCGCTTCGAGCCCGCACCGGGCCAGCACCTCCCCCACCCGCCGCGCCTCTTCCTCCACCGCGCGACGCACGTCGGCGGCGAAAGCCAATTGACCGGGCCCTCCCTCGATCGTCTCGAGGCTCAGGATGCCCACGAGCAACGACGCATTCTCGATGAGGGGATGGCCGCCGGCGCTTGCCTCGGAGGCGGCCAGCTTCCAGGCGAGGTCGGCGCCGGCCGTCAGCGTGTTCACGGACCCTTCAGGGCCTGCTGGCGCGCCCGAGCGTGCTGGATCTGGTTGGCGAGGACCGGCGGGGCGACGGCGAGGAACTCCTGGAACGAGCGGACGGCGTCGGCCGGGCGTCCGAGCCGGTCCTCCACGCAGCCCTTGTTGAAGCGGGCCAGCGCGAAGTGGGGGTCGATGACGAGGGCCTGCTCGAACGCCCGGAGCGCGTTCTCCAGGCGGCCGAGGGCCAGGAGGGCGAGGCCGCCCGCGTTCAGGGCGGGCAGGTGGGCGGGGGCGACGTCCAGGGCCCGGTCGCAACACGCGACCGATTCCTCGTGGCGCGCGAGGGTGTCGAGGGCCGCGGCCTTGTTGAGCCAGCTCGTCACGTCGCGCGGATCCCTGGCCAGGGCCTGGTCGTAGGCGCCGAGCGCCTCCTCGTGCCGGCCCAGCGCGCGCAGGCTCTCGCCCTTGCCCGCCCAGCTCGCCTGGCTCGTGGGGTCCTTCACGAGCGCCTGCTCGTACCAGGTGAGCGCCTTGTCGAACTGCCCCTGCGCGAAGGCAATGGCCCCGCGCTTCTCGCACTCGGCGGCCGTCAACTCGGCCGCTTCCGAGGCGATTCCCGGAGCCACGTCCTCGGCCTGCGCCCCTCCCGCGGGGGCCCCGGGGGCCAGCGCGCGCAGCCGCTCCTCCGCCCGCTCGCGGCGCGAGCCCTCGTCGGGGGGAGCCGCCTCGAGGTAGGCTCGATAGGCCCGTACCGCCTCCGCAAGCCGCCCCGCTTGATCGAGCGCGCCCGCCCGATCGAACAGGATGGCCGGGTTCGTGGAGGAGAGCGCGAGCGCCTCGTCGAAGGCGGCCACCGCCTCGGCGAGGCGGCCGAGCTTCTTCAGGCCCATGCCCCGGCCGTGCCAGGCCTCGGCCCGCCGGGGGTTCAGCTCGAGGGCGCGTGTGTGGCAGTCCACGGCTTCCTTCTCGTCGCCCAGGGCGGAGAACGCGTTGCCCTTCAGGTGCCAGGCGAAGTCCTGGGTGGGCTCCAGGTCGGCCGCGTGCTCGAGGCACTGCAGTGCTTCGAGATGGCGCTTCCCCTGGTTGAGGGCCAGGCCCTTCTCGAGCCAGGCCCCGGCGAGATGCGGGTCCCTCTCCAGAGCGCGGGCGGCCGAGACCGCGGCCTCATCGAAGCGTCCGAGCACGTTCAGGGTGCTGGCGCGGTTCGTCCAGAGGAACGCGCTCTCCGGCTCGACCTCGAGGGCCCGATCGAAAAGGTCGAGGGCGTCCTTGGCGTGTCCGGCAAGCAGTGCCTCGACTCCACGGCTCACGAGGTCGTCGGAGGGAGGCGGAACGGACTCGGGGGCTTGCGGCGCCGGAGCTTCCGCCCTCGGCGGTGCTTCGGGCGGCCCGGCCGAGCCGAGCATCGCCAGCTGCCCTCGCGCATGCTCGATCGCCTTCAGCTGATCGGGGCCGGCCGGGCTCGGCACGCGCTCGAGGAAGGCCGCGTAGCTCTTCGCCGCGTCCGCCCGGCGGCCAAGCGTGTCTTCGGCGAGGGCCTTGTTGAACCAGGGAACGGGCGGCTTCGGGTCGAGACCGATGGCCTTCTCCAGCGAGCGGACCGATTCCTCGGGTCGGTTCATCGCGCCGAGGGCCCGCCCGCGGTCGCTCCAGCTCGCGGCGTGCCGGGTGTCGCTCTCGAGGGCGCGGTCGTAGCAGCGGACCGCCTCCTCGAAGCGGTGCAGTCGGGCCAAGGCCACGCCCTTCGCGTGCCAGAGTCGGACCGAGCGCGGCTCGTCGCGCAGGCCTTCCTCGTAACCATGGAGCGCGTCGTCCGCCTGTCCCGTGTCGATGAGGGCCTGCCCCTTGAGGAGCCAGCCCATCTCGAGGCGGCGGTCGAGGGCGAGGGCCTGTTCCGCGGCATCGATGGCCTTGCCGTATTGCTTCTGGGCGCCGAACCGCATGGCCTGTCCCAGCCAGCCGAGGGCCGAGCGACGCGCGGGCTTCGTCCCCTCCTTCTCGAGCTCCTCGACCGCTCGCCGCACCTCAGCGACGACGGTCGCCGGGCTGCTCGGGAGGTCGAGGAGATCCCGGAAGGAGGCGAGGGCTTCGGCCGAGCGTCCGAGCGCGCGTTCCATGGCCGCCTTGCTGGCCCAGGCGTCGGCGGAGTGCGGGTCCAGCTCGAGGGCGTGATTGGCTGAGGTGAGGCCCTCCTCCGCTCGGCCCATCTTGAACAGGCAGTTGGCCTTGTTGCTCCAGGCCTCGGCGTGCCACGGGTCGATCGCCACTGCCCGGTCGAAGCTGGCGAGGGCATCCTCGAAGCGGCTGTCGCGGAAGAATGCCACGGCCCGCTCGTGCCATTCCTGGGCGCTCTGGGGAGCGGGTCCGGTGCCTACGGGGGGCGGTGCCGTGCTCCGTGGATCCAGCGCCTCCCGGGCCGCCCGCACCACCGCATCCCGTGGCTCGATCGCCAGCGCCTCGTCGAGAGCGCGCACGGCCTCCGCGCGCCGCCCCAGCCGGGCGAGACACTCGCCCTTGTGCCACCACGAGAGAAAGACCTCGCGACGGTTCTCCTTGTCCTGTTCGATCACGCGGTCGAAGCAGGAGACCGCCTCCTCGTCCTCCTCCTGTTGCTTGAGCCCCTCCCCCAGGAGGTACCAGGCCCCGTTGTGCGAGGGGTCCCGGGTCACCGCCGCGCGGAAGGCCGTGGTCGATTCCGGGAGCCGGCCCAGAGCGCGGAAGGTGAGCCCGCGGTTGTACTGGACGCCGGCGTCGTCGAGGCCAAGCTCCGCCGCCTTGTCGAAGCTCGCGAGCGCGTCGGAGCCGCGGCCGAGGCTCCGGAGCGCGTTCCCCCGGTCGTTCCAGGCCGAGGCGAGAGCGGGGTCGAGGGCGACCGCCTTCTCGCATGCGGCGAGGGCGCCTTCCCGGTCGCCCAGGGCGGCCAGGCACTCCGCCCGGTTGCCCCAGATCACGGGCTGACCGGGGTCGAGCGCGATCGCCTCCTGCAGGCAGCCGAGCGCCTCCCGCCACCGGCCGGCCTTCCTGAGGCAGGCCGCCTTGCTGCTCCAGCCGATCGCCGCATCGGGATCGAGGGCCAGGCCCTGGTCGAAGCAGTGGAGCGCTTCGTCGAGCCGGCCCAGATCGCCCAGGCAGGCGCCCTTGTTGCGCCAAGCGGCCGCGTCGCGTTCGTCTCGCGCGAGGGCCTCGGTGAAGCAGGAGAGGGCCTCCTCGAGCCGGCCGGCGCGATGGAGAGCGCTGCCTTTCTCGCTGAGGGCGACCTTGTCCTCCGGGGAAGCCTTGGCGTCCGGCTCCGGCCCGGGCGCCGCCTTTTCCGGCACGGGAGAGGGCGCGGAAGGCGGCGGCGCCTGGCCGCCCAGCTCGAGCGCACGATCGTGGCTGCGGCGCGCCGCGTCCTGGCGGCCCAGGCGGCCGAGCACCGTGCCACGGTGGCTCCAGGTGTCCGCGCTGCGCGGGTTCAGGGCGACGGCCCGCTCGAAGCAATCGAGCGCCTCCGCGTCGCGCCCCTTCGAGGCCAGGGAGCGACCCTTGTTGGCCCAGGGCGCGGCGTACTGCGGGTCCAGCTCGCTCGCCTTCCCGAAGGCAACGAGGCCCTCGTCGAAGCGGTCGAGCGCGACCAGCGCGTTGCCCCGGTTGTTGTGGATGGCCGCGGCCAGCCGGTTCATCGCGAGGGCCCGGTCGTAGCAGGCGAGGGCTTCCTGCGGCCGGCCGAGGGCCATCAGGCCGAGCCCCTTGTTCGAGAGCTCCCAGGCATCCGTGTCGGTGCGGCGCGGCAGGCGCAGGACCTCTTCCGTCTCGTGTAGCAGCAGGCCCTCCAGGTCGCCCCGCAGCTCCGCGAAGCTCGGGTAGCGGCGGGCGGGGCTCTTCTCGAGGCAGCGCCCGATCACCGGCGCGAGCGGCGAGTCGATCCGGGGCGGGGGGGTCTCGCGGTGCCGGACCTGCAGCTCCCTCCACGTCCGGAGGGCGACATCGGGCCCGGCCGGGAAGTCGGGGAGCGGGAAGGGGAGCCGGCCCTTCGTCGCCATCTGGAAGAGCACCACCCCGAAGCTGTAGATGTCGCTGCGCACGTTGCCGCGCGCCGCGTTCACGAACTGCTCGGGCGACATGTGGGTGGGGGAGCCGAAGACCGCGCTCGTCGTGTCCGGCTGCAGGCCCGCGATGCCGAGGTCGGTGATGCGCACCGCCCCGTCCTGGCCGATCAGGATGTTCGCGGGCTTGATGTCCCGGTGGCACCGCACTCCGTGTGCCTCCGCGTGCTCCATCCCGTGGCAGATCTGCACCGCCCAGCGCAGCGACTGGGCCAGGTCGGGCGGGTGGACCTTCAGGAAGCCCGCGAGGCTGTTGAGGCCGTCCTCGTCGGGGGCCACGTACTCCATCGCGAGGTACTGACGACCGTGGAGCTCCCCGATATGGAACGCCCGCACCAGGTACGGGTGGCGCTCGAGATCGACCCAGATTCGCGCCTCCTTGCGGAAGAGGTCGCGCGTCCGGGGATCGAGGAGCAGCTCGTCGCGCAGCGTCTTCAGCGCGTACACGGAGCCCGTGGACAGCGCATCGACGAGGTAGACGCGCCCGAAAGCGCCCTCGCCGAGCAGGCGCACGACCCGGAACTTGTCGCCGATCACGTCGCCCGGGCCGGGCGGTGGCGCGAGATGCGGCTTCGCCCGAGGCGCCGTCTTTGCGGGCGCCTTGCGGGGCGTGGCCGAAGGGGCGGGCGCTGCCCCCGCCGGCGCTCGCCCCTTTTGCGCGGCCTTGCAGAAAGGGCAGGCGGGGGCCCGATCCGAGATCCGCTTGCCGCAAGAGATGCAGGTGACGAGCAAGTCGTTAGCTGCGAGGCTCCACCAGGAACGACGGAACCTGACCGCCGCCCGAGGTCACGTTGGCCAGCGAGGTCCCCGAGAGCCGGGTCAAGAAGCCCTCCACCTCGCCGTTGAAGACGTAGGGGTCCAGGTCCACCACGAAATCGCGGAAGCCCAGGCCGGGGGAGAGCTCCGGGAACGTCTGGCGCAGCAGCTCGACTCTCTGCTGCACCACGTAGGAAGAGCGCAGTGCTTCGGCCAGCGCCCTCTCCCATTCCGTGCTCGACATCTCCCATCCGAGGAAGACGCCCTTGCCGCCGTACTCGTCGTTCGGCTTCATCACCAGGGTCTCGCGCTGCGCGAGGATGAAGGCCGGCAGGTCGATGGTGTCGCCGTGGCGGCCCGCTCCGCCTCGGTGAAGAGGGATTGCAGCTCGTCCTCGGTGAGCACGGCGAAGATGGCCTTCTTGTGGATCGGCTTGCAGCGGAACGGGTTCACCATCACCACCGCGCGGTCCCTCACCGCGTCGAGCAGCGGCTGCAGCTCGCCGATCCGCTCGAGGAACTCGTTCACGAGCAGCCGCTTGTAGACGATGTCGATGGCCGTCCCCTCGTGCCGGAGCCTTCCGCCTTCGTAGGTGAGGTGGCGGGGGTCACACACGAGCGACGGGCAGCCGCGGCCCGCGAAGAGCTCGGCCACCATGTGATGCTCGACCCGGGTGGGGACGTCCTCGTAGTCCACCACGGCGATCGTGGGATGCGCGGACGTCCCGCCCGCCTCGCGGTAGCAGCCGACGAGGGTCGTGAGGAGGCGCTCCTGGGTCTTGAAGCGCCGAAGGCGGTAGCGCTCCTGGAACTTCCGCACCACCGGCATCTCCAGGAACGCCTCGGCCAGCCGCTCCGCGTAGGCGCTCCCCGCGGGCGTCTCCGCGTTCAGCTCCACGAATTGGTAGGCCGAGGTGGTGAGGAACGAGTCGAGTCGCGAAGCGGGGGACGCGCGGCGGAATCCCGGGTCCAGGGCCACGAGAGCGCGCTCCTCCGGCTGGAGGTCCACCCACTCCCAAAGGTCGCGACCGAGGGCTTGCTGGACCTTCTCGATCGCTCCGAAGATGCCGCGGCACACCCCGCGGATCTGCTCGTAGGCCGCGGGGGAGATCAGGTTCGGGCGAGGGAACGAGCAGAGCATGCGCCCGCCGAAGGTGAGCCGGGCCTCCGTCATGCGCTCGAAGAAGCGTTCTTCCAGCTCCTGGGCCAGGGCCTTCTCGTCGCGCAGCAGCGCGTGATAGTCCGAGACGGCGCGTTCGCTGATGGGGTCCATGGGGCAATGGCTAGAAACCCGCGATCGCGCGCTCTCCACGCACGTCGGCCCCGCCGAAGAGCGTCCCCGTCTTCGGATCGATCCCCACCGCGGTCACCGCGGTTCCCATGCGCCAGGGCCCCACGATGCGCAGCTCGTGGCCGCGTCGCCGCAGCTCGTCGAGCACGTCCCAGGGAACGCGGCCTTCGATGGTCAGCACTCCCGGCTCGTCCTTGTGGTCGCGGAACGACTGCCGCATGTGCTCGGAGTTCAGGCGCGGGGCCTCGATGGCCTCCTGGATGGGCAGCCCGAAGTCGATGTGGGCGAGCAGCACGTTCAGGTTCTGCTGGTCCTGGCTGTCCCCCCCGGGGGTCGAGATCGCCAGGTAGGGGTTGCCGTCCTTGGTCAGGATGGTCGGGGTGAGGGTGATCCGCGGCCGCTTCTTCGGGGCCACCACGTTCGGGCTCTTCGGGTCCAGGCTGAACTGCTGCATGCGCTGGGAGAGCGGCACCCCGGTGACGCCCGCGATGAACGCGCCGTCCAGCACCCAGGCGCCGGAGACGACCGCCGAGAAGAGGTTGCCGGCGGCGTCCGCCGCGTTCACCGCGGTGGTGTCGCCGGCCTGGCCGGGCGGGGCGTCGGCCATGGCCGTCCGCGGCGACTGCAGGCTCTTCGGGTCGATCCCGTCCGGGGACCCCGGCCGATGTGCGCGGCTGGCCCGATCCCGATCGACGAGGGGCCGGCGCGAATCCGCATAGGAAGAGGAAAGGAGGGCCGCGCCGGGGATCTTCGAGAAGTCGGGGTCGCCGTAGAACACGTCCCGGTCGTCGAAGGCCAGCTTCATGGCCTCGGTGAAGGTGTGGAGGTGGCCGGCGGACTGGAAGCCCATGGCCTTGAGATCGAAACCCGAGAGGAGGTTCAGGGTCTGGAGCAGCACCGGGCCCTGGGTCCAGAAGCCGGCCTTGTAGACCTCGTAACCGCGATAGGCGACGTGCACCGGCTCCTCGATCCGGCCGCGGAACGTGGCCAGGTCGTCCTCGCTCAGGATCCCGCCGGCGTCGCGGGCGGCCTTCACGAGGCTTCGCGCGATGTCGCCCTTGTAGAAGGCGCTCCGCCCCGCCTCGATCGCCCGCAGCCGGTCCTTCGTCTTCTTGAACTCGGCCGCGTCCGCCGCCGCGATGGCGCGAAGCGTCCGGGCGAGGTCGGGCTGCCGGAACATCTCGCCGATCTCGGGGACTCGGCCGCCCGGGTAGTAGACCGCCATCGTGGTCGGGTAGCGCTCGCAGTTCCTTCGCTCGCGGAGGAGCGCGTCGCGCAGGACGTCGTACATCGGGAAGCCGTCGGCCAGGTCGATGGCGGGAGCCATCACGTCCGCTAGCCTCTTCGTGCCGAACTGCGCGAGCACGATCGACATCGAATCGAGCACGGCGGGGACGGTGGCGGCGAGCGGCCCGTGGAAGTCGACATAAGGCTTGCCTGCCCAGACCTCCGGAGTGGCCGCCGCGGGGGATAGGCCCTGGCCGTTCACCACCACCACCCGTTTGCCCTTCGCGTCGTAGAGCACGACCGGGGCCTCGCCGCCGAACCCGAAGAGCTGGATCTCGGTCACGCTCGCGGCGAGCACCGCCGCCGCCCCGGCGTCGAAGGCGTTGCCCCCCTGCCGGAACATGCGCATCCCGGCCTCCACCGCGAAATGCCGCCCGGCCGCGATCACGTGGCTCTTCGCGTTGACCTCGGCCCGCATCGTCTGGGCGGCTTCCGTGGCGGGAGCCGCCCCCAGGACGATGCCGAGGAGCGCGGCGCAGCGTGTCTTCATGGCCTTTCAGTGGCGGCGATCGTACTCTATCCCCTTCTCGACCTGGATGATGGCGTCCCTGACGAGTTGCATGGCCTTGACCCGGTGCCCGCCCTTGTCGGGAAGGGCTTCCTTGAGCTCCCGCTCCGCCCCCCGCAGCGCATCCAGGGCGGCATGCATGTGCGGCTGATCGGCCTTCGCGCTCATTGGGTGGATTGCGGCCACCAGGGCGCCGCCCAGCGACGCGGCGACGAGGACCTGACGACGAGTGACGTGACGCATGAACACCTCCTGGCCGGGAGCATAAGCCCTTCGCCGTCCTCGGTCGAGCCGCCTTCACCGGGTGTGCTCCTTCCGGGCCTCGCGCTCGGCGTCGCGGTGGGCGTGGAAGGCGAGCCGTTCGGGCCGGAGCGAGTCGCCCGGCAGGACGAAGCGGAGCACGCTCGGAGCAAACCGGCCCCGTGACGAGCGGAACAACCGGTAGGCGCCGTCGCCGAGCAGCAACAGGCTTGCGAGGGCCACGAACGGCGCCAATGGATCGCCGGGCGGGCCCCCGGGCAGGAAGGAGAGGAGGTACAGCGCGAGGACGATCGAGCCGAAGGCCGTGATCGTCGTCCAGCGCTTGAGCGCGGGCGGCCCGCCCCACCGGTCGCAGGCCCGCTTCTGCAGGGTCTCGGACAGCAGGCTGACGAGCCACGCGAACCCGACCCGGAGGTCGTCCCACTCGCGCTGGATCTCCGCCAGCACCTCGTCCCCGTAGGCGGCCGGCGAGGGGCCCGCGGGCTCGGGAGCGCCCGCCGGCAGCGCCTCCCCAAGGCGGGTCAAGCGATACGCGTAGAGCAGTCGTCCGCGGTGCAGGGCCGGCGGCAGGATCGTGGCCAGCCAGTGGTGGCCGCTCGCCAGGAGCCGCCGGGCGCCTCGCCACGTGAGGTGCGGGAGCGTGCTCGTGTAGAGGAGCGACCCCTCCGCCTCGCGCTCGATCCGGTCCGGCAGGGCGAGCCGCTGCCAGAACGCCTCGCGGGTGAGGGGCACGAGCGTCGCGTCCTGGCGGTCGAAGGTCCGGCCGAAGAGGCGGGCGATCTCGAAGGCCAGGATCACCGGCCACGAGCCTCCGGTCTCGCGGAACGCGGCGGCGTTGAAGGCGCGGACGAAGCCCGGCAGCACGAGGGCCAAAAGGATGGGGGTCGAGAGGAGGAGCTGGGCCCGCCGTCCGGGGTCGCTGGTACGCGAGGCGAGCCAGAGAGCCACCGGGCAGGCCAGCGCCTCGCACAGGCCGGAGACCAGGCTCGCGGTCACGGAGTAGAGCCCGAGGCGGTCCGCGAGCCGCTCCTGCTGGTCCTCGGGCAGCAGACCCACGATCGGGTAGAGCAGCGCACGGTAGGGCCGCAGCCGCCGCCGCGTCCGGGCTCGTTCCCGCTCGGCCTGGGCTGCCCGCACCAGACGCGGCCCGTACGCCACCCGGCTGCGCACGACCTCGCCCATCGGCCAGGGCTGGAGTCGATAGACGACGGACTCGCCCTGCTCGACCTCCTCGATCACCTCGAACGTCGATTCGCCCAGCATCACCGCCGTGCCCGGGAACGCCGGCCGCACGTGGTACGCGTCCTCGATGCGAACGCGCAGCGGCAGGTAGCCCTGGCTCACGATCTGCGCGGCGCTCGGCCCCTCGGGAGTGAGGCGTGCCTCCTCTCCCTCGGCCACGCGTCCCGAGGAGCCGAGCCCCGCGGGGCGGGCAGCGGGCGGCCTCAGATCACGCCCCGTTGCCAGAGCGCGAGCACGTCCATGGTGAGCGCCACCGCCACGTGGATCAGGACCCCGCCCCAGATCGAGCCGGTGCTGAGGGAGAGCGTCCCCAGGGCCAGGCCCGCCGCCACTGCGCCCAGGGTCTCGGGGAAAGGCTTGCCGAAATGGATCATGACGTAGGGCACGGTCATCACGAAGATGGCGTAGGCTCCCAGGTGCCGCTTGAGCGAGTGGAGGAGGTACCCGCGGAAGAAGAACTCGAGCGAGAGGAACTGGAGCGCGTAGAGCGACTCGAACACCACGAAGTCGAAAGCGCTGCGTCCCGCCTGGGAATAGAAGGGGTAGGTGCGCTGGAAGCCCGCCCCAAAGGACGCGAGCACCACCAGGGGGAGGACGGCCAGGTAGCACACGAGGTACAACCGGCCGTGGCCGAGGGCGGCGCGCGGCGAGAGACCGTACCCGGCGACCCGTTCTTTCAGCACCAGGCGGACGAGGAGAGCCGGCAAGAGGAGGTCGCAGACGAAGCAGGAGAGCGCCCAGTAGGCGCACGACCACAGCTCGAAGTACGGACCGCCGCGCACGCCCCCAGCCCACGGCGCCAGCGTCCCGCCCCCCCTCTCGAGGGCGCCGAGCCACTGCCCGAGGTACGGCGCCTTGCCGAAGTACTCGAGCAGCGCCAGGAGCACCACCGCGCTCGTGAGCACCACCAGCGGGGTGCGCGAAAGGGGGCCGGCGGGAGCGCGCTCCCGGGCGTGGATCCGCTCCCACTCCGACCATAGGAGTTGCCTGAGATTTCCGATGCCGCGGAAAGGGCCGAGCAAGGCGCGCCGTACGGTATATCATGAAGGATCCGGAGTCGGCGAAAAGCCCATGGTCGAAACGCGCGAGCCTCTCGACAGCCTGATCGCGCCGCCTACCCGCTTCACCGCGGGCACCGCCTTCCCGCGGGCGAAGGAGATCCGGCTCTACGACACGACCCTGCGCGACGGCGAGCAGACCCCGGGGGTCGCCTTCACCCCCGAGCAGAAGTACGAGCTGGCGGGGCTGCTCTCCGACGCCGGGCTGCACATCATCGACATGGGGTTCCCGTCCGCGGCCCCCTCGGAGCGGCGGGCCCTCGAGCTGATCCTGGAGGGCAAGAAGAAGGGCCGGATCCGCGCCGACCTCGAGATCATCGTGATGTGCCGCTCCAACGCCCGCGACATCGACGTCACCATCGACACCCTGCAGAAGATGGGGGCGCGGCCGGACGACTGCACGTTCTTCATCTTCACCTCCGGCTCCGACCTGCACCTCAAGTACAAGATCGGCAAGACGCTGCTCGCCCTGGAAGGGGGCAAGCCGGAGGAATGGCTCGACCTGCCGGTCTCGTTCTACCGAGAGGCCAACGTCAAGATGGCGGTCGCCGCGATCCGCCACGCGCGCAGCCGCGGAGTGAAGGAGATCGAGTTCGGCGGCGAGGACGGCTCGCGGGCCGACGTCGGGTACCTGATCGAGCTGGCCCGCGCCTGCTACGCGGCCGGGGGGACCCGCTACTCGTTCCCCGATACCGTCGGCTTCTTCGCTCCCGAGGGGGTCGATTACTACATCCCGAAGCTGGTGGCGGCGTTCCCGGACAAGCCTCTGGTCGTCCACTTCCACAACGACTTCGGACTCGGGGCCTACAACACCGTGCGCGCCCTCCACCACGGGGCCACCATCCCCACCTGCACCGTGAACGGGCTCGGGGAGCGGGCGGGGAACGCGCCCCTCCACACCACGGTGATGATCCTCAAGGAGCTGTACGGGATCACCATCCCGGGGAGGAGTGGAGCGGCCTGCCGGTGGGGGCCACCGAGCCCATCATCGGCCACAACGTGTTCAGCCACGAGACCGGCATCCACACCGCGGGGATCACGATCCATCCCGCGATCTACCAGGTGATCGAGCCCGAGGCCGTGGGGGGGCACCTGCGCTTCCTCTTCGGCAAGCACTCGGGGGCCATGGCCATCGAGGCGGTCCTGCAGCGGCACGGGGACGAGCTGACCGCGGCGGGGGTCGAGGTGACGCCACGGCTCGTGCAGCTCCTCCTGCGGGTGGTGAAGGAGGTCCGGGAGAAGAAGGCCCTCGTCTCCCAGCACCTGGACGGCGTCCGCAACTACTACGCGCACCTCGAGCGGCTGGGGCTCACCGAGCAGGACCTCCTGGCCTACGCGCTCGTGCTCGGCCGGGAGGAAGCGGCTCCCTGAAGGACAAGGCGGCTGCTCCCTCCGATCCCATCCTGGACATCCGCGTCCGGTGGCGCGCGGGCCAGGTGGCCCTGGGCCTCGCGGCCGTCTTCACGGCGGTCGCGTTCTTCCGGCCCCTGGAGGTGCAGAGCTCGCCGTACCTGAAGCTCGCCCACACGGTGGGGGTGGGCCTCGGGGTCACCGGCTCGGCCCTCTTCGCGAGCTTGAAAGGGCGCGGGCGAGCAGAGCAGATCGCCCTCTACGCGTTCCTGGTCCTGGGGGTGGATGCGCTAGGCCAGGTCCTGGGCCCCTGGGGCTTCCCGGTCTGGCCGCTCATGGCCGTGTTGGTCGCCTCCCTGACGGTCGCGGAGACGCTGCCGGTGGCTTTCGCCTTCGCCGGTCAAGGCGCCGTGCTCGCGCTCTTCGACGCGGTCCGGGCGCCCATCTTCGATTGGCGCGCGCCGGCCGCGGCCGCCCTCGGTTACGCCGCCCTGGTGATGACCGTGAACCGCGCCCTCTTCGGCGAGAAGCACCGGCTCAGCGCCACCCTCGCCGAATTGGCCCGACTCAAGCACGGGATCGACCAGCTCGAGGACCTGGAGCCGGGTGCTCTCTCGCTGCGGCCCAGCACCGCGGGCAATGCGCTGCGCCAGGTCTCGGAAGAGGGCCGTCGCGCCCGCCATCTCGACCGAGCGGCCGAGCTGGGGGACGCCCTGTCGAGGCTGGTGGCGGTGGCCCAGGCCGCCCTCGGCGCCCACGC
>WNFM01182621.1_pt2 | contig 25125 bp, 24 predicted proteins | sample 5400271 | NCBI WGS metagenome assembly WNFM01 (sample SAMN13153352, study PRJNA577476) | soil metagenome | isolation source: 60 cm saprolite on Douglas fir-dominated hillslope | place: USA:California | collected 2013-09-17 | reverse complement strand
ATGATGTCCTTGTCCGTCGCGCCCCACTCCGTGCGCAGTGCGTCGAGTTTCGCGAGGGAGCCTTTGCGCACCAGCACATGGATCGGCTTGCCGCGCTTCAGCAGATTGCGGACCAGAAACTGTCCGATGAATCCGGTCGCGCCGGTGACAAAATAAGCCATCGCTTCCTCCCTTTTCGTTCCCTGGCATGCGCGAGAGCTTCGCCCCGCTTTCGGACTGGCGATTGTACGCCCGGCAGGTTATTGCTTACGGCACGGCGGGGCCTTTGTGTACGGCCCGGCGGGGCCTTTTCATTTAGTATGATTGCTCTAGCCTGCGCCGCCTAGAATGAAGCGACCGCGAATGGGCGGCATGAAAACCTGGGAGACCACGATGTTGAAAAAAGCGAAGGCCGAAATGAGCGGCAAGAACGCAGGCGAGACCCGGGATAAGTCGCAGGCGGTGCTCGAATCGTCGCGCCAGATCTGGCTTGCCGGGTTGGGGGCATTTTCGCGCGTGCAGGCCGAAGGCTCGAAGGTGTTCGAAGCACTGGTGAAGCAGGGCGAGACGCTGGAGTCGAAGACGCGCAAGGCGGCCGCCGATACCGCTGCGCTTGCGCGGGACGCCGCGACGGCCAAGGTCAAGGAAGTGCAAAAGGGCGTGGGCGGAACCTGGGACAAATTGGAGCAGGTGTTCGAGGATCGCGTCGCGCGCGCCCTTTCGAAGCTCGGCGTTTACACGCAGAATGACGTGGAAAGGCTGGCCGAGCGCGTCGACGTTCTGTCCGAAGCCGTCAACGAACTCATCAAGGCGACCGGCGTGAAACCGAAACGCCGTCCGGCGCCTGCCTCCTCGGCGGTACAGCGCATGGTCAAGGGCGCGGTGTCGCAGGCGGCGAAGACCGCATCGGGTGCCGTATCCAGCGCGGCCGGCGCGGTGTCGAGTGCGTCGAAGACCGCCAAAAAGACGGTGCGGACCGCGACCAAGGCGGCGCGCGCCGCGCTCAAATAGTCTCGCCCGTGCGAAGAAAAGCCCGCCTTGCCACGACGGGCTTTTTCATCGAGAAGAGAAGCGAATTTCAGTCCCGATTGAGCTTGTCGACCTGCTTCACGTAGTTCGTCATCGCATCGTCCTTGCTGGTCCCTTTGAGCTTGGCCCACGCATCGTATTTGGCTCCGCCGACAAAATCGAAGCCGCCGGGCCGGGTTCCCGTGACGTCCCCCTCAGTGGCCTGCTTGTAATACGAGTACAGCTTGAGCAGTGTCGTGTTGTCGGGCTTCTTTTTCGTCTTCTTCGCCGCCGCGGCGGCGGTCTCGAATTTTGCCTTCAGGTCATCCTTCTTGGGCGCAGCGGCCATGGAATCCTCCTAGTATCAGAATTGAATTTCATGCTACTTTAGCGCGAACGCGAAGGCGCACGCAACGCGCCCCCCTCAGTGTCGTAACTCCGTGTCGTAACTCCTTGTCGCAAGCGCTTCGCCCGATCATGGCCGCCAATCCAAAGAGCGCCAAACGCGAAAAGATGTCCGCGGTCGACACCGCGTGGCTGCGCATGGACCGGCCGCACAACCTGATGATGATCAGCGGCGTCCTGCTGTTTCGCGAACGCATCGCACTGGCGCGCCTTCGTAAAGTCATCAACGACCGCTTCGCCGTGTTCGCGAGATTCAGGAAGTTGCCCATGGAGCTGCCCGGCGGGGCCGTCTGGCAAGCCGACCCCGATTTCGATATTGAACGTCACGTCGTCGCCGCGAGCCTTCCCGGGCGCGCCGGCCGCACCGAGCTCGAGACCTTCGTTTCGAGGCTTGCGTCGTCGCCGCTCGATCCCACTCGGCCGCGGTGGCAATTCCATCTCGTCGACAATTACGAGAGCGGGTCCGCGGTCGTCGCGCGCATCCACCACAGCTATGCGGACGGCATTGCGCTGGTGCGTGTCATGCTTTCGATGACCGATGCCACCGCGCACGGTCCCGCGGCGATGCCGTTCGCGCCACGCCCACAGAAACATCGCGAGACTAACGACCCGCTCGAACAACTGCTGGGTCCATTGTCGGGCGCGATGGGCATGGCGAGAAAGGTCGGCGCGACGCTTTTGGAAAAGGGCGCGGCGATCTGGGACGATCCCGCCAAAGCCGTCGCGCTCGCCGGGCAGGGCACCGCGCTGACCGCCGAGCTCGCGAAACTTGCGCTCATGCCGCAGGACTCGCCGACGCGCTTCAAGGGCAAGCCCGGCAAAGCGAAGCGGGTCGCGTGGGCCGATCCGCTGCCGCTCGATGAAGTAAAGACGATCGGCAAGGCGCTTCAAGCGTCGGTCAACGACGTGCTGCTGTCGTGCGTCGCCGGTGCGCTCGGCCACTACCTTGCGGACAAGGGCGACGATGTCACCGGAGTCACCGTGCGCGCGCTCGTGCCGGTCAACCTGCGCCCGGTCGAAAAGGCGTACAAACTCGGCAACCAGTTCGGGCTCGTGTTCCTCGACCTGCCGATCGGCATTGAAAATCCCGTCGCGCGCCTTTACGCAGTGCGCGCCAACATGAATGCGCTGAAGGGATCGTTCCAGCCGGTGCTGGCACTGGGCTTGCTCGCCGCAATGGGCGCGGGCCCCCGGTCACTGCAGGAGGTCCTGCTGAGCGCGCTGGCGCGCAACGGCTCCGCGGTGATGACCAACGTTCCCGGTCCGCAGCAGCCGCTGTACCTGGCGGGCGCCGCGATCGACAGCCTCATGTTCTGGGTCCCGCAATCGGGCGACATCGCGGTCGGCGTGTCGATCATTTCCTATAACGGCGCCGTGCAATTCGGCGTCATCACCGACCACGGGCTCTGTCCCGATCCGGAGCGCGTCATTGCGCAGTTCGGCCCGGAATTCGAGAAGCTCGTGTTGACGACGCTCTTGTGTCGCTGGCCGCGCGACGGCGATCTCGATTCCGAAGAGGCCGCGGCGGTGTTGGGAGTCGCCTGACGGCACGCTGTTGAGATACTCCGTCGCGATCAAGGCCACGCCGGGTAGGTATTCGGCGCCGCGAAGGCTTCCTTCAGATATTGGTTGAGCGGCACCGTCAGGTCCCGGGTGTTGAACCACTTGGCGTAGATGCGGCGGATTTCGCCCGACTGGAAGAGATCGATCAGCGCGCGATTCACGATTCTTTCGAATTGCGGCTCGTCCTTGCGCATCATGATCGCGTAAGGCTCCACCGACAGGTAGCGGCCGACCACGGCGAAGTCGTCAGGCTTGCTCGATTTGGAGATGAGTCCGTAGAGCAGCACGTCGTCCATCGGGAAGGCGACCGCCCGCCCTTCCTCGACGGCCTTGAACGACTCTCCGTGGTCCTTCGATTCGATGATCTTGATCTTGAGGACGCGCTCGTCGTTCATCGCCTTGATGATCTTTTCGCTCGTGGTCCCGACGGTTACGACGACGCTTTTTCCCCGCAGGTCTTCGACGGTGTTGATGTTCGACGACCTCTTGGCGAGCATCTTGATGCCGGCGACGTAGGTCGTGTACGCGAAGGCCACCTGCTTCTGGCGGTCGCGCGTGTTGGTCGTCGACCCGCATTCGAGGTCGATCTTGCCGTCGATAAGCGACGGGATCCGGTTGGCGGAGGTGACCGGCAGGTACTTTACTTCGAGACGCGGCAACTTCAATTCCCCCTTGATCGCCTCGGCGACGCGCAGGCAGAGCTCCACGGAATAACCCTGCGGCTGCTTCTGCGCGTCGAGGTAGGAAAACGGCACGCTGGTCTCGCGCACGCCCAAGGTCATGGCGCCGGTGTCGCGAATGCGCTTCAGCGTGTCGATCCTGGGCGCGGCCTTGTCTTGCGCTGTGGCGCCTGCGGACAACAACGCGATCACAATCAATGCGGTGACGGCGCTGCCATGGATGCCCAATTTCACGCAGTTCTCCGTCGCCATTCGATTTTTGTCATAGCTCTACTCGAGCTCCGATTGCGCAAGCCCGACATCCAGCCGTTCCATGGCGTCCATCGGCTTCATTGCGGCAGCCTGCTCGTAGAGTTTCGTGGCGTCGTCGATTCGACCCTTTCCGAACAAGAGGATGAGGCCGTTCGCAAACTCGATCCGGGTGATCGCGGATTCCGGATTGAGCTTGACGGCCTTTTCGAAGTGCTCGATGGCGCTGTCCTTCTTGGCGCCGTACGTCATTCCGGCGACGAGACCGCCGACCTTGTTGATCACTTCAGCCTGATACGATCCGTACGCGGTGTGCGCGTCGGCATGCTTGGCATCGAGCTTCAGGGCCGCGAGCAATGCGTCCTTGATCTTCCCGCCGAAACCCTGCGCCAATGCCTTCGCTACCGAGATGCCCTGGCCGTAGCGCCCGAGCGCGAACGCATACAGATAATGCGCATTCGCATCCTTCGGCGCGTCGCCGCGGCGCTCGTCGGCCCATCCCGCCGCCTCCTCGAACAGCGCGAGCTTGGCCTTGTCGGATTTCTCGAGGTAATGCGCGTAGACGGTCTGCGCCTTCACCGCGGTGTTGATGCCGGCGCCGCCCGCGGCTACACCCGCGTCGACCGCCTGCCCGAACTCGCCGGCATGGAAATGGCGCCACGCCTCGAGGACGCCGGCGTCCTTCGGCAAGGGCTCGTTGTCGCCGCGGTGCAGCCGCGCCCAGTGTTTTTTCAAGCCGGCCGCGTCATAGGCGCAAGCCTTGTCGGCGCGAGGAAATTTGATCCACTTCTTCGCCATTGCGTTCCTCTTAGTCGGCGTCAGAGATAATTTTCGCCGAGCTTTTCGATCAGCGCGCGTCCGTCTCCGACCAGGAACGGCGCGATGAGCGCCAGCGCCTGGTAGGCCGCGCGATCGAGGCTGACGGCCACTTCGCCCGCGTGCGCATCGTCACCAACGTGGCGCGCGCCGATTCGCTGATACGACATCCAGTACGTGGAGACGAGCGTTACGTTTGACGCCAGGGTGGCGATTTCGCGCTCCGACGCGCGCATCTCGCCGGCTGCCACCAAGCCGCGGCACAACTCTATCACGGTGTTTTCACCGCGGCGCGTGAGGTCCGCGAAGCGTGACGCGATTTTCCTGTTGCGAGACGTGATCTCGTCCAGATCGCGGTAGAAGAATCGATAGTCGTGCATGCGCTCGAATATGAGGTGCAAGAGCAGCCAGAGGTCCTCGACGCTCGCCGCGCGCCCGTCCGGCGACGCCAGCAGCGGGGCGAGCTCGGCTTCGAGAGCCTCGTACAGCGCGCCGATGATGTCGTCCTTGTTTCGGAAATGGTAGTACAGGTTGCCCGGGCTGATGTTCATCTCGTCGGCGATGTCCGCCGTCGTGACGTTCGGCTCGCCGAAGCGATTGAAGAGCGCGAGGCTCGTCTCGAGGATCCGCTGCGGCGTGCGGCGGGGCCGCTTTTTTTCCGGCATGGCGGGCAAGTTGCTTCGAATTGCGCGGCGTCGGTTTATGTGCCGCCAAAAGGAACCGGACGCTATGGTACGCCGGCGAGCCAGCGCTCGAGATGGCCGAGTGTGTGGTGCAGGTCACGCGTCGTCTGGCGGACATTGCCGTGCGCATGCGCGCGCAGCGGGCGCGGATCGGTCAGCGTGTCCGCCACGTCGCGGGTGGGGTCGCCCAACCGGTCGATGCGCAGCGAGATTCCATGGCGGCGCAGTGCGGGCGCGAGCGTGTCCGCGCGTGCGAGGAGGTTCCGGCGCGTTGTGGCGAACGCAAGCGCGCACAGCCGCTTGCGTTGCCCGTAGCTGAAGATGTTCGCGAAGAACATGTCCGCGTCCTCCGGCCCCGGTTCGAAGAGCATGATCGTCGCGTCAGGATATTGGCGGCCGTATTTCTCCATTCCCACCTTCATCCGCGAATGGATGATCGCGCGAAACGTCTGGCCCAGCACCAATGGCAATCCGCCCTGGTTCAGCTTGGCGATCGAAGGTCCGGTGCCGGCCCTGCCCGAGCTTGCGTCGAACGGAACGAGCGGATTGACGCAGAACAGCAGCGAAACGCCCTCGTCCAGTGCGACCGACGCATGCAGCGTCTTGTTCAGCGCGCCGTCGACATAGTGATCGCCGTCGATCTCCACCGGCGGAAAGAGTCCGGGAAGCGCGCTCGATGCCTCGATGGCGCGCGAGATCGGGACGTGATCACGGCCCGGCGCGCCGAACGTCACCGACGCCCCGGTGTCGAGATTGGTCGCCACCAGGAAGAGCTTGCGGCCGAGCTCACGAAAGTCGTTGCTGCGGCCCGGCGCCGCGAACAGGCGCGCCAGGAAAGCGTCGATCGCGCGATTGTCGAATACGCCCGTGGGAACGGCCTGCGCCAGCGTCGCGAACGATTCCATGACGCCGCGATGGAACGGGTCGCGCAAATACTGGATCGACGCGCGCAATGCGAGGCCGGGCAACGCGGCTAAACGACGGCCGAATTCACCGAAGGCCGGGCGCAGGAATATCTCGGGTTTCAGCGCCGCGTCGGCGCTGTCGGCGATGAACAGCCGGTACATTTGCGCCGGTGAAATGCCGTTGGCGAGTGCGGCGGCCACGAAGCCGCCGGAGGACACGCCCACGTACGCATCGAGACGATTCAAGTCGAGGCCGTCGAGCGAATCCGCCAACGCGAGCAGCGCACCGATCTCGTAGATGCCGCCCAGCGGTCCGCCGCCGGCGAGCGCCAATCCCAATTTCCCGGGCGCTGTCGTGACGGACGTGCGCCCTCGCGTTCGTGCCCTCGTGCGGCGCGCGGGTGCCGTGTTGTCCGGCATGGTTCTCCTTATGCGTGCGGCAAGGGCCGCTTCTAACGGCGGTCCCAGGTCCCACACATGGTAGCGGAGATTTACTTCTTCGTGCGCTTCGCCCGCTTCACCGTCTTGGCCGCGCGCGACTTGATCACGCGTTTGGCCCGGGCTGTCGTCTGCTTCGCAGCGCGCTTAGGTTTCGCGGCAGACGTTTGCAGCATCGCCGGCAGCGTGACTTTCGGCAGCGACTTCGGAAGGTTTTTCTGCACGAGCGTTACCGCAGTTTCGGCGGCTTGCCTGACCGTCGATTGCACGGTCGTCCGCGCCTGCTTCCAGACCGCGTTGGCTTTGCCGATCGAGACTTCGAGACTGTCGCCGACCATGCGGATGGCCTTCGATTCGACGGCGGTGCCTTCCTTCACGAGCGTGCGAAATACATTGCCGGCTTCGCCTTGCGCCCAGTCGCGCGTGACGACAGCCGCGCCCAGGCTTGCGAGCCACACCTGGCGTGACGCGGCGAGGACGGCGTCGCCGACGGGGGTGTTACGGGAATGGGTCATGGTGCGCATGCGTTCTCCTTGAATGTGACGGCAATGCCAGAGTGAAATCGGGGCGCGATGATCGGGCGCTCGTAAATCAAGCTACGCCGATCGCCTAGAGCATTCACACTAATCGGTTGCGAAAGATCAGCCTCGCGGCGCGAGCGACTGCGCGAGGCTCGTGGCGAGCCGCGCGACGATGCCGTAGATCGACAGCTGCGGATTGGCGCCGATCGACGTCGGAAAGAGCGATCCGTCAAAAACGTAGAGATTCTCGACCTGATGATGGCGGCCAGTGCTCGTGACGACGGCGCGCGCGGGATTCGCTCCGAGCGGCGCGCCGCCCATCACGTGCGCGGAAACGACGGGCGTCACTCCCGGCTCGAGGACGAAGGCGTCGATCGCCGCGCGGGCGCCGGCGAAGCTCGTGAACGCGGCGCCCCGCGCATGGACCGGCATCACCATTTGCGCGCCTGCGGCGAACTGGATTTCCGCCATCGTGCGCATCGCGCGCCGCGCGGCGTCCCAGAAGAGCGGCAACAACGGATAGTCCAGCAATGGCGTTCCATCATCGCGCAGCCGCACCGTCCCGCCCTGGCTTTCCGGATTGAATCCGTCACGCATCAGCGCGATCAGGACCTGCATGCGCGGGAAAGCCGCCATCCACTGCGCATGCGCGTCGCCGTCGTCCGGCAACGTGGTCGCGGTGAGGACCGGATGCAGTGGCGGGGCCTCGAGCTTGTAGCCCATCGGGCCATCGATCGGCTGCGTGTCGAGAAAGTGATCGGAGTAAATCGTTTGTGGCGCGCCCGCGAACGCATCCACGCGGTCCGGCATCAATGCGGCGGAAACGACCGTTGGATGCAGGAATGTTCGCTTGCCCAGGATGCCGTGGGGATCGGGCGTCCCGCTGCGCAGAAGGAGCGCGGGCGTGCCGATCGCGCCACCCGCGGCAATGTACGCCCGCGCGCGGACGCGCACCCTGCGCGTCGTCGGGGCCACGCCTGCCGCGTCCATGGCGTCACCTTCGAGCAACGCGACGCGGTCCTTCTCCAACACGAGCCGCTGCACGCGCACGCGCGTCACGAGCGTCGCGCCCTTGGCCAATGCCCCGGGAATCGTCGTGACCAGCATCGACTGCTTGGCGTTGGTCGGGCAACCCAAGCCGCAATAGCCGATGTTCCAGCAGCCCGTGACGTTGCGGCGTATCGCTGCGGAAGAAATGCCGATCATCCGCGCGCCGCGCGCCAACGCTTCGTTGTTTGCATTGGGCGCGACATCCCAGGGAGCGATCGACAGGCGCGCCTCCATCTGCGCGAACCACGGCGCGAGGTCGTCGACGCCGTACCCCGCGAGTCCGAATTCGCGTTGCCAGAAGGCCAGCGTGGCGGGCGGCGTGCGGAACGAACTGGTCCAGTTGACCGTCGTGCCGCCTCCGACGCAGCGGCCCTGAAGGATGTTGATCGCCTTGTCGCGCGTCTTGCGCGCCGCCGATTCCTGATACAGCTGCGGATAGGCTTCCGACTCGCGCATCCGGAAATCGGTGGATGTCCGCAGCGGACCTTCTTCCAGCACGACCACGGAGAGCCCGGCGTTGGCAAGAATTTCCGCGGCCGTGCCGCCGCCGGCGCCACTGCCGGCGATCGCGACATCGGCGTCAAGCGCTAAGTCCTTCGCGAGCAGCGACGCATCGATCACCTTCCAGCCGGACGCCAAACCGGCTTCGAAGGGGTCGGGGATGCGTGAGTTGCGCGCGGGCGTCATGCGGCGATTTCGGGCGGACCCGGATATCCGATTCGCGGCCACGACCCGGGATTGCCATACCAGGCCGCGAACGTGAGCTGATGCAGCGCGCCGTAGGCCGAGCGCAGCAATGTCAACGAACTGCCGCGGAAACGGTCGAGGCAGTCGCGCACGTCGGACTCGGTCGCCTCGCCCCACGGATTTTTCACGCGTGCGATTGCAAGGCGCGCAGGCGGCAGCGCCAGCAAAGCGAACAGCTGACGCAACTCCTCCTGCGCCGCGGGCGAGAGTCCCGCGATGGCAACGCCGATGCCTTGCACGGTTTCATCGACCGCGACCCGCTTGGCCGAGGCTTCGATGGGCAATGCGCCTGCCAGCAGCACCGGGACCATCGCGTGCAGGATCGCCTGCGCGTCGGCGTCGAGCGCACCCGGACGGGCTTCGCCCGCGGGCGCATCCGGGCCGCGGAGCCACCGCGCGGTGACCAGCGCTGTCGCGCCAAACAGGCCGGCCATGATGAAAGTGCGGCGGGAGATCATCGACGGGGTGTGGGGGATGCCACCGAAGGCCCGGTTCGGCCAGCGGGAATTTCCGACATTAGACTTGGGCGCATAGACGAATCAATCTAAAAGCCCTCGGTCGGGTAAAAGCGGCGCGCATCGGATAGACTCTTGGCAAACGAGCGTCGTCCGCTCGACGGTTCCATGGCCGAGACAGATTCCATCCCTGCCGCATCGGCGGTGCTCGTGCGCGAATTGTCGCGCGTCCAGCGTCTTCATGCCGAGCGCATCGGAAACCCGATCCTCGCGGGCTCGCTGGAGCGCGTTGCGAATTGGCAGGCGCGGCGCTTGCGCATGACCTACGCCGACCTTGCCGCCGACGCTCGCCACGGCCCGGCGATCGTCTTCTTCCAGAACGATCTCTACGGCCCCGGAGATTTCGGCCGTCGCGACGCCGATCTTGCCCGCGTCGTTCCGATGATGGTGAAGGTGTTGCCCGAGCGCGTGATCGCGACGGTGGCTCAGGCGATGGAGTTGAATGCGCTGTCGCAGGAACTCGACCGCGTGCTGCTTGCCCGGCTGCCCCGCGCGGACGGGCATTTCAACGTGCTCGAATATTGCAAGGCCTATCGCCGCGCCGGCAATTTTCCGTTGCGCCGGCGCCAGATCAAGCTGATTGTCGAAGTCGGCACGGCGCTCGACCGGCACGTCGGCAAGCCGCTCGTTCGCACGGCGCTGGCGATGATGCGGCAGCCGGCGCGAATGGCCGGCCTGTCGGGCCTGCAGGATTTTCTGGAGCGGGGATTTGCGGCATTTCGCGCGATGGGCGGCGCCGACGAATTCCTGCGCACGATCGACACCCGCGAAACTCAAATCATGGAAGCGATCGTCGGCGGCGCGACGGATCCATTTCCCGATCCGCTGCTGTCTCCCGTCCCGAAGTCCTAGGGCTCCCGGCCCAGAAGCTTGTCGAGCTGGACGTTGATTTCGCGCTCGATCGTCGGCTTCAACATCCCCAGCAGCAAGCCCAACTGGACCTCGAGCTTGATTCTGTCCTTGCCCACCTGCATGCGGCCGGTGAGTCCCGGGCGCTCGAAGTCGATGTGTTCGCCGTCCCACGCGTAGTCGAGGTCGAAGCGCTTTTTCAGATCCTTCGCGATTTTTTCCGCGGCGTCGCGGGCTTGTCTGTGCGACAGCGAATGCTTGCGGGCGATCGAGATCGTGGCCATGGATGGGTGCTCCCGTCCCCAGTATAGCCAAACGTGATGGCTTGTCGGAGCGCAACTTTGGCACAATCCGGGGAAAGGCCACGCAAGGGCTCACGGAGGATCGATGCCAGGCAACATTGCGAAGTTCTTTTCGCGGCAGCTGACGCGCCCTTCGCACGCGCTGTTCCGCCACTATGTCGACGGCGCGTGGCGCGATGTGACGGTCGACGAAGTCGCAACACTCGCCCGCCGGTGGCAGGCGGCATTCCGGCGCGAAGGCTACGTGACGGGCGATCGCGTTGCTGTGTGCGTCCGCAACGGCGTCAACTGGGTCGCAATCGACATCGCCGCCTTGGGGCTGGGCCTCGTCGTCGTCCCGCTCTACGTCGACGACAATGCCGATAACGTCGCGTGGTGCGTCGGCAACGCGGAAGTGCGGCTGCTCATCGTCGAGAATTCGCGCATCGCGGCTGCGCTCAAAGGCACCGACGCGGCACAGTCGCTGCCGCCGCTCGTCGTGTTGAATCCGGACGAAGGCGAATCGGCGGCTACGCAGCCAACGTTCCTCCCGGAACCCGCGGCCGAGCTCACGGTTACCGAGTTGAACGACGACGCGTTGGCGACGATCTGCTTCACGTCCGGGACGTCCGGCAGGCCGAAGGGCGTCATGCTGTCGCACGGCAACATCATCGCCAATGTCGGGCAATGCGCGGCGACCGGCATGGCCCGGCCGGACGACGTGTTCCTGTCGATCCTGCCGCTGTCGCACATGTTCGAGCGCACCGGCGGCTACTACCTGCCGTTGTCGCTCGGCGCCAAGGTCGCCTACGTTCGCGGCATCGCGCAGATTGCCGACGACCTCGCCTCGCAGGCGCCGACGGTGATCTTTGCGGTTCCGCGCATCTTCGAGCGCTTCCGCGCGCGCATCGATGCGTCGCTTGCGGAGTCGCCGGCGAAGAAGCGGCTTTTCGCTGCGTGCACTGAACGCGGCTTTCGCGTCGCCACCGGCAACGGCAGCCTGCTCGATCGCGTGCTCGTGCCGGGATTGCGCGCGCTGGTCGCACGGCCCGTTCTCGCGCGCCTGGGCGGCCGCCTGCGCCTCGCGGTCGTCGGCGGCGCGGCGCTCGAGCCGTCACTCGCGCGCACGTTCATCGGCCTGGGCCTTCCGCTGCTGCAGGGCTACGGCATGACCGAGGCCTCGCCGGTGATTTCCGTGAATCGCGATGACGACAACGTGCCCGAGTCCGTCGGGCCGCCGCTTCCAGGCGTCGACGTGCGCATCGGCGACGGCGGCGAATTACTCGTGCGCGGCAGGAACGTGATGCAAGGCTACTGGAAGAATCCCGAAGCCACGCGCGCCGCGCTCGACGCCGACGGTTGGCTGCGCACCGGAGACCTGGCCGAGATCAAGGACGGCAGGATTTTCATTCGCGGCCGCGCGAAGGACGTCCTCGTATTGTCCAACGGCGAGAAACTGCCGCCGCAGGATGCCGAGTTCGCGATCCTGCACGACCCGGTGTTCGAGCAGGTGATGCTGGTCGGCGAAGGGCGCCCGTACGTCGTGTTGCTCGCGGTGACGAAGGAGGCGAATGAAGAGGAACTGATCCGGCGCGCCAACGATCAGCTGAAGGATTTCCCGAGCTGGACACGCGTGCGGCGCGTCGTCACGGACACGGAGCCATGGAGCGTGGATAATGGATTGCTCACACCGACGCTCAAGCTGAAGCGCCCGCTGCTCGTCAAGAAGCTCGCGGCGCAGATCGAGGCGGCCTACGCCGAGCCGCCCCCCGGCTGATGGATCACGACGCCCCCACGCCCCCGCGCAAGCGCTCCAGGCTCACGACGCGCAAGGTCTACATTGCCGGCATCGCGCTTGCGATTGCACTGGCGATCCTGCGCATGTACGGACTGAGTGTCGCGGATCTCGCACGACTCGCGCGGGAGAAGGTCGCCGAAGCGGTGGCCGACGCCAAGGCGTTGACCACTCGCGAGTACGCGGACCGATACGCACGCAGGTTGCGCGAGGAGGCGGCCAGCATCCCGGCCGACGTGCCGATGATGACCGGCAAGGAGTCGGTCGAAATCAGCCGAGACATCCAGGCCGAACGCAAGCGCATTCTCGAAGAGCGCGCCGAGCACCTCAAATGGGTGGGCCAAGGGGTCCTCCAGGGCGACCTCGACTCGATGAAGAAACAAGTCGAGGAAAACGCTCGCCGGGCGGGCGGAAATCACTAGTTGCAGGCCGCGGGACGCTCGCTGACAGTTCCCGCGCCTCGAAGGCAGCGGCTATTGACAGTCGCCCGGCATCGACCCTAATATTCAAACGAACGTTTAATTGATCCGGCGGCAATCCGTAAGCGACCGCGGCTTTCCGCCGACCAACGACGAAGAGGTTTTTCGCGCCACGATGAGGGTTCCCGTTGGGACCGCGGGAAGCATGGGTGAGGGCCAAGAATGAAAGCGAAGGTCATTCCGATCGACACGGGCCGTGGCGCCACCGCCACCAAGGAGCGCATCCTCGATGCGGCCGAGGCGCTCTTTGTCGTCCATGGCTTCGAGGCGACCAGCCTGCGAACGATCACGGCGGCCGCGTCGGTGAATCTGGCGGCGGTCAACTATCACTTCGGCACCAAGGAAGAATTGTTCGAGGCCGTGCTGACGCGGCGCCTGGATCCGATGAACCAGGAGCGCGTCGAAATTCTCGACTGTCTCGAGGCCAAGGCCGCCCCCGAGCCATTGTCGTGCGACCGCATCCTGATGGCGCTGTTCGTTCCGGCTCTGCGCCTCGCACGCGACCCGGCGCGCGGCGGCAAGAGCTTCCTTCGCCTGCTGGGCCGCGCGTATGCGGATCCGGCGCCGTTCATCCGGCACTTCCTGTCCGAGCAATACGCCGTGACGATCGCGCGTTTCAAGGCGGCGTTCGGACGCGCGCTGCCGCACCTGCCGCGCAAGGAATTGTCGTGGCGGCTGCACTTCATCATGGGCGCGCTGTCTTATACGCTGGCGGGTACCGACGCGCACAAGATCATCAGCGAGTTGAGCCCGCGCGGGACGAACAACGATGAAATCCTGCTGCGCCGGCTCGCCCCCTTCCTGCTCGCGGGATTGAACGCGCCGCTGCCTGACCTGACCCAGGTCACCCGCGAAGTCGACGGCGCGCTTGCGCAGGCACTGAAAACACCAAGGCCTCGTCCCCGGCGCGTTGCGGATAATCCAAGGAAATGACCATGTGGAACGCTGGCCGTCGCGTACTTCAATGCCTCCGGCCGCACATGGGGTCTTGCGGCGGCAGCGGCCCTCGCGGTGTCGTGGTTCACGCACGCGCTGCCGATGGCGGCGAACATTCTTTTGACGGGCATCTACGTTGTGCTGGCGCTCGCGCTGGCAGTTCCTGCGCTCCGCCGCAAGTTGATCAGCGATGGCGTGCTGGCGGCGTTCCGGAAGCTGATGCCGCCGATGTCGCAGACCGAACGCGACGCCCTCGAGGCTGGCACCGTGTGGTGGGACGGCGAACTCTTTTCGGGCAGGCCGGATTGGCAACGGCTGCTCGATGCGCCGCGACCTGCGCTCGCCCCCGAAGAGCAGAAGTTCCTGGACAACGAGGTCGAGACGTTGTGCGGCATGACCAGCGACTGGGAGACCACCAACGTCTACAAGGACCTGCCGCCGCACGTCTGGCAGTACATCAAGGACAAGGGATTGCGCATTCGCAAGTCATCACCAAGCTGTCCACGCACTGCGGCACCGTCGCAATCACGGTGATGGTGCCCAACTCGCTCGGGCCCGGCGAGCTGCTGATGCACTACGGCACCGATGAGCAAAAGCGCTACTACCTGCCGCGCCTTGCGAGGGGACTGGAGATTCCGTGCTTTGCGCTGACCAATCCCAACGCGGGCTCCGATGCCGCGGCGATCCCCGACTTCGCGTACGTCTGCTGGGGCGAGCACGAGGGCAGGCGCACGCTCGGCCTTCGCGTCACGTGGGAAAAGCGCTACATCACGCTGGGCCCGGTCGCAACACTTCTCGGGCTCGCGTTTCGCGTCTACGACCCGGACAAGTTGGTCGGCGCCAAGGAAGACTTGGGGATAACGTGCGCGCTGATTCCGACTTCGCACCCGGGCGTCGAAATCGGCCGCCGCCACATGCCGCTCAACGCCGTGTTCCAGAATGGACCGAATTCCGGCAAGGATGTCTTCATCCCGATGGAATGGGTCATCGGCGGCCAGCAGATGCTGGGCCAGGGCTGGCGGATGCTGATGGAATGCCTTGCGGCGGGCCGCGGCATTTCGCTGCCGTCGTCGAACACCGGCATGGCGATCCTCGCCGTGCGCACGGTCGGCGGCTACGCGCGCGTACGCACGCAGTTCAAGACCGCGATCGGGAAATTCGAGGGCATCGAGGAGCCGCTCGCGCGCATGGGCGGCAACCTGTACATGATGGATGCGACGCGCATCGTCACGGCCGGCGCGATCGACCAGGGTGAAAAGCCGGCCGTCCTGACGGCGATCTCGAAATACCACATCACCGAGCGCGCGCGGCAACTGATCAACGACGGCATGGACGTCATCGGTGGCAAGGGCATCTGCATGGGGCCGTCGAATTTCCTGGGCGGCGCGTACATGCAGCACCCGGTCGCGATCACCGTCGAGGGCGCGAACATCCTGACGCGCAGCCTCATCATTTTCGGGCAGGGCGCGATCCGCTGCCATCCGTACGTACTGAAGGAGATCAAGGCGACGCGTCACGCCGACGCGCAACGCGCGTTGATCGCCTTCGACGCGGCGCTGTTCGGACACCTGCGGTTTGCAATCTCGAACCTGGCGCGCACGCTCGTCATGGGATGGACCGGATCGCATTTCGTCGGTGTCCCTGCCGATGTTGCGCCGGAAACGCGCCGCTACTACCAGCAACTGACGCGCTTCTCCGCGGCGTTGGCGTTCTTAGCCGACGTGTCGATGGGCACGCTGGGCGGCGCGCTGAAGCGCAAGGAAAAACTCTCCGCACGACTGGGCGACATCCTGTCGCTCATGTACCTGTGCTCGGCGACGCTGAAGCGCTTCGAGATGGAAGGGCGGCAGCCCGCCGATGCGCCGCTCATGCACTGGGCGATCTGGGACGCGATGTTCCGTGCGCAGAACGCGTTCGAAGGCGTGATCTCGAATTTCCCGAACCGCTTCATCGCGGCGGCGCTGCGGCGGATCGTGTTCCCGCTCGGCCGTCCCTACGTGGTGCCGTCCGATGCGATCGGCCACGAGGTCGCGCAGCTCCTGATCGAGCCCTCCGCCGCGCGCGACCGGCTGACGGCGGGCATCTACATCGGCGCCGCTGACGACGATCCGGTAGGCTTGATCGAGCGCGCGCTGGCGGCGACGCTGGCCGCCGAACCGGTCGAGGCCAAGCTGCGATCCGCGATCAAGGAAAACCGGCTCGATGGCAAATTGCCGGCGGGTGCGGGCATCGATGTGCTGGCCGATCGTGCGCTCGCGGCGGGCGTCATCAGCGTGGAAGAGGCGCGTGCGCTGATTGCCCAGCGCGAGCTCGCAGCAAAGGTGATCCGCGTCGACGATTTCGACAAGGATCTGGGCGCGTCGTTGCTGCAGCCGGCCATCGACGCCGTGCGGCCGACGACGCGCAATCATCGCGTGGCCGCGTGACCGCGCGGCCCGCGATCGTGAGCGCGCGATCATGACGGAACCGATCTACATCATCGACGGCGCGCGAACGCCGTTCCTCAAGGCGCGCAACCGGCCCGGGCCGTTCGCGGCGTCCGACCTCGCGACCGACGCCGGGCGTGCGCTGCTGACGCGCCAGAAGTTCGAAGCGACGCAACTGGATGAGGTCATCCTGGGGTGCGCGGCGCCGTCCGCCGACGAGGTCAACATCGGCCGCGTCGCGGCGCTGCGAATGGGGTGCGGGCTGAAAGTGCCCGGCTGGACGGTGATGCGCAACTGCGCGTCGGGCATGCAGTCGATCGACTCGGCCATCAACAACATCAGGGCCGGGCGCTCGGATCTCGTGCTCGCGGGCGGCGTCGACGCCCTGTCGCGCGCGCCGCTGCTTTTTTCCGACGCGATGGTGATGTGGCTGTCGAACTGGTACGCCGCGAAGACGCTGCCCCAGCGCGCCGCACTGCTCGCCAAGTTTCGCCCCGGGTACTTAGCACCCGTAATCGCGCTTATGAAGGGCCTCACCGACCCGATCTGCGGTTTGCTTATGGGACAGACGGCGGAGAATCTTGCGTTCCGCTTCGGGATCACGCGCCGCGAGATGGACGAATTTTCCGCGCGCAGCCACCAGCGCGTGCTGGCCGCGCAAAAGGCCGGGCACTTCGACGGGGAGCTCGTGCCACTGTACGACAAGGCGGGCAAGCTTTATTCCGCGGACGACGGCGTGCGCGAGGACTCCACCGCCGACAACCTGGCCAAGCTGCGGCCGTTCTTCGACAGGAAGTACGGCAACGTCACTGCCGGGAACAGCTCGCAGATCACCGATGGCGGCGCTTGGGTCGTCGTCGCCTCGGCGCGCGCCGTGGACCAGCACAAGCTCACGCCCATCGGCCGCATCGTCGACTCGCAGTGGGCGGGCCTCGACCCTGCGCAGATGGGCTTGGGACCGGTGCATGCGGCAACACCGATCCTCAAGCGGCACAACCTGGGACTGAACGACCTCGACGCGTGGGAAATCAACGAAGCGTTCGCAGCGCAGGTCATCGCGTGCGAGCGCGCATGGACGAGCGACGATTATTGCCGCGACGAATTGGGACTTCCCGGAGCGCTTGGGCCCCTCGACCACGACAAACTCAACGTCGACGGCGGCGCGATCGCGCTGGGCCACCCCGTCGGCGCTTCGGGGACGCGCATCGTCCTCCACGTGCTGAACGTGCTGCGGCGCACCAACGGCAGGCGCGGGATGGCGGCGATCTGCATCGGCGGCGGACTGGGCGGCGCCATGCTCGTCGAGCGCGTCTGACTGTAAAGGCGCCGTTCGGAACACTAGAATGCACGGCAAAAGCGTGACTTCGGGAGGATCGGATGCGTCTTGGCATGTTGGTCGATGCGGCGTGCGACCTGCCGCTCCCATTCATCGCGCAGAATTCCATCCGCGTGGTGCCGATTCCGATCCGTATCGGCGACCGCGAAGTGGTCGACGTGCGCGACGAGGAGATCACCCGGAAATTCTTCGATCTTGTCCTGGGGACCAGCGTCACCAACGCCATGATCCACCCGTATGCCGGGGAGCAGCTCGAGGCGCTTTTCCTCCCGCGGCTCGCGATCGACTTCGACTACGTGATCTGCATCACCATCGCGTCGCAGCGCAGCCCGATCTTCGAGAGCATGCAGAAGTTCGCGTTCCAGATGCTCACCAAATACAAGCCGTTGCGGCAGGCCGCCGGCGCGTCCGGCCCGTTTGCGATGCGCGTGTTCGACAGCCGCAACCTGTTCGCCGCGCAGGGCGTGCAGGTCATGGAGCTTGCGCGGCTGATCCGCGCCGACACACCCGTTGCGCGCATCCTGCAGCGCATGGAGGAAATCGTTCCGCAGACCTATGGCTACATCGTGCCTTCGGACCTTCAATATCTTCATGCGCGGGAACGAGCGCAGGGCGAAACGAACAGGGCACTCATCGGACACGCGCTGCGCAACGCGTTGGACCTGAAACCGGTCATGCGGTGTTTTCGCGGTGAGACGGAGGCCGTCGCCAAGGTGCGCCATTTTGCCGCTGCGGCCGAGCGCATATTCGCCAATGTCACGCGCGAGATCGAGCGCGGCCTTCTGGTGCCGTTCGTGAACCTGAGCTACGGCGGCGACTGGGCGGCGATAGCGCAATTGCGCGAGTTCGCGGTCCTGGCGCGCACGGCATCGAGGCATGGCGTCGAAGTGCATTGGAGCCACCTGTCCATGGCGGCCGGCGTTGACGTCGGCCCCGGCGCGCTGACCGTGGGCATCGTCGCGCAGCCTCACTCATTCAGCTGATCTCGCCTCGAGGACCCGACGATGCAGCACTGGAAAACTTCCCGCGACGCCGATGGCACCGCGACGCTCACGTTCGACAAGGCCGGCGCGACCGTCAACACGCTGTCCGCTGCGGTGCTCGCGGAATTCAACGAAGCGCTCGATGCCCTCGACCGCGATCCTCCGAAGGGATTGCTGATCCGGTCAGGCAAGGCGAGCGGGTTCATCGCAGGTGCGGATATCGAGGAGTTCGGTGACGTGAAGGACGACGCAGGCGCACTCGCCATCGTCAAGCGCGGCTGGGACACATTCGAGCGTTTGGCGCAGGTCGGCTACCCGACCCTTGCGCTGGTGCGCGGCTTCTGCTTGGGCGGCGGACTCGAACTGGCGCTTGCGTGCCGTTACCGCGTCGTCGTCGACGAACCCGGAACGCGTCTCGGATTGCCGGAAGTGATGCTCGGCATCGTCCCGGGCTGGGGCGGCATCAAGCGGCTGCCGAGGCTCGCGGGCGCGCCGGCCGCGCTCGACATGCTGCTGACCGGCAGGACGATCGACGCCCGCCGCGCGAAGAAGCTGGGGATCGCCGACGAATGCGTTCCCGTGCGGATCATGGACAACACGGCACGCGGCCTGTTGCGCGCGCTGCCGCCGCCGCGCGCGCTCAAATTCCCGCTGTCGTTGACGCTGAATCCGGTCGCGCGCCGGTTCATTGCGGCATCGGCCGTGAGAAAAGTCGCGCGGCGCGCGCGCCGCGAGCACTATCCGGCGCCCTACGCCGTGCTCGACCTGTGGGTGAAATACGACGGCGACGCGCTTGCGGAAGCCGCGTCACATCCGGCGTCCGATGTTGGGATAATCGCGTCGCTGTTCAAGTCGCCGACGACGGCCAATCTCATTCGCGTGTTCCGGCTGCAGGAGCGGCTCAAAGGTCTCGGCAAGGACGGCGCCTTTCGCGCCGCGCACGTGCACGTCGTGGGTGCGGGAACGATGGGCGGCGACATCGCGGCGTGGTGCGCGTTGCGCGGGCTCACCGTGACGCTGCAGGATCAGGATGCGCAGCGCCTTGCGCCGGCCATGCAGCGGGCGGGAAAGCTCTTCGGCGAGCGGTTGCGCGATCCGCGGCGCGCGCGCGATGCCTCCGACCGTCTGATTCCCGACGTTGCGGGGGATGGCGTCGCTCGTGCCGACGTGATCATCGAGGCCATTTTCGAAAACGTCGATGCCAAGCGCGCGTTGTTCGCGGCGGTGGAAAGCAAGGCCAAGCCCGACGCGATACTGGCCACGAACACGTCGAGCATCCCGCTCGAGGACATTGCGCAGGCAATGGCGGATCCTTCGCGCCTCGTCGGCCTGCATTTCTTCAATCCGGTGCCGAAGATGATGCTGGTGGAGATCGTCGTCGGCCAGGCGACGCGTGAATCGCTCGTTCCGCAGGCGGCCGCGTTCGTGCGCCAGATCGACAAACTTCCGCTGCCGGTGAAAAGCGCGCCGGGCTTTCTCGTCAACCGCGTGCTCGCGCCCTACCTGATGGCCGCGATGCGCTGCGTGGACGAAGGCCTCGCGCCGGAGGTCGTCGACGAAGCGGCACTTGCCTTCGGCATGCCGATGGGGCCGATCGAACTTGCGGACACCGTGGGCCTCGACATCTGCGTGGCGGTCGGCAAGCTACTGGGCGACGAGTCCGTCGCGCCTTCGAAACTGATGGACGCCGTCGCCGCGGGCCACCTCGGCCGGAAGACGGGTCGTGGTTTTTACGCGTGGGTCGACGGCAAGCCGCAAAAAGGCGCGGCAGGGCCGGTTCCCGACGGTCTCGCGGGCCGCCTGATCGCTCCGTTCGTCGCCGAAGCCAAGTCTGCGCTGGCACAACATATCGTCGCCGATGCCGAACTGGTGGACGCCGGCGCCATTTTCGGCACGGGCTTTGCGCCGTTTCGCGGCGGGCCGCTGCATTACGCGGAAACGATGTCCTGACGCTTGCCTGATAGCCGGGGCGACCGCGGGGGCGGGTTCTGGTGTACGATTTTCGCAATTGGACGCGCCGGCCCCACGCATGGGCCCGCGCCATCTCGCGGGAATTCCGTTGGTTCGGTGGCCGCGCCGCACGGGAAGCCGCTGCGGCTTTGGAGGAGCGTCGTGGAACGATTCTGGCTCAAGCACTATCCGAAGGGCGTTCCCGCGGAGATCGACGTCAACGAATACGCGTCGATCCGCGACGTGTTCGAGGAAAGCGTCGCCAAATATGGCGCGCGGCCCGCGTTTTCATGTATGGGGAAGACGCTCACGTTCTCGGAGTTGGATACGCTTTCGGCCGCATTCGGCGCGTGGCTGCAGGGCTTGGGCTGCAAGAAGGGCGCGCGCATCGCGCTGATGATGCCCAACATCCTGCAATACCCGGTGTGCCTCTTCGGCGCGCTGCGGGCCGGCTACACGATCGTCAACGTCAATCCGCTGTACACGCCGCGCGAGCTCGAGCATCAACTGAACGATTCGGGCGCCGAAGTCATCGTCTGCGTCGAGAACTTCGCGAATGTGTTCGCGCAGGTTCGCGCCAAGACCAAGGTCCGCCAGCCCGTGATCACGTCGATCGGCGAGCTGATGGGCGTCAAGGGACTCATCGTCGATTTCGTGCTGCGGCACGTCAAGAAAGTCATTCCCGCGTTTTCGATCCCCGGCGCCGTCCGCCTGTCCGACGCGCTCGCTGATGGCCGCAAACGCTCGCTGGAGAAAGTGTCGATCGGCCACGACGACATCGCGTTTCTCCAGTACACCGGCGGCACGACGGGCGTGGCGAAGGGCGCCATGCTGCTCCACCGCAATATCGTCGCCAATCTGCTGCAGGCGCGGGCGTGGCTGCGGCCGTTCCTCGGTGACACGCGCGAAGTCATCATCACGCCGCTGCCGCTCTACCATATCTTTTCGCTGACGGCGAACTGCCTCGTGTTCATGACGCTGGGTGGGGAGAACGTGCTCATTCCCAACCCGCGCGACATTCCCGGCTTCGTGAAGGAGATGGGCAAATACCGGTTCACGGCGTTCACGGGGGTCAACACATTGTTCAACGCGCTCGTGAACAATGCCGAGTTCGGCAAGCTCGACTTCTCGACGCTCCGCCTTGCGTTGGGCGGCGGCATGGCCGTCCAGGAAGCGGTGGCGGTGAAGTGGAAGCAGGTGACTGGGGTACCGCTGATCGAGGCCTACGGATTGACCGAAACCTCGCCGGCCGCGACGATGAATCCGCTCGACCTGCCCGCCTACAACGGCTCGATCGGGCTTCCGATCCCGTCGACGGAGATTGTGCTGCGCGACGACGCAGGTCACGCCGTCGCCTTGGGGCTGCCGGGCGAAATATGCATTCGCGGCCCGCAGGTGATGGCGGGCTACTGGCAGCGGCAGGACGAAACAGACAAGGTCATCGACCGTGAAGGCTGGTTCGCCACCGGCGACGTCGGCGTGATGGACGAGCGCGGCTACGTGAAGATCGTCGATCGCAAAAAAGACATGATTCTCGTGTCCGGCTTCAACGTGTATCCGAACGAAATCGAAGCCGTCATCGCGATGCATCCGGGCGTGCTCGAATGCGCGGCGGTCGGCGTTCCCGACCGCAAGTCGGGCGAGGCGGTCAAGCTGTTCGTCGTGAAGCGCGATGACGGCCTCTCGGCGGAAAGCGTGCTTGCGCATTGCCGCGATCACCTGACCGGCTACAAGTGCCCGCGCGATGTCGAGTTCCGGTCGGAGCTGCCGAAGTCCAACGTGGGCAAGATCCTGCGGCGCGAATTGCGCGACGAGGCGAAGAAGCAGATGGCGCAGGCTTCCTGAGCGGACAAGTCGAAAGACGCGCAGGGTTTCCCGGAGTTGCATTCCGTGACGAACACTCACCGCATTCCCGGCAAGGAACCCGTGTTGCGTGTCGTGCCGATGCCGGCAGATGTCAACCAGCACGGCGACATCTTCGGCGGCTGGATCATGTCGCAGGTCGACATCGCCGGCGGGGTCGTTGCCGCGCGTCGCGCGCGCGGCCGCGTGGCGACGGTCGCCGTCAATTCCTTCACGTTCAAGCAACCGGTGTCGGTCGGCGACCTCGTCACGTTCTTTGCCGAAATCACAAAAGTGGGGAGGACGTCCGTCACGGTGGAGGTCGAGGTTTTTGCGCAGCGCAACCCGGACGATCTCGTCACGGTCAAGGTGACCGAAGCGAGCCTCACCTACGTCGCGGTGGGCGCCGACCGCCGGCCCCGTGTGGTGCCAAATGAGGTGCCCACCGAGGTGCCACCAGAATGAGACACCTTTGGGCCCGGCCTGCCGAAAAAGGGGGCCGCTGCCCTCAAGGGCGATGGCCCTGCGGTGTATAGTTTCCGCGACCGCGCGCTTTCTAAGGGCCGATGTGCCCCGTTGAGCCGGATAAAAGAACCTTCAGGCAAAAAAACCTGATCCGAGGCAGTTCCCCGTAGGAGAGAGGAGATCCCATGCAATCGAATCAATATCGTCGCACCCGCGTGGCCGCTGCAGTGGCAGGCCTGGTGCTTGCGCTCCCTGCCGGACAGGCGTTTGGCGCGGCGTTCGCGCTTTCCGAACAAAGCGTCAGCGGGCTGGGCAACGCGTACGCAGGGGGCGCCGCGGCGGCCGAAGACGCGAGCACGGTGTGGAGCAATCCGGCCGGCATGGCGCGATTCGCGACCATGCAGATTGTCGCGGGGGTCAACATCATCACTCCGTCGATCAAGTTCAGCGACAACGGGGGCTCGCTGCACGCGTTCAACCAGCCGCTCGGCGGCTCCGGCGGCGATGCCGGCAGCACCAATTACGTGCCGGACCTGTACCTCGTGGTGCCGATCAACAAGCAGTTCGCGTTCGGCTTGGGAATCGGCGCGCCGTTCGGCCTCAAGACCGAATGGGACAGCGGCTGGCTCGGACGTTACCAGGCGATCAAGTCCGACGTGAAGACGATCAACGTCGACGCAGCGCTATCCTGGCGCGCAACGGACAACTTTTCCGTCGGCGTCGGCGTCGATTATCAGCAGATTAAGGCGACGTTTACCAGCAACGTGAACTACTCGGGCGCGCTGGCGACGGCCGCGCAGCAGGCCGCAGCGGGAGGCCTCATTCCTCCATCTGCCGTCGGCCCGTTCATCGCGGCTACCCCCGGCCTCGACTCGTTTGCCAACATCGACGGCAACGACAGCGCATGGGGATGGGATATCGGCGCGCTGTGGGACATCTCGCCCACTATGCGGGTCGGCGCGCACTACCGGTCAGAGCTCAAGTACAACGTGTCGGGCAATGCGAGCTTCACCAATCCGGCGCTGCCGCCGCTCGGGCCGCTTGCGCCCATCGGTGTGGCGGTTTCGACGGCCGTGAACTCGCAAGCGCTCTACAACAGCGGCGTGTCGGCGAACATCAAGCTGCCGTCGATCACCAACGTGTCGTTCTTCGGCCACATCGATCCCAAGTGGGACGTGATGGCTGATTTACAATACACGAACTGGTCGACGATCCAGGACCTGACGTTCGTGCGGACCAATGGCGCCTTGCTGCAGTCCACGCCGGAGCATTGGAAGAGCGTCTGGCGCTTTGCCGTCGGGGCAAGCTACTACCTCAACGACCAATGGAAATTCCGTGGAGGCCTCGCCTACGACCAGTCGCCGGTGGACGATCAGTACCGCACACCGAGGCTTCCGGACGCCGACCGCACGTGGCTTTCGCTCGGCGCGCAATACACGATGTCGCCCAACCTCAAGTTCGATGGCGGCTTTACGTACATCTGGGCCGGCAACCCGTCATCGAGCCAAAATGAGGGCAACACCGCGCAATACGGCCTCATCTCGGGGAACTACAAGGCGAACGTGACGATCTTCGGCATCTCGGGGACCTACTCGTTCTGAAAAGGCAACGCAAAACCGAAAGGCGAAAACGCCGCCGGGTGGCGGCGTTTTAGCTTCACGGCGCCAGAAAGGCAGGCGCCGCTTCTTTCCATTGATCGCAACCGTGCCCTCGTCCCGTTTGCTCATCCGCAAGGCCGCCGTGCTCGGCGCAGGGGTCATGGGCGCGCAGATCGCCGCCCACCTCGCCAATGCCGGCATTCCCGTCGTGCTGTTCGACCTTCCGGCAAAGGAAGGCGACGCGAATGGCCTGGTGGCGAAGGCGATCGCAGCACTGGCGAAGCAGGAGCCCGCCCCGCTCGGGGTCCCGGACCGCGCGGCGTCCATCGAGGCGGCGAATTACGGCGGCGATCTCAGTCGGCTCGCGCAGTGCGACCTCGTGATCGAGGCCATCGCCGAGCGCATGGATTGGAAGCGCGATCTCTACGAAAAAATCGCGCCTCATCTCGCTCCGCACGCGATTCTGGCGTCCAATACGTCGGGCCTTTCGCTGGCGGCTTTGTCGGCGGCCGTTCCCGCCCCCGCCAGGCCACGCTTTTGCGGCGTCCACTTCTTCAATCCGCCGCGATACATGCACCTGGTCGAGGTCATCGCTGCGCCGGAATCCGATGCTGCGATGCTCGACG
>WNFM01224125.1_pt1 | contig 25135 bp, 26 predicted proteins | sample 5400271 | NCBI WGS metagenome assembly WNFM01 (sample SAMN13153352, study PRJNA577476) | soil metagenome | isolation source: 60 cm saprolite on Douglas fir-dominated hillslope | place: USA:California | collected 2013-09-17 | reverse complement strand
GCCCAGTCCACGAGCTTTCGCATCGCCTCGTGCAGCGCGGCGTTGAAGGCATCGACGATCACGGGAACCTGGTTCTCGCGCGCCGGCGCCCGCGTGTCGACGCGCTGCTGCGCGACGATGTTGCGCTCGGGCATCTTGACCAGCTTGGCGCCGATCTGCACATGCGCGGAAGGCGCGCCGCCGCCGCCATATTCCGCTTCGAAATGACGCAGCTCGGGCCACAATACGTAATCCGCGCGCAGCGCCAGCGACTCGCGGGCGATGGCGGTGATGCGGCCGGAATTCTCGAAGGATTGCACCAGCAGCGACTGCACCAGCAGCGGCGCACGGTCGGTCCAGGCAGCGTCGGCGAAGTAATCGATGGTGGTCGCGCTGCGGCTCAAGGCGATGCGTTCGGTGTCGAGCGCGACCGCGCTCGCGGGCACGTCGACCAGCAGCTGCCATGTCACGCGCCGGCCCTCGGGCGGAAAATCCGACGCCGGCGTCAGCGTATAGAGCTTGGGCGGTGCCCCGGCCGCCGGCAGCAGGCTGGTGCAGCCGGCGGGCGCGAGCGCCAGCGCGGCGATGACCATGCGGCGCGACGGAGGGGTCATCGCGGCTGATAGCCCTGGCGGCGGTCGCCACCGAACAAGAAGCGCGTGGGATCGCGCTGTATCTCATCGGTGATGTGATTGAGATTGGCGATGACGGCGCGCGATTCGACCAGCAGCTGGCTCAGCTGGTTCAAGCCGTTCTGACTGAAGTCACGCAAGGGCTGGCGATTCTCCTGGACGAGCGTGTCGAGATGCTCGACCAGGTGGTCGAGCTTGCGCGAGGCGCCGTCGATGGAGGCGAGCATGTCGCGCCCTTCGCCGCCCTTGGCGACGAGCTGGTGCAACTCGACCATCGTGCCGCGCAACTCGCGCATCGAGGCGGCGGCGTCGCCCAGGGTGCTGTCGAAATCGTCGGCGCGCGCGGCCGCCACCGCGCTCACCCGGCGCAGATTCTCGAGCGTCTCGGACAAGGCGACGCGGTTCTTCTCGTCGAACAGCAAGGCCAGGCGATCGGCGACCTCGATGAGGCGGGAGAGCGCCTCGGGCGCGCTCATCACCACCTGCTGCAGGCCCGAGGGCCGCGACGCGATCACCGGATACCGCTCGCCCTCGCGGCGCTGCATCGGCGGCGCGTTCTGGCTGCCGCCGGTAATTTCGACGAAGGCGGTGCCGGTCAGGCCTTGGATCTCGAGCGAGGCCACGGCGTCGGATTTGATGACGGTGGTGGTCGGGTCGACCTCGATGGTGGCGCGCACCTGCGACAGGTTCTGCGGGTCGATGCGGATCTCGACGACGCGGCCCACCTGGATGCCGTTGTAGCGCACCACCGAGCCCTGGGCCAGGCCGGTTACCGAGCCGGCGAAATAGATGTCGTAGAACGTCGATTCGCGATTGAACTCGCCGCGCGCCAGCCACAGGAGGGTGACGACGGCGCCAGCGAGGACGAGCAGCACGAAGGCGCCGACGGCGACATAATTTGCGCGCGTTTCCATAGCCTATCCGTCGCTCCGCTCGGCCTTCTCCTTGGTTGCCGCGCGCCCGCGCGGTCCCCGGAAATACTCTTGGATCCAGGGGTCGGGATCGCGCAGCAGCTCGGCCATTGTGCCGATTCTCAGCCGCTTGTCGACCAGCACCGCGATGCGGTCGCAGATGGCGACGAGGCTGTCGAGGTCGTGCGTCACCATGAACACGGTGAGGCCGAGCGCCATGCGCAGGTCGCGGATGAGCACATCGAACGCCGCGGCGGCGATGGGATCGAGGCCGGCAGTGGGCTCGTCGAGGAACAGCAGCTGCGGGTCGAGCGCGAGCGCGCGCGCCAGCCCGGCGCGCTTCCTCATGCCGCCCGAGAGCTCGGCCGGATATTTCGCGGCGGCATCCCTCGGCAGGCCGACCAGCCCGACCTTGAGCGCGGCGATCTCGTCGATGAGCGGCGGTCGCAGCGCCAGCTGCTCCTGGAGCGGCACGGCGATGTTCTGCGCCACGGTCATCGAGCTGAACAGCGCGCCGTCCTGGAACAGTACGCCCCAGCAAGCCTCGATCTGCCGGCGCCGCTCCTCGCTCTGCGCCTGCACATCCTCGCCGAAGACCTCGATCGTGCCGGCCGTCGGCCGCTGCAAGCCGATGATCGTGCGCAGCAGCACCGACTTGCCGCTGCCGGAGCCGCCGACCACGCCCAGCACCTCGCCGCGGCGCACCTCGAGGTCGAGATGGTCGTGCAGCACCCGCCCGCCCAGGCGGGTGAACAGCCCGCGCACGCGGATGATGGGGCCGTCGGCCCGATCAGATATGGAGCTGCGCGAAGAGGATCGAGAACGCGGCATCGATGACGATCACCAGAAAGATCGATTCGACCACGGAGAGGGTGGTGGACCGGCCGACGCTCTCGGCGCTCCGTTCGACCGAGAGCCCGCGGCGACAGCCGACGATGGCGATGCTGGCGGCGAAGAACGGCGCCTTCAACGGGCCGAGCCAGAACGTCCATTCGGACACCGAATCGTGCAGCTCGCGCATGAACTCGACCAAGGGTATGCCGAGCGCGATCCAGGACATCAGCGCGCCGCCGAGCAGCGCCATGAAATTGGCGTAGAAGGTGAGCAGCGGCAGCGCCAGGATGAGGCCGAAGAGCCGCGGCAGGACCAGCACGTCGATGGGATCGAGCCCGAGCGTGCGCAGGGCGTCGACCTCCTCGTTGACCTGCATCGCGCCGAGCTCGGCGGTGAAGGCACTGCCGGAGCGTCCGGCGACGATGATAGCGGTGATGAGGACGCCGAGCTCGCGCAACACGCCGAGGCTGAGCAGATCGACGGCGAAGATTTCGGCGCCGAAGCGGCGCAGCTGATCGGCGCCCTGAAAGGTGAGGACGACGCCGATCAGGAACGACAGCAGCCCGACGATGGGCAGTGCCGAGACGCCGGCGCGCTGCATCTGCGCCACCACCGACACCGTTCGGAGCCGCGCCGGCTCGCGAAAGGTGCGCAGCACCGCGATGCAGACCAGGCCGAAGAAGCCGAGCAGCTCGCGCGCGGCCTCGATGAACTTGAACGTCTCCTCGCCGACGAACTCCAACGCCGCGCGGATGGCGTGGGCAAGCCCGAGCTGCGGCACCGGCACGGGCTCGGGCGGCTCGCTCTTGGCCACCTGGTCGAGCAGCGGGGCGAAGGCCTGCGGCACGTTTTCGATGCTGGCGGCGACGCCGCGCCCCTCGAAGCGGCGGCAGGTGCGCAGCACAAGCCAAGCACCGACCGTGTCGAGCATCTCGATGCGGGAGAGATCGATGCGCACCGTCGCCGCGGCGGCGAGGGTGTCAAGGCGGTTCAGGCTGCGATCGAGCTCCGCCGCGCCGGCGACCAGCCAGCGGCCGCCCGCCTGCAGGACGAGTGCCTCACCCCCGCGCGCTATCTCCAGCCAGCCGCTGCTACCTTGCATGGCGGCCCAGTCTACACGGCGGTGCCGTTCTGACGAGAGCCGCGAAATGCTGCTTCCGCACCGCGTCGGTTCCGTTAGAGTAGCGGCCGCGATGCGCGCGGCGCGCGAAGGAGCAGTGGATGGATTTGAAGAAGCACATCCGGGCGGTCCCCGATTTCCCCAAGCCGGGCATCCTGTTCTACGACATCTCCACCCTGCTCGCCCATGCCGAGGCCTGGCAAGCGACCGTGCACAGGCTCGAGGAAGGGCTCAAGCCCTACCACCCGGAGCTGCTCGTCGGCATCGAGTCGCGCGGCTTCCTCGTCGCCGCGCCGCTCGCGCTCAGCCTCGGCTGCGGCTTCGTCATGGTGCGCAAGCGCGGCAAGCTGCCGGGGCCGACCATCCCCTATACCTACGACCTTGAATACGGCAGCGACACCATCGAGATCCAGGCCGATGCCATCAAGCCGGGGCAGCGCGTCATCGTGCTCGACGACCTGCTCGCCACCGGCGGGACGCTCGGCGCCGCCGTGCGGCTGTGCCGCATGGTCGGCGGCGACGTGCTGGCCGCCGCCTGCATCATCGAGCTCGCCTTCCTGCGGGGGCGCGACCGCATCGACGTCCCCTTCACCTCGGTGGTGAGCTACGATTCCTGAGCTGCCGGCGCCGGTGCCCTTTCGCGCCGCCGCGCCGGTCCGCCGATGAGCCGGCCGGCGATCAGCACGGTCACCGTCACCGTCGCCAGGAACAGCGTCGCCAGCGCGTTGATTTGCGGGCTCACCCCCAGCCGCACGCTCGAGAAGATCACCATCGGCAGCGTCGTCGAGGACGGGCCCGAGGTGAAGCTGGCGATCACCAGATCGTCGAGCGAGAGGGTGAAGGCGAGCAGCCAGCCCGCCAGCAGCGCCGGCGCGATGAGCGGCAGGGTGATGACGAAGAACACCTTCATCGGCCGCGCGCCGAGATCGAGCGCCGCCTCTTCGAGCGAGCGGTCGAAGGCGGCGAGCCGCGCCTCGACGACGACCGCGACATAAGCGGTGCCGAGGGTGACATGGGCGATGATGATCGTGAACATGCTGCGCCCGGCCGGCCAGCCCAGCGCCTGCTCCAGCGCGACGAAGAGCAGCAGGAGCGACAGGCCGGTGATGACCTCGGGCATGACCAGCGGCGCCGTCACCAGCGTGCCGAACACGGCGCGGCCGCGGAAGCGGCGGTAGCGCTGCAGCGCGAAGCCCGCGAGCGTGCCGAGCACGAGCGCGCCGCTGGCGGCGGAGACGGCGATCTCGATGCTGATCAGCGCCGCGCCGCGGATGGCCTCGTTATGCGCCAGCTCGACATACCAATGGGTCGAGAACCCCGCCCACACGGTGACGAGGCGCGAGGCGTTGAAGGAATAGAGGATCAGCGACGCGATCGGCCCGTAAAGAAAGACATAGCCGACCGCCAGCATGACCGCGAGAAAGGGCGACAGGCGATTGATCATGCCGTCTCCTCCTGCAGCAGGCGGCGGACGAAGCCCATCGGCACGAGCAGCAGCACCAGCATGGCGACGGCGACGGCCGATGCCACCGGCCAGTCGCGGTTGGTGAAGAACTCGTCCCACAGCACCTTGCCGATCATCAAGGTGTCCGGGCCGCCGAGCAGGTCGGGGATGACGAACTCGCCGACCGCGGGGATGAAGACGAGCAGCGCGCCGGCGGCGATGCCCGGCAGCGACAGCGGCAGCGTCACGCGACCGAAGGCCTGCCACGGCCGGCAGCCGAGATCGGCCGCCGCCTCGAGCAGGGCGGGATCGAGCTTCTCGAGCTGGGCGTAGAGCGGCAGCACCATGAAGGGCAGATAGGAATAGACGATGCCGAGATAGACGGCGAAGGCGTTGTTGAGGAGCGCCAGCGGCTCGTGGATGAGGCCCGTGGCGAGCAACAGGTTGTTGATGACGCCGTTCCCCTTCAGCAGGCCGATCCAGGCGTAGACGCGGATCAGGAAGCTGGTCCAGAAGGGCAGGATGACCAGCAGCAGCAGCAGCCCGCGCCAGGCGCGCGGCGCGCGCACGATGCCGTAGGCCATGGGATATCCGAGCAGCAGGCAGACGAGCGTCGACACGCCCGCGAATTTGATGGCGTTGAGATAGGCGCGCAGATAAAGGCTGTCGGAGAACAGGAACTGATAGTTGGCAACGGTGGCGTGGAGGCTCCATCCGCCTTCGCCGCGCTCGAGGAGCGGCGTGTAGGGCGGTACGCCGATCGCGGTCTCGGCCAAGCTGATCTTGAGCACGATCAGGAACGGCACGAGAAAGAACAGCGCGAGCCACGCAAAGGGCAGGGCCAGCACGGCGCGGCGGCGGAACGCGTCGCTCATGGCCGGAACACGACGCAGGCGCCAGGCTCGAAGGCGAGGCCGATCGATTGCCCGACGGCGAAGGGCGGGGCGCGCCGCCGCGTGTTGGGCAGCGTCGCGCGCAGCGTCCGGCCGGTCGCGAGCTCGATCTCATAGCTCGACGCGTCGCCGCGATAGGCGATGGCGGCGATGCGGCCGACGAGGCGGTTGCGCCCAGGCTCGGCCGGCGGCGCCTCGAGCGCGATCTTCTCCGGGCGCAGCGCGATGGCGACGTCGGCGCCGGCGGCCAGCGGCTCGTGCTCGACCGTGAACACCGCGCCGGCATCGGGGCAGAAGACGTGCAGCAGCGGCCCATCCGTGCCGGCGACGTGGCCGGTGAAAAAATTCACCGTGCCGATGAAATCGGCGACGAAGCGATTGGCCGGCGTCTCGTAGATCTCCGGCGGCGTGCCGAGCTGGACGATCCTGCCCTGCGACATCACGGCGATGCGCGAGGCCATGCTCATCGCCTCCTCCTGGTCGTGCGTCACCAGGAGGAAGGTGATGCCGATGCGCCGCTGGATGCGCACCAGCTCGAAGCGCGTCTCTTCACGCAGCTTGCGGTCGAGCGCGGCCAGCGGCTCGTCGAGCAGCAGCAGCTTCGGCTCCTTGATCAGCGCGCGGGCGAGTGCGACGCGCTGCCGCTCGCCGCCCGAGAGCTGGTGCGGCTTGCGCGCGGCGAGCCGGCCGAGCTTCACCAGATCGAGCATGGCGGCGACGCGCGGCGCGATCTCGCGCCGGCCCAGCCCGTCCTGCTTCAAGCCGAAGCCGACATTCTGCGCCACCGTCATGTGCGGGAAGAGCGCGTAGGACTGGAACATCATGTTGACCGGCCGCGCGTAAGCCGGCACACCCGCCATGTCGGCGTCGTCGAGCAGGATGCGCCCCTCGTCGGGCCGCTCGAAGCCCGCGACCAGGCGCAGCAGCGTCGTCTTGCCGCAGCCCGAGGGCCCCAGCAGCGCGAAGAACTCGCCGCGGGCGATGTCGAGCGAGACATCGTCGACCGCGGCGGGACCGCCCGACGCATAGCGCTTCACCACATGCTCGAGACGCAAGTAAGGTTGGATCGCCGAAGCCGCGGCGCGCGGGCTCACGGTTCCCCTGGCATCTGTCTCCGGCGATGATGGGGGTGTGGGCGCCAGGATCATCGTGCCGCGCGCGACCGGCTAGCTGCCGGTCTTCACCCTGGTCCAGGCGCGGGTGCGCAGCCGCTCGTATTGCGGCGTCACCGGCTTGTCGAAGAACAGCCGCGTGCGCACCTCGGCCGGCGGGTAGATGTTGGGGTTGCCGCGGATCTCCTCGTCGACGAGGTCGGTCGCCAGCAAATTGGGATTGGCGTAGGCGACTGTGTTGCTGATCGCCGCGATGATCTCCGGCCGCAGGATGAAGTCGATGAATTTGAGCGCATTCTCCGCATGCGGCGCGTCCTTCGGCACGGCCATCATGTCGACCCACATCATCGCGCCTTCCTTGGGGATGCTGTAGGCGACGATGACGCCGTTCTTGGCCTCGGCGGCGCGGTTCTTTGCCTGGATCATATCGCCGGAATAACCGAAGGCGACGCACAGATCGCCATTGGCGAGGTCGTTGATGTATTGCGAGGAGTGGAACTTGCGCACGAACGGGCGGATGGCCATCAGCGTCTCGACCGCGACGTCGAGGTCCGGCTGCTCGCGGCCAAGCGGCGCGCGCCCGCGATAGGCGAGCGCCGCGGGGAACACTTCCTGCGGCGTGTCGAGCAGCGACAGGCCGCAGCCGGCGAGCTTCTTGGCGTGCGTCGGATCGAAGATGAGCCGGAGGCTGTCCGTCGGCGCCTTGCCGCCCAGGGCCGCCTTCACCTTCGCGGGGTTGTAGCCGATGCCGGTGGTGCCCCAGAGGTAGGGCACGCCGTACTGGTTGCCGGGATCGGCATTGGCGACGGCGTTCAGGATCTGCGGGTCGAGATTGCCGTAATGGGCGAGCTTCGCCTTGTCGATCTTCCGGTAGACGCCGGCCGCCGCCTGACGCGCCAGGAACGGGCTCGCCGACGGCACGACGAGATCATAGCCCGAATGCCCCGCGAGCAGCTTCGCCTCGAGCACCTCGTTGCTGTCGTAGACGTCGTAATGGACCTTGATCCCGGTCTCGGCCTCGAACCGCGCCACGGTGTCGTCGGCGATGTAGTCCGACCAGTTGTAAATGTTGAGGACGTCGGCGTCCTCGGCGCGCGCCGTCCCGGCCGCGGCGAGGACGGCGATCAGCAATGACACGACAACGCGAACGATCATTCCATTCCCCGGCGTCCGGTCCACAGCCCGGCGCCATTCAACGGGTCGTCTCCCGGCTTGTCAATCGCGGCGGACGGTCGCCCGGGACGAATCAGCTGCCGCGGCGCTCGCCCGGCCCGACCCGCAGGGCGGCGCGCCGGTGCGGCCGCAACTCCCGGGTCACTCCTCGCCGCGGTCGGCCTCGAGCAGGCGCCGCAGCTCGACGGCGGCCTCCTTGCCGGTCTGGATCATCTGCTTCTCGTCAGTATAGAAGCCGTGCTGGTCGACGAGGGTGCGCTCGTCATGCTCCTCGAACACGGCCGTCGTGCGCTTCGCGTCTTCGGGCTCGACGCCTAGCTCCTCCAGCACCTGTTCGGTCAGGCGCAGGCTCGAATAGAAGGTCTCGCGGACGATATGGGTGACGCCGCGATCCATCAGCAGATGCGCGTGCCGCCGGTTGCGGGCGCGCGCAACGATGGCGAGGTTGGGGAAATGCCGCTTGACGTGGTCCACCACCTTGAGCGAGTCGCCGATATCCTCGAGCGCGACGACGATGACCTTGGCGTCGCCGGCGCCGGCCGAGCGCAGCACGTCGATGCGCGTCGGATCGCCGTAATAGGCCTTGTTGCCGAAGCGGCGAACCAGGTCGATCTGCTCGACGTGGTTGTCGAGCGCGGTATAGCGGATGCGGCGCAGGCGAAGGATGCGGCCGACGATCTGGCCCATGCGCCCGAAACCCGAGATGATCACCGGGGTCGGCGCGCCCTCGATCAAGTCGAAATCGCGCGCCGGCCGCCGCTCCAGGCGCGGCGCGAGCCAGCGCTCCTCGAGGGCAAAGAGCAGCGGCGACGCGACCATCGACAGCGTCACCACCAGCATCGCCGCCCGCGACTGCTCGGCCGTCATGACATGGGCGGCAACGGCGGCGCCGAACAGCACGAAGCCGAACTCGCCCGCTTGCGCGAGCGCCAGGGCGAAGCGCGTCGCGTCGCCGGTGCTCTGCCCGGCGGCGCGGCCGAGCGCGAAGGCGATCGCCCCCTTGATCGCGAGCAGCAGCGCCACCCCGGCCAGGATCACCGCCGGCCGCTCGACGAGCAGCCCGAGATCGGCCGACATGCCGACGGAGATGAAGAACACGCCGAGCAGCAGGCCCTCGAACGGCTCGATATCGGCCTGAAGCTCGTGGCGGTATTCGGAATCGGAGAGCAGGACGCCGGCCATGAAGGCGCCCAACGACATCGACAGCCCGACCAGGCTGACCAGGGCGGCGGTGCCCATGACGATGACGAGCGCGGTGGCGGTGAAGATCTCCGGCGCCTTGGCGCCCTCGACCGCGCGAAAGATCGGCCGGATGAGGAAGCGGCCGCCGATGAGCACGACCAACACCGCGGCGATCCCCTTGGCAACGGCGAGCCAGACTTGCCCCGGCGCCATCCCCGTCACGTGGCTCACCCCGCCATCGAACAACGGCAGCAGCGCGACCGCGGGAATGACCGCGAGGTCCTGGAACAGCAGCACCGAGAAGGCGTCGCGCCCGGCGCGGGTCGCCAGCAACTCGCGCTCGGCCAGCATCGGCAGCACGATCGCCGTCGAGGACAGCGCCAGACCGAAGCCGACCACGACGGCGGTCGACCCGGCGAGGCCGAACATATGGCCACAGAGCGCGAGGACCGCTGCCGTGACGGCGACTTGCGCCGCCCCCAGCCCCAGCACGGAGCGGCGCATGACCCACAAGCGCGCCGGCCGCAGCTCGAGGCCGATGAGGAAAAGGAGCATGACCACGCCGAGCTCGGATGCTTGCGCGATGCTCTCGACATCGGTCACGAGCCGCAGCCCGGCGGGGCCGATGATGAGCCCGGCGCCGAGATAGCCGAGCACGCTGCCAAAGCCGAGCCGCTTGGCCACGGGGACCGCGACCACCGCGGCGGCGAGCAGGATGACGAGAGTGTAGAGGAACGGCATGGGCGCGGTGTCCGGTGAGCGGCGGCGGGGCGATATCGTCCCGCTAAGTATGGTATGCCGGCCGGGGCTGCACCGGCAATCGCACGGGGCCGCGACTTTGTGCGCGGCGGCGCCCGACCGTCCAAAAAAGCTCACTCCCGGGAGGGAATAGATTGCCGTGTCCGTGCGTATAACCGTCAGAGCGGATCGCCGCTAGGCACCGCTGCATCAATGGCTCGCGCGCAGGAAGGGACACAGGACATGAGCAAGAGTCATTGCGAGCCTCCGCTCTCCCAGGTGCTCGACGATCCCATGACCCACGTGCTGATGCTGAGCGACGGTGTCGATCCGCGGCAGCTGCACCATCTCATCAAGGAAGCGCGCCAGCGCATGGCCGCCGCCGACCGCGACGAGCCGAGCCTCCCAACCGCCCCGCGCCGCCGCTGAGCCGCACCCTACTCCGCCGCTTCCCGCCCCGCCTCGCCCGGCCGCCAGCGCAGCACCGGCTTGCGCGCCGCGGCCGTCTCGTCGAGCCGCCGCCGCGGCGTGAAGCGCGGCGCGGCGCGAAACGCCGCCGCGTCCCCCGCCTTCGCCCGCTGCGCCAAGCCCTTGACCACGGCGATGAAGCGGTCGAGCCCTTCCTTGGGCTCGGTCTCCGTCGGCTCCATCAGCAAGGCGCCGTGCACGACGAGCGGAAAATACATCGTCATCGGATGGTAGCCCTCGTCGATGAGCGCCTTGGCGAAATCGAGGGTGGCGACGCCGGTGCCCTCGAGGAAGCGGTCGTCGAACAGCACCTCGTGCATGCAGGGCCCGGGAAACGACGGCGTCAGATGATCCCCGAGTTCGGCCAGCAGGTAGTTGGCGTTGAGCACCGCATCGCTTGAAACTTGGCGCAGCCCGTCCGAGCCGTGGCTCATCATATAGGCGAGCGCACGCACGAACATGCCCATCTGTCCGTGATTGCCCTTGAGCCGGCCGAGCGTCTGCGCCGCCGCGCCCTGCGCCTGCTCGACGAGTCGGAACCCGTTCTGGTCATGCACCAGCCAAGGCAGCGGCGCGAAAGCGGCGAGGCTTTGCGCCAGCACCACCGGCCCGGCGCCGGGCCCGCCGCCGCCGTGCGGCGTCGAGAAGGTCTTGTGCAGATTGATGTGCATGCCGTCGATGCCGAGATCGGCCGGCCGCACGCGGCCGACGATGGCGTTGAAATTGGCCCCGTCGCAGTAGAAATAGGCGCCCGCTTCATGCACCGCCTCGGCGATGGACAATATCTCATCCTCGAACAGGCCGCAGGTGTTGGGATTGGTCAGCATGATCGCGGCCACATCGGGGCCGAGCTTCGCCTTGAGCGCCGCGAGATCGACGCGGCCGCGGGCATTGGCAGGGATCGCATCGACGGTGAAGCCGCAGGCCGCCGCCGTCGCCGGGTTGGTGCCATGCGCCGATTCCGGCACCAGCACGCGCGTGCGCTTCTCGCCGCGCGCATCGAGCGCGGCGCGGATGCACATCATGCCGCAGAGCTCGCCATGAGCCCCCGCGGCCGGGCTCAGCGCCACCGCCGGCATGCCCGTCAGCACCTTGAGCCAATGCGCGAGCGTGTCGATGAGCTCGAGCGCGCCCTGCACGGTCGAGATCGGCTGCAGCGGATGGAGATCGGCGAAGCCCGGCAGCCGCGCCAGCTTCTCGTTGAGCCGCGGATTGTGCTTCATCGTGCAGGAGCCGAGCGGGTAGAGCCCGGTGTCGATGGCGTAATTCTTCTGCGACAGCCGCGTGAAATGGCGCACCACCTGCGGCTCGCTGAGGCCCGGCAACCCGGTCGGCCCGCCGCGGCGCAAACCGCCGAGCCGGTCGGCGACCGGCGGCGGCGCGGGAAGATCGACGCCGCAGCGCCCCGGCTGGTCGCGCTCGAACAGCAGCGGCTCCTCGATCATGAGGCCGCGATTGCCGCTGATCGTCTCGGCCGCGGCCGCCTGCCGGCCGAAGGCGCCGATCGCCTGGCTCCACTCGCTCATCGCAGCACCTCGCGCAGGCCCTGGGCGAAAGCCGCCATGTCCTCCTCGGTGTTGGTCTCGGTCGCGGCGACGATCAGCAGGTCGGCCATGTCCTTGCGGTCGGGCCAGAAGCGGCTCGCCGGCACCCCCGCCAGCACGCCGCGCTTGGCGAGGGCCTCGACCACCGGCGCCGCCGGCCGCGGCAGGCGCAGCGCGAATTCGTTGAAGAAAGTGTCGTTGAGCACGGCGACGCCCGGGACCGCCGCGAGCCGCTCGGCCAGCATGACGGCGTGGGCATGGTTGATCTCGGCGAGCCGCGTGAAGCCCGCATCTCCCAAGAGCGCCATGTGGATGGTGAAGGCGAGCGCGCACAGGCCCGAATTGGTGCAGATATTGCTGGTCGCCTTCTCGCGGCGGATGTGCTGCTCGCGCGTCGACAGCGTCAGCACCCAGCCGCGTCGCCCCTCGACGTCGACGGTCTGCCCGGCGAGCCTGCCCGGCATCTGGCGCACGAATTTTTCGCGCGTGGCGAAGAGGCCGACATGCGGCCCGCCGAAGGTGAGCGGATTGCCGATAGACTGGCCTTCGGCGGCGACGATGTCCGCGCCCATCTCGCCCGGCGGCTTGACGAGGCCGAGCGACACCGCCTCGGTGACGATGACGACAAGCAGCGCGCCGGCGCGATGGCAGGCTTCGGCGAGCGCGGAGAAATCGCGCACATGGCCGAAGAAGCCGGGGTTCTGCACGACGACGCAAGCGGTGTCGCCGTCCACCAGCGGCGCCAGGTCGTCGCGCGCCGCCGGATCGGGATCGCGCGCGACGACCTCGAAGCCGGCGAAGCGCGCATGCGTCGTGGTCGTCTCGCGGTAGTGCGGATGAACGTCACCGGCGAGGATCGCCTTGTGCCGCCGCGTGACGCGGTTTGCCATCATCACCGCTTCGGCGCAGGAAGTGGCGCCGTCATACATCGAGGCGTTCGCAACCTCCATGCCGGTGATCAGCGCGACCTGCGTCTGGAACTCGAACAGTGCCTGCAGCGTGCCTTGCGACACTTCCGGCTGATAGGGCGTGTAGGACGTCAGGAACTCGCCGCGCTGGATGAGATGGTCGACCGCGGCCGGTACGTGATGGCGATAGACGCCGGCGCCGAGGAAGCCCGCCGCCGCGCCGGCCACCATATTCCTCGCCGCCATGCGCGCCAGCGCGCGCTCGACCTCGAGCTCGCCCATGGCGCGCGGCAGATCGACCGGCCGGTCGAGTCGGGCCGACCGCGGCACGTCGCGGAACAGCGCCTCGACGCTGTCGGCGCCAATGGCGGCCAGCATCGCCGCGCGATCGGCGTCGGTGAGCGGCAGATAACGCATCAGTGCAGGCCCTCGACAAAGCCGTTATAGGCCGTCTCGTCCATGAGATCGTCCATCTCCTTGGGATCGGCGATGCGCAGCTTCATGAACCACCCCTGGCCCAGCGGATCGCTGTTGATCCGCCCGGGCTCGCCGGACAGCTCGGCATTGACGGCGATGACCTCGCCGGAGATCGGCGCGAAGACCTCGCTCGCCGCCTTGACCGATTCGACCACGGCCGCCTCCTTGCCCTTTTGCACGCGCCGGCCGACTTCCGGAAGCTCGACATAGACGACGTCGCCGAGCTGGGTCTGCGCGTAGTCGGTGATGCCGACGACGACGGTGTCGCCCTCGACGCGAACCCATTCGTGATCCTTGGTGTATTTGACGGTGCTCATCGGGACCTCGCCGGAAATGCGGATGGATTTCAACCGCGGTGATAGCGATGCGGAACGAAGGGCAGCGGAACGATGCGCGCGGGCCGGGGCGTGCCGCGCACCATGAGCTGAAGCGGCGTGCCGAGCGCGGAATGCGCGGCGGCGACATAGCCCATGGCGATCGGCCCGTCGGCCGAAGGTCCGAAACCGCCGCTGGTGATGCGGCCGATGACGGCGCCCGCGGCATCGACGATTTCGCTGCCCTCGCGCGCGGGCGCCCGGCCTTCGGGCTTGATGCCGACGCGCTTGCGCGGCGCGCCGTCCTTGAGTTGGCGCGCGATCGCGACGGCGCCGGGAAAGCCGCCCTCGGTGCGCCGGCGCTTCTGGATGGCCCAGGCCAGATCGGCCTCGACGACGCTGGTCGTCTCGTCGATGTCGTGGCCATGAAGGCAGAGCCCCGCCTCGAGGCGGAGCGAATCGCGCGCGCCCAAGCCCACCGGCATCACCTCGGGCTCGGCCAGGAGGCGCCGCGCCAGGCGGTCGGCCGAGATCGCCGGAACGGAAATCTCGAAGCCGTCCTCGCCGGTATAGCCGGAGCGGGTGACGAAGCAGGGCAGCCCGTCGACCGCCATCGCGGCGCCGGTCATGAAGGCCATGCCCCGCGCGCCGGGCGCGAAGCGCGCGAGCACGGCGGCAGCGGCCGGTCCCTGCAGCGCCAGCAGCGCGCGGTCCTCGAGCGGCGTCAGCGTCGCCCGCCCGGCAAGATGGCGGCGCATATGGGCGATGTCGTCACGCTTGCGCGACGCGTTGACGACCAGCATGAGATGATCGCCGGCGTTGGCGACCATGAGGTCGTCGAGGATGCCGCCGGAACCGTTGGTGAAGAGCGTGTAGCGCATCCGCTCGGGCGCCAATCCGACGATGTCGCCCGGCACGAGCGTCTCCAGCGCCTGCGCCGCCCCTGCGCCCTCGAGCCGCAGCTGGCCCATATGCGAGACGTCGAAGAGCCCCGCCTCGGCGCGGGTATGGAGATGCTCGGCCATGATGCCGGCGGCGTATTGCACGGGCATGTCGTAGCCGGCGAACGGCACCATCTTGGCGCCGAGACTCTTGTGCAGATCGTGGAGCGGCGTGCGACGAAGAGCGGACTCGGCCATCAGGGCCCCTCGGGACAACAGGCTTCAGCGATCGCGGCCGCGATCGAAGCCCCCTCTGTCCCGGTACCTGAAAGATTCGCCGGACGACCGTGCGGACGGCCGGGTTACCTCGTCGGTGAGGCACGCGCCATTAACCGACGCGCGCCTGCTTTCCAGAGTGCCCTTCCCCCGACGGTCCTTCTGCCTGAGAGTTTCCGGGGCGGTTGCTCCTTCGGCGCCGGGAGGAATCCCGGTCTCTCCCATCGAGGTGCGAGCGGCGCGGCCACCCTAGCACCGTGTCGCGGCGATAGCCAGCGCGGGCTCGGGCTGCGGCTCCTTATTTCATTTCGGGCCGGTCCAGACCATGAGCATGATGCGACGGTCTTCGCCGCCGGTATTATTGTTGGACACGCGATCGGACACGGTATTGGTGTGCTTGATCTCGACGCCGGGCCCGAGCGTCGCGAGCCACTCGTTGACCTCGTTGTCCATCTTCGCGATGTGAATGTTGCCTAGAAAGGTAAAGAGCTTGAAGTTCATTTGCTGCCCACTTTCGCGACTCGCAAGGCCCGGCGACATCGACGATGCCGCGGACGGCGCCTACTTCATGCGCGATTGCCTGTGAAGGGCGCGTTAACTCGGCTATTGGGCCTGCCGCTGCTTGCGGTTGAAATCGAGCTGCTCCGGGCTCAGCTGCAGCCCGACGATGATGAGATACTTGCCGCCGGCGGAAAGATCGCGCACCGGCAGGCCGATCGCGACCTGATCGCTCACCTGCAGCCGGTTTTGCCGCGGCGCGAACTCGACGCTCACCGTGTATTCCTTTTTGTTGAGGATGTTCCGCTGCGCGTCGGCGACGGCGATGAAATAGGCGAACTCGCCATGCGTCAGCGTCGGATCGTTGCGTGCGGCCGCGAAGCTGATCCGCGTATCGGCCGTGAGCCCGATCTTTTCGGTGCGGCAGTTGGTATTGACCGACACCACCTTTACGCCGAAGCGGATGTCGTCCGGACCGCTGCCGCCGGAGCGCAACTGGGCGGCAGCATCGAGATCAGGCGCGATCAAAGGCGTCGGGCACACCAGCTTGCCGGTGCTTTCGGTGCCGCCGAAGCAGCCGGCCGTGCCGAGCGCCAGCACGCCCGGGATTGCGGCGCGACGCAGGAAGCGACGCATCACAAGCGATTATGCGTGCCGTCGCACGCCGGTTGATTTCTACTGCGTCCACAGGCGCGCCACCAATACTCGCGGCCGGCCTCGGCAGCGAGACCATAGGGGCTTTTTTGTGTCGGAATCGGTCCGCTCATCTAGCCCTTCCTTATGATTGTCCGCTGTACTAACTTGCCGGCGGCGGCGGGGCCGGATGGCCGTCGCAGGCTCGAAAACGCGCCAAACTCTATTCGACCGCCGAACAGCGCACAAGGGCTCCGGGGCAGGTCGGACCGGGTCCGCGAAGGGTAATGAGGAATGACAAAACCGCCGCTGACCATTCTCCTGGCCGGTCCGCGCGGCTTCTGCGCGGGCGTCGAGCGCGCCATCCAGATCGTCGAGCGGACCATCGAGCGCTTCGGTCCGCCGGTCTATGTCCGCCACGAGATCGTGCACAATCGCTTCGTCGTCGAGCGGCTCGAGCGCCGCGGCGCGGTCTTTGTCGAGGATCTGACGGCGGTGCCGGAAGGCGCGTTCGTGGTGTTCTCGGCGCATGGCGTGCCCAAGGCGGTGCCGGCCGAGGCCGAGGCCCGCCATCTCATCTCGCTCGACGCGACCTGCCCGCTGGTGAGCAAGGTGCATCGCGAGGCCGAGCACCATTTCGCACAAGGGCGCCGCGTCATTCTCATCGGCCATGCCGGTCATCCCGAGGTGGTCGGCACCATGGGGCAGCTGCCGGCGGGCGCGGTGCTGCTGGTCGAAACCGCCGAGGACGCGACGCGGATCGAGCTCGATGATGCGGAGGAGCTCGCCTACATCACGCAGACGACGCTGTCGATCGGGGACACGCACGCCATCGTCGCCGTGCTCAAGGCGCGCTTCCCGCGCCTTCACGGACCCAAGCACGAAGACATCTGCTACGCCACCACCAACCGCCAGAGCGCGGTGAAGGCGATCGCGTGGCGCTGCGACCGGCTGCTGGTCGTCGGCGCGCCCAATTCGTCGAACTCGGTCCGGCTGGTCGAGGTGGCGCGCCAGGGCGGCTGCCCGCAGGCGGCACTGATCGGCCGCGCCCGCGACATCGATTGGCGCTTCCTCGAGGGCGCGCGCTCCCTCGGCCTCACCGCCGGCGCGTCGGCGCCGGAAATCCTGGTCGAGGAGGTGGTCGAGCTGTGCCGCCAGCGCTACGAGGTGGCGATCGAGGAAGTCGCCGTGACGCGCGAGGAAGTGCGCTTCAACCTGCCGCGCGCGCTCATCGCATGAGGCCATGACATGGCCGTCTACACCGATGTCCCCGATGAGGAGTTGCGCGCCTTCATCGCCGACTACGACATCGGCGAGGTGGCGTCGTGCAAAGGCATCGCCGAAGGCGTCGAGAACTCGAACTATCTGCTGCGGACCGACACCGGCACGTTCATCCTGACGCTTTACGAGAAGCGCGTCGCGCCCGCCGACCTGCCCTTCTTCATCGCACTCATGGAGCATCTTGCCGCGCAAGGCATCGCCTGCCCGACGCCGATCAAGGCGCGCGACGGCGCGGCGTTGCGCCGGCTGTGCGGCCGGCCGGCGGCGCTGGTCAGCTTTCTCGACGGCATGTGGCCGCGCCGCATCCATCCCTTCCATTGCGCGGCGCTGGGCGACGCGCTGGCGCGGCTTCATCTCGCCGGCGCGTCTTTCCCGATGCGGCGGCCCAACAACTTCTCGGTCGCCGGCTGGCGCCGCCTGTTCGACGCCTGCCGCGCGCGCGCGCAGGAGGTGCGGCCCGGGCTCGCCGAGGAGCTCGGCCAGGAGCTCGACGCGCTCGAGCGGAACTGGCCGCAGCATCTGCCGGAGGGCGTCATCCACGCCGACCTCTTCCCCGACAATATCTTCTTCCGCGGCGAGGTCGTCTCGGGCTTGATCGATTTCTATTTTGCCTGCACGGACTTTCTCGCCTACGACCTCGCCATCTGCCTGAACGCCTGGTGCTTCGAGAACGACGGCAGCTTCAATGTCACCAAGGCGCGATTGATGCTGGCGAGCTACCGTGCCGTGCGCCCGCTCGGTGCCGCCGAGTTCGAGGCCTTGCCGCTGCTGGCGCGCGGCAGCGCGCTGCGCTTCCTGCTGACCCGGCTCGACAGCTGGCTCCATCATCCGCCCGGCGCCTTCGTGCGGCCCAAGGATCCGCTCGAATACCTGCAGAAATTGCGCTTCCACCGCAGCATCACCAGCCCCAGTGCCTACGGCCTCGACGCATGACAAAAGCGGCGGAGCCCGGCGACGCCGTGGTCGAGATCTTCACCGACGGCGCCTGCAGCGGCAATCCCGGCCCGGGCGGGTGGGGCGCGGTGCTGCGCTACAACGCGCATGAGAGCGAGCTCAAGGGTTTCGCCAACCCGACCACCAACAACCGCATGGAGATGATGGCGGCGATAGCGGCGCTCGAAGCGCTGAAGCGGCCGAGCCGCGTGCATATCCACACCGACAGCCAATATCTGCGCGACGGCATCACCCGCTTCATCCATGCCTGGAAGACGCGCGGCTGGAAGACCGCCGACAAAAAGCCGGTAAAGAACATCGACCTCTGGCAGCGGCTCGAGGCGGCGATGAAACCGCATCAGGTGGAGTGGTTCTGGGTCAGAGGGCACTCGGGCCATGTCGAGAACGAGCGCGCCGACGCGCTGGCGCGTTCTGGCATCGAGGAAGCGCGCCGGCTCATGCCCGGCAAGACATCCAGCAAGACATAAGGAACGATCCACGCCCGCGGCGTTCTTAGGGAGCGCGGCAGACGCGCTTTCCTTCGACGCGCGGAGACGCATATGGGCGAGCGGAAACCTGACAAGGCCGACGACGGCGACGACGAACCGCCGACAGTCAGCGACATGGCCGACGAGGCGGAGAAGCAGATGCCGGGCAAGCCGCCCAATCTCGCCTTCGATCCGGGCAAGCGCAACGACGAACTCGCGCGCGCAGCCGGCGACCGCGCGCTGGCGGAGGCAGAGCAAAAGTTGCGCCGGAAAACGAAGAAGAAGAAGTAGCGCGTGCGGATCGGCTCTCCTCGCCCGGAGGCCGACCCGCCGCCGGGCGCGTCAGAGCGCCTTCATCACCGCCTCGGCGCTCGACACCTCGAAGCTGCCGGGCTTCTCGACATTCAGCGTCTTGACGACGCCGTTGTCGACGACCATCGCGTAGCGCTGCGAGCGCTTGCCCAGACCATAGCCGCTGCCGTCCATCTCGAGCCCGACCGCGCGGGTGAAGTCGCCATTGCCGTCGGCGAGCATCTGCACCTTGCCCTCGGTCTTCTGGTCCTTGCCCCAGGCGTTCATCACGAAGGCGTCGTTGACCGAAAGGCAGGCGATGGTGTCGACGCCCTTCTTCTTCAGCTCGGCCGCCTTCTCGACGAAGCCGGGCAGGTGCTTGGCGGAGCAGGTCGGCGTGAACGCGCCGGGCACGGCGAACAGCACGACCTTCTTGCCCTTGAAGAAATCGTCGCTCTGCACGTCCTTCATGCCGTCGGGTGTCATCTGCTTGAGCTTCACCGACGGAATCTTGTCGCCAACCTTGATGGTCATCGCCTTTCCCCTCGTTGATGTCGGACTTCAAGGAAACTTGCCGGAGCGCTTGCCCCTGTGGGCCACACCATAGTCGCTCGCGCTGCGAAAATCACCCCCGCCCCTATCTCGATGTTCCGGCCACGCGACCCGGCCCGGCGGCCTCGCCGAGCGCCGCCAGCACTTGGTCGCGGGTCAGAATCTCCGATAGCGCCAACCCGCGCGGCGCCGCTGGGCCATAGACCGCGTTGAAGGGGATGCCGTAGCGGCCGAAGCCCCGCAGATAGGCGGCAATGGCGGTGCTCGGCCGCGTCCAGTCGGCCCGCATGGCGACGACGCCCGGCGCCGACAGGCGCGCGCTGACCGCGGGGGTAGCGATCACCAGCTGCTCGTTGAGCTTGCAGGTGAGGCACCAGTCCGCGGTGACGTCGACGAAGACAACCTGGCCGTCGCTCACCAACTGCTCGATCTGCGCGCGATCGAAGGGTCGCCAGAAGGCGTCGACGCGCACGGCCGTCGGCGGGGCCGAGAGCAGCGCCGGCACCAGAAAGGCCGAGGCCAGCAACGCGGGCGGCACAATGCGACGCGGCATCGGCGCGCGCAGCAGCAGGAGCGCCACCGCCGCCCCGGCGATCAGCGCGCCGGCAGCGAGCGCCGCCGGCGCGCCGGCCTGCGCCACCAGCACCGAGACGAGCCACAGCGCTGTGGCCACCAGCGCCAACCCGAGCGCGCGACGCAGCGTCAACATCCAGCGCCCCGGCCGCGGCAACCACAGCGCGAGGCCCGGCAGCAGCGCCACGAGCAGATAGGGCGCGGCGAGGCCGAGGCCGAGCGCCAGGAAAATGGCGAAGATCTCGAACGGCCCCGCCGCCAAGGCAAAGCCGATGGCAGTGCCAAGGAAAGGCGCCGAGCACGGCGTCGCCAGTAGCGTCGCGAAGGCGCCGGCGGCGAAATTCCCGAGCAAGAGCCTGCCCTCGCCGGGGCTGCCGAGCGCGGCCAGCACCGAGGGCAGCGGCACCTCGAAGAAGCCCCAGAGATTGCAGGCGAAAAGCGTGAGCAGCGCCACCATGCCGACCAGGAACAGCGGCTGCTGGAACTGCACGCCCCAGCCGACCGCTACGCCCGCCGCGTGGAGCGCGACCATGGCGGCGGCGAGCGCCAGGAAGGACACGATCACCCCTGCCGCGGTCGCCAGGAATCCCAGCCGCACGGCGCGGCCCGAGCGCCCGCCCTGCTCGACCATGCCGAGGATCTTGATCGACAGCACCGGCAGCACACAGGGCATGAAGTTTAGGATGAAGCCGCCAAGCAGCGCCAGCGGCAGGATGCCGAGCAGCAGGCGGAAATCCGCCACCGGCGGGCCGGCGGCGGGCGCGACGGCCGCCTCGAGGGAACGCTCGCCATCGACCAGCGTCACCGTCAAGGGCCGGCCCACCATGCGCTCGATCGCCAGGCGCTCGCCGAAAACCGGCAGGCGAAGCAGCGCCTCGCCCGGTGCCTCGCCCTGCACCAGCCGCGGCGCGCCGAGGGTGACGCCTTCGGGTCCCTCGACGAAGGCGTCCGGGGCGCGGAGCGGCTGGTCCGCCTTGACCCGCAATTCCAGCACCGGCTGCTTGCCGGGCACCACCGTCGCCGCGGTGAGCGTGAGGCTGGCATCACCGCCGCCCGGCACGCGCGCGGCATGGCGGGCAATGAGGGCGGCATAGCCGGTATCGCCTGGGCGCGGCGGCCCGGCAGGCAGGTCGAGGGTCAGCACCGCGTCGTAGGGTATGCAGATCTTCTCGCAGGTCAGGTACGAGAGCGCGAGGCGCAGATGCGCGGCCGTTCCCGGCTGCTCCAGCCGCGCGGTAAGGGGGAACACCACCGAATCGGTGTAGCCGATGGTGTCGAGGCCCTGCACCGAGAAGCGCTGCGGCGCCGGCCACGCCATTGTCGCGCCGGCGAAATTGCTCGACCCGGCCCAGTCCAGGCGTGGCGGATAGCCCGCATCGCCCGGCGACCGCCAATAGATCTTCCAGTGCGGCGCCAGGCGGAAGTCGAGGCCGAGCTGCAGGCTGTCGCCATCGCCCACTGACGGCGCCGCGGCCACCAACCGCACGCGGCCCTGGTCGGTCGGGAACCAGTCGGACGCGGCCCCTGCCGCCTGCGCCGGGCCCGTGCCAAGCCACGCCAAGGCAAAAGCCAGCGCGGTCAACCATTTGGCGCCGCGGACCACCGCCGGTTTATTCCTCATGACGAAGCTCCGACACGTCCGTTTATATAGGCTTTTGCCGGGATTGCCGCTGTAACAAAGTCGTCACCCGGGAGTCGCTCGGCGGATCAAGCATGCTTGCAAGCGTTCTAGAGGGCGTCTATGTGAAAGGCGATCAATGAAGGCTATCCCTTGACCTCGCTCGCCGGCCACATGCTCATCGCCATGCCGCAGATGCAGGACCGCCGCTTCGAGCGGTCGGTCATTTTGCTGTGCGCCCACAACGAGGACGGCGCCATGGGGCTGGTGGTCAACAAGCTCATCGAGTCGCTGACGCTTCCCGAGTTGCTCAGCCAGCTCGGCATCGCCGCCGCCGGGCTCGCCGGCAAGGCGCATGTGCATTTCGGCGGGCCGGTCGAATCCGGCCGGGGCTTCGTGCTGCACTCGGACGACTACACCGAGGAAGGCACGATCACCGTCGGCGGCAACATGGCGCTGACGGCGACGCTCGACATCCTGCGCGCGATCGGCCGCGGCGGCGGGCCGCGGCGCAGCCTGCTGGCGCTGGGCTATGCCGGCTGGGGGCCGGGCCAACTCGACGCCGAGATCCAGGCCAATGGCTGGCTGCACGTCGCCGCCGACGAGGGCATCGTCTTCGGCGACGACTTCAAGGACAAATGGCAGCGAGCGCTGGCCAAGCTCGGCATCGACCCCATCGCCCTGTCGGGCGACGCCGGCCACGCTTAGGAGCCTGTCTGGGAGATGGGATGGGTCTGCGTTGCACGAGGACGGGGCGATGTTAGGAGCGGCGCCGCACGCGATGCCGTGCGCATCGTCAAGGCGCCGCGACGCGGCAGCGCCCCGCCCTCGTGCAACCCGCAGGGACATCGATATTTCCCGCCGGCTCGTCGTCGCTCGTCGCTCGCGATGCGCACGGCATCGCCGCGCTCCTCGCTCCTAACGCCGGTCCTCGCCCACCCATTCGTCGCGCAGCATGCCGAACAGCACGTGGTCCTGCCAGCGGCCGTCGATGCACAGATATTCGCGCGCATAGCCCTCTTCGCGGAAACCGGTCTTGAGCAGCAGGCCGCGGCTCGGCCCGTTATGCGGCAGGCACGCCGCCTCGACCCGATGCAATTGCAGGCGCTCGAAAGCGAAGCTGAGCACCAAGCCGAGGCCCGCGCTCATATAGCCGCGCCGGGCATAACGCTCGCCGATCCAATAGCCGAGGCTGCCGCTCTCGGCCACGCCGCGGCGAACATTGCTGAGGCCGATGCCGCCGACCATCGCGCCATCCTGCCGGCGGAACAGGAAGAAGCTGTAGCCCTGGTCGGTGCGCCAGTCGGACACATAGCGCTGGAGGCGGCGGCGAAAGGCGGTGCGTGTCAGCGAATCCGCCGACCAGCTCGGCTCCCACGGCATCAGGAAGCGGCGCGACTCGCCGCGCAGCCCCGACCATTCCTGCCAATCGCTGCGCTCTGGCGGCCGCAGCACCACCAGATCATCGACCAGACGCAGCGACGGCAAAGCGGCAGCGAAGAGCCTCGGCAATCGGAGGAGTTCGGATGCCACGGCGCTGTCGCGCTTGCCGCTCATGCACCGAGGCGCTCGGCAATCCGGCGATAGGGCTCGATGCGCCCGACCGGGCCGAGCGCGGTGAGCGTCGGCGCCGCGGTACGCAGCCGCGACGCCACCCGCGCCACCGCCGCGGCGTCGACGCCATCGATGCGCGCCACCATCTCGCCGAGGTCGAGCGGGCGGCCGAAGACGAGCATGTGCGCCGCCTGCTGCTCGCACCGCGCCGTCGTGCTCTCGAGCGACATGAGCAGTCCGGCCTTGAGCTGGGCGCGGGCGCGCTCGAGCTCGGCCGATTCGAGCCCATCGCCGAGCCGGCGGATCTCCTGGCACAGCACCGGGATCAGCTCCTCGACCTCGTCCTCGCCGGTGCCGGCATAGACGCCGAACAGGCCGCCGTCGCTATAGGCATGGGTGAAGGAATAGATGGCGTAGACGAGGCCGCGCTTCTCGCGCACCTCCTGGAAGAGCCGCGACGACATGCCGCCGCCCAGCGCGGAGGACACGACCGAGGCGGCATAATAGTCGGAGTCGCCGTAGGAGAAGCCGGGGAAGCCCAGCGCCACATGCACCTGCTCGAGGTCGCGGTCCTCGCGCAGATCGCCGCCGATATAGCGGGCCGGCTCGCCGCGCCCTATGCGGTCCTGCGGCAGATGGGTGAAGACGCGCCGCGCGAGCGCCACCAGCGTCTCGTGATCGACGTTGCCGGCCGCGGCGAGCAGCATGCCCGGCGCGGCGTAGTGGCGGCGCATGTAGTCGGCGACCGTGTCGCGTCCGATGCGCCCGATGATGTCGGCGCGGCCGAGCACCGGCCGGCCCATCGCCTGGTCGGGGTAAGCGCGCTCCTGGAACAGGTCGAAGATGATGTCGTCCGGCGTGTCGATCGCTTGGCCGATCTCCTGCAGGATGACCGTGCGCTCGCGCTCGAGCTCCTTGGGGTCGAACACCGAGTGCTGCAGGATGTCGGCGAGGATATCGACGGCGAGCGCCGCGTCCTCCTTGAGCACCTTGGCGTAGTAGGCCGTGTGTTCGCGCGAGGTGTAGGCGTTGAGATGGCCGCCGACGGCCTCGATCTCGGCGGCGATATCGAGCGCGGAGCGCCGCTCCGTGCCCTTGAAGGCCATATGCTCGAGCAGATGGGCGACGCCGTTGACCTCGGCCGGCTCGTGCCGGGTCCCGACATCGACCCAGACGCCGAGCGACACGGTCTCGACGCTGTCCATCGTGTCGGTGAGGACGCGCATGCCGTTCTCGAGCGTGGTCACGCGCACCGTCATGCCGCGCCTCCCCTTGCCGTACCCCGCGCGTGGGCACGCACGTGATTCTCGACCGCGCGCAGGTCGTTGGGCAGAGCGGTGATCCGCTCCGGGCGAGACATGAGATCGGCGAGGCGCGGCGGCAGCGCGGGGCGCCGGCCGGTCGCGCTCTCGACCGCCTCGGGGAACTTCGCTGGATGCGCGCAGGCGAGCGATACCATCGGCGCCGCGCGGTCCTGCCGAACCGCCTGCGCCGCCGCCAGCGCCACGGCGCTGTGCGGATCGATGAGCTCGCCGGTGCTGCGCCAGGTCTCGGCGATGGTCGCGCGCGTCGCCTCGTCATCGACGCGATGCGCGTTGAAGAGCCGCCGCGCTGACTGCCATTCCGCCTCGGTCGCCGGCAGCGTGCCGGTCTGGCGGAAAGCGGCGATGGCGTCGGCCACCGCCGCGCCGTTCTGGCCCTTGAGCTCGAACAGCAGGCGCTCGAAATTGCTGGACACCTGGATGTCCATGCTGGGGCTGAGGCTCGGCTCGACGCCTTGGATGGTCATCGTTCCCTGATTGATGAAGCGCGCGAGGATGTCGTTGCG
>WNFM01313578.1_pt2 | contig 25142 bp, 26 predicted proteins | sample 5400271 | NCBI WGS metagenome assembly WNFM01 (sample SAMN13153352, study PRJNA577476) | soil metagenome | isolation source: 60 cm saprolite on Douglas fir-dominated hillslope | place: USA:California | collected 2013-09-17 | reverse complement strand
CTTGGCACTGATGGCCTGGCCAGTCCCTGGCGGCGTTGGGGTGACGACGGCCGTAGCCGATGAGTCCGAGCTCATCAAGATTGCGCCCGGCAGCTATGCCGCCACCGGCACAAGCCCGATTGGCAAAAGCTATGACGGGATGGTGGCAATCGAGCCCTTGGGCAAGATCCTGGCGGTCTTATGGCGTCTCGGCACTGGTGATGCCTATAAGGGCATTGGCTTGGAGACAGGCTCAGTTTTCGGTGTTGCCTATAGCACCGACCAGCCGTTTGGCCTCGTCGTCTACCGGGTCGATGGCGGCCACCTCGATGGCAGATGGACCCTGGCCGTCGATAATGGCAAGCATGTCAGTCGCGAGGTTCTCGACGGCCCTGCGGGGTTGAACGGGGCCTATACGATCGCGCTTGGCGAGAACCCGTCTGGCGGTACCTATACCGGCCATGTCGAAATCCGGCCGAATGGGGCGACCTATGCCTTGCAATGGTTCACCCCGAATGCCGCCGAAATCGGTACCGGCATCTTCGTCGATCACATCCTGGTGGTGGCTTATGGCCGGAGCCCAGGTATTGGTGTCGTCGCCTATCGCCGCGAGGGTGACCATCTGCATGGGACCTGGGCCGCCACATTGTCGAAACAGACCGGCATCGAGGATCTGACGGCAAAAGGGCCGTGACCCCGATATCCTATTTAAGCCCGATATCCTATTTAAGAGAGCCGCGAGAGATCAGCGGCACCGCTCGAAACCGGTTGCCAGTCTCACCTCAAGCACTATTCTCGATCCGACGGGACGGGACGGTTCGGGTGGTTTGGCGGGAATGACTTTCAGACGCATTTGTGGTGACGCATTCCTCGATCAATGCAGTTCCCGGATCCGGCGCTTCTATCAGCATTGGCTGGCGATGCGCGGCGATCGGCTGATGCCGTCCCGCGCCGATCTCGATCCATCGGTCATCAAGGACCTGCTGCCCGGCATCATCCTGATCGATGTCAAATACCACCAGCCGTTCAGCCTGACCTATCGGCTGGTCGGTACCGATGAAGTGCTGGCGCGGGGGTCGGATCCGACCGGCCAGGACGTCGCCGCCAACGTCTATGCCGACGATCCCGGCGAGATGTTGCGGACCTATCAGTTGGTGACCGAAACCCGCCAGGTGATCTATCAGGAGGAGCCGGGCGTCACCCATTCGCCACGACTGACGGAACGCGGCATGCTGGTGACGCCGTTATCCAGCGATGGCGCGACGGTCGACAAGATCTATGCCTTTGTCGATTACAGCCATGATTGACGGCCCTGCATCGACCAGATGATCACAGTTTAGACGATCACATTGGTCGGCTGGCCGGCGCGGAAATTGAGGATATTGTGCAAGGCGATCATTACCAGGCGCTTTGACGTCGCGGTGCTGTTATAGGCGACATGCGGGGTCATCGCCACATTGGTGAGCTTGCGCAGGGGTGACTTGCCGAGCGGCTCTTCGGCAAAGACATCGAGGCCGGCGCCGAAAATCCGCCGTTGAGGGCCGCCATATCCAAGATGCCACCCCGTGCCGTGTTGATCAGGATGCTTTCCGGACCCATCAGGTCCAGCAGCTGGGCGTTGATCATGCCGCGCGTCTGATCATTGAGCTGCAGATGCAGCGAGATCACGTCCGAGGTCGAAAACAGATCGGCCAGGGTGACGAAGCGGACCGAGGGAAAGGCCAGGCCATAGCGTTCCGGCCGGCGCGCCCAGGCGACCACTTCCAGGCCGAGGCCCAAGGCCATTTTGGCGACTTCACGACCGATCGAGCCGAAGCCGACGATGCCGAGGCGGCGCCCCTGCAATTCCAGGCCGGGCGGATCTTCCGACCAGTTATTGGCCCGGACCGCGGCGTCGAAGGTGGCGATCTGGCGCGAGACGGCGAACATCAGGGCGATGGCATGTTCCGCTACCGTCCGATTGCCGTAATTCGGCGTATTGCAGACGCGGATGCCGCGTTCGCGGCAGGCCGCCAGATCGGCGTATCCGTCGATGCCGATGCCGAGGAACGAGGCGATCTGCAGCTTCTTGCAGGCTGCGAGCACGTCGCTGTTCAGCCTGGCCCAGCCCCACATGACGGCATCGGCCCGCTTGCACCGATCGATCATGGCCGCATCGCTGTCGCGTGGGCCGCAATCAACCGTCAGTTTCAGGCCCTGCGGGCGCGGCCAGTCTTCGAGGAATTTGGCGGTTTCGACTGAGGCATCGGGATAGACGATATGGAAGTTGGCGCTGGACATGCGGCTCTGCAATCAAATGAGTGAGTCGGCAGGTTTTCTGCCGGTGGCCGGCACCATAGCGCTATTTTACGGCCGTGATCCAGGCGTCTTTATGGCCCGAGTCACCGACCCCTGACGCGTCAGGCCATCCCTTGTCCGCGATGGCAGACCGGCGATCAGCATGACAATCGCTCTCCGGATATAATCGGCACCGCCTTCAGGGACGCGCCAGAGTGGTATGATGTCTCGATTCGACCGTCGACGGAGATCGCCCGGGCCACCCGGGTCGTCAAGGTTGAAGCGGCGAAGGAAAATATTCTTATGCAAGATTCATCTTATGCAAGATTCAACGGCCGCCCGGTGGCCACCCGGTTGAGCTTGCATTCCATCGGTAAATCACTATATTGCCGCCAAATCCCATGGTCATGATGACCAAAAGACAAGGGTGGGCCCAAAAGCCCGCCTTTTTTGTTACCCGCATTCCGGCGGCCCACGGCCTGGTCGTCTTCGACCGTCCAAACCGCCGCCCTGCTGTCGCTCCCCGGCGCTGATCCGCGCCGATTGATCGGAGTTTGGCGCCAGGTGGTGAGGGGTGGCGGCGTGGGATGAGCTGAAGCTGAAGGTTGCGATCGTCACGATGAGTTTGTTGAGCAATATCGCGCGCATCATTACCCCGACCATCGAGGCCATGGGGTTCGAACTGGTTCGTGTGCAGATTTCCGGCAATCAACGCCGCGCTTTGCAGATCATGGCCGAACCCAAAGACGGGCGGCAGATGTCGGTCGATGATTGTGCCGATCTATCGCGGGCGATTTCCGCGGTGCTGGATGTCGAAGATCCGATCTCAGAGGCGTATAGTCTCGAGGTCAGCTCGCCCGGCATCGATCGGCCGCTGACGCGGCCCAAGGATTACGAACGCTTTCTCGGTCACGAGGCCAAGCTGGAGACCATCGAACCGGTCGATGGTCGCAAGCGGTTTCGCGGCACTTTGTTGGCGGTCGCCGATGGCAGCCTGCGCCTGATGGCGGAGGAGGGTGAAGTCACCCTGCCGTTTGATAATATTCACAAGGCCAAATTGGTGCTGACCGACGCGCTGATCGCGCTGCATCAGCAACCGCATACTCTGGAGAACTGAGGCTTACCGATGGAAACGACGATTGCCATTCCGCGTATGGAGTTGCTGCAGGTTGCCGACGCTGTGGCGCGGGAAAAGAGCATCGACCGCGACGAAGTTCTGATCGCCATGGAGCAGGCGATCCAGAAAGCCGGCCGCTCGAAATACGGCCATGAACATGACATCCGCGCCAGCATCGACCGCAAGACCGGCGAGATCAAGCTGACCCGTGTCCTGGAAGTGGTCGAGACGATCGAGAACGAGGCGACGCAGGTCCTGGTCAAGGATGCGCAGCGCCGCGACCCCGCGCTGAAACTGGGCGATCTCATCATCGACGAGTTGCCGCCGATCGATTTCGGCCGCATCGCCGCCCAGACGGCGAAGCAGGTGATCGTGCAGAAAGTGCGCGAATCCGAGCGCAAGAAGCAGTTCGACGAATTCAAGGACCGCAAGGGCGAGATCATCAACGGCCTCGTCAAGCGCGTGGAATTCGGCAATGTCACGGTCGATCTCGGCCGCGGCGAAGCCATGCTGCGGCGCGACGAATTGCTGCCGCGCGAGACCTTCCGCAACGGCGACCGCGTCCGCGCCTTGATCTATGATGTCCGCGAAGAACCGCGCGGGCCGCAGATCTTCCTGTCGCGCACCCATCCCGATTTCATGGCGAAGCTGTTCGCCCAGGAAGTGCCGGAAATCTATGACGGCATCATCGAGATCAAGTCAGTGGCCCGTGACCCGGGCAGCCGCGCCAAGATCGCCGTCATTTCCCGCGACAGCTCGATCGATCCGGTCGGCGCCTGCGTCGGCATGCGCGGCAGCCGCGTGCAGGCCGTGGTCGGCGAATTACAGGGCGAGAAGATCGACATCATTCCCTGGTCGCAGGACCATGCCACCTTCGTCGTCAATGCCTTGGCCCCGGCGGAAGTTGCCAAGGTCGTGCTCGATGAGGATACCGGTCGCATCGAAGTGGTGGTTCCCGATGACCAGCTGTCGCTGGCGATCGGCCGGCGTGGCCAGAATGTGCGCCTGGCATCGCAACTGACCGGTTTTGATATCGACATCCTGACCGAAGCGCAGGAATCCGAGCGTCGCCAGGAAGAGTTCAAGACTCGCTCGCAGATGTTCATGGACGCCCTTGATGTCGATGACGTCATCGCTCATCTGTTGGTGACCGAAGGCTTCACCAGCGTCGAAGAAGTCGCCTATATCCCGCTCGAAGATCTGTCTTCGATCGAGGGCTTCGATGACGACGTGGCGCAGGAATTGAAGACCCGCGCCGCCAGCTGGCTGGAAGCCGAGGAGCAGCGCATGGTTGATCGGCGCAAGGAAATCGGCGTCAGCGACGAGGTCGCCGCCATCGACGGCCTGACCCCAGCCATGCTGGTCGCCTTGGGCGACAAGGGCATCAAGACGCTGGATGATCTCGCCGATCTCGCGGCCGACGAATTGACCGATGAGAAAGACGGCATCCTCAAGGGCTTCAACCTGTCGCTGGAAGATGCCAATGGCATCATCATGGCGGCGCGTGCCCATTGGTTCGACGATGAGGGTGAGGCTGCCAAAGCCTGAAAGTGGGTTGGAGCCTGCCGCAAGGCGGCGGATTCCGTCCATGACGTAGTGATGGATCGACTTTGTTGATGGATTTGACCTTGATCAGTGGCAATCCGGCGGTACCCGGTGAGATGGCGGAAGGCGTCGGCGACGTCGCTGTCGGCTTGCCCGAACCGCAGGCTGCTGATCAGGAGCCAACGGGCAAATCGCCGTTGCGCCGCTGCATCGTGACGCGGGAGATCCTCGATAAATCGGCCCTGATCCGGTTCGTGCTGGACCCGGACAACCAGGTGGTGCCGGATCTGCGCCAACGCCTGCCGGGACGCGGCCTGTGGGTCAAGGCTGAGCCGGCGGTGCTGGCTCAGGCGATTAAAACCAATGCTTTCGCCAAGGCGGCCCGCCAGAATGCGCGGATCCCCGGCGATTTGCTGCCGCGCATTGCAGCCATGTTACGGCAGGATGTGGCGCATTTGCTGGGTCTGGCCCGGAAATCCGCCGATTTGACCACCGGGTTTGAGAAAGTGGAGCGGGAATTGCGGGCTGGCCGCGTCGCTGTGCTGATCGCCGCCTCGGATGCGGCAGAAGACGGTCGCACGAAGCTAGCGCGACTTGCCGGTTCTGATGTAGAGATATTGTCGCCATTGACCGCTGCTGAGCTGGCGCTGGCACTTGGCCGTGAAACGGTCGTGCATGTCGCCCTGAAGCCCAGTGGAATTGCCGAGAGATTGCATCTCGCTTGCCGCCGTCTGGCTGCCTTTGCGGCTGCCGACGCGCCTGTTTCTGGCAAGCGTATCTGAATGAAGACGTTTTAACGCGGGACTTGAGAACGCATGAGCAGTGATACCGACACCCCGACCCGAAAGCCCTTGAAGCTGTCGTCGCCGGGCAAGCTGGAGCTGAAAAAGACCGTTGATGGCGGTCAGGTTCGGCAGAGCTTCCCGCATGGCCGCTCCAAGACGGTGGCCGTCGAGGTGAAGAAGAAGCGGACCTATGCGCCAGGGGCCGGCGGCAAGATGGAAGTTGCCGCCGAGCATGAAGCCAAGCCGCAGGCCCAGCCGGAAACCACGGTCTCCGCGCCGATCGATTTCGATCATCACGGCTTGACCGCCCATGAGCGCCAGGCGCGCATGAAGGCACTGGAACAAAGAGGCGATCCGGGCTGCCGAACGGGCAGAACGTGAGCGCGTCGAGGCCGAACGCCTGCGCCAGGAAGAAGCAGAGCGGGTGGCCGCTGCCAAGGCCCGGGGTGAAGAACCGACCCCGGCACCGGTGGTCGCCGCCAAGCCGGCCGCCGCATCAGCGGAAGACGCCGCCAAGGCGCCCGCGCGTCCGGGCCGCACGACCGCCGAGCCGTCCGGCGACACCAGGATGCATCTCAGCAAGGCCGTGCCGCGCAAGCCGGAAGGTCCGGAAGACGACGATGCGCCGCGTCGACGCGTGATCCCCGGTGCCGGCCGCACGGCGGTGGCGCCGAAACCTGCCGTTCCCAGCCGGCGCGATGACGTCCGCCGCACCGGCAAGTTCTCGGTCACCAAGGCGCTCGATGAGGATGGCGGCGAGCGCGTACGATCACTGGCGGCGGTGCGTCGCGCCCGTGAAAAAGAAAAGCGCCATATGCAGATGAACCAGGCGCTGCAACAGAAAGTGCTGCGCGAAGTGATCCTGCCAGAAACCATTACCGTCCAGGAATTGGCCAATCGTATGGCCGAACGTGGCGCCGATGTCATCAAGGCGCTGATGCGCATGGGCGTCGATGATCACGACGACCATCTGGTCTCGCGCCCGCCGGTCGTCACCATCATGGGTCACGTCGATCACGGCAAGACCTCGCTGCTGGATGCGCTGCGCCAGACCGATGTGGCTGGCCATGAAGCCGGCGGCATCACCCAGCATATCGGCGCCTATCAAGTGAATCTCGAGGGTGGCAAGAAGATCACCTTCATCGATACGCCGGGTCACGCCGCGTTCTCGGAAATGCGCGCCCGCGGCGCCAATGTCACCGATATCGTGGTGCTGGTGGTGGCCGCCGATGACGGCATCATGCAGCAGACCATCGAGGCCATTCATCACGCCAAAGCGGCGAAGGTGCCGATCATCGTCGCCATCAACAAGATGGACAAGCCCAGCGCCAATCCGCAGCGGGTGCGCCAGGAACTGCTCAATCATGAGCTCGTTACCGAAGAACTGGGCGGCGATGTCCTGACCGTGGAAGTCTCGGCCAAGCAGAAGCTCAATCTCGACAAACTCGAGGAAGCCTTGCTGCTGCAGGCGGAAATTCTCGATCTCAAGGCCAATCCGGATCGTGCCGCCCAGGGCGCCGTGGTTGAAGCCAAGCTGGAACGCGGCCGTGGCACGGTTGCAACCCTGCTGGTGCAGAAGGGCACCTTGAAGGTCGGCGACATCTTCGTCGCCGGTACCGAATGGGGCCGTGTCCGCGCCCTGCTCGATGATCGTGGCCGTCCGGTGGAAAGCGCCGGTCCGGCGACCCCCGTCGAGGTTCTCGGTCTCCAAGGAACACCTTTGGCGGGCGACAATTTCGTGGTCGTCGAATCCGAAGCCCGGGCCCGTGAGATCACCGAATTCCGTCAGCACAGCCTGCGTCAGAAGACCGCCGCCGCCTCGGCACGCGGCACCCTGGAGCAGATGTTCTCGAAGATCCAGGCCGGCGAGGCCAAGGAATTGCCGGTCGTCATCAAGGGCGACGTGCAGGGCTCGGTCGAGGCGATCGTCAATTCGCTGAGACAGCTCGGCACCAGCGAAGTCGCGGTCCGCGTGCTGCATGCGGCGGTCGGCGGGGTCAATGAATCCGACGTCACCCTGGCGCGTGCTTCGGGCGGCGCCATCATCGGCTTCAATGTCCGCGCCAATCCGCAGGCCCGGGAACTCGCCAAGCGTGACCATATCGACATCCGCTATTACTCGATCATCTATAACGTGGTCGATGACATGAAGGCGGCCTTGAGCGGTATGCTGGCGCCGACCTTGCGCGAGAAGTTCCTCGGCAATGCCGAGATCCGCGAAGTCTTCAACATCACCAAGGTCGGCAAGATCGCCGGCTGCATGATCACCGAAGGCATGGTCAAGCGGGGCGCCAAGGTGCGCCTGCTGCGTGACAACGTCGTCATCCATGAAGGCGGCCTCAAGACCCTCAAGCGCTTCAAGGACGAAGTGCGCGAGGTCAAGGAAGGCTTCGAATGCGGCATGGCCTTCGAGAATTACGACAACATCCAGCAGGGCGACATCATCGAGTGCTTCGAAGTCGAAGAAGTGTCGCGCCAATTGGCCTAACGCCTGCCAGGTAATCGAACTGCGCAGGGCCGGATCGACCTAAAGGGAATCGCTTTGCGGTTCCCTTTAGGTCGTGAATCCGTCTCTTCCAATAGAAATAGAGCGCGATAAGTCGCGCTCTGGGGCGCCCTCCGCACAAGCGGGGGCGCGCTTCGGCTTTGAGCGATCAGATAGAGACATGACCAGAGAACAGAAATCTGCCGGCCCCGGCAGCACAAAGGGCATCGGCATGCGCAGTGGCGGCAAGCCCGATGGTAAACGCGGCGGCGGCGCGCGGTCGCGCGGCCCCAGCCAACGCCAATTGCGGGTCGGCGAGGAAATGCGCCATGCCTTGTCGCGCATCATTTCCCGAGATGAATTGAACGATCCCGATTTGGCGCATCTCGCGGTGACCATTACCGCCGTCGATATGAGCCCGGATCTCCGGAATGCCATCGCCTATGTCGTCCCGTTCGGTGTCGCTCTCGAGCAAAAAGTCGATACCACGGTCATGATCAAGGCGCTCAACCGCGCCGCTGCCTTCTTCCGCGGCCAGCTGTCGCGCGAGGTCGATCTCAGGATGTCGCCGATGCTGCGCTTCCGCCTCGACGAAAGCTTCGAGCAGGCCAACCGGATCGAAGCCTTGCTGCATGATCCGCTGGTGGCGCGCGATCTGGCGCCGAAAACGGAAGATGGCGAGACCGCACCGATCGCGGCCGACACGCCCGATGACGAGGCCGATGATGGCGAGGCGTAAGCGCGGCGAAAAGGTCGATGGCTGGCTTATCCTCGATAAGCCGCTGGGCATGACCTCGACCCAGGCGGTCGGGGCCATCCGGCGTCTGTTCGATGCCCAGAAGGCCGGCCATGGCGGCACGCTTGACCCGCTGGCGACCGGCATTCTGCCGATTGCCTTGGGCGAGGCGACCAAGACCGTGCCTTATGTGATGGATGGGGCGAAGATCTATCGCTTCACCCTGAAATTCGGCGAGCAGCGCACCACCGACGATGCCGAAGGGCCGGTCATGGCGACCTCGGCGGTCCGCCCGGAGGATGCCGCCATTCGCGCCATCCTGCCGCAGTTTTCCGGCCTGATCGAGCAGGTGCCGCCAGCCTTTTCGGCGATCAAGATCGATGGCGAACGCGCCTACGATCTGGCCCGCGAGGGTGAAATCGTCGAACTGGCGCCCCGCCAGGTGCGGATCGATGCCATTGATCTTGTCGAGCGGATCACTGCGGATGAGGCGGTTTTCGAGGTGCGCTGTGGCAAAGGCACCTATATGCGGTCTTTGGCCCGGGATATCGCTCTACATCTCGGGTCAGTTGGGCATGTTTCGGCCCTGCGCCGACTAGCGGTAGGGGGCTTCACGGAATCGCGGGCGATTTCGCTGGAAAACCTGCAGGCCTTGGGGCATAGTCCGGCCGCTTTTGAGCACCTATTACCGGTCGAAACCGCGCTGGACGACATCCCGGCACTGGCTTTGACCAACACCGAGGCAAGCCGCCTTCGGTCCGGCCAGGCGGTCGGCCTGCTGCATCGGCAGGATCGCGATCGTATCCGCGAATTTGAACCCGGCTGCATGGTTTGTGCCATGTCGGCTGGCAAAATCGTGGCCCTGACCCGGTTCGATGCCGGTGAGCTTGTCCCGGTGCGTGTCATAAACCTTTAGTTTGAAAGGAGTTTACGATGTCGATTACGCCGGAGCGCAAGCAGGAAGTGATAACGGAATATGCCAAGGGGACCAATGATCCCGGTTCACCCGAGGTCCAGGTCGCGTTGCTGACGGAGCGCATCAAGAATCTGACCGAACATCTGCAGACCCATGGCAAGGATTTCCATTCCCGCCGCGGTCTGCTGGTCATGGTTGGGCAGCGTCGTCGCTTGCTCGATTACGTGAAGAAGAAGAGCACCGCGCGCTACCAAGAGATCATCAGCCGTCTCGGCCTGCGCCGCTAAATGCGTGAAACCCGCCCCGGTTCATGAGAGCCGGATCGGTTTGGATCGAGCCACGCAGTGTTTCGACCCAAACCGTGAATCCGCCTCTCTCTTCCAAGAGAGAGCGCGATTCACGTTTCAAATGGAAGTAAAGATGCTCCCGTTTGAAACGACAGCACTCTGGGGCGGGTTTTGCTATGCTGATGCGAGGCACCGCCTGAACGACCGGAGCGGTGGTATCAGCATTCTCTCCTCAATGATGCAGCCGGGCCGACGCAAGCAATGCCGCCACAAAGCAGGCGATTTGGCATTGTTTTCGCGGGTCCGGCGAACCTTCCGGTTGAAGCTTTCTCCAGATGCAGTCTGGAGCCTTTAAAGGACCTTACATGTTTAAAATCTATCGCAAAGAACTGACCTGGGGCGGCCGCAAGCTGACCCTCGAAACCGGCCGCATCGCCCGTCAGGCAGATGGCGCCGTGCTCGCGACCTATGGCGACACCATCGTGCTGTGCACCGCCGTCGGTGCCAAGGCGCCGAAGCCCGGCATCGATTTCTTCCCGCTGACGGTTAACTATCAGGAAAAGACCTTCGCGGCCGGCAAGATTCCCGGCGGCTTCTTCAAGCGCGAAGGCCGTCCATCGGAAAAGGAAGTGCTGACCTCGCGCCTGATCGATCGGCCGATCCGTCCGCTGTTCCATCCGGCCTATCGTCATGAGACCCAGGTGGTCTGCACCGTGCTCAGCCACGATCTGGAAAACAATCCGGACATCATCGCGATGATCGGTGCCTCGGCCGCCTTGACGATTTCCGGCATTCCCTTCATGGGCCCGATCGGCGCCGCCCGCGTCGGCTATATCGAAGGCCAGTATGTCCTCAACCCGACCCAGGAACAGCTCGAGACGAGCAAGCTCGATTTGGTTCTCGCCGGCACCTCGGAAGGCGTGCTGATGGTCGAATCCGAAGCCCAGGAGCTGTCGGAAGAGATCATGTTGGGGGCCGTCAATTTCGGCTTCGACAGTTTCCAGCCGGTGATCAATGCGATCATCGAACTGGCCGAACAATGCGCCAAGGAACCCTGGCCGCTGGCCGAGCCAAAGCCCGAGCATGTGGAAGTCTGGACCGCCTTGCAGGCGCAGTTCAGCGGCGAGCTGGCGGAAGCCTATCGCGAGCAGGCCAAGCAGGCCCGCACCGACAAGGTTGCCGCGGTGAAGACCAAGGCCAAGGAAGCGATCGGCACCGATGACGTGCGCGCCGAACTGGCCGGCAAGCTGTTCAAGGATCTCGAGCGCGATATCGTGCGTGGCAACATCCTGAAGACCGGCACCCGCATCGACGGTCGCGACACCAAGACGGTGCGCCCGATCCTGGCCGAAGTCGGCATCCTGCCGCGCGCCCATGGCTCGGCCTTGTTTACCCGCGGTGAAACCCAGGCGCTGGTTGTGGCGACCCTCGGCACCGGCCAGGACGAGCAGATCATCGATGCGCTGGAAGGCGAATATCGCGAAAACTTCATGCTGCATTACAACTTCCCGCCCTATTCGACCGGTGAAGCCGGCCGCATGGGCTCGCCGGGTCGTCGTGAAATCGGCCATGGCAAGCTCGCCTGGCGGGCGATTCATCCGCTGCTGCCGGCCAAGGAAAGCTTCCCCTACACCATGCGCGTGGTCTCCGAGATCACCGAATCCAACGGCTCGTCCTCGATGGCGACCGTCTGCGGCACCTCGCTCAGCCTGATGGATGCCGGCGTCCCGCTGACCCGTCCGGTGGCCGGCATCGCCATGGGCCTGATCAAGGAAAAGGACGGCTTTGCCGTGCTCTCCGACATCCTTGGCGACGAAGATCATCTCGGCGACATGGATTTCAAGGTGGCCGGTACCGAGCAGGGCATCACCGCCCTGCAGATGGATATCAAGATCACCTCGATCACCCGCGAGATCATGAAGATCGCTTTGGAGCAGGCCCATCAGGGCCGTCTCCATATCCTCGGCGAAATGGCCAAGGCGCTGACCGGGTCGCGTGAAGGTGTCAGCCAGAACGCGCCGCGCATCACCGTGATCAACATCCCGAAGGACAAGATCCGTGAAGTGATCGGTTCCGGCGGCAAGGTCATTCGCGAGATCTGTGAAGTGACCGGCGCCAAGATCGACATCGAAGACGATGGCACGATCAAGGTCGCGGCCGTCGACGGCAAGGCCTCGGAAGCCGCCATCAACTGGATCAGGGGCATCGTGGCCGAGCCGGAAGTCGGCGTCGTCTACGAAGGCAAGGTCGTGAAGCTGATGGATTTCGGCGCCTTCGTGAACTTCCTTGGCACCCGTGACGGCCTGGTCCATATCAGTGAGCTGTCGTCGCAGCGCGTCAAGCAGGTCAGCGATGTCGTCAATGTCGGCGATACCGTGAAAGTGAAGTGCATCGGCATGGATGACCGCGGCAAGGTCAAGCTCAGCATGAAGGCGATCGATCAGCAGACCGGTCAGGAAGTTGCCCCGAAGCCGGCGGATTCCGCGCCAGCGGAATAACACCGCCGACTTGCCAGCGGGGGGTGGCATATGTGCGTTACCACAGTGGCACTTACTTTGCCGCGGATTATCGGTCACCGAGGGGCGGCGCAGGCCGCCCCTGAAAACACCCTGGAGAGCTTTGCGGAAGCGAAGCGCCAGGGCGCCGTCTGGGTGGAATTCGATGCCAAGCTGACGGCGGATAATGCCGTCATCATCCTGCATGACGACACCGTCGATCGCACCAGCAATGGCCAAGGTCCGGCCGCCCAGAAGACCCTGGCGGCGCTGCAGGCCCTGGATGCCGGGGCCTGGTTCGGCGCCAAATGGGCGGGGGCGAAGATCCCGACCTTGGCGGCAACCCTGGCCGAACTGGATCGGCTCGGTCTCGGCTACAATCTTGAAATCAAACCTTGTCCGGGCCGCGAGCGGGAAACCGCCCGCGGCATCATCGCCGAGTTGCGCCGGCTGTGGCCGCAAGGTCAGCCGCCGCATGGCCGGGTGCCGTTGCTCTCCAGTTTTGCCTATGACAGCCTGCTGGAAGCCCGCCAACTGGCGCCGGACTTGCCGCTTGGCCTGCTTTTGGAAGATGATCCAGCTGATTGGCGCCAGCGGGCGGCAGGAATCGGCGCCGCTTCGGTCAATTGCTGGCATGAGAAGCTGACGGAAGGCTGGGCGCGCGATATCAAATCCGCCGGTTATCAGCTGCTCGTTTATACAGTCAATGACGTCGATTTCGCCCGCCGGCTGTTCAGCTGGGGTGTCGATGCCGTCTTTACCGATGCGCCAGGTCGCCTGTTGGCGGGCCTCGGCCAATAACATATATAATCTGGCCGGATGGCACGGATCATCCCGGCTGCGGTTGAAGCCGGGATGGGTAAAAGCTATGACGTCGGTACAGGTTTGAGATGACGTATCTCCGGGAGAGTGTGTGGTGAAGGCATTGAAGCCCCTAATGATTTCCGGCCGCGAGGTCCTCCCCATTGTCGAAGGCGGCAAAGGCATTTCCGTCTCCAATGGCGAATCCTCCGGGGCCTGGGCGTCAGCCGGCGGTGTCGGCACCTTCTCCGGCGTCAATGCCGATTTCTATGACGAGCAGGGCCGGCTGGTCGACCAGGTCTATCACGGCAAGACCCGGCGCGAACGCCATGAGGAACTGCTCGCCTATGCCATCAAGGGCGGCATCAACCAGGCCCGCATCGCCCACGAGACCTCCAACGGTCTGGGCCGTATCCACATGAATGTGCTGTGGGAAATGGGCGGTTCGGAACGCGTCTTGCATGGCGTTTTGGAAGGGGCCAAGGGCCTCATTCACGGCGTCACCTGTGGTGCGGGCATGCCCTATCGGATTGCCGAGATCTGCGCCGAATATGGCGTGCATTACTATCCGATCGTCTCCTCTGCCCGCGCCTTCCGCGCCTTGTGGAAGCGCGCCTATCACAAATTCAAGGATTGGCTGGGCGCGGTCGTCTATGAGGATCCCTGGCTGGCCGGAGGTCATAATGGCCTCAGCAACAGCGAGGATCCGGAAAAGCCCGGCGATCCCCTGCCGCGGATCCGCGAATTGCGCCAGATGATGCGCGAGGAATGCGGCCTCGGTGAGACCCCCATCGTCATGGCGGGTGGCGTGTGGTGGCTCAGCGAATGGCAGGATTGGCTCGACAATCCGGAGCTGGGCCCGATCGCCTTCCAGTTCGGCACGCGGCCTTTGATCACGCAGGAAAGCCCGATCTCGGATGCCTGGAAGAAGCGCCTGATGACGCTCAGCAAGGGTGACGTCTTCCTCAACCGCTTCAGCCCGACCGGGTTCTATTCCTCGGCCGTCGACAATGCCTTCATCGGCAATCTGCGCGGTCGTTCCGAGCGCCAGGTGGCCTATAACACCCACAAGGTCGGCGAGCATGACTGGCCCTTCCCGGTCGGGGCGCGCGGGCGCCTGGTCTATCTGACGGCCGCCGACAAGCTGCGGGCCGAAGATTGGGTGCGCCAGGGTTATAACGAAGCGATGCGAACGCCCGATGGCACGCTGATCTTCGTCACGACGGCAGAGGAAAACGAGATCCTCACCGATCAGATCAATTGCATGGGGTGTCTGAGCGCCTGCAGTTTCTCGAACTGGTCGCAAGGCGAGACCGGCACCACCGGCAAGAAGGCCGATCCGCGCTCGTTCTGCATCCAGAAGACCTTGCAGGCGATCAGTCATTCCGATCGCACCGAGGATCAGCTGATGTTTGCCGGCCATAATGCTTATCGTTTCAAGGACGACCCCTTCTATGCCGGCGGCTTCGTGCCGACGGTGAAGCAGCTGGTCGACCGCATCGCGACCGGCTATTGACGTCATGGCGACCGATGCCACTCATCTGACGCAGTGGCCGACCGATCTCCTGGCGCGGGATTTTACCGATGCCCGCGTGCTGGTGACCGGCAGCAGCCGCGGCATCGGCGCGGCGCTGGCTTTGGCCTTCGCGGAACTGGGTGCCCAGGTCGCGTTGCATGGTCGCGATAACAGCGACAGCTTGTGGTCATTGGCCGATCGGCTGACGGCCGCCGGCGGTCGCAAAACCGTGGTCGTCACCGGCAATTTCACCGATACCGTCGAAACCAAGCTGGCGGTCTCCCAGGCGATCGAAGGCCTCGGTGGCCTCGATATCCTGATCAATAATGCCGGCACCATGCTGGGCCGCCACAAGGCCGAGAGCCTCACCGAGGCAACGCTCAACGAGGTTCTCTCGCTCAACGGCAAGTCACTGCTGACCGCCTCGCAGGTTGCGTTCCCGGCTTTGTGCCAATCGAAGCAGGGCTGCATCGTCAACACGACCTCGATCTCGGCGCGGACTGGCGGCAGTCCGGGTTCCCTTGCTTATAGCGCTGCCAAGGCCTTCGTCTCCACCGCCACAAGGTCACTCGCCACCGAATGGGCCTCGCATGGCATCCGCGTCAATGCGGTCTCGCCAGGCACCATCGATACCGATTTCCATCAGCGCTATTCCTCGCCGGAGAAACTGGCGGCGACGGCGGCCAAGCTGCCGATGCGGCGCCTCGGCCGCGCCGAGGATTGCGTCGGCGCCTATCTCTTCCTCGCTTCGCCGACCCTCTCCGGCTACATCACCGGCCAAGTGATCGAGGTCAATGGCGGCGCCTTGATGCCGTGACTGGCAACCAGGAAACCGACGAGGACAATTTTCCTTAAGCCTCACCTGACTGTGCGCACGGTGTCGTAAATGCCAACACTTCTAGTGGCCTGCCTCCCAGTTCGGAATGGTTTTAAAAAGCACTTCAAAAGGCAGGTTTTTTCCGTCATATTGGCGCTATGACCGAGCCGCGCCCTTTTGCTCCCATTGTACAGCGCCTGCGGTTGGCCGGGTTGCGGCCGACGCGGCAACGGCTGTCTTTGGCAAAATTGCTGTTCGATGGCGGCGATCGCCATCTGACCGCCGAGCAATTGCATGTTCTGGCAATCGAATCGCGGATTCCGGTCTCCCTGGCCACCGTCTACAACACGCTGCATCAATTCACCGAAGTCGGATTGATGCGGGAAGTGGTGATCGAAGCGGGCCGGTCCTATTTCGACACCAATGTCAGCAACCATCACCATTTCTTCTTCGAAGAAAGCGGCCAGCTGCAGGATATTCCCGGCGACCAGATCGTGCTGCCGCAGATGCCGGCAGCACCCGCGGGCACCCGGATTGCCCGGATCGACGTCATCGTCCGCGTCGCCAAGGACTGACGTCGACCTCAGTCGCGGGCCCCTCCTGTGGCATCTCGTCGCGAAATGATTTCATTTTGATGTCGCTAGTAAGAAGCTTCTTTTTAATCATTCTAAAGTATTGACTTATAACAACGGACGGCGCGATAACTAGCGCGGACGATGGCCCAGCTCATCTGGGTTGGAGGTCATTGCCGGGGCGCCGATCGGGGCCGCAACCAGGATCCGGCCAAGCCATCCAGGCCGGTCCTACTGGACCTATCGCGGTACCGGGCGGTGTGCTCCCCAGCGTCACGTCTTAATCTCAGGGAGAATGAACATGGCAGCCTTGAAGGGTTCCAAAACTGAAGGCAACTTGAAAGAAGCCTTTGCCGGTGAAAGCCAGGCTAATCGCCGTTATCTCTATTTCGCACAAAAAGCCGATGTCGAAGGCTTCAACGACGTCTCCGCCGTGTTCCGCTCGACGGCGGAAGGTGAGACCGGTCATGCCCATGGCCATCTGGAATTCCTGGAAGCCGTCGGCGATCCGGCGACCGGTCTGCCGATCGGCGCCACCTCCAACAACCTGAAGGCGGCGATCGCGGGCGAAACCCACGAATACACCGACATGTATCCAGGCATGGCCCGGACCGCCCGCGATGAAGGTTTCGAGGAAATCGCCGATTGGTTCGAGACTCTGGCCAAGGCTGAAAAGTCCCATGCCGGTCGCTTCCAAAAGGCGCTCGACACGCTGGGCTGAGCCTCGCAGTCGATATCCTGACGTCTCGTACTGGCGTCAGGCCGGATTGGCCGGTCGGGTCTGGTTGCCTGTGAAGAGCAACCACCGGGACTCGACCGGCAGTTCCGACATAAACTGACCGACCCCGACCGACAGCGTACAGAGGCCGAGATGCGTGAAGGCAGCCTGGAAGCGCCAACCCGACACAAATTGGATTGGCAGAATCCCGATTTCTTCGACATGGACAAGATCAACGCGGAGATGCATCGCGTCTTCGATATCTGCCATGGCTGTCGCCGTTGCTTCAATCTTTGCGACTCGTTTCCGCGCCTCTTCGATCTGGTTGACGAATCGCCCGATGAAGTGGCCGGGGTGAAGGTCGAGGATTACAAGCAGGTGGTCGATGCCTGCACGCTCTGCGATCTGTGTTTCATGACCAAGTGCCCCTATGTGCCGCCGCATGAATGGGCGCTGGACTTCCCGCATCTGATGTTGCGTTACCGCGCCGCCGAGTTCCAACAAGGCAAGGCAAAGAAGCTCGACCAACAGCTGGTCGAAACCGATCGCAACGGCAAGATTGCCAGCTTCGCAGCGCCAGTTGCCAATTGGGCCAACAATAATTCGCTGGTGCGCAAGGGCCTGGAAGCCGTCGCCGGCGTCGATGCCGACGCCAAATTGCCGAAATTCAACGGCCGCACGCTGGTCCTGCGGGCCAGCGAACAGCCGCTGGAGATCAACACGACGGCACCGGGTTATGGCCGCAAAGTGGCGCTCTATGCCACCTGCTTTGCCAATTACAACAATCCCGAGATCGGCATGGCGGCGCGCGCCATCCTGGCCAAGAACGGCGTCGAGACCACCGTCGTCTATCCGCGTTGCTGCGGCATGCCGCAATTGGAACAGGGCAATATCGCCCGCGTTGCCGAACATGCGCAGAGCGTCAGCGCGGCGCTGCTGCCCTATATCGAGCAGGGCTATGACATCGTCGCCTTGGTGCCGAGCTGCGCCTTGATGCTGAAATTCGAATGGCCGCTGATTTTGCCGGAAGACGAGAAGGTCAAACAGCTCTCCAAGGCCACCTACGATATCAGCGAATACATCGTCGATATCGCCAGCCGTGTGGGCCTGGCACCGGGCCTGCAGCCGCTGCCGGGTGGGGTCACCTTGCATATCGCCTGTCATGCCCGCGCCCAGAACATGGGCCAGAAGGCGGCGGAGATGATGCGCCTCATTCCCGAACCCGATCTGGCGGTGATCGAGCGTTGTTCTGGGCATGGCGGATCCTGGGGCATCATGAAGGGCAATTTCGAGGTCGCCCTCAAGGTCGGCAAACCGGTCGCCCGGCAAGCCAATGCCGCCGCGAAAGCCTTTATCGCCTCGGAATGCCCGCTGGCCGGCGATCACATCGTCCAGGGCATGGAACGATTGAACGGTCCCGATGCGCCAAAGCCGGCGGATGCGCTGCATCCGATCCAGCTTTTCGCCAAGGCCTATGGCCTGAGCTGAGTTTGGTCGAGGGGCCGCGCCATTTATTTGATGAGCAACGTTGCCGTAGGTGGCGTTGCGTTGGAAGGATAGAAAGATGTTGGCCATGAGCAAGCGAGAGATCACCCCCGCGGACATTCTGCCAATCACCGAATATGGCAAACAGCGCGCCGATTTGCGCCGCGCCATCGTTGCCAAGAAGAAGCTGCGCCGGATCGAAGTCGGCACCGCCTCGACCTTCTATTTCGAATGCTATGAGACCATGCTGCAGCAGGTGCAGGAGATGCTCTTCATCGAAAAGGGCGGCGAGGCCCAGATCGTCGATGAGCTCGACGCCTATAATCCGCTGATCCCCAATGGCCACGAATTGGTGGCGACGGTGATGTTCGAGATCGACGATCCGGTTCGCCGCACGCGATTCCTGGGGCGCATCGGTGGTGTCGAGAATCACATGTTCATCCGGCTCGGTGCCGATCTGGTGCGCGGTGTGCCGGAAGACGATCAGGACCGCACCAATGAAGCCGGCAAGGCGTCATCGGTGCATTTCGTGCATTTCCCTTTCACGGCCGAGCAGATCAAGGCCTTCAGGCAGCCCAATACCCAAGTGCTGATCGGCTTCGATCATCCGGAATACAGCCACATGGCTGTGATGTCGGAAGCCGTGCGCAACGAACTGGCCAGCGATTTCGCCTGACGCTTCAGCGGGCAAAATCAATTGCCGGAGCGGTTGTTGTCATGGACCCAGCCGCCGACGACTGTCGGCCTGCGCCGACGGGAACAAGTCCGTGGGTGACCGTTGAAGAAGTCATTGGCGCACAGCGGTAAACGCATTCTCGTTTGTCGTCCTCGTGCTTGTCACGAGGATCCATGTCGGCAATAAGCTTGGTGGCGGATGGCTATCGAGTGCCGACGCTCAGCCGCGGATGGTGTCGATCTTGCCGTCATGCAGATGATAGATGACGCCGTGTTCGACGGTGAAGGCGGCGACATCGGCGCGGGAGAGGCCGAGATACCGGCTGCAGATCAGCTGAGCGGTAAGTCCATGCGAGATGGCGATCAAGCGCCCGGATTGCTCCTGGAGCCAGCTTTCGGCGCGGGCGACGGCGCGGTCATAGCCTTCGCCATTGGGCGCTTCGAACAGCCAATCGAGATCGTCATAGCTGTCGATGAGATCGGCCCAGTCATGTTCGATGTCGTCGAAGGTCAGGCCTTCCCAATCGCCGAAGCTGACTTCCGTCAGACGCGGTTCGACCAGATGCAAGGTGGTGGCAAATTGCGCGCGAATGAGATTGGCGGTTTGCTGGGCGCGCCCGAGCGGACTGGCCTGGATCGGCGGCAGGCCGCTGTCGGGGAAGGTGGTGGCCAGGAGTCCGGCCAGGTGCTGGGCCTGGCGGCGGCCGAGCTCGGTCAGCGGTGAATCAAGCTGGCCCTGCAGGCGGCCATCAAGGTTCCATTCGGTTTCGCCATGGCGCAGCAGAAAGATTTCGACGCTCATTTCGGCTCGACCTTTTCATCGGGATAGACGCCCCAGAGATCGCTGCGTTGCAGCCAGCCCTTATAGCCGTTGACGTCGATGCGGCAGAGGCTGCCATTGCATTCCTTCAAATGGCCGATGACGCCGGGGTCCAGTTTTGCCACCGGCACGCCACCGCCGGGCTCGCTCATCATCAGCTGTTGCCGGTTGATGACCTGGGCGGTCCGCTTGCCCGAGAGCAGATTGGCCTGAACCCAGCCGATGGCGCCGTCGCGGTCGCGAATCCGCCGCCAGGTATCAAATTCCTGGACGATTTCCACCGGCAGGCCCTTGCGATGATATTGCCAGAGGATCGGATATTCGGTGCCGGGACCGGCCCGCATATTGACGTCATTGGCGTCCAGCGACACGAAGCGCGGCAAGGGCAATTTGCTTTCTTCCGCCCGGCTGGGAGCACCCAGGCCAAGAAGTGTCAATAAAACCAGCGATGTGACCGCTAGCAGGACAATTGAATGGTGCCTGGAAATCATCTTACCCCGTCGTCTCCTCAATCCGGATCGGCCGCGCGATGCGGCTGACCCGTCTGCCATTTATGCCGGTTTGTGCTGTCCCCAGACCAACATCACCCCCGAACACCTGACCGGCAGGAGCGGATCGAAACTCATCTCGCGCTATGCCTTAGCCAAGCGTCACAGAGCGGTCAAGCTTTGGCGCTACACAAGAGTGTTGGGACCGTCAGAGGGGCCGCTCAGGACGGGAATGTCGTCGGGATGCGTCTTGGCGCCGCAACCATCATGGCGGCGCCCAGGTGTCCGGGTTAAGTTCAGAGCTAAGTTCCTGGCTAAGTTATTGATTGCCTGCCGGATCTGCGGCACGAGAGGTGACCCGGTCGGCAGGGAGAAACAGGCAGTCATGGACAAGGACCGGCGGTTCTTGCTATGCCAGGGCAGCAGGCTTGACGGTGTCAGGGAGAGATCGAAGCGTGCCAATCAAACGGGTGGGAGGATAGCGGATGGCGTTGAAGCCGCTGGTCGTGGTGACACGGAAACTGCCGGACGTGATCGAAACCCGGATGATGGAGCTGTTCGAGGTCCGGCTCAATCTCGACGATCATCCGATGACCCAGGCGGAATTGATCGAAGCGGCCAAGGTCGCCGATGTCCTGGTGCCAACGGTCACCGACCGCATCGATTCCGCGGTCCTGGCGCAAGCCGGCGAGAAGCTTCGGCTGATCGCCTCCTTCGGGACCGGCGTTGACCATATCGATCTCGCCAGTGCCAGACAGCGCGGCATCACCGTCACCAACACGCCGGGCGTCCTGACCGAGGACACCGCCGACATGACCATGGCCCTGGTTCTGGCCGTCGCCCGCCGGGTCAGCGAAGGCGAAAGGCTGATCCGCTCCGGCAAGTGGGAGGGCTGGGGGCCGATGTTTATGCTGGGCCACCGCATCTACGGCAAGCGCATCGGCATCATCGGCATGGGCCGGATCGGCACCGCCTTGGCGCGCCGCGCCCGGGGCTTCGGCCTTTCCGTGCATTACCACAATCGCCGCCGGGTGGCGGCAGCGGTCGAGAAGGAATTGGAGGCGACCTATTGGGAGAGCCTCGACCAGATGTTGTCGCGGATGGACATCATCTCGATCAATTGCCCGCATACGCCGGCAACCTATCATCTGCTGTCGGCGCGGCGCCTGAAGCTGATGCAAAAACACGCTTATCTGGTCAATACCAGCCGTGGCGAAGTGGTCGATGAAAATGCCCTGACGCGGATGCTGGAAAAGCAGGAAGTGGCCGGGGCGGGGCTCGACGTCTTCGAGCATGAGCCCGCCGTCAATCCGAAATTGCTGCGCCTCGACAACGTCGTGCTGCTGCCGCATATGGGCTCGGCGACCATCGAGGGCCGCGTCGATATGGGCGAGAAGGTCATCATCAACATCAAGACCTTCGCCGATGGCCATAAGCCGCCCGACCGGGTGCTGGAAACCATGCTCTGAAAAGAACGACCCGCCAGCTGCCGCTCGCGGGTCGTTTTCTTTCAACCGACTGTTGTCTCAGGCGGGCTTATGCGACTGGCGGTTCAGTGCTTTTTGAGGTGCCACAGCTCGGGCAGTCGGCACGGCGTTTGACGCGGATCTTGCGGAAGGTGACGCTGAGCGCGTCGTAGATCAGCAACTCACCGCTGAGGCTGTCGCCGAGACCCAGCACTTCCTTCAGGACTTCGGTCGCCTGCAGCGAGCCCATGACACCGGCCACGGCACCGAAAATGCCGGCGGTTTCGCAGCGGGGAATGAGCTCGGCCGGCGGCTCATCGGCAAACAGGCAGCGATAGCAGGGGTGCGGCGCGCCGAGATGCGCCTTGAAGGTCGAGAGCTGACCGTCGAAGCGCAGCAGCGCCGCACTCACCAGGGTCTTGCCTTCCTGGATGCAGAGATCATTCAGCAAATAGCGGGTGCGGAAATTATCGCTGCCATCGGCGACCAGATCGTAACCGGCGATCAGGGCGGCGCCGTTTGCCGCATTCAGGCGCTGCTGATGGCGGATGACGCGAATCTCGGGATTGAGCCGTGCCAGTGTATCGGCGGCGCTGTCGACCTTGGGGCGGCCGATATCCGCCGTGGCGTGGATGATCTGGCGCTGCAGATTGGAAAGATCGACGGTGTCGTCATCGACCAGGCCGATGGTGCCAATGCCGGCCGCGGCGAGATAGAGCGCCAGAGGTGCCCCGAGACCGCCGGCACCCACCACCAGCACCTTGGCCCGGAGCAGGCGCAATTGGCCTTCTTCGCCGACCTCGTCGAGGACGACATGGCGGGCGTAACGTTCCAGTTGCTGGTCGGTCAGTTCCGCCATGTCGCTGCTCCTCGTTACTCCAGGCCTTCGAACAAGGCGGTGGAGAGATAGCGTTCGGCAAAGGAGGGCAGGATCACGACGATGTTCTTGCCCTTGAACTCGGGGCGTCGGCCAAGTTCCATCGCCGCCGACAAGGCGGCTCCGGACGAGATGCCGACCGGCAGGCCCTCGATCTTCGCGGCCTTGCGGGCCATGGCAAAGGAGCTGGCATTGGAGACGGTCAGGACCTCATCGATCACGCTGCGATCGAGGATATCGGGAATGAAGCCGGCGCCGATGCCCTGGATCTTATGCGGGCCCGGTTGGCCGCCGGAGAGGACGGGGCTGTCTTCCGGCTCGACGGCGACGATATGGGCCTTGGGGTTGCGCTCCTTCAAGAGGCCACCGACCCCGGTGATGGTGCCGCCGGTGCCGACGCCGGAAATCAGCGCATCGACCTTGCCGTCGCAATCGCGCCAGATTTCTTCCGCCGTGGTCTTGCGGTGATAGGCGGCGTTGGACGGGTTCTTGAATTGCTGTGGCATCACCGAGCCGGGAATTTCCTTCAGCAATTCCTCGGCCCGAGCGATCGCCCCCGACATGCCGCGCGCGGCCGGCGTCAGTTCCAGCTCGGCACCCAGCAGGCGCAGCATCTTGCGGCGCTCGACCGACATGCTTTCCGGCATGGTCAGGATGCAGCGATAGCCCTTGGCGGCGGCGATGAAAGCCAGCGCGATGCCGGTATTGCCGCTGGTCGGCTCGACGATGGTGCCACCGGCTTTCAGTTTGCCGTTATTCTCCAGCCATTCGATCATGGCAAAGCCGAGGCGATCCTTGACCGAGGCGAGCGGATTGAAGAATTCGCATTTACCGAGAATCTCGGCGTCGACATTCTCCGCCTTCGCCAGTTTGCCGAGGCGCACGATCGGCGTCGCTCCGATCGTCTCGATGAGGTTGTCATAGATGCGGCCGCGGAACTCCGGTTGGGCGCTGCTCATGATGGGTCCTTTCTGATCCGGATCGGATGGATGTGGTAAGATTAAATACTAAAATCGAGCCGGGCTGCGGCATCGGTGCGGATGCCGGCCTGCTGGGCGCGCTGGCACAAATCCTCCAGCGTCACGGCATCCAGTTCATCGAGCATTTTCTGCTGCAGATCGCGCCATAGCGGCCGCACTACCTCCAAGCCCACGCGCGAGCCACTGGCGGTCTCGATGGTATCGGGTGTGCCCTCGAACTGGCGCACGGCGCGAACGATCTCGCCGACGGTGATGCGGCGGCGCTCGCGGCCCAGCAGATAGCCACCGCGCGGGCCGCGATGACCGGCGAGAATGCCGGTCCGCACCAGATGCTGCAGCACTTGCTCAAGATAGCGCCGAGGGATGCCCTGACGGGTCGAGATGTCGCCGCTTTGCACCGGCTGCGAGCCGCCGTGATAGGCGATATCGAGGACGGATTCGATGGCAAAAAGCAGGCGTTTGGACGGATGCAGCACGTTACTTGTCCGTTGATTGAGCGAAGATCGGTGCATGATGGCCGGTCGAGCCGAAGCCACCTTCGCCACGCGCCGTGGCGGCGAGCTCGCTGGCCTGTTCGCGCCAGGCAAGGCGGCTGATCGGGGCCATCACCATTTGGGCGATGCGCTCGCCGCGATTGATCGTGAAACTGGCCTGGCCGAGATTGATCAGGATGACACCGACTTCGCCGCGATAATCGGCATCGATGGTGCCGGGGCTGTTCAAGACGGTGATGCCGTGTTTCAAGGCGAGGCCGGAACGCGGCCGCACTTGAGCCTCAAAACCAGCGGGTAGCGCCAGCTTCAAACCGGTCGGCACCAGCTTACGCTCACCGGGGGCCAGCACAATCGGCGCCTCGATGGCGGCCAGGAGATCGAGGCCGGCACTGTCGGCGGTCGCATAACTCGGCAAAGGCAGGTCGCTGGCATGGGCCAGGCGCTGGACCGCCACGGTGATCTCAGTCATGAAGCGGTTCCATTGTTCAAGGCGGCGGCAATGCGCTGAGCCAGCCTGGCGGCGACATCGAGCTTGCTCAGACGCGGCCATTCTTCCTCGCCCTGACGGCTGACCAGATGCACGAGATTGCTGTCGCCCCCGAAAGTGCCGCTGCCGGGACCGACATCATTGGCGAGGATCCAATCGCAGCCCTTGCGGGCGAGCTTGGCCTTGGCATGGGCGATCAGATGCTCGGTTTCGGCGGCAAAGCCGATGACAAGCGGTGGTCGCTTGGCGCCGGCACCGGCGAGGCTCGCCAGGATGTCGGGATTGGTCGCCAGCTGTAAAACCGGCGCATCCTGGCCGGCTTCT